>Ga0209768_10001701_pt1 | contig 13981 bp, 14 predicted proteins | sample LauGreSBDMM110SD_3_FD_187564 | JGI IMG/M metagenome (GOLD analysis project Ga0209768, IMG submission 187564) | Freshwater lake microbial communities from Lake Michigan, USA - Sp13.BD.MM110.SD (SPAdes) (version 2) | ecosystem: Environmental > Aquatic > Freshwater > Lake | place: Lake Michigan... | reverse complement strand
GATTGCGGCATCAGGTTGATAGCAATCAATCTCAACATCCAATTTATCTAGATCATCGCCAACGAACTCAGCGATTGTTTCATTCGCAAATTGATCAGGCCCAACAAGTTCGAGCTCAAGTTCGGCGCCCAGTGCTAGCGCAAGATCTTTTCGCAAGAGATCAAACACGTGATGCACCGTTTCAAAGCGTGTTTGATTAAAACTATTCAAATAAAGTTTTAAGGATTTTGATTCGATAATACTGGGGCTGGTGCACGGCACCTTTAGACGCAGCAACACCACCTTTGGCAATCCTTTTGCATTCAGCCAAGAAAGTTCGTAGGCATTCCAGAGATCGAAGCCTTTAAACGGTAATGCGCCCGGCAAGGTGGTGCTTGAGGCAGGCAAACTTGTCAGACCAAGGGTAAGTCGTGCATCCAACCGAGGCATCGGAAACAGTAACGACGCGTCATAGCCCTTTGGATAAGAGACTTCTTTTCCAAGGGGTACGGCCTGAGGGATGTTGGGTGAACCATGGCTCACTAGGGGTTACTCCATTGTTGCACCGAACGTCTTAACCACATCGGCAAATCGTCTGTTCTGTTGGCGATTGTACGTGCTGCTTGGCTGTGGTTCATTCACTTCGATTGAACGTTATGTCCCTAAACTTGATTCTGGGCCTGAGCATCCTCTAGCATCTTGACCAAGGCATACACGCTTTGGTTGGCTGGGGTCGCGATACCGTACTCTTTGCCTTTACGGACAACCAAACCGTTCAAAAATTCAATTTCGCTCGGTTTTTTACGGGCAAGGTCTTGCGCTGTTGAAGATAATTGCCCGGGCATGGTCTGAGGGATCATGTCGTTGGCCTGCTCGGCCTCTTGATGCGTGAGCGCAATCCCTTGATGCTGCGCAACGCGCACGACCTCGCTACCCAGCTCATGAATCAGCGCGCGCACAGACTCAGTTTGCACCATTTTGCCGTATGTGAGTTGGCCAATCGCCGAGATGGCGTTGTAGCTGCAATTGACTAAAAACTTGCTCCATTGATCTTTTCGAATGTCTGGAGACACCACGCAAGGGACACCCCCCTCGGTCAACAGCTTGGCAAGAGCCGTGAGTTGACCGGCGGCGCCAACAGCAGTGTGATTGCCTGGTGAGTGCCCAATGGCTAACTCGCCTCGCCCCAGGTGTTTTAGGCGACCAGGCCCCGCCATAATCGTCGCCACATACACGACAGCCGGAAACACTGGGTTGCTCACAACGGCGCAAATGCGCTCACCATTGTCGACTCCGTTTTGCAAGCTCACAATTGCGGTGTGCTTTTGTAAATAAGGTTTAATCGCTTCGATCGTCTTGGTGGTATCGGGCGATTTGACACACAATAAAATTACATCTGCCTGAGCAACAACCGCAAGGTCTGTGCTGGCTGAAACGGCAACGTACTCTTGAAAGCTTTGGCAATCCATATGCAGACCATGCTGAGCAATCGCGGCCACGTGCTCGGCACGAGCCACCAACGTCACGTTGTGCCCCGAGCGTGCCAACATTCCACCAAAGTAGCAGCCAACGGCCCCGGCGCCTAGAACGACAATGTTTGGGTTTTCAGACTGATGGTTCATGGGTTAGCCTCGCTCTTTGGTTAGCCAGTTGGGCCGGGACAAGCCATGCGCCCCCCCGTTGTTCAGCTCTAAATTGAGGTGCATGGCGTTTATATTGTATCGACCTTGAGATTTCAACACGATCAAGGCCATTAAAGCACTCACGCACTCACCGGATTTAATCTCTGATAGCCTCTTAAACTCTCACTTGAACACTTACTTGTATAACGCCGATAAAAATTCATTCAAACACTGCCTAAGGATTCCCGCACTAAAGCGCTGGGGTCTGAGAGCTAGCGTCGAGCGCAGACGGCTGAGACGCTATGACGCGTGCTAAAAAAATAAAGCTTGGTTTGCTCGCGCTTTGTGTTGCCACTTGCCAATCCTGGGCACAACAAGCTAGCGTCACGCTCTATGGCTTGATTGATGGCGGTATTGCCTTTCAAACACTCATTGGGCCTGATCAATATAGTCAATCTAGGCTTGGGCTCGGCAGCGGCATGCAAACAACCTCACGCTGGGGAGTGCGCGGCCAAGAGCCTTTAGGTAACGGTTTCAATGCAAACTTTCAGCTCGAGGGTAGCTTTGACGTCACCAACGGCGCTGCGTTGGCCAACGGACGCCTTTACGGAACTCAGTCTTGGGTTGGTCTGAGCAAAAACGACTCAGCGGGGTATTTTAGAATCGGTCGTCAAAGTGGCTATGCCCCTGAGCTCTTCTTACCCATTGACCCGTTCAGAGGTGGGCTTGGTCAAGCCCGAATGGCCTTCGCCTTTGGTTCGGCAAACTCAAATACGAAGTACAGCAATCTCATCAAATTGATGTTTGAACCCGCCGGTGGGTTGAAGGTGGGCGCTGGCTATTCTTTTTCACCGCAGATGAACACGTATTATTTTGATGGTGCCCAATCCATCTCGGCGGGCAGCAACTACAACGACTCAACCACGAACAACACCCGCCTCATTACATTAGGAGCGAGTTACAACAAAGGCCCCCTGATGCTAGCGGCGACTTATGATCAGGTCATGCCCAACGGTGCCGATCCAAGACTACCCTCCAATATCGCCAACAGCGCCAACATCAGTGAATGGATCGTCGGTGGAAAATACGACTTGGGAAGCATACAAATTTCTGCAGCAGTCGGCCAAAACAAAGGCGGAGCCATCAACGTGCAAGGCGTCTCGTTCACCACCATCGGCAAACCAACGCTTGACATCAATTCTTGGGGTGGAGGACAAGGCGCCATCATCTTTGATCCGAACATGAATTTCAATTCGTACATGTTGGGGTTTACACTTCCGATCAGTAGCGCGTCAAAGATTTTCAGTTCGTGGACACGTGCAGCAAACACCGGCACGACCAAAGCTCATAACAATGTCGGAGCGCAAGATGGGTACGGCATTGGCTATCAGTATGAGTTCACGGCGCGCACCAACATGTACGTGGCCACGTCATATGCCACAAACCCTGGCTTCATTGCAGGAACGACTAGTTTTTATATTGTGACTGGATTACGTCACCGCTTTTAACGCGCACGAAGGCTAGATTCTGGCCAGATAATAGGACAGTACCGGCTAATCTTGGCATCTGCTCGCGCCCAACGTAATTGGGTAAATGGCAAATCAGTGTGGCGCAATAGCCTTAGGTCAAGGTGCTAGTTCGGCCTCCACCGCGATTTTTTTCCACCTCGGTATATCAACGCTGAGGAATTTCGCGAACTCGGCGGGTGACTCACCACCAATCTCGCCGCCCTCTTTAGTGAGGTCATACTGCACCTCAGGTAAAAGCAAGATTTGCTTAACGGTTTGTTGCAGCGTATCAATCACTGCCGCTGGCGTACCGGCGGGTGCCAGCAAGCCGTACCAGTTTTCAACTGCATAACCAGGCAAACCAGCATCGCCAATGGCCGGCACACCCGGAAACGCTGTAGAGGGCTTCGCGGAGGTCACGCCAAACGCACGCATCTTGCCGCTTTCGACATAGGGCTTGACCACCGCGATCGTACTAAAGTACATGGCGATACGACCACCCAACATATCGGTGATTAATAACGACTGGCCTTTATAAGGCACATGCACCGCCTTAAGCTTGGCCTCGTTCATGAACATGGCACCCGCGAGATGGCCCACAGTGCCTGAACCCGGCGAACCATAACTTAAGGCATTAGGTTTCGCGGCAGTCAGCGCGATCAGTTCTTTTAGGTTTTTTGCAGGAAGATCAGCAGGCCCCACCAGCACCAGGGGCGCCGAAACCAAACGCGTAATTGGGGCGAAATCTTTGAGAGGGTCATACGTGAGCGTGCTCATGATCGCAGGTGCAACACCTACGTTAGCAGCTTGGCCAAAGAGAATTGTGTAGCCGTCTGGTGCCGCACGCGAGACGAAGGTTGCAGCAATGGTTGAGCCCGCGCCCGGTTTGTTATCCACAATTACAGGCTGTTTAAAGATCACTGACATTTTTTCGGCCACAATGCGTGCCATTAAATCTGAGCCACCGCCGGGCGGAAACCCAACCACGATCTTGAGCGGCTTGTTTGGAAATGTCTGTGCAGCGGCAGGTGCGATCACTGAAACAGCTGCAAGCAAGAACGCAGTCATTAGCGCCGTACGTGTCAGGCGCACCAGCTTTTGAGCAGGCGTCCATGGTCGATAAACATTCATTGAACTGTTCATTTTTTTTCCATCTCTTCAAAAACCTCATAAGCAATCTGAGCGGCAGACATTGATGACGCCCAACCCGAATAAAACGCTAAGTGAGTGATAAGCTCGCCAATCTCTTCTTGCGTCAAACCATTTTCTAAACCACGCGTAATATGAACACGCAATTGATCTGGCCTGAACGAAGTTAGCAACGCGGCGATGGTAATCATGCTGCGGTCGCGCTTAGACAGCTCTTTGCGCTCCCAAATATCGCCGTATAAAACTTTTTCTGCGCATTCGACCATTTTGGGAACCGTCTTGCGCAAGCGTTCGCGACGCTCTGAAGTGGGGGCCGTGGCCATACAAGTCTCCTGATATAGTTTTACGAATAGTGCTGTTTGTGTTCAATAATACTAAAGCAGCAAGGCTTTGTATCGACTTCACCAAAAACTGGACGACAAAAAATGAAAATCGGTTTTATCGGACTAGGTACGATGGGTTCAAGGATGGCAACGAATCTCATCAAACACGGGCATACCCTGATCATCCACGACATGCTTAAGGCGAATGCGCAGTCACTGATCGCGCAAGGTGCGCAATGGGCTGAGACGCCCGCCGTCTTGGGCGCTCAAGTTGATCTCGTCTTCTTATCTCTGCCGGGCCCAGCCCAAGTACAAGAGGTATTGACCGGTCTGAATGGATTAACTGCTGGCCTGCGCGCAGGTAGCGCGGTGTTTGATTTTTCAACCAACGCCCCTCGCGTGATTCGAGAACTGCAAGCTGAGCTTTCTAAAAAAGAGCTCTTTTTTTTAGATGCTCCGGTCAGTGGAGGCCCCACAGGCGCAGCTTCGGGCAAACTTGTGATTTGGACGAGCGGTGATGAGCCAACCTTCAACAAATATGCGCCTGTGCTGTCGTGCATGTCTGACGATGTGCAATTTTTAGGTGCCGTTGGTGCCGCTTCGGTCGCCAAGCTGGTTCACAACTGCATGGGTTACATGTTTAACTCTGCGATTGCAGAAGTCTTTTCAATGGGCGTGAAGGCCGGTGTCGAAGCACCCACTCTTTTCAAAGCGTTGCGCAGCGGTGCGATGGGGCGCCGTCGAACCTTTGACGGCTTGCCCACACACTTTTTAAGTGGCGCTTACGAGCCCGCTAAGTTTTCGTTAAAACTAGCCCATAAAGACGTTACGTTGGCCAATGAACTTGGCCGCGAAGTTGACCTAGAGATGCAATTTGCAAAACTCACACTCGCCCAAATGACAGAAGCACTTGACCGAGGCTGGGCCGATAAAGACTCGCGCATTGCGATGCTTTTGGCACAAGAGCAGGCTGGCGTCGATGTGCGGTGCGACCCGGATATCTTGAAAGACATCTTGAGCCGCTGAGAGTAAAAAGAAATATTGGACCGCTTAAGATATTGAGCCGCCTAAGGTAAACCCTTGACTCGAGTCACATGGCGTCTTCGCGTCTTGCGCTATGCGCAGCACCAGTCAAACCATGACTCGGAAACGTCAGACCATTTCTCGAAAACGCACGCGACTCGCCAGCGCGCAGCGGGGGCATCTGGCCCTCAGTTGACAAATACCATTACGCAGCCTAACTTAGTGAAAAATCCATTAAAAACCGCCGATACAAAGACATCGACAACCCCGTCGACGGCGACCCCCGATTTTTCCGGAGGCTTCAATGCACTTTAAATCTTTAGCATCACTGCTCGCGATCTTCGCCTGTCTGATTTTCAATGTTCCTGCTCAGGCACAAGCGAACTTTCCTGAAAAGCCGGTCAAACTAATTGTGCCTTTTCCACCGGGGCAAGCCACCGACATGATTGCCAGAATGATCGCAGAGAAGCTCACGATTGCTTGGGGCCAACAAGTCATTGTTGAAAACAAGACCGGCGTGCCAGGGATGGTCGCGGGCAGCACTGCCGCACCTGATGGCTATACGATGACGATGGGCACCAGTGGGGTCTTGGCCGTTAACCCAGCCGTCTTCGCAAAACTTCCTTACGATGTCACCAAAGATTTTATTTACGTGGGTGGCTTAGCTATCACGCCCATGATCGTAGTTGTCAGCGCCTCGCTACCTTACAACACCGTGCAAGAACTTGTTGCCGCGGCCAAAAAAGAGCCTGGCAAGTTTAATGTGGGTTATGGCGGCGTCAATAACACCCAGCATTTAACCGGCGAACTATTTAAATTCACCACAGGCGTGAACATGGTTGGCGTGAACTACAAGGGTAGTGCAGCAGCTATCACGGATCTGCTAGGCGGACAAATCTCAATTTTGGTCGACAGCATGGCGGTCGCTCTGCCACACATCAAGGCTGGCAAATTAAAACCTTTGGCCATCACGACGCTCCAACGCGTACCGCAATTACCAAACCTACCAACGGTTGCCGAGTCGGGCTACCCAGGCTTTGAAGGCGTGGGCTGGCAAGGCTTGGTCGTGCCCAAAGGTACGCCGCCAGCCATCGTGCAAAAAATCAGCGCTGACGTCGCTAAAATTCTGGCTGACCCGACCATGCAACAAAACATCATCGACAAAGGAATGGTGCCCGACCCTCGTGGCGCAGGCCCTTGGAGCGAATTTGTTTTTGCAGAGATGAAAAAATGGAAAACAGCGGCGACTCAGGCCAACATCAAAGCAACCGAATAATTTCAACTCATTTCAACCACTTCAACTTAGAGCGCATTGATCACTATGTCTGCTGCAGAACCACGGTTTTTAACACTACACGAACTCGTTCAAAAAGCACGCCAAAAGCTTAATCACGACAATTGGGATTACATCGTCGGCGGTACCGAAACCGAAACTACGCTTCGGCGCAATCGGGCGTCGATTGATGCCCTGGCGTTTCGACCACGTGTCTTGCGTGACGTTAGCAAAGTCAGTGCTCGCACCAGCTTTTTAGGCCGAGACCTGCGCTTGCCCCTTTTGCTTGCACCGGTTGGTAGTCTTGAACTGTTCGCACAAGGCGCGGGCGCTGCCTCAGCTCAGGCCGCTGAACAGTTTGGCATTGCCCATATGCTGAGCTCGGTGTGCCAGCCAGGAATCGAGGCCGTTGCACAAGCTGCCCCTGACGCACTACGAATGTTTCAGTTATATGTGCATGGTGATGCCGCTTGGGTCGACGCCATCGCAGAGCGCGTTGAAGCTGCTGGTAACGGTGCCTTTTGTTTGACGGTTGATACCGCGCACTACAGTCGCCGCGAACGCGATCAGGCTAAACGTAACATTCGCCGTCTCGCGGTACCGGGGCGCGAGTTTCAACCCCAGCTCACCTGGAAAGATGTGGAGCGCTTAAAAAGCAAGCTTAAAGTGCCACTCATTTTGAAAGGGATTGCAACGGCTGAAGATGCCGCGATGGCAGTCGATCACGGCGTAGACATGGTGTACGTGTCAAACCATGGTGGGCGCCAACTTGATCACTGCCTGGGGTCAATGGCAGTGTTGCCAGAAGTTGTGAAGGCCGTGAATGGTCGGGCAACCGTGATCGTAGATGGAAGCTTTAATCGCGGCTCTGACATCGTCAAGGCCATTGCCTCTGGGGCACATATTGTCGGTATGGGTCGCATGCAATGTATCGGACTCGCAGCAGATGGTGCCGCGGGCGTTGTCAGAATGCTTGAAATCTTAGAAGATGAAATCAAGATCTGCATGGGACTGATCGGTGTCAACTCGCTTGCCGAGCTCAACCCAAGCTATCTGCAAGCGGTCGCGCCACTGAGCCCCAACGATGCACTCAGTGCCTTTCCGTTGCTGTCGCTAGATGAGAAAGCGTTTTATTGAGCGAGTCGTTTTGACTTAAGCACTTAAGCACTTAAGCACTTAAGCACTTGAGCACTTGAGCACTTGAGTGTGACAGTGGCTCGCTAAATCTTGTTGCTCAAAGCAAAGGGAGCTTGGCATCCGTTGCGATTTTTTTCCAGTGCGCAGCTTCTTTATCGTACTTACGTTTGAATTCAGCGGGTGTATCGCTGATGGCATGTTGCCCCGATATCGCCAGAGTTTTTTGAAACTCTGGCTGCTTTAGAGTTTGCCTGAGTGCGTCATTTAATTTTTCAATGATGCTCGTGCTAGTGCCCGCCGGTGCAACTAAGCCATTCCAGATATCAATTTCAAAGTTCGCCAGGCCCGAGGCCATCATGGTGGGGACACCAGGCAAGTCGGCGAAGGGGTGAGCGCCCGTCACTGCAATGGCTTTTATTCGCTTTAATTCAAGCATCGGCATCGCAACATTGGGGGCAAGCAGTGCCATATCAACCCGCGCTGCGACTAAGTCATTGACGATCGGTGATGCCCCCTTATAGGCCACTGAGGTTAGCTCAATATTTGCATCTTTTTTTAACCATGCAACCGTTAACTCGTTAGCATGACCGGTGACCGCGACTGTTAATCCTTGAGGCGCGGCCTTCGCCAAACGGATCAAAGACTCGAGGTTATTGGCAGGGCTCTGAATCGGCACTACCAAGATATGCGGATACCCTGCAACCGAGCCGATCGGTGTGAAATCGCGCTCGACGTCGTAAGGCAACTTAGCGTAACGTGCGCCCCCCAGAGCCAGTGTGCCATTCGAGGCAAGCATCAGCGTGTAACCGTCTGCAGGGCTTCTAATCAATTCAACCGCCGCAATTTGCGCGTTGGCGCCTGGCCGGTTCTCGATCACGACCTGTTGCCCAAGCACCTTGGTCATCCCCTCGGCTAAGGCGCGCGCTGAGCTATCGGTCGGGCCTCCTGCAGCAAAACCAACCAGAATTTTGATCGGGCGCTGGGGATACTGGGCAAATGCTTGCTGACATACCGTTGCGCTAACAAACAAAATAACAAACGCATTTAAGATATTTTTTATCATGATTTAGCAGTCTACAAATTGTTCAGTGCGCCGGGGTTGAGGCAGTTTTTCTTGTTCTGCAGCACGCTCAAGTTTAAGCTTAAAGATAGAAACGTCGTTTGAACCAAGGTCGTAGATTTCCATCCACGTCACCTGTCCAAGTTCATCAGGTGAAGGGCGCTTCATCACCTGAGCGCTCAGTTGCGCAAACTGTGTTTGCAACCGCATTTGCATCTGTTGCACACGCATCTTAAGCTCAGGATACTCGTCAGGCAAGAATTTATAGTACACGAACAGTTTCATTTTTTTCTCTGCGAAGCATTGCTATTTCGGGCAAAGAGCGGGTCACAACTAGGGTTTACCCAAGCCATTCCAGCGCTGCACCAGATCGGTCTCTAAGCCAAACAAATCGAGTACTCGCCCAACAGTGTGATCGATGATCGCGTCGATCGATTCAGGCTTGATATACAGGGCGGGCACGGGCGGCATCACAATTGCGCCGTTTTGTGTCACCTGAAGCATCGATTTCAAATGGCCGGCATGCAACGGCGTTTCACGCACAAGCAACACCAGGCGACGCCGCTCTTTAAGCACAACATCGGCCGCACGCGAGATGAGATTTCCGGTGATGCCCCAAGCGATTTCAGAGAGCGTATTGACTGAGCATGGCGCGACGACCATACCGAGTGTCATAAACGACCCCGAGGCGATCGTTGCGCCGACGTTTTTTGCTGAATGAACAACGTCGGCCATTGCCTGAACCTGAGCGGAATTGAACTCGGTCTCAGCTGCCATCGTCAATTTTGCCGAGTCAGTCAAGACCAAATGCGTCTCAATATCAGTCGCTTGTAGCACTTGTAGCAACCGTACACCGTAGGCGGTGCCTGAAGCGCCCGTGATGGCGACGATTAATCTGCGAGGGGCCTGCGACATGATGCGTTATCCAATATTGATAGTCATACACTGAGCTTGTGCTCTATAGTTGAGCATAACAAATCGATTCAACCTAGGAGACTCAGATGATTCAAAGCAGGAAAAACTTCAGTTTACAGGCTCTGCGACTGCTGGCAGCGCTAACGCTAGGGTTAGGCGTCCAGACTGGGTTTGCGCAAGCGCCGTCTAACTATCCGACCCGTCAACTGACGATGGTCGTGCCGAACGCGACCGGCGGTACCAACGATATTGTGGGACGCATCATCGCCCTCGAACTTGCTGAAGAATTTAAGCAGTCGGTTGTACTGGTCAACAGGCCAGGGGCTGGGGGCAACATCGGTACGGCACAAACAAAAGCGGCTGCGCCTGACGGCTATACGTTACTGATGACAGTCAACAGCGTTCAAGCGATTAACCCAGCGTTGTACAAAAATGTCGGCTTTGACCCTGTTAAAGACTTTATTCCCATCACCATCATAGGCAGCGTACCCAATGTACTGGTCGTGCACCCCTCCTTTGCTGCCAAAACTCTGACTGAGTTTTTAGCCTTAATCAAAGCCAACCCTGGCAAGTATCAATATGCTTCAGCGGGCAACGGAACGCTCAATCATCTGCTAGGAGTGATGATGGATCAAATGGGCGGGTACAAAATGGAACATATCCCTTACAAGGGTGTTGCACCGGCCATGGCGGATGTCTTAGGCGGACAGGTGCCCATTGCGTTCGCTAGTCTGCCCTCTGCGCTGAGCAATATCCGCCAAGGTCAGTTGCGTGCGCTTGGGGTCAGTACGGCTAAGCGTTCACCGTCCCTACCTGATGTTCCAGCAATGATTGAACAGATCCCTGGGTTTTCTGGTGAGCTCTGGGTAGGCTTGTTTGCGATTGCGGGTACACCACCTGAAGTGGTGAATAAGGTTTATCAGGCGACTGCCACGGTGATGCAGAAACCCGCTGTTCAAAAGAAGCTGATGGACCTTGGCCTTGAACTTGCCTTTGACACACCTGCCCAGTTCAAGGTGCGCTTAGACCAAGACATCGTCAAATGGGGCGCGATTGTCAAAGCCTCTGGCGCGACAGTTGACTGAACACATTCCGTGTGGAAGCAAGGGCGAGTGGTAGTTATCGCCTTTGCATCATTGCGTCAACGTAATTCGGTTAACGCTATTTAATCAGCCGCTCGCTCGCGATACGGGCGCCTTCAGCCAGCGTCCGTAACTTAGCCCAGACTACGTCGGTTGCAACTCGACCCATACCGGCTGAGGTATCGAAACCGCAATCTGTTCCTGCAAGCACGCGTGTTGGGTCACCGACCTCTGCCGCGCAGCGCTCGAGACGGTCTGCAACCACCTCAGGATGCTCAACGAAGTTCGTTAAAACGTCAATGACACCCGCCACAATAATTTGATCTTCTTTCAACGGGTACTTGCGCAAGACTGTCATCTCGTGGGCATGGCGTGCGTTGGCGAAGGGCAATACAAACCCACCGACCTTTGTTTGACTGATGGTCGGCCAAATTTTTTGTAGCGGAACATCGCAATCATGCGGGCCTTCATAGTTGCCCCAGCACACGTGCATACGCACACGATCGCGTGGGATGTTTCTGAGAGCAACATTTAGGGCGGTGACAACGCGCTCGATAAAACCGATAAATTTTGCGTCGGATTCATCGTGATACGAAACATGGCGCTCTAGCGCTAGATCAGGACAATCGATTTGCAGGATAAAGCCGTTGCTTACGATCGCTTCATATTCAAGGCGTAAGGCTTCAGCCAGCGCCGCCAGATACGCTTCTTCGGTATCGTAATGTTCGTTTTTGCACGCCGAGGCAATGATGCCGGGCGAAGGCGCTGTTAAAAAAGCCTCTGTGAATGTTTTGGATCGTCTAGCCAGTTCGGCTTTGAAGTCAACCGCCTCTGACGCGGCGAGCGCCGGATCAAGATACTTCACCTCGCCCGTTACGCGTGGTGGCAAGAAGTTACTGACCGCCACCTTATCGCCGGCTTGGTTTGCCATCATCTGCTTAAATTCAGGATAACGTTCGACGTCACCGCGCGACCAACGCTTCCAGCTACCTGAGAAACCAGACATGCGACGCTGGACATACAGAAAAAACCCTTCGCGCTGCTGTTCGCCGTTATTACCAATATCAATACCGTTGGCCATTTGATTCTCGACACTGGCTTGCATTGCTTGATGCCCGGCTCGCTCGAGTAGTGCTTCGTCGACCGGTTGACCATTCGCCCGCTGCGCATACATCTGGACCAGAGCAGCGGGACGCGGCAGGCTTCCTGTGTGGGTCGTCAAAATTCTTTCGCGGCTATGTTGCATGATTAATTTGTATTCCTGTTGGTTTCTTTGACTGCGTCCCGAACCTGAACGCGGGAGGCGTGCGAATTAAACTTAAAACGAACGGGATGTCTGCGTATCCCTCCTAGGCTTTCTTTCTACGCCTACGTTCTGCGCTCTCCTTCTACGCTTACGTTCTATGCTTTCCCTCTACGTTTTAACTTAAAGGCTTGAAGCGAGATCAGCCTGCAATCTCATGCGCTTGATTAGATCGGTTAGATCAGCCTCGGTCAACTGATTCGTCAGGCTTGCACAGACCAGCGTATGGGTTGGCATTTTATTTTGTTGGCGCACGGGTACGGCCACGATTGTGACGCCGCCAATGTAAGTGCCGCGATCAACACTATATTCATTTTGCCTGGCTTGTTGCACTTCGAGGTACCAAGTGTCGAAGTTGATCGAGCCGTCCCACCTTAATTTGGCAAACTGAGTCTTTAGCTCGGCTCGAGATTGTTGACTGAAGGCTGCGACTAGGCGACCGGTAGCACTTAATAACGACGGAAACACACTGCCAACATCGACGTGGAGCCTGAACGGGATTGTCGAACGCGATAGCGCAACAACGACCATCTGATCTGCGTCGGACACATCAACAGCGATAGCCGTGACGTTGTATGCGGTAGAGAGTTGGTCGAGGCCGGCTTGAATCAATGCAGGAAAAGCATTGGCTTCAAGGGCGCTGCGCGCGAGTGCCAGCATGCCGATGCCAAGCCGGTAGTGTTTAGTTTGGCGATCAAAGGCCACAAGCTTTTCTTCAACAAGGGCACGCAAAATGTGCAAACACGTGCTTGGCACCAGATCCAACGCCTGCGCGATCGCGTTGACGCCAAGCGGCGCGCGGGCCTTGCCTAGCAAACGCAAAATTGCGATCGACCGCGAGACTGCAGGAACCGGACGGATCCGAGGCGCGGGCTTTGCCGCAACGCGATCTTGCTCGGCCTTGAGAGGGCTTTGTGTGACTTGCTGCGTCATTTGATCAGGCGGGGTCATTGGATAGATTCGTTGCTTTCGAGAGTTAGTTTGTGCATTCTAATATTTTTGTACTAATACAACAAATAGCTTCATTTGACAATAAAAAGGCACGGCGATAAAGTGAGACGATTACTGCGACCTCCAACGCAATCCGCGGGGGCATCGCCGTCCACAGCAGCTCACGCGCAAACCGTTCACACAGCAAAGCATCCCGATGGCAAAACTCACCACGTTTACGTCGTACGCAGACGCCCAGACAAATTTTTCATCCGAAAAACTGTGGGAGCTCTTTGACGGAAATCGTGAGCAGCTCAATATCGCGCACGAATGCGTTGACCGCTATGCCTTGCAAGGGCAAACGGCGGTCATCGTGCTGCGTACGGATGCACCCGACGAGATCATCTCGTACGAGCAGCTGGCCAAGCAATCTTCGCAGATGGCGCATTTTTTAACTGCTCGCGGCATCAAAAAGGGCGACCGCGTTGCGGTGATGCTTGAGCCCTCACTGGCGTTTTACATCTGTTTATTCGGCATCATGAAAGCCGGTGCCATTGCTGTGCCGCTCTTCACTTTGTTTGGCCCTGACGGTTTAAATCTTAGAATCGCTGACTGCCTGCCCAGCCTATTGTTTACTAACTCAGAAAAAATCAGCATTGTTTCTGCCGACTACCAAG
>Ga0209768_10001694_pt1 | contig 14010 bp, 13 predicted proteins | sample LauGreSBDMM110SD_3_FD_187564 | JGI IMG/M metagenome (GOLD analysis project Ga0209768, IMG submission 187564) | Freshwater lake microbial communities from Lake Michigan, USA - Sp13.BD.MM110.SD (SPAdes) (version 2) | ecosystem: Environmental > Aquatic > Freshwater > Lake | place: Lake Michigan... | reverse complement strand
GCTAACAGACTCGTTACGAAGATAACTTTAACCACCCTTTTTTTGGTATTTTTTAGCCTTATTTTAGCAGCCATTTATCCACAGTTTTGTACTCCATTGTGGGTAATAAAACCTAACTTTAAAGCTCAGTTTATGACCCTTTAATATTGGATAAATCAAGAACATGTCTAGACCTCAAATTTTAGTATTGGGTGCAGGAAAAAGTGCTACCGTACTTATCCAATATTTACAGAAAAAAGCAGTACAGAATAACTGGTATATTGTATTAGCAGACGGCGATAAAGCCACAGCTGATCATAAATGGAACCATGCTGAAAATGGCCATGCTATTGGGTTTGATATCGAAAATAGTGAAATAAGAAATCAATATATACAGCAAGCCGATGTAGTAGTTTCTATGCTACCCGCCTTCTTACATTTTTTAGTTGCCAAGGATTGTTTACAACATGTAAAGCCACTTTTCACCGCATCTTATGTGGATGAAAATATGCGCTCTTTAGCCCAAGTAGCAAAAGAAAAAAATGTTTTGTTTTTATGTGAAATGGGGTTAGACCCAGGTATTGACCATATGAGTGCAATGGAATTAATACATCGAATTCAAAATAAAGGAGGTGTTATTACATGTTTTAAGTCCCATTGTGGGGGTTTAATTGCTCCTGAGAGTGATAATAACCCATGGCATTATAAAATAAGCTGGAACCCTCGTAATATCATTTTAGCGGGTAAAGCAGGTGCTATATTTCTTGAGCAAGGGATTACAAAAGAACTTGGTTATGCGCAATTATTTCATAATGCACCAACTGTTCTAGTGCCCAACATTGGAACCCTTGCGTATTATCCGAATCGGAATTCATTATCTTATATCGATACCTATTCCTTAAATGGGGTAAAAGATTTTATAAGAACTACCTTAAGACACCCTGCATTTTGTAGTGGCTGGGATGCCATTATTCAATTGGGCTTAACCAGTGAATCATCCATAACAATTGCTAAAAATGAAACTGTAAAAAGTTGGTTTACCAAACATTTACAAGCGCATAATTACACTAGTTTATATGCTACATTTTTACAAAATAAAGCATTAAAAGAACAATTTGAATTTATTGGATTGGAAGAAAATGAACGAATCCCAGCAAGTTTTAGTTCATCTAACGCGCATATTCTGCAGTGGTTATTAGAAACTAAATGGAGGCTTGCTAATGAGGATAAAGACATGGTAGTCATGATGCATGAAATTAGTTATACAATTAACAACCAACCCCATCATATTCAAAGTAGCTTGGTATTAAAAGGCCAAAATTCAACACAAACAGCAATGGCAAGTACCGTTGGATTGCCATTGGCAATGGGTGTTTGCGCTTATTTAAAAGGGGAAATTACATTAACGGGTGTACATATTCCAATACACCCAAGTATCTACCATCCTATTTTAAAATCGCTTGCAGAGGAAGGCGTAACATTTACAGAAATCGCTTCTTAGTTAAAGGATTTACCATTATTTATTGGGCTCCCACTCATAATCCAATTGACGTTTGTCCAAGTTTGCAGCGACCACTTTAATAATGATTTTATCGCCCATACTAAATTTTCGACCCGATCTTAATCCGACCAAAGAATAACTGGATTCTACCAATCTAAAATCATCGATACGTGATAATGTAGTAATACTTACTAAGCCTTCACATTTATGTTCTACTGTTTCTACCCAAAATCCAAAACTGGAAACTCCACTAATCACTCCTTCAAAAGTATGGCCTAAGAATTGACTCATAAATTCAACCTGCTTATATTTATTAGAAGCTCTTTCCGCTTCCATTGCTGCTCTTTCTCGTTCACTACAATGCACACATTTTTCTTCCATGGCAGCATCGTTCATTGGATTACCCAATAAAACGGACTGAACCACTCTATGAACTAATACATCGGGATAACGTCTTATTGGTGAAGTAAAATGACAATAATGTTCAAATCCTAACCCATAATGTCCAATATTATTGGTGGTATATACCGCTTTTGCCATGGTTCTAATGCCTAATTGCTCTAATACATGTTGTTCTGGGGTTCCATGTGCCGATAACATTAGCGCATTAAAACTATGCGCAATTTGATCGGGGCTACTTAAATCAAATGGATAACCATGTGTTTTCGCAAAAGCTACAAAAGGCGCTAATTTGTCTTCATTAGGCTGATCATGGATACGATATGGGAATGGGATGGGTTCTTTTTTAATTTTGATATGTCCCATTTTTTCGGCAATTAATTGATTGGCTTTTAACATGAGCTCTTCAATTAACTGATGTGATTCTTTACTTTCTTTTACGGTGATACCAGTAGGTTTTCCTTTTTCATCCAATGTGAAACGAACTTCCTGTGAGGAGAAATTGATGGCTCCATTTTGGAATCTAGCTTTTCTTAATTTTTGTGTGTAATCCAATAACCACAATATTTCAGCACTATGATCCCCTATTTTAGTTTCTATAATTTCTTGTACTTGTTCATACGTAAATCGACGGTCTGAGTAAATAATAGTTTTACCATACCATGTATTAGCAACCTTACCTTGTTCGTTAATTTCAAAAGTGGCTGAGAAAGTTAATTTTTCTTCATGGGGTCTTAATGAACATAATTCATTGGAGATTTTTTCTGGTAACATGGGATATACCCTGTCTGGTAAATAAACCGAAGTAGCACGTTCAAATGCTTCTTTATCAATTGTCGTATCCGGTTGAACATAATGGCTTACATCGGCAATATGCACCCCGATTTCAATATTCCCATTCTCTAATTTTTGATATGAAATGGCATCATCAAAATCTTTGGCATCCACTGGGTCAATTGTAAAAGTGAGTATTTTTCTAAAATCTTTTCTTTTAGCAATTTCTTGTTCAGAAATGGTGGAGGACAATGATCTTGCAAAAGCCAAAGTTTCTTCACTAAATTCTAAATTAAAACCTGCTTCCGCCACAATAGACTTCATGGCCAAATCATTCTCTTGTTCTGGTGTAAATACACTTACTACTTCTCCTTCCGGTTTGCGATTGGCATTTTCCCATTTAGTCAATTGAACAATTACCCTGTCTTTATCCTTAGCGCCTTTTAGCTTATTTAAGGGTACATAAATATCTGGCATCGGATATAGGGAACTTGGGATAAAAAAGGCCGTCTTCTCCATTACCTGCATGGTGCCTGCAAAAGAAACTTGTTTTCTTTTTAGGACTTCTAATATTTTGCCTTCTTTTTTGCCTGAGCCTTGTCTAATCTTAGTAATTTTTACGGCTACTTCATCCCCTTTTAATGCAGTATTAAAATCGGTTGGAAAAACGAGTATGTCATTTTCCATATTAGGTACGATTACAAACCCCATACCAGATTTGGCAATATCTAATTTGCCTTTAAATGTATTTACTAAATTGGTTTGTTTGGTAGTATGATGCGTTTTTTTAGTCGACTTTTTAGTCGATTTATTATTTGTTTTTGTTGTTGTGTTTTTTTTAGTTCCCATTTGTGTTTGTATGAAATTGTGCAAGGTAGTCAATGACCAATGAATTAAATGCTTTTTCAGCATCAAATAAGAAATGGGGTTTTATCGGTAACACATATAAAGGAATATCATTTAATTCTTCTGTGTATTTAACCAATCTCACTGCATCTTTCTCGGTAGTTAAAATTAACTTGCTTTTTGATGTTATTTGATCAAATTTTTCTTTAATCTCGTTTAAATCCTCGATAGAAAAAATATGATGATCGCTATAACTAATTTGATAATAAGTATTTGTGTTTTCGTGTAAGTATTCTTTTAAGGGTAGCGGATTGGCAATGCCACAAACCAACAAAACCTCGTCTCTCAAAGTTAAAACCCATTCTTCATTAGGGTTATAAATATGATAAGGAGTGTCGTAGGCTATAGAAGTAAAGAAAATACTTTGATGTTGTTCTGGATATAATTTTTCGATGATGTCATCTCTCTGTTCCAATGTTAAATTAGTTGGGCATTTTGTAACTACTATTATATTAGCACGAGTTGCGGATCTTCGTTCGTCTCTTAAGTCACCTGTAGGAAAAAAGATATCATCACAATATAAATTACTGTAGTCTGTCAATAATATATTAAGTCCTGCAATAATTTCTCTATGCTGAAAAGCATCATCTAAGATGATAGCCGATAAATTAGGAACGTCCTGTATGAGTTGTGGGATGGCTTCAATTCTCCTTTCGCAAACTGCTACTGAAACATTAGGATATTTGATATGAAATTGCATGGGTTCATCCCCTATTTCCAAGGCGGTGGTTTGTGAACCAGCTAATGCGTAACCTTTAGTCTTTCTTTTATACCCCCTGCTTAATGTGGCTATCTTGTAATCATCTGAAAGGATAGATAATATATATTCAACCATGGGAGATTTTCCAGTACCTCCCAGAGATAAATTTCCTACACAGATGATAGGAATATTAAAACCAACAGATTTGAAAAATTTCTTATTGAACATCCAGTTCCTACAATAAACAATACACCCATATAATAAAGCAAATGGAAGCAGTAATACTCTAAAGGATTTTAAGAAAATGGTATTAAAATTCATAAATTTTCGACGGCGTAATACAATGGGTCAAAGGTACGTCAAATTGATGGGTATCTTCTAATTTAGGGATAGGCTCAAAGTAGGATATCCCAATACGGAGGCATGCATTTGTATTGTTTTCAAAATAGCGGTCATAATAACCTTTCCCAAATCCGACTCTTTGCCCAAATGTATCAAATCCCAATAAGGGAACCAACAAGGCCTCCATCGATTCAATTCCTATTTTATGGATTGGTAAGGGTTCTATAATACCCCATTTATTTTCAATAAACATCTCGGTCTCTTCAAAAAATTCCATGCCTTGTCCGTCTTGTGAAATGCTAGGATAGGCAATTGAAATATCAGGCAAGATATGTTTTAAATACTTAGCCAATAAAATACTATTCGGCTCATTATGTTTATCTATTGGGTAAAAATTTCCAATACATTTTACATTGCCCCAATTGAATTTTTGAAATTGAATTAAAAGTAAATCATCTAATTTAAGGCATTCACTTCGTGTTAATGCTTTACGTTTATTTTGGAAAAACTGCCTTGCTTCTGTTTTTTGCATGCTACAATTTACTCAAAAAAACTAAATATGGTGGTACCATAATTACGTTCAAAACTATAGCCAGGGTAAGTTTTATAATTGTTTCTAGGCGTATGCTCCAATATAAAATAACCTTCGGGACTTATAAGCTGTTGTTCAACGATGATTTTGGGTAGCTGATCAATGGTATTTAAGGCATAAGGTGGCCCTGCAAAAATGATATCGTATTGATTTTTACAAGTACTCAAATACTGAAATACATCCATTTGTAACAATTGGACATTTTCAATCTTTAGCATTTCAATATTTTGTTTAATAAACCCAAGCATGATGCTATCTTTTTCAACAATGGTTAAATCAGTAACGCCTCTGGAAGCCAACTCATAGCTTATACAACCGGTACCCCCAAATAAATCCAAGGTTTTAGCACCTTCCATTTGTACCCTATTTTGGAGCATATTAAATAAACCTTCTTTTGCGATGTCGGTGGTTGGCCTTGTGTGGGGCATGTTATGCGGGGGGCTAATTCTTCTGCCTCCAAATTTTCCTGATATGATGCGCATTAGAATATAAAATAGGTAGCGTACATGTGATTGGGGTAATTTTTATTCAAACTAGTTTGAACATCCCCTATTTGATCCAGTACCAATTCAAATGATTTAAAATAGGGCACTATAGCATTTACAAATGAATTTTGTAGCTGATGAATACCCCACACCTTTAAATGGGCTTCATTGGTATTGGCTAAGATATTTGAACATGCGTTTAATATGGTAAAACAATTTTGATCGTCCCCTTCTAATTGAAAATGATTTACTAATTGATTCTTTCCATCATTTACCAGTCTTAAACAATAATTTTTTTCAAATAGAAATAATAAGGCAGCATCTTGAGCATCCTGTGCCAACACATATTCCATATAATGATGCCACTTGCCTGTAGGAAAGGATCTTGACAATAAAGTACTTAATGCATCTGGTACGGAGAAAACTAATATTTTATCATCATCAAATGGTTTTAAATATAATTCCTCTTCATTGCTGTTTCCATACACCAAATCTAATTCCTGCTGATAACGTAAAGTGTCTTCTTTTTGTAACTTTTTAGTTATAATACATCTAGGACTATTCCAAACAAAATGAATATTAGCAAATACATGTTGTATTAATTTTGAATTATTTTGTAAATAAGCAATAAGTTGATGCCATCCAATATTGTCGGCACTATTTTCGAAATGTTCAAAAGCTACAAATTCATTTCTATTAATATTCTTTACGGAAAAAACAATACTTTCTCTGTCAACAATAAGGTACAGATCCTCGACTTTATTGTTAAAGGTGCTTTCTAAACTCGTATATATACCAATTTTCTTTTTTGCCATAGTCCAATTCTTATGCAATGATATAAAAAAAGGTGCAGTTCTTTGCTAAAACTAATTGTAGATTTGCAAAATATGAGCAGTTCACAAGCTACCCCTTCTTTACAAGTAAACATAAGTAGTAAACAAATATTAGCCATTTCACTACCTATTGCGCTGGCTATTTTAGTTCCCCAAATTAATTTTGTAATTAATAATATTTTCTTAGGTGCATTAAGTGAGCAAGCATTGGCTATTGGAGGTATTACAGGTGTTTTTTACCTCATTTTTGGAGTGATGGGGCAAGGTTTAAACAATGGATTACAAGCTTTAATTTCGCGAAGAGCTGGTGAAAATCGAGTGGACGAAATTGGTATTTTGTTTTCACAGGGTGTTATTATATCCATTGCGCTATCTGTAATTGGCATTTCGTTTACCTATTTTGTGGTACCTAGTATTTTTCATAGTCTTTTACAGGACCAGGAACGCGCCAATACTGTAATTGAATTCTTGAAAATAAGAATATGGGGACTCCCTTTTTTGTTTATTTACCAAATGCGTAATGCCTTATTGGTAGGAACGAATCAAAGTAATTTTTTAATCATAGGTACCGCTACCGAAGCCATTGTAAATATATTCTTTGATTATAGTTTAATATTTGGTCATTTTGGTTTTGCTAAAATGGGGATAAATGGCGCTGCCTATGCTTCTATTATTGCAGAAGTAATGGGTTTATTGGTAATCTATTTGGTAATACATTATCAAAAAATAGGAGCACGTTTTGAATTATTTAAACATTTCAATTTAAAATGGGATTATATAAAATTAATATTAGAACAGTCTGCTCCCATTATGACGCAGTATATGATAAGCATTATTAGTTGGGAATTCTTTTATATACTTATCGAACATAGAGGAGAACAATCTTTGGCTGTTTCCAATGCGATGCGAAATATATTTGGTTTTTTTGGAAGTTTTACTTGGGCATTTGCTGCCACATCCAATACCATGGTTAGTAATATTATAGGACAAAATATGGAGGACAAAGTCATTGTTTTAATTAATAAAATAGTGAAATGGAGTTTTGGATTTGCCCTTGCAGTATGTATATTACTTAATGTTTTTGCTAAACCCTTTCTTTCTATTTATGGTCAGGGAGAAGGTTTTATGCAAGAAGGTATACCCGTTTTACGCGTAGTGTCTATCGCGCTAATATTTATGTCTATAGCTACTGTTTGGTTAAACGGCGTTACTGGAACTGGACAATCTAAAATAAACTTAGGTATTGAATTTGTTGCCATCGTCATTTATTTGATATATGCGTATCTAACTATTGAGTACTATAATTTACCCATCACAATAGGTTGGATCTGTGAAATAATTTACTGGATAACACTGCTGATCCCCTCTTATTGGTATATTAGGTCAAATAGGTGGAAGGGGCAAAAGATATAAATTAAAATGGTTCTCTTGTTTTAGATAAGGCAACAGACATATTGCCGTTTAAAGTATGGATGTATACTTTTTCTTTAGTAATTTTAATACTTACTTTTTGAGCTATTGAGAATTTATTAAAAATTGAATCTGCGATATCCCCTACAATAGTTTCTAACAAAGGGGTTGGCATTTTCATTCTTGTATTTACCAAATGATACACTTGAACATAATCAATGGTCTCGCTAATGGAAGTGATTTTTTTAGCAGCAGGAATAAACTCAATAGATAAGTTTACAATAAAATTATTACCAACTTTTTGTTCTTCTTTATATAAACCATGATAGCCATAAAATTTTACATCATTTAATTGTATGGTCATGATATGAGCTGACATATTAATGACCTTTCGCTGTTAAATAACGCTCTGCATCTAAAGCAGCCATACATCCACTTCCTGCTGCGGTAACTGCTTGACGATAATTCTTATCTTGAACATCCCCAGAAGCAAACACACCTTCCATATTTGTTTTTGTTGTACCTGGTTCAGTTAAAATATATCCGGTTTCGTCCATTGTTAAATAGTCTTTAAAAATATCACTATTAGGTTTGTGTCCTATTGCTACAAAGAATGCACTTACTGGAATTTCATGCAATTCATTGGTTTTATTATTTTTTATACGAACCGCTTGAACTGATTTTTCTCCTAGAATTTCGTCCGTCTCTGAATTAAAATACACTTTAATATTAGGCGTATTTAAAACACGATCCTGCATTATCTTACTTGCACGCATTTGATCTTTTCGAACAATCATATGCACTTGTGTACACATTTTAGATAAATAATGTGCTTCTTCGGCAGCTGTGTCCCCAGCACCAACGATGGCCACTTCTTTCCCTTTAAAAAAGAACCCATCACAGACTGCGCATGCACTTACACCAAAACCATTTAAGCGTTCTTCACTTGGAATACCCAACCACTTTGCACTTGCGCCTGTTGAAATAATAACGGCGTCCGCTTCAATTATTTTTTCATCGTCAATCCAAACCTTTTTAACAGCTCCACTAAAATCAACTTTTGTTGCTAAGCCATAGCGAATGTCAGTGCCCATACGTGCGGCCTGTTTCTCAAAATTCACCATCATTTCTGGACCTTGAATACCATCTGGAAATCCTGGATAGTTCTCCACTTCTGTTGTAATGGTTAATTGTCCACCTGGTTGAATCCCCTGATATAAAAGAGGTTTCATGTTTGCTCTTGCTGCATATATCGCAGCCGTATAACCAGCAGGACCTGAACCTATTATTAGAATACTTACTTTCTCTGTTTCCATTTTTTCTTAATTATAAGCGTTAAAACGCGTCAAAAATAGTTAAAAAAAAGCCCCGACAAATCTTTGCGATCGTTGGGGCTTTTTATGATATTGTTATTAATTAGCCCAAATAAGCTTTTAACGCATTGCTATATCTTGCCTTTTGAAGACGTTTAATAGCACGTTCTTTAATTTGTCTAATTCTCTCTTTAGTTAAATCGTATTTTATACCTATTTGCTCAATAGTAACTCCGTTTTCTCCATCTAAACCAAAATATGCATTAACAATCTCTGCCTCTCTAGGACTCAACGACTTAAGTACACGACGAATTTCTTCTCTCAGAGAATCTTTCATCACATCCTCATCTGTATCATCACCCCCTTGAAGTAAATCACCCATTGCAACATCTTCTGCTTCATGTACTGGCGCATCCAATGAAGTATGACGCGTATTAGATTGGAAAATGTTATTTATTTCGGTTTCAGACATTTCCAAGATACCAGCCAATTCCTCTGTAGAAGGTTCACGCTCGTGTTCTTGTTCAAACGCCATATAGGCCTTGTTGGCTTTATTATAGGTACCGATTTTATTTTGTGGCAAACGCACTAAACGACCTTGTTCTGCCAATGCTTGTAAAATAGATTGACGAATCCACCAAACAGCGTATGAAATGAATTTGAATCCTTTGGTTTCATCAAAACGTTGTGCAGCTTTAATTAAACCTAAATTACCTTCATTAATTAAATCACTCAAAGACAAGCCCTGGTGTTGATATTGTTTTGCAACCGAAACTACGAAACGTAAATTGGCTTGAACCAATTCATCTAACGCACGTTGATCGCCCATTTTAATTTGTTGCGCTAAGGTGGTTTCCCTTTCAGGATTGATCATTGAAATTTTAGAAATCTCTTGTAAGTACTTTTCAACCGCTTGAGAGTCTCTGTTGGTAATCTGTGTAGCAATTTTAAGCTGCCTCATGCAATGAATTTATTTAAGTATATAACGTAAGAAACACCAAAATAGTTTAGTGTTGTCAGTCTGCAAAGGTAATATTTTGTCCCCAATTTTACAAATATTGATTATTAAGGACTTAAAGCAGGTTTACAGGTCAAATTTACCTCAATTTGGGGACAATAATTCATCATTTTAACCCAAATTTTTAAGGATAATCCCCCCTCCCGAATTATCTTCGCTTTATGATTGACTACCGATCCGATACCGTCACAAGACCAACCCCTGGAATGTTAGCATTTATGCAATCCGCTCCTGTTGGAGATGATGTGTTTGGAGAAGATCCAAGTATTAACTCTTTAGAAAGGATTACTGCTGCAAAATTTGGAATGGAAGCCGGCTTATTTTGTCCAACGGGTACCATGACCAACCAATTGGCTATCAAAACACATACGCAGGCAGGAGACGAAGTAATTTGTGACGAATTATCACATATTTATCAATATGAAGGAGGTGGAATTGCTTTTAATTCAGGTTGTTCCGTAAAGCTATTACAGGGTGACCGTGGAAGACTTACTGCTCAACAAATTTTAGCTGGTATTAATCCTGATGATGTACATAAGCCTATTTCTCGATTAATAAGTTTAGAGAACACAAGTAATCGAGGTGGCGGTGCTTGCTATGATTTTGATGAATTTAAAGCAATTAAAAAGGTAGCTCAGGAACAACAATTAGCCTTACACTTAGATGGCGCGCGCTTATTTAATGCCATTGTTCATAAAAAAGAAGCGGCCATTGACTATGGAAACATATTTGATTCTATTTCTATATGTTTTAGTAAGGGTTTAGGGGCTCCTGTTGGAAGTGTTTTGTTGGGGTCGGCTGCTTTTATTAAAAAAGCGCGTAGATGGAGAAAAGTGTTTGGTGGTGGTATGCGACAAGCGGGCTATTTAGCGGCTGCTGGTATATATGCAATGGATCATCATATTGACCGTTTGGCAGATGATCATAAAAATGCTATACAACTAAGTGATGTTTTGGCTAACAAAGACTTTGTAATTTCTATATTACCTGTTGAAACGAATATTGTCATTGCCAACATTGGTGGAAAGTATACCGCTACCAGTTTAGCCGACACTTTAAAAGAAAGAGGAATTTTAGCAATTGCCATGACCCCTACGCAAGTAAGATTTGTATTTCATTTAGATATCACTGAATCTGATTTAGCAAAAACCATTGATATCATCAATGCATTATAAAGAATAAAGTACTCATAAATATTAATAAGAAGACATGTTAGAAAGAATTAATCCAACGACAACACAGGCATGGTTTGTTTTAAAAAAACACTTTGAAGACGAGATGAGTCGTAAGCATATGCGTGATTTATTTGCTGCAGATGAAAAAAGATTTGAGACCTACTCTATTTCCACTCCCGATTTATTATTTGATTACTCTAAGAATATTATCACTGATAAGACCAAGCAACTTTTATTACAATTAGCAAACGAATGTGCATTGAAAGAAGCCATTGATGCACAATTTTCAGGACAATCTATCAATGAAACAGAAAATCGCGCGGTATTACATACAGCCTTAAGAAATTTCAAAGATGCTCCGGTTTTAGTAGACGGTGCAGATGTGATGCCAGAAATTAAGCGTGTATTAAAACAAATGAAAAGATTTTGTACGTCTATTCATAGTGGAGCACATAAAGGATATACAGGCAAGAACATTACTACCATAGTGAATATAGGTATTGGCGGCAGTGACTTAGGGCCAGTGATGGTTACAGAAGCATTAAAACCTTATTGGATAAAAGGCATTCAAGTACATTTTGTAAGTAATGTTGACGGAACACATATTGCAGAAACATTAAAAAAAGTAAACGCAGAAGAAACTTTATTCCTAATTGCCTCTAAAACTTTTACTACACAAGAAACCATGACCAATTCGCATACTGCACGCGGCTGGTTTTTAGATCATGCTAAAGAAGAAGCACATATTGCTACTCATTTTATAGCTTTAAGTACCAATGAAAAAGCAGTGAATACATTTGGTATTAGTAGTAAGAACATGTTTGAATTTTGGGACTGGGTGGGTGGAAGATATTCTTTATGGAGTGCCATTGGCTTATCCATTGCCTTAACGATTGGGTATGATAATTTTGAAGATTTATTAAAAGGAGCACATGATGCAGATAATCATTTTAAGGAAACAACATTCGATAAAAATATTCCAGTAATCATGGCCCTTTTGGGTGTATGGTATACCAATTTCTTTGGTGCACAAAGTGAGGCCATCCTACCCTATGATCAATATATGCATCGATTCGCTGCTTATTTCCAGCAAGGTAATATGGAGAGCAATGGAAAATATATTGACCGTAAAGGAACGGCAGTAAACTATGCAACCGGTCCGGTGATTTGGGGAGAACCAGGTACCAATGGTCAACATGCATTTTATCAATTAATTCATCAGGGTACTTTAGTTATTCCTTGTGATTTTATTGCGCCAGCACAAACACATCATCCAATTGGAGATCATCATGATAAATTATTGAGTAATTATTTTGCTCAAACCGAAGCATTGTTAAATGGAAAAACACAAAATGAAGTGGTTGCTGAATTAACGGATGCAAATAAATCGACAAAGGAAATTGAATTCTTGGCTCCATTTAAAGTTTTTGCTGGCAACAAACCAACCAATTCTTTCTTAATGAAGAAAGTAACGCCTACTTCATTAGGCTTTTTAATTGCTTGTTATGAACATAAAATTTATACGCAAGGAGTAATTTGGAATATCTTTAGTTTTGACCAATGGGGCGTAGAATTAGGTAAGCAATTAGCTAATAAAATTTTACCTGAATTGGGAAATGAGGAATCCGTTAAAGGTCATGATGCTTCCACCAATGGATTAATCAATCAATTTAAAGCTTGGAAAAAAGCATAAAGAATACAAATAAATTGATGACACCCAATATTCATATCCGCCCAATAGATCCTTCCGATAATACAGCTTTGGCTAAAGTGATACGTGATGCATTAACTGAATTTGGCGCAAATAAACCAGGTACCGTATTTTTTGATCCTACTACCGATGCTTTATATGAATTATTCAGAGCCCCTGGTGCATATTATTTTGTAGCAATCCTAGATAATGAATTGGTTGGTGGATGCGGTATATTTCCAACTGAAAATTTACCAACGGGCACCTGCGAATTGGTAAAATTATATTTAAAATCATCGGCACGGGGTACCGGATTGGGCAAACAATTAATGCAAAAATCTATGGAATGGGCAAAGCAAAATGGATACGCACAGGTTTACTTGGAATCCATGCCCGAACTTTCAAAAGCCATTTCAATTTATGAAAATGTAGGATTTACGCGCATTCATCAACCACTTGGCAATAGCGGTCACTCAGGATGTGATATTTGGATGACAAAGCAATTGTAATTACCATTTGTCTACTTCTTCACCGCTCATATTATCTCCTTCGCTTGCCTGTGTATCTCTTGCTTCCAATGGTTTCTTTTCCGTGATTGTTGAAGGATCCATATCTTGTTCTGGTTCAGGCTCAGGAAGGGTTTCACTTAATACCGGAACAGCTGCTACTGTATCATCCGCTTTATTTTCTTGTGTAGGTTGTCCTATATAGTTACCATCTGCATCATAAGATTCTTCATGATTAAAAGCATCAAAGTCAAAATCAGGCATCAGTTCTGTTTTTACATAATCAACTGCCTCGGTAATCGATTTTAAAAATTTATTGAAATCTTCTTTATACAAGAAAATTTTATGACGATCATACCCATTATTGTCAAAACGTTTTCTACTTTC
>Ga0209768_10001693_pt1 | contig 14014 bp, 12 predicted proteins | sample LauGreSBDMM110SD_3_FD_187564 | JGI IMG/M metagenome (GOLD analysis project Ga0209768, IMG submission 187564) | Freshwater lake microbial communities from Lake Michigan, USA - Sp13.BD.MM110.SD (SPAdes) (version 2) | ecosystem: Environmental > Aquatic > Freshwater > Lake | place: Lake Michigan... | reverse complement strand
GCGAAGTTTTTTGGTCATTGATTTGTTTTCAAGTACTAAGGTTCTACCAAAAAGTAGTTTCTCCAACTCTATGTAATTTGAAGTTGCAATTAATCCAACTATTCCTCGCCAACGAATTGAAATCCTTGGCACCATGTCTGGAACAAGATTTTGCTGGCTAAGTTGATAAAGGTTGACTAAATCAACTTTGTGGGCACCTGGAGTTATTGGCATGCTATTCCAGATAAGTTCTCTGGCTATTTCAATTTCCCAATGTCTGATCCAAAGAAAGTTCTTACCTTCGATTTCAAGGTTCGCTGAATCCAGAATTCTTGTCATTTGATTGAAGAGTGCGAAGTAAGCTGCTGCGGGTTTTACTTGAAGTGTCATGTTTGAACTAGATTTGGTGTAGCGAACTCCTACCGCTGGAGGCGTACTCAGAACTGAGATGGTCTCAGCATGCAAGTAACACATTGCGGAAAAAGGTTGATCTTCACCCACTGCTAAATCAGTCGCAAATCGAATTTGATTATTGATCAATAGTGATCGCTTTACTAACTTCATTGGATTCAATGCCCAGTAGACTCGCGAATCAGAGAGCGAAACTTTTGGTTGGTTTCCAGTAAACATGCCACGCGGGACTCCTCTGCCATCTAGGCTCTTGAGTTTTACCAACACGACATCTGAGTCATTTTCAATTGCGTATGCCACCGCCGCACTCAATCCACCCTCGAGTAATACATCATCTGCATCTAGGAAAAAGACATAATCGCTAGTTGCGATTTCGATACCGTGATTTCTTGGGACAGCTGGGCTACCACTATGCGCCAGTTCAACAATGCTTAGTGGAAGCTTAGTTACCCAGTACCGCAAAATTTTTAAAGAATCATCACTTGAACCATCATCAACTGCAATAATCTCCCACTCTACGTTGGGATTTGCTTTGATCTCTTGCTGTATTGACGCGAGTGTTTGTTCAATAGTTGATAAGGCATTGAAGACTGGAATTATTAATGAAACGGAACTGAGCACTTTCCAATCGTAATGTCTTCCCACCCACCTGACTGCTTATTTTTCGCTCTTTAGACTTCAGCCGAGGTATTCTAATTGTGTGAGTGTTGAAAAATTTCAAATCCCTGGTGCTTGGGTTTTTACTCCAAAGCAATTTAGCGATGATCGTGGCGTATTTTTTGAGTGGTTTCAGGACTCGACATTTAGAGAACATGCCGGTGGCGATTTCTTCTTAGCGCAAGCTAATTGTTCTGTCTCGCAGAGGGGAGTGTTACGCGGCATTCATTACGCAAATGTTCCACCAGGGCAACGAAAATATGTAACATGTATTTCTGGCTCTGCTCTTGATGTCTTAATTGACCTACGACCAAGTTCTCCAACATTTGGTAAGTGGCAATCCGTCCTGTTAGATACCGCAGAATGCAAAGTGGTTTTCATTCCAAATGGTATTGGGCATGCCTTCATGTCACTTGAGGACAATACGACAATTGTTTATCTTTGTGACAAGCGTTACAACCCAAGTGGTGAATTCGAAATCCATCCACTTGATCCAACGATTGGTATCACTTGGCCAACTGACATTGAGCCATTGATCTCTCTAAAAGATGCGGCTGCGCCATCATTTTTAGAGATAAAGGATTCATTGCAGACTGAATAATTTTAGGAATTGTTGGTGCTGGCAAGTTTGTGTAAGTTAACGGCTGGCTATTCCAGTTATTTAGCGCAGAGTCCCAGCAGCCAGGGCAGCGACAAACCATTCGTAAGTTGACTTTAACCCTTGGTCGAGCGTTATTTCACTGGTCCACCCCAACTCATTAACTCGGCCAACATCTAGAAGTTTTTGTGGTGTTCCATCAGGTTTTGCAGTATCCCATTTGATCTGGCCTTGGTAACCAGTGAGTTGTGAAATCATTCTCGCTAGTTCCCGAATTTCAAGATCGACCCCAGTACCAACATTTATCGCAGTTGTGTTGTCATAACCCCGGAGCAAGAATAGAACTGCTTTTGCCAAATCATCAACATGTAAAAATTCTCGACGAGGTTTGCCCGACCCCCACAGTGTTACAGAGTCTGCTCCAGACAAACTCGCCGCATGAAATTTACGAAGCCAGGCCGGTAGGACGTGGCTAGTGTGTGGATCGAAATTATCCTCTGGGCCGTACAGATTTGATGGCATCGCTGAGGTCCAACTTCTGCCATATTCTTTTCGGTATGCCTGCACGAGCTTTACCCCAGCTATTTTTGCAATCGAATAAGCTGCATTTGTCTCTTCAAGTTCACCAGTTAGCAGCGAGTCTTCAGTGATGGGCTGTTGCGCAAATTTGGGATAAATACAGGAGGATCCAAGAAATACCAGATTTCCAACATCAAATTTGTGAGCCGCGTCCATCAAATTGGTTTGAATCTGAATATTTTCACTTAAGAATTCAACGGGATAATCAATATTTGCATACATTCCACCAACTTTGGCCGCTGCAATAATTACCCCATCAGGTTTGTGCTGATCCATAAAGTCATAGACTGCTCTACGATCACATAAATCTAATTGATCCCGAGTTGCGCCGAACCAAGTATGTAGTCCGATTCTCTCGATTTGTCGGACTATCGCAGATCCAGCTAAACCTTTGTGTCCAGCTACATAAATTTTAAGCGGCTTATCTGGCATTTACAGTTCACTCTCAACTTTTTCTCCACCAATTTTCAATCTTTATCTTAGAGCATTCCCCAGTAAACGCGTAATATCTAAATTTTCCGATTCCGATGTCAGCGAAAGCTATTCAACCTGACTGGATTCAATAAGATGCCTAATTTTACTGGACTCAAGAATCACATTAAGCCGGGCACAAATACGTTATTTCTTTTGGTGTTTCGCAATTTCTAGAGTGGACACAATTTCATTCAAAGTCTTTTGTGGATTAAAGAATTCATTTACAAATTTATTACCAAGTTCCGAAGCAGCAAATTTTTCGTCATTGCCTAGTTGCTTAACCTGCAAAAAAACTTCAACAATTTTATTGGGAGATTCCACCCAATAGATGCCGGCAGAATTCCCTAGTGATTCAAATAACCCAGATAACTTAGTTGACACTGTTGGAATTCCGGTTGCTAGGTATTGCAAAACTTTATGAGGTAGCGCCAAGTTTGTAACTAACGATGGCTCAAATGGATTGATGAGCACGTCAGACACAGATAAGTAATCAGGAAGTTCTGCGTAACTGATTACACCAGTAAAAATAACTTTATTTTCTAAATCAAATTCTTTAACTTTTTTCTTTAATTCATCTTCAATTCCGCCGCCACCTATTATTAATAGCCGATCATTAGATTCAGACAACTTATAAAAATCTGAAATAACTTGGAGCAGTCCTGAGAACGGAAAAAGACTACCCATATAAGTAGCTACGAAGGAATCTTGATCAATTGACAGGTTTGTTCGCATCTGACGCCTGTTCTTTTGTGCGAAGTGATCAAGATCAAGGGGTGGAAAGTTTACAACTGGTGGATCTAGTCGTTTACCAAGATTTGAAACGTAGTTCCCTAGGAATACGTTGTTTGCAGAAATAATTGTGGCTCTTCGGTACACGTATCTTTCGGCCAGATTAACTAGTTGAGAAGTGAGTCCTTTCCGAATCAGGTGCGAGACATCCAGTGCCCTAAAGACCACTGGCACTCCTGCTTTTTTCGCGATTCGCACAGTTTGCCAACCAGATGTGGGCACGGCATAGAGCATCACAACATCAAACCCACCTTTTGAGATTAGTTTTCGAAGTTGGGGGAGCACTGTGATCGGTGCCAACAAACGATCTATAAACCCGCCACCTATATTTGGTGGAGTGATTAGATTAATTCTTGCCTTTGGGTAAGCTCTTCCAGAAATTAAGTTACTTCGCGTGCGAATTGATGAGCCTTTTATTCCGATGCCTTCTGGAAACTCCAAGAAATGCACTTCATGTCCAGCAAGAGCGAGTATCTCTGGGAATTCGTGCATTTCAAAGATGACTTTGGACCGGTAATTAACTTCATGAATAAAAAGAATCTTCAAAGTTAGTTGCCTACCGATCTGAGAGAATTTGAGTCAAAAACCATTTGACTTCCTTCCCTTCTCGGTAAAAACCACTGATTCCATAGTAGGCTAACGGAAAACCTTAGATGATTGTTAGGTTGATTACGTGAGCCTGCTTGTAGTAATTCCAGCATTTAATGAAGCGAATTCAATCGGAAATGTAATTCAGGATATTCGAATTCACATTCCCAGCGCCTCGATTTTAGTTGTTGATGATGGCTCAAGAGACAAAACAGTTCAAGTTGCGGAATCGGCAAATGTTAATGTGCTCGCACTCCCATTCAATGTTGGAGTTGGTGGGGCACTGCGCGCTGGGTTCTTATATGCGTATAGAAACTCATTTACTCAAGTGCTGCAAATTGATGCTGATGGGCAGCATAGAGCTGAACATGCCAAGATACTTTTGGAGTCTGCTGATGGATTCGATATTGTAATTGGAAGCAGATTTGCTGAATCAAAAAACAAATATGATGCAAGTATCTTGCGACGGCTTGCTATCAGATTACTCTCGGCAGCTATTTCAAAAATATGTAAGACAAAGTTAACTGACGTCACCTCCGGTTTTAGATTATCTTCAAGTTCTGCGATTGAATTATTTATGAAAGATTATCCAGTTGAATATCTTGGCGACACCGTTGAGTCTTTGGTAATTGCTCATAAGTTAGGACTTTCGATCAAAGAAGTTCCCGTTCAAATGTCTAAGCGCGAGTTCGGCTCACCAAGTCAAAATGTTCTAAAATCAAGTTGGTACTTAGTGCGCGCTTTTCTCGTGATCATCTTGTCGCTAATACACAGAAAGTAACTGGGGAGAGATTAGAAATGCTTAAAGTAACCATGGGTGTAACAATATTTTTTACCTTGATTTTCATCTTTGAGTTACTTAGGCGTAAAGCTTTGCGTGAAAAATATGCATTTGTTTGGATTGTCACGGCTCTTGTCCTTGTTGCTGGAACACTATTTCCTAACTTTGCCATCAGGTTAAGTACGTCTTTAGGATTCGCCACCATAGCTAGTTTTCTTATGGTGTTTTTTGGATTAATCATGCTCTTTATAACCATGCAACTTAGTTTGGAATTAGGAAAAGTTGAAGATCAAAATCAAAGGCTTGCTGAAGAATTGGCGCTACTCAAACTAAAATCTGTTGAATAGAGACCAACCTAAAATTTGCATGTAGTTTTTACGGCTTCTTATGGACTTTTAATCTCCACGTTATAGTAGTCACATGTCAACAGTTTCTGTCTTGGGTAGCACTGGGATGCTCGGATATAGCGTTGTCCAAGGGTTTGCCGGGTTCGAAGGTACTTTGACTGGATCAACAAAGCGAGTTGATGCCAACCCTTTTCTGGGTCAAAGTTTTTTTCTCGATGCCACCTCGCGCAAATTACCTGAAGCGCTTCACAAGCTGGGGCCAACTGATTATGTAATCAACTGCATCGGAGTTATAAAGCCTTACATTACGGAAGATTCTGCATCAAGTCGTGAACGTGCGCTACTAATAAACAGCGCATTTCCATATTTATTGGATGCCTTAGCAAGTGACGTTGGATTTAAGATCATTCAAATTGCTACTGATTGTGTTTTTTCTGGGGCGAAGGGTAAATATATTGAAACTGATTTACACGATGCGATTGATACGTATGGCAAAACTAAATGCTTAGGTGAAGTCCCGTCAGCAAATATGATGAACATCAGGGTGTCAATTATCGGACCTGAAGCGGGCCGAAGCACCTCATTATTTGAATGGGTGCGAAATCAACCGGAAAATTCGGAAATCAATGGTTACTCAGATCATTATTGGAACGGAGTTACTTCCAAAGCTTTTGCTCGAATCTGTCGCGGCTTAATTGAAAATGATGGGTTTGTCGCAGGTACACATCACTTGTTGCCTAGTGATTCAATGACAAAATTTGATCTAGTAACCGAGATAGCAAACAAGAGCAGTCGAAAAGACATCAATATCACTAAAGGTCCGAGTGGCAACAAGGTGGATCGCACCCTAGCGACCCTTAATGAGTCTCTTAATGCCCAATTATGGGTTAACGCCGGGTACCCAACTATTCCAAGTATCTCTGAATTAGTTGCGGAAATAGAACTGTGAGTTAGTTCTCTGTAAGGTTTATTTAGTATTAAATTATTGTTTGATTGGTGGGCAATGGGGAATCTCAAAATAAGTGACTCGGTGGTAACAATCACCGGAGGCACCGGGTCTTTTGGATCAACAATGGTTAAGCACGTACTCTCAAAAGGTGCGGCCGAAGTTAGAATTCTTAGTCGCGACGAGTCAAAACAGGACGAACTAAGAAATAAGCTTCAAGATGATCGCGTCAAATTCTATATTGGTGATGTTCGAGACTCGTTGAGCGTTGATTCCGCTATCAAGGGGTCTAACTTAGTTTTTCACGCTGCCGCTTTAAAGCAGGTGCCATCGTGTGAGTTTTTCCCGCTTGAAGCTGTTGCTACAAATGTTCAGGGCAGTGCGAATGTCTTGCGAAGCTCTTTGAATTTTGAAGTAGAAGCAGTTGTTTGCCTGAGCACAGACAAGGCGGTCTATCCCATAAATGCAATGGGGATGTCAAAGGCTTTGATGGAAAAAACTGCAATGTCATTTGCTCGAAACAATCAAAAATCAAAAACCAGAATTGCAGTAACAAGATACGGCAACGTTATGTTTTCTCGTGGGTCAGTAATTCCACTTTTTTTAAAGCAAATAAAAGAGGGCAAATCAATCACCATCACAGATTTGAACATGACGAGATTCTTAATGTCCCTTTCAGATTCTGTAGATCTAGTAAATTATGCGTTTGAAAATGCCATTTCAGGGGACTTATTAGTTAAAAAAGCACCAGCAGCAACAGTTGAAGTACTCGTAGAAGCGCTAAAACAACTTTGTAATGCACCAGAAACGAAAACTCAATTGATCGGCGTCAGACATGGAGAAAAAATTTACGAGTCATTGCTAAGTACGGAAGAGATGGCACATGCAATTGATCAAGATTCGTATTTTCGAGTTCCCTTAGATTCGCGTGGTCTTGACTATTCCATATATTTTGAGGAAGGTGAGAGGCGAAAAGCTGAGCTATCTTCCTATACCTCCGATAACACAGAACGGTTAGATGTTTGTGGAGTAAAAAAGCTGCTACTGACATTGCCAGAAGTTAGACATGAACTAAACCTGGTCGAAAACTCCTAGCGTATCCTTAAGGGAAACATGATGAAACAAACAATAGTTACAGTCGTAGGAACTCGACCAGAAATCATTCGGCTATCTCGCCTTATCCCATTGCTTGATGAAACTGTGAACCACATATTTGTTCATACTGGTCAAAATACTGACCCGAAACTAACCGACATATTTTTTTCGGAATTAAAAATACGTAAACCCGATTACTTTCTTGAAGTAAACACGGAAAGTCTTGGATCTGTATTAGGGGAAACCTTAATCAAGATCGAGGAGATCTTCAAAAAACATAAGCCAAATGGCGTTGCTATTTTAGGAGACACGAATAGCTCGATTGCAGCAGTCCTCGCAAAGCGAATGCAAATTCCCGTATACCACATGGAAGCCGGCAATCGTTCTTTTGATGAAAATGTTCCGGAAGAAACGAATCGAAGAATGATCGATCACGTTGCTGACTTTAATTTGCCCTACACCGAGCATGCAAGACGGAATCTACTAAACGAAGGACTTCATCCCAGGCGAATACTGTTGACAGGTTCTCCGATGAAAGAGATTTTTGACCACTATAAACATGACATTGAAGCGAGTTCCATACTGGCGTCTTTGAAACTGAAGAAGAATGAGTATTTCCTTGTTAGTGCTCATCGGCAAGAAAATGTTGATTCAGAGATTCGCTTGGGCAACTTACTTGAATCACTAGAGTGCATAGGCGAAAAATGGGGTCTGCCCATTTTGGTTTCGACCCATCCCCGAACTCGCAAGCAATTGCAATCACTTCCTGGATTTAAGGAAATTCCAAATGTGGTATTTCATGAACCATTTGGCTTTTTTGATTACAACAAACTACAAATCAACGCCAAGTGTGTAATTTCTGACAGCGGTTCTATCAGCGAGGAGTCTTCGATTTTGAGATTCCCTGCGATAACAATTAGAGATTCTATGGAAAGACCCGAAGCGTTGGATACGGGATCAATGATCATGACTGGACTTCGAAAAGATGAAGTCATAGCAGGAATCGATGCGGCAATTTCATTACTTAATGACTATGAAAGTAGCCTGCCACTTGGTTATGAAGTTTCAGACTTCTCCAAGCGAGTAGCGCGCTTCATACTTTCTACCGTTTGGCGCCATCATGAGTGGGCCGGATTACGCGACGTGACCCGTCCGAGCGATTAATTTTCAAAATCTAGTTGCAATGATGGATTTTTCAATGGATTGTCGTACGATTAAACAATGATGAAGAAGGCGCTTATCACGGGAATTACAGGCCAAGATGGGTCGTACCTAGCTGAACTTTTGCTACATAAAGGCTACGAAGTTCATGGCACGATAAGACGGTCATCGAGCTTTAATACTGATCGGATTGATCATTTGATTCTTGATCAGCACGTAAAGAATCGCCCAAATCTAAATTTGCATTATGCGGACTTAACTGATGGATCCCGCTTAACAACACTTTTGAACGAAATCAAGCCCGATGAGGTTTACCATCTAGCAGCGCAGTCACATGTTCGAGTTAGTTTTGATGAACCTGAATACACGGCAGACACTACAGGGCTAGGAACAATTCGACTTCTAGAAGCAATCAGGCTCACGGCCCCAGAGGCAAAGTTTTATCAAGCTTCAAGTTCAGAAATGTTTGGGGCGACGCCGCCGCCGCAGAGCGAAGTAACCCCTTTTTATCCTCGATCTCCTTACGGCGCAGCAAAAGTTTATGCGTATTGGATCACTAAGAATTATCGCGAAGCATACGGAATGTTTGCTTGCAATGGGATCCTCTTCAATCATGAATCCCCTAGGCGGGGTGAAACTTTCGTGACAAGGAAAATAACTCGCGCGGTAGCCCGCATCAAAGCAGGCGTTGAGACGGAACTTTATCTGGGCAATTTGGATTCAGTTCGAGATTGGGGCCATGCAGCCGAATACGTAGAGGGCATGTGGCTGATGCTCCAGGCTGACAAGGCGGATGACTATGTACTGGCAACTGGCACTTCAACCACCGTCAAGGAATTTGTGGAGTATTCATTTGAAGCCGCAGATTTGGATTGGAAAGAATTTGTTAAGTTCGACCAAAGGTATCTTCGTCCCACTGAAGTCGATGCATTAATTGGTGATGCGTCCAAAGCAAAGGCCCAATTGGGTTGGAGTTACAAAACTGAACCGCGTCAACTTGCTGAGCAAATGGTCGCTGCAGATATTGAAATGTTGAAGAATTCGGGTTCACATTGGATTGATAGTTTCGAATGGCGATACTAGTAGATGTAATTTAATGTCCAATCCAGAGAGCTCCCGAAAAAAAGTTATTGTAATCTGCATGCTCGACAGCAGCCACAGTGCAAGGTGGCTCAGTCAGTTCAGAAATGAACATGTAGATTTTACGTTAATTCCCTCCACGCCAAATAGAAAAGTTCATCCAACAATTCGTGAACTAATTTTGAATAGCAGCAACTCTGCAACATATAGCCTTTCCCACACTTTTAGATTTCTCACTATTCCAATTTGGTCACTTGATGTAATTCTTGGCAATAGATTGCGAGGCTTTATTGTTTCTTACATTTCGAAGAAGCATAAATCTGATTACATTCATGCCTTAGAGCTAAATCATGCTGGTTACATTGCTAGTAAAGCGAATAGATTTGGTCTGGCAACAAACACTCGAATCATTTCCACCAATTGGGGCAGTGATATCTATTGGTTCCAAAAATACGAGCGGCACCAAAAGCAAATAATTGAATTAATGAAAGCCTCACATTTTTATTCAGCAGAATGTCATAGAGATCTAGCACTGGCAACAAAGTATGGCTTTAAAGGTAAATTTCTTGAGGTATCTCCAAATGCTGGTGGAATTCCAACTGAGTTTCTTTCCAGGGACCTTCTTCCTCCATCAGGTCGATCAGTAATTCTGGTAAAGGGGTATGAAACTTTTGTAGGTCGGGCCTCAATAGCGCTGGATGCCATTTCTGAAATTTCAAAGGAATTGATGGATTACGAGGTCATTCTTTATTCAGCAAATCAAAAAACTATTCGTTCAGTTCGAAAAATCCGAGAAGAGACAAATCTAAATATTCGCGCGATTCCAAAAAAGCGGTTAAGTCATTCTGAAATGCTTAATCTCTTTGGCAAAGCTCGTGCCTACGTTGGAGTATCCCTATCGGATGGGATCAGCACTTCATTACTTGAGGCAATGGCCATGGGCGCATTTCCTATCCAGACGAATACATCATGTGCTGAAGAATGGATTAAAGATGGAATCACCGGCAAGTTAATTGGGCCAAATCAAGAAGAAGTTAAGAGATCGCTGCTGCAAGCACTAAATAGCGATTCTCTTGTTGATCAAGCGAGTGTAGTAAATCGGCAAAAGATTGAGGCTAAGTGCAATGAGGAGCAGATCAAATTAAAAAGTCTGAAGTTTTATGGTCTCTAAGTCACTTCAGCGAATTCTTTATGAAGTTAGAGACCTCACGCGCTATCGAATCATAGACATTTGTGGCACTCCACTTATTGAACACCACATCGCTCTCTAACCAAGCGTTAAGACTGGTCCGCCACTGTTCGTAATCCATAGCCTTTGCTATTTCAATTCCTCGATCTATGGAATTCAGGGTGGGATCGACTTGTACTACTAGATTCGCTGGTATCTCATATTTGTTGACATCTGGTCCGACGTAAACTGGAATACATCGAGCAAAAAATGCATCAAATAACTTTTCGGTCATGTACTCCAACGAATTTTCAATCACCAGCGAGTATTTGTATTGCGAAAGTGTGTCGAGCTTAGATTTAGGCGCACCCTTCCAGTTCGCAGGTTGTTTCAGCCAGCCACGAGAATTTCTTAGGTTTGGAATTAATCCGCTCTTTATTGTCAGCCTGATTTCCTCTGCAAAAATCAGCATCTTACGTAAAACACTAAAATTCCACCCAGTTCCATAAAAATCAAGGTTAGGCAAGTTAGAGATACATTCCCTTCTAAATGAATACATTTCACCATTAATGAAACTTAATTTATTTCCATTAACCAAAACAACCGCTTCACTTCTTGTTGTAGCCACCTCCTTAAATTCTAAATTCTGACTACAATCTTGGGGCCAGGGAAAATTTGAGTTAGTTTCACCACCATTACGTCCAACTTCAATTATTTTTGACATCAAAGAAGTCGCCTTTGAGTTGTAATTATCTGGCCAAACAACAATGGTTTCATTCCTCACAAGAATTATTGGAATTTCACTACCTGCTGATTTGCGCGCGTATTTGAGGAGCTTAATATCCATATCGATTAGGACTAAAGCATCAGCATCACTCAGGCGATCACAAACTTCAAGCCCAGCGGCCAAAAAGGCATTAGTGAGAGATATTTCTTTTCCCGCAACTAGCGGATCTGAGGCATTATGGAGCGGAGCTGAGGCATTATGGAGCGGAGCTGAGGCATTATGACCCCCAAGGTAGATCTTCATTTGAATCTCTCGCTTAGTAGGACTGGCATTTGATCAAGTCTCCCAAATTCACTTTCCTCGAAGTTTCCAAACCCGAACAAATGGGCGATTCACCCTGCGAAGAAGGCGACTACGGAAGACTCCGTCAAAAAATGCTTCCCTAGCCGGCAACGAAACCAGATCATTGAACTTACTAATTAATGGCTTGTTACCCACTACTGGCGCAGTAACTTTAAAGCTGGCGGATTCACCTGAAGGTCGAAATTCAGTTTTCAAATAACTTGAATCTTGATACAAGTTTTGTGCGATCTCTGATTCGCGAGTCAATCCTAAAGTCATCAACGATTTGCCAAGGAAATCTGTAATTTCGCGATTATGGTATCCGTATCGCCTAACAAGCGTCTCGGCGATGATGTTACGGGCTAAGTTCTGGATGTCAACGTCTTTAATTCTAATTTCGATCGCTTGATTTATTGACTCTATTAGTTTTTCCCAGTGGCTTGAAGTTTTCACAAGGCTTAAGACTTGTGATACTTCCTTGGAATGGAATAGCTCAACTAGACCAACAAAAATAGCCCGATCGTTTGCAAGACTTGAGGTAAGTGCTGCCGCATTACCAGGGTAAACGCGATAATGCATAGTCTCACTTGGAACGTAACAGATGTCAGACACACACATAATTCGCAATAACATCTCAATGTCATTAAAAGCAGTTGTGTGCCGAGCGGTATTTGTTGTTAGCAATTCTGAAACTCTTAGTGCGCATGCTGGGAAATTTATTGGCGAAATTTGCAGACTCAGCATGAAGTTTTCCAGGCGGTCCGTTTTAGACAATTTCGAGGAAAGTGTTGGGGGTGAGATCTTTACATTTCCTTCGCCATCGATGCGCTTCATGGCTGTAAAAATCACACCAGTATCTTCACTCGTTGCCTTAATTGTGGAAGTTAATGTACTTATGTGATCTGGATGGTAAACGTCATCTTGGTGGATCATCACGATCCAGTCGCAATCGAACTGATCAAGTCGATCCAAGAATGAACTGATAGCGCCGATATTTTTATTGTTTTTAAGAAGCGTGTACTCATTTTTGAAAATATTTTTAGAAAAAAGTTCCTCGATAAGCGCAAGGGTGTTATCAGTAGATGCATTATCAATAATTTTCACTCTAAAAGGCGCACAGTCCTGGGCTTCTAGGGAACTAATTACTTGTTCGATCCATGGCTCGGAATTAAAAGTACCAAGAAAAACTTCAAAGAGTTCTTTACTCATTTATTTAGCTAGATTAAATTAACTAAGGATTCGCAAACACGTTCGATTGAAGCCTTACTCAATTTAACTCCACTTGGAAGATTTATTGAATTAGCGCCAATTCGTGTTGCTACGGGTCCAGGCTTGTGCTCTCTATCCCAGATCGGATACTGACTGATTGCAGGAAAAACTGGTCGGGTATCTATTCCATCCGCTTTCAACTTTTCCATCACTTCATCACGGGATATCTTTAAATCCTCACTTAGGGTAACGCTGTTCATCCAGTGAATAGAGCGAGTTCCTGGTGTTTCGAATTGCATTTTTAGCGAGTCATGATTACCAAGCAGATCTTTGTACCAACCAGCAATTCTTCGTTTTTGATTAATTTGGTTCTCACTGCGCTCTACCTGAGCCAGGCCCAAAGCTGCGGTGATGTTATTCATTTTGTATTTGTAACCAAGCTCTTCAATCCAGAAAGTGCCGGGTTTACGGCCATGGTCTTGAATTTTTCTCGCCCTCTCATACAGATCAGGATCAGATGTCACAAGCATTCCACCCTCGCCAGTTACTAACATTTTGGCTCCTTGAAAACTGTAGGCTCCAAATTCGCCAAAACTTCCAGCAGCTTTGCCGTCAATCAAAGTTCCAATTGCTGGAGCCGCATCTTCGATGATGTAAAGACTGTGATCTTTGGCAATCTTGGTAATAGCAGTTATGTCAGCTGCAAAGCCATATAGATGCACAGGCATTATGGCTTTTGTTTTTTCAGTGATCTTCTGCTTTATAGATTCAGGATCAATGCACCAAGTGTCAGGATCAATATCAGCAAAAATTGGAGTTGCCCCGACGTAGCGAACTGCAGATGCCGTTGCGACCCAGGTAACTTCAGGAACTATAACTTCATCGCCAGGACCAATTCCCAGTGCTAGTAGTGACAGATGCATGGCACCAGTGCAACTGCTGGTTGGCAAAGCAAACTTAGTGCCGACGTATTCAGCGAACTCCGCTTGAAACCGATTCAAGTAGTCCGAGTGATGATTGTTCCAGCCCCACAAAGTTGCATCGCTTACATAAGATAATTCTCTGTTTGAAATCGATGGACCA
>Ga0209768_10001691_pt1 | contig 14048 bp, 18 predicted proteins | sample LauGreSBDMM110SD_3_FD_187564 | JGI IMG/M metagenome (GOLD analysis project Ga0209768, IMG submission 187564) | Freshwater lake microbial communities from Lake Michigan, USA - Sp13.BD.MM110.SD (SPAdes) (version 2) | ecosystem: Environmental > Aquatic > Freshwater > Lake | place: Lake Michigan... | reverse complement strand
AAGTTGTATTACATCATAATCATAAGGAACCTTTGAGGCAAAATCAGACCAGGTGAAGTCCCAAAATCTGACGAGTTGTAAATCCACATCATCTTCCATAATAATAGCATAAGGACTGTCAGAGGTTTCTATCCAGTGCCTAAGTGCCTTAAGGTGTGAAGTGGTACATCCAATCTCACCAGAGGTCATATTATCAGGATATCTCCCCTTTATAATGTCACTTAAATCATCTTCACGACCATCATATGCAGAGATACGAGTGTAATTTTCTATCTCCCAGTACTTAAACTGCTCTTCCATATATTCCTTTCTTTCTAGTTGTCCATCAAGATTGAGATAATATACAGGAGCAATATTCTTAAGTTTATAGACTGCTTTGTTCTTATCCATTAGATTCTTGTCCAACGATCAGGAATTAAATCTTTTGTATCTTTATCTTGATTAGATTCACCAAACCATTTTACAGGGGATACAACATCATCAGAACCAGATAACCAAGCACCCCACCAAGAGAATGATGAATTGGCAATAATGTGTCCACTACAAAAAGTCATCATACAAAGATCAATTGCATTATCTCCAGACTCTGAAATAAGGAACCTATCATCAGAAAATAATTTTTGATTTTTACACCATTCTGTATCATCCGAGAACACAAGGACCTGTTGATTATCAAAATATTCTAGAGCCTTATCATAATAATCAAGATCCAGATTATTATGATTTGCACTATTCGTTAAATAATCAGTACGACGAACATGAAGAGAAACTGGATTATCAAAATTTTTAGCAATCTCTTTGCATGGTTCTAGAATATGATTTCTGAAAGTAAAGTTCTCTCTGATATTACTTTCAATATGTTTAAAATATTTTTCAGATTGAAAAAATCCATATAGAGAAACCTCATTTGGACATTGATTTATAAGCGCCTCATCAAAATGAAAAAATCTTTCCTGAACAACTGGAGCATTTCCCATGTCAAGATATTTGATATTTTGTTTTGGTAAATTAGTAAGTTCAAATACTTCAAAAAGTTGATGTGATCTCCATTCATCTTCAAACTTAGACGGTGGAATTCCAAAGTCATATCCCCTGCTATCAGCAATACCACTCAGAGAAGCATACTGGAACATTTGATTTCCAAGTCTTCCCAATTGTCCCAGATGATTAAATGCGAGCATCACTCATTCTCCTTTTTATATATTCCTGTTGATTTAGATATTGTATTATAGTTTCTTTAGTTTGATTTCTCATCCATTGCCAAAGATTATGATTGTTCATAAACTTTGGATTATGATAGTGTGAATTATGTGTTCTTCCATGTTCAAAATGCCAGATCCAATCGTTCACTCTCCCAACTCTATACTCTAAAGAATTAAACCTAAAGTAAAACTCACAATCTTCTGCACCCCAGGAAAGGAAATTCTCATTCCATAGACCACCAGAAATTACTTTAGCACGATTATAGAATTGTGTCCACCCTATTGTAGAAGATTCTGTCCTACACAGATTTTGAATTACATTCATATCAAACTCACTTGAAAGAAAAGAATTAAAAACTTCCATAGGATAGTCTACCTGATACTGATAAACTCCACAACCATAGGGATAGATTACATCAAACTGATCTTCTTTAATCAATTGATATGCTTTTTGATGACTACTGACAGGATAGATTACATCAACATCATGACTACAAACGATATTTGTATCGGACATAAGAATCAAATCATTTAAGATTCTTGTCTTATGAAATAGGGAATCTGTGCTCTCTTCAAAAATATATTGAAGATTATGAATATTCACATATTTTTTAATCTGTGGAACTGCATCAAACTTAAAGGTTGCTCGTTCACTTACCTCCTTTACGATTACTTTTGCTTCAGGAAAATTTTTAAGAAGATAGGTGACTGAAGTAATAATATTTTTTAAACGATCTTCAGATTCAATTTTAGTAGGAAGAATATATGTTAAGTCTTTCATAATTGAATCCATCCCTCCGGAATTAAATCATCCATCTTATAATGATCAAACTGTGAACCAAACCATTTTTTTGGAGCAATGATAGTTTTGTTCGGATTATCGATTAACCAAGCACCCCACCAAGAAAATGATGAATTTGCGATAATTGCATCAGTACAAAGAGACATCAAACACAGATCAGTCCAAGGAACTCTTTGTCCATCATAGAATTCATCAGTTGTTTCAGAAAAAATAAACCTATCTGGTTTAAAAAATTCTTGTTCTTTGCACCATTCAATAACGTCAGAAAAAACAAGAACAGGAATATCTTCTGGGAAATAACTAAGTGCTTCTTCATAGTATTCCCAAGTCTGAACTGGGTGAGCATTTTGAAGATTTACATACGCCCAAGGAAGTTTGGGATCTCCTCTACGAATATGCAGAAACAATTTTCTATCTTCACCAAGACTATCCATCATCTCTTTACATGGATTATAAATGTCGTCCTGAAATTGAAAATCTTCACGAATTTCCTTTTCAATCTTCTCAAAATACTTTTGAGTTTGAAAATATCCATCAAGATTTACATTGTCAGGACAATTATTAAAAAGTTCTTCGTTAAAATGAAACTCTTTCCAAATTGCCCAAGGAAACTCCATTGAGACTCCATGATGTTCCGGAATAGCATGGGGAAGTTTAAATGTCTCAAACATACAATAATTGTTCTCACATCCAAACTCATCAACTCCCAATGTACCTGGAGGTGGAATAAACCAATCAAACTCACGATTTGCAGCAATACCTCTCAATGCGGCATACTGAAACATTTGATTACCAAGTCGTCCAGACTTTCCAAGTTTATTAAATGTGAGCATTAAATTTTCTCCCAAGTTTCAGGTATTAAATCATTCATAATATAATGTGAATATGCACTTCCGAACCAAAGATTGGGAGCAATCACTTTGCCTACTCCATTTTGGAGCCATGCACCCCACCAACTCATACTACTATTAGCAATTATAGCACCTTTACACATACTCATCAAGCAAAGATCCCAATAAGGAATCAATGACTGCTGAATAGATCCATCACCAAGTTTAATTCTATTTGGATACTTAACATGATTTTCAGAAATTAAAAATCTATCACTACTAAAAAGTTCTTGTTCCTTCACCCAATCAAGAGAATCTGAAAAAATAAGTACGGGAAGATCAGAATCAAACTTATCCAGTGCTTCTTTATAGTAATCAATTGGCAATGTGGGGTGGTGATCTGGTGTTGCTATATAGTCTCCACGACGAACATGAATAAAAATGGCATCACCAGTATCATTCATAATTTCTTGACAAGACTCTACAATATCATTATTGAAAGTAAAGTCTTCTCGTATTTGCTTTTCAATGTTTTTAAAATATTTTTCAGTCTGAAAATATGAATTTATATTCACATCATCTGAACAGTTATTATATAGATCTTCATCAAAATGAAAGATTGTGCTGTCAATTGTTTGCCAATTAGAATCCCCATACCTCTTATTCTTTTCTTGAACATGACTCATTTTGAAACATTCAAACAAACCATAGTTGCAAGTAGTTTCAGCATTCTCTGGAGGAATCACCCAATCATATCCACGATTATCCGCAATACCTCGAAATCCAGCATACTGAAACATCTGATTTCCCAGTCTTCCGTTCGAACCTAACCAATTATACGATATTGTCATAATTTTTTTTCATTACCTCAAATACTTTAGAAATTCCATTTTCAATTGTGGTTTTTGGAATCCACCATTTAGATAGATACATATCTGGACGATTTTTTTTATCCATCTGAACACTGTCCTTTTCAGTAGATGGTTGCAATTTCACATCATACTTACCAATCAAATTAAATTGACCCTTAATAATATGGGCAATATCTAAAATACTAGTTGGATGATAACTTGTAATATGAAGATTATCTTCTGATGTGAAATCATTATAATTATTCATAATTACTTCGAGTGCTTCGCAACAATCTTCAGCATATAGAAACTCTCTTTCCTCTTTACCGTCAGTAAGCATATCAATTACATCAGTTTCAAATCCTTTACGAATAAAATCTGTGATAACATGTGCTTTCTCGTGATCCTTCTCAATACCATAAACATTCCAGAACTTTACAATTAATCCATTTAAAGACTTAGTATAAAGTTCACCAACATTCTTTAGGACTCCATAGGGAGAATAACTCATATTACTCATCTGGGATGAGGCAAAGATAAATCTTTTATTATACTTTCGAAGAAATCCAAAAGCGTTTGCCATCAAACGAGTATTGTTATCGATGAATTGGAAAGTATGCTGATATTTCTTGAGATAACGTGATCCACCTACATCAAAAGCAAGAAAGAAAACAAAATCTGCATCTTTAATAGCATTCTCCAAAAATTCATTTGGAATTACTGTCATATCATGATTCGGAGTTTCGACCTTATCAAAATCAGTAATTACATGACCTTTATCACGCAAATATTCTGAAAGATAGCATCCTATCTGCCCACTTGACCCAAGAATAGTAATTTTCATTAGTCTCCCTTAATAATTCTGTAACTGTCTTCATCAAAATGTTGAGTAGAAAACTCAAAAAGTTCAGTATTTTCCAAAGCAAACATTTGATGTCGAAGAGTTCTGTAAATATGAAATTTATCTCCTTTATTCAATATGATTTCATCAGCATAATTCATCTCATCATCATCAGAATATTTAAGAAGTATCTTCCCACTTTGAATGTAAAAAGTTTCATCTTTCAATTTGTGATAATGCCAAGAGCATTTTTTACCTTTTACAAAGTAAAGAAGTTTTCCACAGTATTCCTCTGTGTTAACAATCCATTTCTCAAATCCCCATCCTTTTGGGACAAATTTAATTTCAGAAGAAGTCATTAGAATTAATACCTTTGTCGTCTATGTAATAATCACCAGAGGGTTTTCCCAAAAATAATTCATGATATTTACATTCCCACAATCTCAATTGAAGTTCCGTAATCTCATAAAATCTTGCTTTTGCCAGTTTAGCATCATTATTATATCTACCCATTCCCCTGGCAGTTAGATATACAATGTAGTTTCCTTCATCATATAACTTATTTATTTTATCAATTCTATCGTGCAATGGAAGAGCGTTTGAATAATCTCCATTAGTTATTAATGTGCAAATGGTTCCATCAATATCGACAACGTATTTCACTCAAAACATCTCCGATAGGCATCCCAATAGGAAAGAGTTTCTTTTGGAACAATAGATTGCCAATCAGGAAGGCATCTAATTAATTCGGAAGTTTTTCTATATCCCATAATTTCTTTTTCAAGATTTGTAATTAGATCTTGAACATTTCTATCTTGGAATACGGATGCCTTATTATAGATGACGCTGTTTGGGAAATAATGCTGAAGGACATATCCACCCCAAATATCATCCATCCTACCAACGTGAGGGAAGACTGAGTAATAAGGAATAACATCTCTTGCCAAGAAAGTATTTTGACTATTAAATGGAGAAATACTAGTTGATCCATAGGCATCCTGTACACCAAATTTAACAGTAGGTTTGATAGACAATCTTGCCATCGCATCAATATCAGGATCACCATCCCACAAATCAGCCTGAACCAATACTTTACGTTTCAGTTTTCCACCATAAGTTACTTCCTTACGAAAAGGAACTAATTCAATTGGATATCCACGATGCCAAACCTGATTATGTTCTGTGACTGAAAGAGGATCAAATACTCCAAGATGAGTATGATAAAAATCAATCTCTACAGTTTCACCAACAACAACATTTGTTCCCCAGAAATCATATGGAATATTATCATCATCTACTGTTGCGACAATATCAGCACCACGATTGTATGCCTCAACAAATCCAATGTTACGACGTTGAATGGATTTCCATCCAATCGTATCACTCAATTCGGGATAAGTTTTTTCCTGATACTCTGGAGAAAGATAAATGCAATTTAAATTCTCATATTCATAGTGTGGGGTCTTTGTATCACCCACAACAATAAGCGTCCAATCTTCCTTTCTCGAATACTTAATTGTAGCAAGAGTAGGAGGATTAATAGTAGTTGTTACAATGTACTTGTTCACATTAAATACTTTTCAACGAAATGTTTAGTGGTATATCTACCAGTAGCCTTATTATAGGCGTTTTTTCTCATATAGTCAAATTCATCATAATAATTAATGATGTATTCCAACTTTCTATCAAGATCTGCTTCATCATTAAAATACATAAAGTCTTCATCGGGAGTAAAGAAGTATTCAATTGGATTCCAAGGATCTCTTTGACAAAGAATTACACATTTTGCAAATGCTGCCTCAAACATTCTTGATTTGATTTGTGGCATCATTCCACGATCAATATGGAAGAATGCCGTATTTTCTCTTCCCCTAGGGAAGTTATAATAATTTTCAGCAGTGGATGGATCAATATTACAAAGACCATGAACAACTGCCACTTTAGTCTCCGATAACATTTTTATTTTATCCGTATATGAACATCTAGGAACATTACCCATACTGTAATGTCCGAATCTAAAATTATATTTGGTGAAAACATTTTGAATATAACTTTCCCAAGGCACTGCTCTTGGAAGACTTCCAAAGTAAGATACATCAATTATTTTTTCCCTTTCTTCAGGAATCCAGTCCTCACTGAAAGGAAAGAAAACAAAAGTTCTATTATCAAAAAGTTCAGCAGTATATGGGCAAATAGTTAAAATTGTGTCTACCTTTTCGTGAAGAATTGCCTTTGGTCCCTGAACGACACAAAAATTTGGTTCTTCCAGTGTCAGAACAATTTTCTTTTTATCTTCATATTGTCCAGAGTATAAGTCACCATAAAAATCAGCCATAAACAAATAACAGTCTCTGACAATATTTTCATACTTTTCGAAATTCATATAGTATAAAGGATCTTCAGTCAGACCATTTTCTGGTCTAACAAAATTTAAAACTTTCATAAAACCTCATTAATATCATCTTGGGTCAAGATATAAACTCCCATATGCTGAACAGATTTGGAAGCAAGATAAACTGCTTTCGGAATCGCAGCATTTAAGTCTCTAGTATGTAGATAGAAATAACAAAGAGTTGCTAGAAAAACATCACCAGCGCCAGTTACATCAAATACATCTACCTGTGGTGAGTGATAAATATTATCTCTCCACTTGGCACCCAGTTTTCCCATCGTGACCACCAGTTCACAATTGTCTGGTATACTCTTCATTTTATTCTCCTCATCATTATTAATTTTGATGATAGAGTTATTAAAATATTTTAGATCTGGATTTTTGCTGTCTACAAAAACAGGACCATTAAACTTTTCACATAATACAGAAATATTTTCAAGATCAAGAATACCCTTACAGTAATCAGAGATTACAACAGCATCATAGTTCTTACAATCTGGTATCTCTACAGAATCCACTTGATGCCCCAAATCCTCCCTCAAAAGAAGTTGATTTGATTTTGTATCCACAAATCTTCTTTTAATTAATTGATTTGGATCGTTAGTAACAAAATCAACATCAAGTCCATATGCGAGCAAGTTTTCTCTTACGTTTGCAGCCATCCCTGGGCGTACTTCTTCTGCTCGGTAATCAAATACAGGAACAGGTGCCTCCGCACACAATCTGTCGCAGACACCATAGTGATAAATGTCTTTACAAGACTCACCGATAAGTAAAACCTTGAATTGTTTTCGTTGTAGAATATTCTCCAACTCTGTCAAAAAACCGAACTGTCTTAGCATACTGCTCACCTACAACTTCTTTACCTTTCCAATCGGATCCTACAACCATTATATCAGGTTTGATAGATTTTAACAAATCTTCAAGTTCTTCTTTACTATTGAATGTATGAACAACATCAATATAGCGAATTGCTCTCAAAGTTTGAGACCTGTCGTTTTGAGAAAAAATGGGTCTCTCAGGTCCTTTCATTTCTGCTACCCTCTTATCAGAATCAATAGCAACGATGAGGTAATCTCCAAGAGACTTGGCATATTTAAATAGTTTAATATGTCCCGGATGAAGCACATCAAAACATCCATTTACAAAAATAATTTTCATTTTCCACCCATAACCATAAATGAATTGTTTAAGTCAATACCAGAAACAAACACATTTTTATAACCACGATCAATCATATAATCCCGAATCATCTCCGGAACAAACACGTGCTTGTGCTTTCGGTTATTCCAAGGTCTCCAATACTTCTGACTATAATCAGGAAGATAAAGAAATAAGACTCCACCATCCACAAGACGTTCATACCAATAGTTCATTGTATCTACCCAGTCATCAACGTGTTCTAAGCAGTGACTAGAGAAAATATAGTCAGGATCTTTTTCGGGAAGATGATTGGCGTCCCAAGGATCATTAAAACTTAAATCAATCGGAGTAGATCCAGGAAAAGACCATTCTGGTCTCATACACCCGATATCATATCCAAATCCAGAGCATATGTGTTTAGCAAATGGAATGGCAAACTGGGAAGCATTACCTATCGTCTGAAAATGGGGATATTCAGTGTCTTGATAGTTGATAGTTTTGATCATTCTTTTACTTTCCAAATACTATCCCATTCGTATTCTCCTTCTGGAATATCTTTTTCGGAAACAATTTGCCCCCCCAATCTACCAAGACTAGCACATTCAAAAGTATAATTTTTCCCAAGTAATTTTTTAAATTCATCAAATTGATTATTCAATCCATCATAAAGATATAAACCATTTCCGTGTGTTTCAATATAAAGTTCTTTTATTTTCTTTTCCTCAATAAGATTATTCAGAGTTTTTAGAATATTAAGATCACTACCTTGAGCATCGGATACATAATAATCAATGCAATCTATGCCCTCCCCAGTAAGATACTCATAAAGATTAATTACATTAACTTCAATTTCTCTATATTTTCTTTGTGGATGATTTTCATCATGAGTAGATGTTGAAACAATACTCATGCTACTAGAAACTCTATTTGGAGTTACATAAAATTTTGTAGTTCCTTTTTCCTTCCCACAAGCAGCATTGACTAATGTAACCCATTCAAATTGTTTAAATTTTTTACTCAAAACTTCAAAAATTTCTGAGTCTGGTTCAAAAGCATAAACTTTATCATATTGATTAAAAATGTGCCATAAAGAGTCTCCTGTATTGGCACCAATATAGACTAGTGTTTTCATAATTTTTAATTGTATTTCCAAGGTAGATTGAATAAGTAATCAACTTCAGACCAAGACCCCCAAGGTCTATGATATAAAGTTAATTTCTTTTTACTAATTATATCATAAAGTTCTGGAGTTTCCAAAAAATAATTTAATGAAGTTTCTATCATATGGATTTCTTTTGCATAATAAAAAACTTTAAACCAATCAAACATTGAATATCCTTCAATGATGCTCAATTCAATAACTTTGCATCCATAATATTCTGGAGTATTAGGTATTGCTTCAAAAAAATGCAAATAGGGTCTAGTAGCAAAAGTTCTATTTACAAAAACATATTCCTCACCATCTTGTAATCCAAGAACTTCATAAAATAATTTATTTTCCTTTTCTATATTTCTATTCCACTTTATATAATCTCTCCAATTGTTCCAATCAAGACCAATACTATCATATTTTCCTGCCATAACAGGAGTAACAGGAATAAATCCTTGGAAAAAATATAAATTATCAGTTACATGAGTTTTATTTTCTGGTAGATAATATTCTTTACATGGAAACTGAACTCTATCTGGAAGAGGTGGTCGTGTTAATTTTACGTCAGTATCGTCCCAAGATACAAAATTAAAATCTGGGATATAGTCATTTAACCACTTTAATTCATGTACAACTGGCCAATAAATTTTATATCCTTGATCTTTGATGTGATATGCTAATTTTTGAAGAAATAAAATATCGCCCAGCCCACATGGTTGGTAAATAAGACCAGTTTTCATTCTACCTCCATTGGAGTCATTTCTCTCCATTCATTTCGTGTATATTCAATCCACTGCCAGGGTTTCTTTAGAATACCATCATAAACTCTTTCAGAATACTTATAGTGTCTTGGATGAATCGTGAGTCGTGTTGCCTTAAGATCCAAAGTCTCCATTACATAATGAAGTGACGTATCGACAGAGTGTATCTCTTCGGCATTCTCAAAAACCCAGCACCAGTCAAAGACTTTACCACCAGGAATATTCGGATCCATTTCTATAATCTTTCCATCATATCCTTCTGGTATTTGCTTATAAACTCCATTCATTGGTTTATAAACACTATAGTATGGATTAATAAAGATGAATGAATCTCCCTTTTCTAGTCCAAGTTTTTTACGAAGATTCTCTTCTCGTTCAAGGTTTCTTTCGTATTTAAAGTAATCCTGCCAGTCATCATATAAAATTCCAACAGCATCATACTTGGTTCCCAGCACATCCCAAGATCCTCTTGGTTTAGGAACATTAGAAAGATTAAGAACTCCAACCTCACCAGAAGGAAGTTGGAGTTGTCCTTGAACACCGATATGAGAATTGGGAATCATCTGATCCACACCAGCAGACCAGCAAGCAGGAGTGACTGGATGATATACCGCGTGTTCTTGCGATAATACTGCTGTTATTTTTTGTATGAAGAAAATATCCCCAAGTCCTCCTGCCTGATCAATAATAATATTCATCAGTTAATCTTATCGTACCAATACTTAAGAAGATCATTCAATGTGGTATCAATGTCATACTCTTCTTTAAATCCGGTGAATTCTACAAGGTTGGTAGAATCACCGTGCTGGTAATAGATTTCATGAGGACGCCAGAAAGGTTCGTGAATCTTTTGCTCCACGTGATCCAGTCCGGAAAGTTCAATCAACTTATCAGTAAAGAACTGCATCTTACGAGGAGTATCTCCACAGATATTGAAAATGTGATTGGTTACCTCTGGATTCATCATCGCAAGGTAATAAGATCTCACAGTATCACGAACATCCATTACAACGCGAGTCGTACTTAAGTTGCCGATAAGAAGAACAGGATCCTGAAGACCTTTCATCATCCTAGCAATTTGATAGGCATCAGATGAGATTGAAAAGATCTTACCTCTACGAGGTCCAGTATGAGAGAATGCACGGGTAATAAATCCTTTGATAAATCCATTCTGCATACGTTCCTGAAGATATACATCGGTTGCTGCCTTTGATGCACCATAAGGATTCGCAGGAAGAATTGTATCTTCCCAATGAATCTTACGACCATCTTGTCCGACATTACCATAAACTTCGGAGGTAGAGCAGAACATCAACTTACAATCAGGTTGGTGATCCGCAATAACCTGAATCAAGTTAGCACTCCCCATCACATTGGTTTCCATTGTTCCGATAGGATCAATAAAACTAAAGGGAGGATGAGATTGTGCTGCTAAATGAAATACCCCATCAAACTGATGCGTCTCAAACACATTCCGTAGAGAGCGATAATTACAAAGATCCGAATACAAGAACGTGATTGAATTATAAACTTCATCAGGCACTACATCACGAATATCCGTCTCCATACCATTAGTACGACGAATCAGTCCATAGACTTTGTGCCCTTCACTGTGAAGAAGATTTGCCAGATGAGGACCAGCAAATCCGGTGATTCCAGTAATTAAAAATTTCATTAATTTACAACTCCTTCAATAAGATCTTTACAAACTTCAATATCTACATCAACAGGAAATAGAATCAAAAATCCCTGAGCAACATATGATTCTATTATAACATGAGTTTCATCAAATAACTCATACACAAAATCAATATTATCTGCACCAGCATATTGCCTTAAATCCCAATTACCTCCCTCATAAGGACCATCCTTATAAACTCTCAAATCATCAAGAACAAATACATCCTTCGAAATATCTCTACCACTTTCTTTAATTGCTCTGATTTCAGACTCAAGAGGAATCCGTTTTGTAGGATCTGATTCACTGGTATAAGTTGCACCATTAATATTAAAGTCCGCTCCAGGAAAATGAGCATCGTGCCAGAACAAAGTTGGTTCTGAAGATAGTGTTTTCAGAATGTTCTTCATTTCAACGTGACTATAACCCTTAATCAGATGAAGATTTGGTGTACCCTCAAACTTCTCTATCAACTTGCTATAAAGTTCATCCATTAACTCAATCGTATAAACATTTAGATCATCTGGACGAACATTAAGAATATGAGAAAGACTGTCGGCAATTCCGGTTCCAGTCTCTACAAAGTTTTTAATACCAAAAGTCTCAATGACTTCCTTTGGCTTGATTGCCTGATAAATTTGTCCCATTTTTAGTTAAAATAGTTAAGGTAAATAAAGTCTTCTAAAATTTCCATCTCTTTTGCTTTCTCAAGATTTTCTTTAATGGCATCCATCTTACTATAATACAATTCTTCTGATACGTCAAATTCATTGGAGAGTGCAATAATTCCATCGGAGTTAAAAACCTTACCAATATCAGGAGCACCCAGATAAACAGGAATAGTACCTGTAGCAAAGCAATCTAAAAGTTTTTCGGTAAAATAAGTTTCGTACTGACCATTTTCTATTGCGACAGAGAACATATAATCACAAAGTCCTTCTTCTTTTAAAGCAATCTCATTAAATCCACGACCATAAAGATCAACCTGTTCACCAATACGTTCTATCCATTGAAGTCTCAAACGATGCCCATCACACATTTTTTTATTTGATGCAATCATTGAAATCATTTTTGATTTCTCATAAATTTTTGGATCTTTAATCCAAAATCCTTGAGCAGGGCACCATTTAAATTTAGAATCAATCTTAAGTAATTCTTGATTATGTGTAAAAATAATATCAAACATTTCCAAATATTTTTCTGGAAATAGTCTTACGGTATCTACAATTTGAGGAGTGATGTATTTGGATTCAAGTAACCAAGCATATTTTGGTTTTCCATTATCATCATCAATAAATGCTTGTTGGAGCGTACTATCAATATAGAAAGTAGCGTCTCCACTCCCGTCCTTTACCCACTCAATATATTTGGATTCTTTTCCATGAACAGAATAACCTTTATTTCCATCAGTTAGATGAGTAAAGGTATCTCCAACCAGATTAAACTTTTTTCGCATTGATTTGCTCACTAATCCACGCATAAGTTTTAGCAATACCCTCTTCAAGGGATTGCGAATAATCCCAACCAAGTTCTTTACGAACTACATCATTATTAGAGTTACGACCACGAACTCCGAGAGGACCATCAATATGATTCTTTTCTACTTTCTTTCCGGCAACTCTAGCAGCAGTTTCCACAAGTTGATTTATAGTAACCATCTCTTCAGAACCAATATTCACAGGTCCAATAAAGTTGGAATCCATCATACGACGGGTTGCCTCAATACATTCATCGATGTAAAGGAATGAACGAGTCTGCTTACCATCCCCCCAGACTTCAATTGCACCACCTTCTTCTGGAAGATATGCTACTTTACGACAGATTGCTGCTGGTGATTTTTCACGACCACCTTCCCAGGTTCCCTCTGGACCAAATATATTATGATAACGAGATACCCTAACAGGTATGCCGTGATTCCTATGGTACGCAAAGTAAAGACGTTCCGAAAAAAGTTTCTCCCAACCGTATTCGGAATCTGGTGCAGCAGGATAAGCGGATTCTTCACGGCAGTCAGGATTGTCGGGATCAAGTTGATTATGCTCTGGGTACATACATGCAGAACCAGAATAGAAGATCTTAGTATTATTAATACCAAGTCTTTCATTCATCTGATGCTGCATCTCAAGAACGTTTAAGTTAATTGTTACAGAATTATGCATAATGTTTGCATCATTTTCACCAGTGAAAACAAATCCTGCCCCTCCCATATCAGCAGCAAATTGATAGATTTCGTCAAATGGTTGTAGATATCGTGAAGGAACATTATGGTAAAAATTACCCTGATATCCTTTAAACTGTATTACTCTCTCAACAAAACTCACATCTCTCAGGTCTCCCTGAATGAATTCGTGTGCTTCTGTTTCTGAGAACTCTGGATACTTAAGATCTACACCACGAA
>Ga0209768_10001683_pt1 | contig 14065 bp, 9 predicted proteins | sample LauGreSBDMM110SD_3_FD_187564 | JGI IMG/M metagenome (GOLD analysis project Ga0209768, IMG submission 187564) | Freshwater lake microbial communities from Lake Michigan, USA - Sp13.BD.MM110.SD (SPAdes) (version 2) | ecosystem: Environmental > Aquatic > Freshwater > Lake | place: Lake Michigan... | reverse complement strand
TTAATTTATAGCGGTGGAATAACCAGTTACCGCCAGCAGGACCATACTCCAATACTGGTGGTATGAATAGATAAGCCATTATGTTTTCCTTCTATGTTAGAAACATAACCCCACCCCCAGGACCGTTATATGACCTGGGGATGAGATTAGATTGCTAATTACGCAATGCTTGAGGATGACTCAATGCGGTACAAAGCGTTCTGACGGTAGATAGCGTGTCCTAGAACACCGTACCAACCGATTGGACGCTGACGCATTAACTTATCCGTGACTGGACCGATAACCACGTGTGGCTCTTCGGCTACAGCCTCAGCAAGTGCTTGCTGTCCACAGATAAAGGTACGGTAAACGTTAATGCTAGAAGCACCATCGGTACCCTTCTTTAAACGTGGGGATTCTACGAAGTAAGCACCTTCAAAGTTTCCGATTTCTCCAGCCCAGATGTTCTCTGCTGCGGAGTACTCGTGCGGTAGACGCCAGTTGGCGGAACCACTTTGAGCACGAAGGTCATGAGATACTTCTGGATGAATACCAGCCCAGTACATTGAACCCTTACGTCCGTTAGCCTTGTTCGTACGCAACTTGGCAACAGCCTTACGAATATCATTTGCAGTGATTGTGTCATCTGAAGTGATACCTGAAGTAGTTGTTGCTACGGTTGAGCCACCAGTTGCGTAAAGTACGTTAGTACCAGCAAGTAGTGCAGTCTGAGCAAGGTCATCAATGCTGTCAGCCATGTTGAATGCAATGATATTTGCAACAGCAGGGTCAACGTCAGCAAGTGATAGTAACTGTAGTTTACGAGTAACAACAGTTGCATTACCGTACTCATTTAGAGTAACGTTAACAACCGTTGGGGTGGATAGAGATACTGCAGTTGGGTCAACATCTTCCGACAATGCGGTAGTTGCTATAGACATGTCTGCGTAAATCTGAAGCGCAACACTTGAACCAGGCATAGCCTGACGTGCTGGCTTCTTGTCTGCTACTGAACGTAGCAATGGGGTTGCACGCAGTTCAAATTCAACAAGGCGGTCATACGCCTTCTGAACTAGACCTGCGGCATTTGATGGTGTGAAAGCACCAACGTTGTTAGCGGAAGCGTAAGCGCCACCACCAAGACCACCGTTAGTTGCTGCACTACCACCAGATAGACCTGTGTTAGCCATTATATATTTCCTTAGGGGTTAGATTAATTTGCGATTTATTCTGCGCCTTGACTGTAGAGGAAGTTAAGTAACTCCTCCGCAGAGCCAGCGTTGTTCATGATGTTGAATGCATCATTCACATCATCTGGAGAAATAGCACCAGATGTTACTGCATCCATTTGACGCAAAGCAGCGATGTCATTGACATCTACTGCTGATTGTTGTCTAGGTGAAGTAACACCAAATAGTTCACCATTATCAGTCAACCAGTTATTGATACTGTCCGAGGACATTTCAATATCTGCTGGAATGAATTTGGCAACCTTTGGGTTGACACCTTTCTCCGATAAGACTTGACTAATTGTTGTTTCCCGTTGGAACTTGCGCAATGCTTCCAGTTCGGCTTGCAACTCTTTGAGTTGTTTATCCTTAGAGCGTTCTGCACGGCGTACCTTTTTAAGTACATCGTCACTTGAACGTGGTTGAGTTTCCTCTTCTTCAAGGTCAAACTCGTCATCGTCTAGCCAGTCTTGATTGTTGTTGCTCATCGCAACCATCTCCCTTACATTGTTGTTGTTTTGTACATGGCTCACTCTTACACAGGGGTATGTAAGTTGGTATGTACTACCGCTCTTTTACTCGGTGGGGGCGGTTAATCCACCGAGAGTTTTATACTTGTTTCTTGCGACCTAGCGAACCACTGGTAATACCAGTAGTGCCACCAAATTCTGCACGACTTTGTGAACGAAGACCTTTAAGTTTATTAGTGGCTTGGGTTCCAAAAACATCACTAACAATTTCTTGTTGTGATAGTGGTTCCTGACCAAACATCCGTGCTGACTGTTGTAAGCCAGCCTTCTGTTGAGCAACTGTTTGGAATCCCCTACGAAGTTCTTGTTGATTAAATCCTTGGGCTGCAATATCTTGCTCAGATGCTACTGCTTCTAAGCCAGCACGGCGTGCTTCGGTTGCAACCTTTGCGCCTTCAATCTTCTTTGTTATTTCGTAGGTTGATTCCTTGCCAAGTAGTAATCCTTTGGCTACGTCTTGACGTGTAAGTCCAGGAAATCTTTCGGAAAGAACGCTCTTGGTTAAATCATCCGCAGTATCAATAGCAACGAATGCCTTGTTTATACGGTCTGCCATTTCATCTGCAGATACTTCATTAGATATGAACTGTGATATTTGCTCGTTAGTTCCAAGTTCGCCTAAACCAACTGCACTAAAAACATTCTTGTATTTCTTTTCCATTGCAATGTATTCTGCAACGCTAGGAATAAATGAAGACTTGCGTGCCTTAAGGTCAGTGATAGCCTTGAAACGGTCCTTGTATGCTTTAGGTGCTTTCTCATCAGATAGGATAATATCAAACAACATTCCATCTTCAGCACGGAATGTTCCTGAATCAATGTATTCTTTTGCTACATTGTAAAGGTCATTTATCCATGGCTCATCTGCAGCATTAATACCAGTAAGACTTTGGAATACTGTTGAGTATACCTGTGAAGCGGATAAAGCCATTAAACACCAGTCCTAAAAACAGCAGCAAGATTAGTTGCAAAAGATGCAGCATCGTTACGAGCCTGGCTCGTGAAGTTGTATTGTGGAAGTTTTTTTTGAGTCATAATAAACTCAGACATAGTCATTAACTTGTCACCTGAGAATGCCTCAGATACATCTGCAACCGTTAAACTATCTGCATCAAGTTCTAACGTATTAGCCTTGGCTGCAATGTAGTCACTAGCCAAGTCAAACACTGATACGTTTTCGTTAATTCTATCTGCAAGAACTTTATACTTTGACTTTGCTCGTTCTGCTAATGTCTTTTTAATATCAATGGCAGTCATTGAGCCATCAAGTAAACCTTTAGCAAACTGACCACGCTCTGAATTAGTTAGTGACATGTCATATTGACGTGATAATTCTTTGATTGTGCTAAGGTTTTCACCTATAGAACCACCAATTTCATCTGAACCAAAGTTAATCTTATTGAATAAGTATTGCTCAAAGAACTCATCAGCCTTTACACCATCTGTAATTTGTACACTATAAGTCTTACCTTTAATTTTTTGAGTTCCGTATTTAATTGGTGCAGCAGTTTGTGCCTTAACTAATTTACTATAGGCATCTTGAAAGTCTGCATCTACCGCTTTACCGCCAGTGTACTTACGTGCAAGAGCATCAAAGGTTGAACGTGCAGTTTTAGGACCAGTAATTTGTAGTGAACCAGCAGACTTAGCGGTACCAGTACCAGTACCTCCGCTACCACCAGCAGCCTTTTGTGCTTCGCTAAGACCAGCGTAATTCATGGACACACGGAAGTCTGACGCAGACTGCCAGGTTTCTCCACGAGCATTTGCTTCTTCCATAGCACGACCTAGTGCCTTAGCATCAGATGGACTACGTCTTCCGTAGAAGATTATGTCATTGGAGTCGTAGAATCCAGCATCGTATAGTTGTTTTTGCTTTGCTGCTAGTGAAGTACCTTCTGGCGTGTTAGCAAATTCATTTGCTGCTTCACTTAAAGGGTCCTGATAGTTAATAGGAATGCGACTTGTACCAGTTCTAGTCTTTGTAAGACGGTATTCTTCAGTGTCAGTTGCACGAGTTACGGCTACACTAACTGGGGGTTTTGCTGCAATGCGGTCATCTGTAGCCATGTTAGTCCTTCCTTAACTCTTTTAAGTAAACTCTTTTATATAGGTTTGCAAAGTCTGGATTGTTTTGTGACAACTGTTGTCCTAATGTTTCTAATTGATACCTAAGGTCAGCATTGTCTTCACCCTCAAGTGATGCGACTTTACGGTCTGGGTAACGCATCTGTGCATTTTGTAATGCAGCAGCACGTACCTTTGAGTACTTAATTGCTGCCTCACCTGCTGGTGTACCAGCAAACTCAGGACGTTGTAAAGCACTTTCAACTTGTAGGATTCGTTGAGAAAGTTTGTTTGTACTGATAGTTAATTCTGGTTCATATCCCTGAAGTACGTCCATCTTGTACAACTTCATCTGCTCATCAATCCAGTCAGTGCCATAACCGTTACGTGCAGCCTCAATAGCCAACTGACCTTTAACTGCCGATATAGTTAATCTATCTGATTCTGCAATGAGTTCATTTGCGGATAGTTTCTTTCCAAATCCACGGCGTTCCATGGCTCGCTTGTACTCTGTAGAGAACTCACTACCTGCAAAGAAGAATGGAATTACTTCATTGTATGCTTTAAAGGCTTCAGGATTAGATGTAGCAAACTGCCATGCACGGTCATCAGCAAAGATTGCACCATCTGATGCGCTCATGGAAGCCATTAGTGCTTGTCTTCCAAAGACTGTACCGTATTCAGCATATGCTAATTCATAGTTTCCATCATGTACATCAACTAATTGATTGAATGCTTGAGCCATCTGCCACTGGAAGAAGGTATCGTTGCTCTCATTCTTTGCATAGTACTCAAATACAGGTGTACCTGGAAGCAAGTTCTGCAGTAATCCCTGCATAAAGTACTGCCAACGTGACTGCTCCATTGCGGTAGACGATAGTTCTTCCTGCAGAGCAGAGCGTTCTTCAATGCTTAATGGAGTGCCATCGTACAATGCACGATACTTAGGGTTAGCAGTTACTTCGTAAGCCATGATTGGCTTAAGGAACTTCTTCATTGCATCGTCAGTATTGGCTCCACCGCTAATTACTTTCTGTAACCATGAAGGTAAAGGTGCAAGTACGTTTCCAGTCTTATCACCATAAGGTGCAATCATGTTTGCAACGATTGGTGGTACTGATTCTTTCCATGAACTAGGTAAGAAACTGTATGCTAGGTTCCATTGTGTACCAATACCAGGAGTTAAACCAATTTCAGTACCAGGAATAGATGCACCAGCAGCAACAAGGTTTAAAGAGTTAACTGGCATAGTTATGTCGCCACCCTGTGGGTCTCCAACTAAACCAAATGCAGTACGTAGGTATCCGCTTAAAGGTATGGTAAATACTTTCTCACCGTACAGGTTTTCGTGGATAAATCCTTGATTAGGGTCATGCTCAGTACCAGTTATGTCGTATAGGACGGATGACTCATCTGATTGCAGTGTTGCAAATAGACGAGTTGCTGGAAGTACACGGGCACCGAAGCGTGCTGGTGAAGATGCTAGTTCTCCCCACTTGTAGATGGTGTTAGCCCAAGCATTAGCAAATGGGATGACTAACTGCATTGCATAAGCAATGTTTTTCTTTTGAGTTGCATCGTAGAATAGGTTTGCTAAGTTCTTTGCAGCCTTATCACGTGCATAATCATCTATCTGCTTGGCTGTTAGCACACCATCACCACTACGTGCTGCTTTCTCAATGTCAGCAAATGCAGGGTTACGCTTTGTCCAACCTTCAAGTACAACTGTTCCATCTGGTTGGTCAACAGCAACACGCGTCTTCTTGATATCTGCAGCATCATCAAGTAGTTTCTGCGCTGCTTCCCTTGACATAATTGGTGCTAGTTCAGCAACAGCCTTCCAGTAAGCAATTCGGTATTCTGGTCCGTATACCGCACGTTTTTCCGCTCTTGCCGCTAAGCGGAAGAAGGAATCAGCAAATTTCTTATACTTTCCTGGGTTTACATTAACTTCAGTCATTGCAGGAATACTCAACTGTAAAGCATTGGTATGTTCAGGACTTGTTTCGTCATCAAGTTGACGGCGAAGGACAGCCTTAAGTTCTTTAAGGTTCTTTCTTACGTCTGGTCCCATTTGAAAGATTACTTTTTCTTCAATAACTTCTTCTAATGCACCAGTTTCCTTGTTCCTTACCTTAGTTACCGTAGGCTCGGTAATGACTCCACTGTGAATAAACTTTTGTAAGTTAATATTTCCTAATGTTTCAGTCAACATTTGGTTCTTGTAAGAGTTTTCCCATGTGAAGAAGAACATCTTTGCACCTTCATTGGTAGCCAATGCTCTTTGAACTTCTGGAACGGACTTAGTTAAAATATCTATTTGGTCTTTCCACTGACCATCACGAAGAGCCTGAATAAATGCATCTTCAAAGGACATCTTTCCAGTTGCAACAAGGTCTTGATATTTTCCTGGAAGTTTTTGCTCAATAATTGCACGCTTTAGTGGGTCAGCACGGTGAGACATCAATCTAAATGCTAGTGCGTCTGCATATTCTGGAACATTGGTTCCATTAAATGGTAGTAATGTAAACTCTCCACTGCGAACTGCTCCACGTACTGCGCGACCGTCATTAGAAAATGCTCGTGAAGCCATGCTCTGTGCGTATGTATCATAAATATCTTGACCAACGTAGTCATTTACATCTTGGTCTAAAAATCTACGTCCAGTTACATCAACTAAATATGGGTCAGACTTTGCAGCCATGCTTGATAGTTTAGATGCTACAGATTTATTTGAAACTATCATTGAGATTGTTGCAATAGGATTGCTAAATACGTTTTGTCCACCTGCAAGAAATGAACGAATCTGCATTTCCATAATATTACGAGCAATGAAAGCACCACGACCAACAAGAAGAATCTGTCGCAAGAATCCATCGCTTACACTACGTGCAAAACGAGCGGAGGCATAAGCAGCACGCTCTGTTACATCAGTACCTTCACCAATTTTGCTATCCACATAACGAGATAGTTTGCCAAAAACTCCAGTAATCTCACGCAAGGCATATACATCTGGAAGAACAATTTCGTGGGATAGTTGAGCAATAGAAGTTGCTCTACCATCTAATGGAATTACATCTCCATTAACAATCATTTCCTTGCGGAATGTATCTCCAGCAGTTTGCGCTGCGTACTCTTGCATACCACCAAGTTCACTTCTGTACGCTGTTACTGCGCGGTCAAGAGTGGTTTGCATTTGATTTGATAACTTGTATTCACCTTTAATTTTAGTTGCTGTTGTCTTTAAAGCATCAAGTACTATATTCCTACGCAAAAGATAGTTTTGTCCATCGCTAAGAATTAATTCGTCAAGTACGCCAGCAATTTCTTCCTCGCTCCAGCGACCTGAACTAACTAACCAACGGCGAGTTTCTTCTACTAATTTTTCTGTGTCTTGTAAATGAACTGGTCTTCCAGTTGGCATGTAATCAAATAGAAACTTAGTTGACTTACCAATCTTTTCGTTGATTGTGCGTACGCCACCAGAGCGCATTACAATATCACTCATTGGCTTTGTTACGTAACGTGCAACAACACCACGCTGTACCTCTGGTCTTACTTTAAGTCCAATGCGTGGAAGTAGTACCTGCTCAACGTCATCAATAGTTTTGGCTCGTGAAAGTTCTGCAGATATTTCTGCGCTCCAACGACCATTACCAAGTTTCATAATTTGAGTTGGGCTAGTTTCTTCTGCAATAGCCTGAAACAGTTCATCAGCATTTCCATCAGAAAACCACTGCTTTGCAGCATCAAGGTTTATTCTAAATCCAGTGCTTGTCTCTAGTAATCCAGCACGGTGCTTATCAACAAGTCTACTTTGTATAACAGTATCTGTTTCTTCTAATTGAATTTTTGCAAGACGCTCTGCGTTTGTATCTATGTCATCACGAATGTGTGAAAGAATTTGGGTTGCGATTGGGTTACGCTGTATATAAATACCATCAAGTGCGGAATCAATTTGAGCGTCAACAAGTTTAATTTGCTCACGTAAAAACTTTGCACCTGCGGCACCAGTGAGCACTTTACTTTCCTGTGCGTCACGTACCATAATTTCTTTTGTAGTTTTAAACTCATCAACCTGTGCTATTAAACGTTCACGTTGGTCGTACAAGGTATCAAGACCAGCACGTTTACGAGCATTAGCAACTTTTCTATCACCGTTAGCAAGTTTACCTTGAGCAACTAACTTGTCTTGGATACGTGCTTGCTCTATGATAATCTTGTATTCTTCGGAGTATTGAGTTTTATTTAATTTAACACGGTCACGTGCAGCCTGTGTGCGAGTACGTGCTTGATTTCTTGCTGCAATAGTTGCTTCTGCTGTTGCAGCGTCAAATTGATTTACAAGTGCTCCAGCAATCGCAGAGCCTTCTCGTGTTTTTGTTGTTAGTTTAGCAGTATCTGATACATTCTTTAAACGACCAGCAACAACAACTGGGTCAAGAGCGACAGCAATAACACCATCAATAATTCCAGACAGCACGCCGTAACCACGCTCGCCTGGGTCAATTCCAACCATGCCTTCAATAGCACGACCAGGTGTATAGGCTTTACCATTTACTGTTGCAATCTGAGCGGCAACACGTTCTGTTTCTTCTAGGGCTTCTCCACCCCAAAAGTATCCTTCACCAAGTGATTTGTTTTCTACTAAATTTTGATACAGATAAGTGTTTTTGTAAATTTGCGAAAAGTCAAGAGCCTTTTCTCCAGCAACAACTGGACCTTTATCTTCTTGACCTTTATCAGACCAAGTATTAAATGCAGCATCTAACTGTCGTGCAGTGTTAGTTATAAGTTGTAGCGGTGTGTAAAGTCCAGTGAATAGGTAACGTGTTGCACCTTTAATACCAGAGAAGTACCAAGCATCTTGTTTATCTTTTTCAGATGCTGTTTCTTCTGTCTTTCCTAAAGCCTGAAGATAATCGTATCCTGCTTTTCCAGCAGGAACCATATTGGCACCATTAAGAGAAGTACGATTGATAATTCCTTTTTGCTGTGACAAAGAATCCAGACGAGCAATAGCATTCATTGTTTCGCTGTCAGCACCAAATTGTGCCATGCCAACCATATTACCAATAGACATACCTGGGTACTTCGCAGAAATCTTTGAAAGACGTTGAGGAAATTCTTCAGGAGATGTTGTATCACGAATTAAATTGATGCGTTCATTTTCATTTAATTCTTTTACATAAAATGGATTGTTACCAGCAACAGGAGACCAATCTTCATAATTAAAAACTCTACCTTTTTGTTTGAAGATTGGTTTTGGAGTTTCCGCCACTAGCGACCCTCTTCTTCAAGGGCAATAATTAAGCGGTGTAAATCTTCGTTAGGGTAAAGAGCGTAGGCAGCACGAACTTGCGCAGCAACTTCGTCAATACCAGCAATTACTGCTGGTGGTGTGTTACTGCCAGGACCAAATGGCATACCAGAAGTAACTGCTTCATCTGGTCTTTGAGTTGGTGCGTTAAGTTGAGTTACAGGAATTGCTGGTGTTGGGCTAGATGGAACTGGGTTACCTTGCATTGGAGCACTTGACTGCATTTCTGATAACGCTTTACGTTCTCCATATTTACCGCCACCTGGAATTTCTTTGGCACCTTGAATTGGACCACCATCAGTACGGCGAGAAAGGGAACCTGGACCTGACACTGCAGCAGGGTTTGCTGGCTTACGATATCCACCTTGAGCCATTATTTTCCTCTTTCAACTATCTGGATTTTTCCACCAGTATTAATATCAAATTTTTTAGCAATTTTCATTGCTTCTTGTAGTGTTGCGCCATGCGCAATAGCACCAAGTGCGTAACCAGCACCAGTGCCTATTCCGTAAAGACCAGTGTCTGTTTCAAGTACGGCATAGTTACCTGCAATATGAAATACTCTATCTTTAAATCCAACTAAAAATACAAAGTCTTCATCTTCTTTTAAGGTAATGCCAGCATCTTCATGTTGTTTTCGCATTGCGGTTATAAATTTAGACACCATAAATATGTAAAGTTCTGAACCGTCATACTTTGGTGGTTCCCATCCGTACAAAATAACGTCACAGCATCGTGAGTTACCTGCGCCAGCCATTACATACTCATTAATCTCAACAATTTTCTTCATACTTTTATGTTGATATGGTCTTTCAGTATCTGTGACTTGTGCATCGGCAGCAAAGATAAAGCCGTTGCTATTTCTCATAGCAATTATAGTGGTCATTACTGACCTCCGAGCCTAGCCAATACTTCCTGTAACATTGCTGCGTCACCTGGTGGAGGAGTTGCCCCAGGGGATGCTTCTACAGGAGCACCACCCATAGTGTCGGGTCCTTGTGCTGCAACTGGAACACCCTCACCTGGGGCGGCTTGTGGTAAACCACCCATACCTGCCATCATGTCCATGGGATTTGGAGCCTGTGGTTCTGGCTGTGGTTCTGGTTTCTTAAATGCATCCATAACGGAATCTTCAACACTCTTACCGCTGCGGCGATTGTCAATAGTCTGAGCAATCTTCATTACAATATCTGATGGGTCTTGACCCTGAGCAGCCATCTGTGGAATTGCCTGTGAAGTTGCGCTTAGTGCACCCATAAGTGCACCACGCATCTTTTCAATGTCAATGCGTTCAATCTCCTTGGATACGTTTACGTTCCATGGAAGTTCCTGCATTACAAATTCTTGTGAAATTAAGTTTGCTTGCAAAGCCTGTAGCGAGAAGATAAGAGCACGTGATGGGTCAAGTCCTGACATCAAACCGTAGCGTACGTTTACACTATAGTCTTCCTTGATGTCTTTTTCTGGGCTGTACTTTAAAACGTATGGTGCGCCATTGTAAGTCATCTGTGTTGACTTTTCGCCAGCAAATAACTTTTCGTCCATCTCCATGGCTAGAGCCATTACATCTTGTAATGCCTCGGCAAGGATTTGTTGACCAGCCTTGATTTGGGAATCAAAACCACCAAGAAGTGCTTGAACACCAGAACCCGTAATTACGGATGCATTGACGGTACCTGAGCGACCCTCTGGGTAACGAGCACCCATACGCATTTCTTGCTCTAGGATTGCTTGTTCTTGGAAAGCGCCAGGTGGGATTTCTAAACCAACACGGCGAACACCCTGTGGGTTAGAGGTACGCATAACTGCGTCAGGACCAAACGCAAACTCTTGCATGTCCTGTGGAACAACCATAGGTGCGTTAACTGATTTCTCAGCAGCATCCATAGCAAGAAGGCTAAAGCGAGCACGGGCAATCTGTGCCCAGATAACATCGTCAAACTGACCACGTGGGTCTTCTGTGTCAATGCCTGGACGCTTAGCAATACGCACACTTAGTTTACCAAGTAGGTTTTTTGCTTTACGAAGAGGAAGGTTTCCTCGTTGTGGAAGGAACAAGATTACTTGTTCTTTATCTTCGTAACGAATCAAATCAAGTAGAGTGCTGAGGTCGTAGTTTCTACGCTCTTCTCCACCAAGGATTTGGCGTTCGTACTCTGGGAACTCAACAATAAGTTCACCAATAGATTTCAGGTAGCGCTTGCTATATGAAACACATCGTCCGTAGCGGTCATATTCTGGGTAAGCACCCAATGGGTTTTCTACACGAATGCGTGGCATACGAGCCTCAAAGTCAGGCTCTACAACAAACGGCAGGAAGGCATAAGTATTATACCAGTCTGCGCCTGTATACATCTGGGTTTGTAACCCAGAAAATTCAACATAATTGTTGACAATCATAGAACGCAACTCAGCGTTCTTCTTAGCACGGTCAGATGTTACGTCAGGTGTCTGACAGTTAAATGATGGCAGTGGTGCTAGAACTTCAGCCAAATCACGGGCAACAACGTCAACGAAGTTGGCAATCATTGGCTTGGTCATGCCCTCTGGGAACATGTCTGGGTATACGGATACCATGTCACCACGGCGTACGGCTGTTATGTCTGCCATACGTTGGTCACGGACTGAGTATCGTTGGCGAAGGTATAGTACCTTGTCAGCGACCTGTTCCATAGAGAGTGCCATTGGTATCCTTAAAGATAAGTTGTATGTCGTTCCATTGCCAAATCATCAAGATTGACAACGGCTTGCTGCGCCATCTGGCGCTGGGTAACAAAGCGACTTGTTGCGTGGTAGATTTGAGTTCCTGAGTGCTGAATCATTTCCTTGGCTTTAATCTCGCAGAACCACAGAGCCATCACAACGTCTGTAGGGTTACGAGTTCCAGGCTTCCAAGTAATCAACTGATTGATTAGAGCCTTGATACCCTCGTGGTACTGAGGGTCTGGTAGTTCAATGAGGTTATCTCGGTTGTGCTTAGCGCCACCCATGGTACCAAACAAGCCTTGCATAGCAGCCACACCAAAGTCGGTGTCCCACTTGTTCTTGCCAGTGAAGTGGCTAGAGAATCTAACACCCTTATTAGCCAGGTACTGGCGGAACTCTTCGTCCACTTCGTACATCTTCTGGTGGGCGTTGATTTCAATACGCAGTTCTACTGGCTTATAGGTGTTAATCCAGTCTTCAATGATTGCACGAATCTTGCCAGGAGTTGGGTCTGACATATTGTAGGCATCTAGGACTAGACGTTTAGCAGACTGACGGTCTACAGCGTAGACAACTAGCGCAGTCTTTCCTGCCATAGCAGGGTCCATACCAATTAAGGTTACCCATTGTCCGTCTCGTGGATGTCCAGCCGCTCCCACACGGAGAGGACCAGGTTTACGCATACGATTAACACAGGCGTTAACAATCGCTGGGTTAAAAATCGCATCATCATCAATATCCTGTTGTTGGTAAACTAGTGCCCATGTTGAGGCGGTTACCTCACTACGTCTTGTAAAGAGTGCTGGTCCGTCCCACTTCTGGTAGTAACCATCTTCATCTGGAACAGCGTCATCGTCACCATCCCATGGACGGTCTGAGCGCTCCCAGAGAGTAACCCACTTCTTAGGGTCATCGTGTACCTCTAGGACTGCTGGCATGGCAAGTCGTGTAAACGGGCTTGCCCCACCAGACCAGTGTTCTGGGTTACGAAGTTCTCGGTATAAATCTACAGCCCCAATACGGGTGCCTACTATAAGTAACTTGCCGTTTTTACCTAGACGGGTGATTACTTCCTTCTGAAGCCAGTCCAACTGCTTCTCCCACTCGTGGGCATTGGCAGTGGTAACAACGTCATCTAGGATAATCAGGTCAGCACGGGCACCGTAAATCTGACCACCAATACCAAGGGCTTGAATCGTAGGGTCCTTCTCGGAGGAGTCACGAGCCTCTTGACCTAGGTAGACCGTATCAGTCTTCCAGGTGTCGGAGTCTTCTTTCCAGCCACCAGAGGGTCCATAGACCTGCTGCAACTTAGCATAGCGCGGATGGCTAAGGCGTTGCTTAATGGAGTAGACGAACTCACGGGCTTTAGTTAAAGTCTTGGACACCACAATAATACGCACGTTAGAATCCAAGGCAATACGGTAGGTGCTATAACCTACGGTGATTACGGTGGATTTGGCGTGCTCAGGTGGCACGTTAATTAAGATACGGTTCTTGCTGGCTTTTTCGTAAGACATAGATGGGTGGAGCCAGGATGGCTCATTACCCTCTAGGACATCAATCCAGTCTTGCTGGTGAGGGAATACTTCATTACCTAAGAACTCTTTAGAGAATGTGGCAAAGTCTATGTTCTTGCCGTTGTCGCTTCCCAGGGTGACCTTCATAAGGTCTGAACCCTTGGTGCGTGCTATCTCTAGGTTCTTGGCGAACACAGGGTCTGTGAGCCACTTCTTTAGAACATCGGGCTTACGACCTGCCATGGATATAGCAACTCGCACCTCAATGCCAGTTTCTACTAGGGCTATAACTTTGGCTTTGTCTTCCCTTAAACGCACAACGTTGTGGTGCTCAGCACCGCCTTTGGCTGCCATATCAAGTTATCCTAACTTAAGCATTCACCTGATATTATCATCAAATAAAATGATATAAAAATTACCTATATAAGTGCCCCTTTAGGGGCACGTTAATAGCAGCCTAAAAGGCTGCTTTTGGTTACGTTAGGCAGCCCCAAAAGGCTGCCATTATGTTGTGTGCGCTCAAGGCGCACTTATGTTATTTTGCCCTACATATATACTAACCCTGTTATAAAGGGACTGTAACGTTTCGTTACCAAATTGTTATAAACTATTTTTAAAGTTGTTTATCCAATGGGTTTTGGTTGTGTGCATAATTAGTAAATACTGGAAAAAATATTTGGTTGTAGTCATATAACATACGCACACTACACGTTA
>Ga0209768_10001682_pt1 | contig 14078 bp, 17 predicted proteins | sample LauGreSBDMM110SD_3_FD_187564 | JGI IMG/M metagenome (GOLD analysis project Ga0209768, IMG submission 187564) | Freshwater lake microbial communities from Lake Michigan, USA - Sp13.BD.MM110.SD (SPAdes) (version 2) | ecosystem: Environmental > Aquatic > Freshwater > Lake | place: Lake Michigan... | reverse complement strand
TATTTTACACCAGATGATATTGTCCGTAGTAGCTTAGTGAAACAATGGATTGTAGCATGTGAACAACTAGGTTATTGATATGTTTAATTATTGCCCGCCAAAAGAGATTCCAAAAATTGAATCTCAAACTTTTCCTGACGGGAAAAGATATTATGTCACACCAGAAGGTAAGAAATTACCATCGGTGACCACGGTGGTGGGTGCCCAAAAGAAACAGGCCATCATGGAATGGCGCCGTAGAGTTGGTGAAGAAGTTGCTAACAAGATATCCAAACAAGCAACGACCCGTGGCACCAATATGCACAGCTTGTGTGAATATTATTTGAACAATGAACCTAAACCACCAGGTGTTGTGATGCCTGATGCCAAGGAAATGTTCATATCAATCAAACCATACCTAAACAAGATAAATAACATACACTATCAAGAGGTTGGTCTATGGTCATCACAACTTGGTTTGGCTGGCCGTGTGGACTGTATTGGTGAATATGAAGGTAGTTTAACAGTCATTGATTTCAAGACTTCAAGTAAGGCCAAAGACAGAGAATCAATCTTGGATTACTTTTGGCAGTGTACTGCATATGCACTGATGTATGAGGAATTGGTCGGGCAACCTATTGATGATTTAGTAATTATCATGGCGGTGAAAGATTCAACACCACTGATTTTCAAAGAAAAAACACAGGATCACATTGAAGGACTTGTAAAAGCTATTGATTATTACCACAAAAACAGCTGATAGAATAAATAGATAATAAAAACAAGGAAAAGAAATGACATTACAATCCAGTGGAGCAATATCGTTAAGTCAAGTTAAAACCGAACTGGGTATAGGTGCAGCCACGGAAATTAGTATGAATGATACACGACCCAGAGGTCTTGCTGGTATCACAACTAATGCATCAACAATTGCCATGTCAAATTTTTATGGTAAAGCTGATAAATTTGTAATGTATTATAATGTTTGGCCGACATCTCAGTTTAATAATGTTTGGTACGACCGTAAGGTCAGAGTTGATGCAGTTGCTGAAGGTTGGGATCAAAATCAAAGATTACAAATTGTTGTTGGTCAAGTAAATAATCCTACACCAGATGAAGCACATTTGAAGACCTTGGTTAATCATCCAATAACATATCTTCCCGAAACAAGAGTTTTACAACCATTCATGGCTGGTTACAGAACTAAAACTTGGGACACAGCAGGCGGCGGTACAGTTAAAGCAAATAAAGAGAGTTGGAATCAACCTGGAGCATTATATATTTCTGGAAGTTTTCCTAACGGTATGGAATTATGGAATTATGGTTATATAATTGGTTGTGGTGGCGCTGGCGCATCTTTCCAAGGCTCCAGCGGTTTTGATGGACAGCCTGCAATTGCGGTTGACGGTGGCGTGAATCTTACCATATATAATTATGGTGTTATTGGCGGCGGTGGCGGCGGCGGTGGTAGTGGAGCAAGAGGTGACAGAACGAATCAAGCTGGAAACGGCGGCGGCGGCGCAGGTATATGGGGTGAATATGGTTACAGTGGTGGTTGGAATAGTACTTTTCCAAGAGGAGCTACCTGGCCAATTGGAATATATTATGGTGGTGCTGGAAATACTGGATATTATCAATATATTGGCCCAGACGGTTATGGCCATGGCGGCGGTTCTGGAGGTAATTTGGGTATGAACGGTTCTCCTGGAGGTGGCGGCGGATATCCTGGCGGTTTAGGTGGTGCTGCTGTGGCAGCTACAGGTACCGGAAACACCTTAACTTGGGGACATTTGGGTGGTTATATCCGTGGTGGCCAAAAAGGTTTTTCATAAACCAATCAGTTAAATATACCTAAAACAGGTTGACACAAATACATAATTATTGTATAATCGAAGTTATGGTTGTATGAAGCAACTAGAAAAGTGTTCTGGACGGGGGTGCAAATCCCCCCAGTTCCACCAAAAGTATAAAGGTCTGCGCCGTGCGATAATGAAGATGACTAAGGTATCACGGACATCCACATAATCTAAACCAGTATACTTTTGATGGGGCTGCATAGTTTCGACAGGGCAACAAGTATAGAAGTGGACAGCTCATCAGAGAAGATGTTAAAACTAAATCAAAGTAACCGCAAACGACTCACGTTTCGCATTGGCTGCCTAAACGCAGACTAGGGTTTTTGACAGTTTATCCTCGTAACAGCATTAAACTGTCTTTTTATTAACTAAGGAGTTTTAATGAAGAAAATCGCAATCGCAAGTTTAATTGCAGTCGCCGCAGCCGCACAGGCCGGTGGTTTTGTTTCGTATGGTGTTGACCAAGTTACTGACCGGGTAAGCAACCAACAAAGTATCGCACAATATGTTCGTGCTGGTACCTCATTGGGTGGTTTCAATCTTGGATTACAAAATCGTAATGCACGTACCAATGACAACCAATCTATGTTCAATAGCTTGGAACTTACCGCAGGTAAGACAGTTTTCGGTATCAGCCCATTCGTTGGTGTTGGTTTTGATAATGGTGGTGCTGGTACAAAGCCATATGAGTATGGTCTAGTTGGCGCAAACGCTGGTGTTAAGGTTGGTCCTGGTTATGCCATGGCTGGTGCTAAGACCCGTGTAAATTGGGATAGCGCAAATCCAAAACAATCCGTAGTATTTGCTAGCTACGACATGCCAGTCATCAGCAAAGTTTCTGTTGGTTTGGGTGTTAGCCAAAGCTATCAAGACATTCAAGAGCGTGCAGTAGGACTTACAGTATCCGTAGGCTTCTAAATAGACAATAGGTTATGGGTTCCTAATAAAAACCCCCACACACTTTACACACAGGAGAAAACTATGTCAATGACACCCTTTGAAATACGCCTTGACCTACTAAAAATGGCAAGAGATATGTTATATGATGAATATAATGCTCAACGTGACCGAATTCAATCTGAATGGCACGTACAATGTGAAAGCGCAAAAGCCAAAGGTGAAACACCACCTTTACATCCGGCTTTACCACAAACTCCCTCAGAAACAGAAATTATCAGCAAGGCTCAAACCTTGAATGGTTTCGTGTCTAACATTCCTATGGAACTTCCAAAAGTTACCAAGAAATCGTCTTGAGGGTTGGGGTCTAACCCCAAACACACACAAGGAGAACAAATGAAGTTGTCAAAAACTTTATTGATTGTATTTACCTCGTTATGTATACCCATTTCTGCCAAGCAATATGAACCTTCAGTTAAGGAACAAGTTGGTGCAGATATTAATAAACAGGTTCTTTGTATTGCTAAAAACATTTACTACGAAGCAGCAAAAGAATCACATGAAGGAAAATTGGCCGTTGCACAGGTCACAATCAATCGTGCAAACAGCAAGAGATATCCATCCGATTTTTGCGGTGTTGTTTACCAGAAAACTGGTGCAACCTGCCAATTCTCATGGACTTGCGAGAATGTTAATCCAGTTAAGGATTCATATGCATGGGAAGAATGCCTGTACATTGCTAAAAGGGCATTAACAGAATCAGTATTGCACAGAGAGCTTGCCAAAACCAAGGCAATGTTCTACCATGCAGTCTATGTTAACCCCGGTTGGACCAATATCAGAGTTGTGAAGAAGATTGGCAACCACATTTTTTATACCAAAGGATAATCGTGCCTACGAAAACAGAAATTAATGATTTTAGTGAAATGATTTCCAAGCTGTCATACACCTTGGGTACCACACATATGGATGCTATCATTCACCATTGTGAACAGACAGGTATGGAGGTCGATGTTGCATCATTATTGGTCTCCAATGCTTTGAAGGCCAAGATTCGTGAAGAAGCCCAAGAATTAAACCTATTGAAAAGAAGTGCCTCTTTGCCGTTATGATTTTCTCGCTTGAAGAAGGTTCGGGTTTCTCGGCCTTTGCTTTATATAATGCCATCAAACTTCATTTTATTACTGATAGCTACGATTATTTTAAGTATCACGGTAAGACCAACGTTACCAGAGATAACTTTGCCATCAGGAAAGATAAGTATACTTTCTATAAGTTATCCCGTAAATACAAACTGGAAGACTTAAAGAACTTTTATGTGGCTAACTTCCTCGTTACCGAATCCAACTGGATTGGTGAAATTGCCAATCTGGAAGGTGAAGAAGTCTATAAGCAATGGCAAAAAAGAAATCAGAGCTTGACTTATAGATTCGAACAAGATATAATAGGTCTTCTTAACGCAACACAAACACCAAATGAAATGTTGGTGGTAGAAGATGGTCAGTATCCGTTACTCTTAAAAGAGTTAACTTACAGTACCATAAATTTTGAAACGGTGTGTATATTAAATCACATTATGAATTTCTTGCCTATGTGGTCCAAAAAAATATCAGATGATGTTGTTTGGCCTTCATGGAAAAGAAGAATTGAAAAGTACACACCGTTCATTGAATTTGATAAAGATAAATTGAAATTAATTTTGAAAGAAAGTTTGAAAGAACATGCATAAACTAAAAATTTCTTGCATCTACCTGGACATGGATGGTGTAATATGCGACTTTGTTGCCCGTTACAAAAAACTATTCAATGAGAGTCCAGACCAAATTCGGGACAAAAAACAATTTAATCTGTTCAATCAATTCATTCATGGGCAAAACTTTGAAACACTTGAAATGATGCCACACGCTAGTGAATTACTGGAGTTTCTACGCAATTCACCAGTGCCGACAGAGATACTTTCATCAACTGCTCGTGCAGATTCACATGATAGTATTTCAAAACAAAAAGAGATTTGGTTGAACTCCCACGGAATTACATTCAAACGTAATTTTGTACCGGGTAAACAACTAAAGAAAGAATATGCCAAAGAGGACACCCTCATCATTGATGATACCGAAAGTGTCATTACTGATTGGCGTATAGCAGGTGGTCATGCAATCTGGCACAGGGACGTGCCTAACACCTTGGCAATGTTGAAGGCTATCCTTTGACAACGCCTAAATAATGTTATATAATGCATCATGTGGACAATCCGTTTATACACTATACTCCGTTAATACGAAAGGTAAATTATGGTAGATTTCTCTAAACTTAAAAAATCGTCTGGTAATTTGGACAAGCTAACCAAGGCGATTGAACAACTCAATGCATCAACTGAAGGTGCATCTGACAAAGAAAACTTCTGGCGACCAGAGGTTGACAAAGCAGGTAACGGCATGGCAACTATCCGTTTTCTTCCTGCATCTCCACAAGACGGTGATGATGGCCTTCCATGGGTCAAAATCTTCTCACATGGATTTCAAGGTCCTGGTGGTTGGCTTATTGACAACTGCTTGACAACCAAGAATCAGCAATGTCCCGTGTGTGAACACAATAGCCGTTTGTGGAATTCTGGTGTAGAAGCCAACAAAGAGATTGTACGCAAACAAAAGCGTAAACTCAATTACATTGCTAACGTGTACATCGTAAGTGATCCAAAGCATCCTGAGAACGAAGGGCAAGTTAAATTGTTCAAGTTCGGTAAGAAAATCTTTGATAAGATTACTGAGGCAATGAACCCTGCGTTTGAAGATGAAACAGCAATCAATCCGTTTGATATGTGGACTGGTGCTAACTTCAAATTGAAGATTCGTAAAGTTGAGGGCTATCAAAACTATGATAAGTCTGAATTCGAATCTGCGGCACCATTGTTGAGTGATGATGACGCACTTGAAAAGATTTGGAAGTCCCAAGCTTCATTATTGGAGTTGGTTGCTGACAAAGAATTCAAGCCATACGACACTTTGAAGACCCGCCTCGACAAAGTACTTGGTATCACAACCAGTATTGATGAAGATGGTGGTCCAAGAGCTCGTACAACCGTGGAACAAGCAAAGGCTGCACCTAAAAAGGCACCAGTTGATCTTGTTGGCACAGATGACGATGATATGGCATACTTTAGCAAGTTGGCCGAAGAAGATTAAACTCTTTTAATAAAAGTTTAGACCCCGCCTAGTGCGGGGTTTTTTGTTTATACTACCCGTGTTGAATTCATAATCATTCTTTGGAAAGTATCTTCCAGATTACGAACAGCGGGTAATGCTGATTTGCCTGTTGTTGTGGATTTATTGAGTGAGTTTAGATTGTTAACCACAGATTCTAGTGGTCCGGCAAAATCAGCCAATTTCATATCGGTATTCTGACCCATAACAGAAGCCAGTTGTTGGCCCATGTTTGGAACAGTCTCCGGTGTCGCCATAGATGCGGAGGGTGCAGACAAAGGCATAGTTCCACCACCACTCTCAGGTGTCATAGGAGTTGCTGTTGGTGCACCACCGGTTTCTCCGGCAGGTGAGGATGCAGGTGCTGGCGGTGTTTTGGATTGTTGAGTTTGCATACCAGCCATTGGTACCTGATACATTGCTTTTTCAGGATTTTCAGCCAACCAGTTTTTCAGGCCTTCTCTATCGGCACCTAATTCTTGTACCAATTCTTTATCCGTTAAATCAGACTTAACAAAATCCTCAACAGTTCTTCTTGGTACTTGTTTAAGTGCTTTTTGTTGTAATTGTGCAGCTGCTTGTCCTTCTGTAAGATTACCACCCTCAAGTTTACTTCTTACACTTAGAGCATAAGCATTGTTATCATATTCTTTTGCATAAGGGTCTTTATCTATCTTATCTTTTTCAATTGATGATAATGCAAATGGTGTTAATATGAGAGCAGCAATGCTTGAAGCAAGACCAAGTGGTCCACTCATAACTGTCATTAACCAACCACCAGCAGTTTTCAATATATCATATACCCTTTTCATATCAGCCAAATCACCTAATATGGATGATCCTTGTTCTTCAACTTTTTCGGCTGTTTGTACTGGCACCAAATCTTTTTTCAGTTGTTCTATTGTTTTTAATAAATCTTTGTGCCTTCTGTCGGCAGTTCTTTCAGATTCCATTAATTTTTCTTCAGCAAAATTATTCTGTTTTTGTCTGGCCACAATATCTTCTTCACGGTTCTGCTTCATAAAATCATAAATCTTATTCAACATTTCATCCATACCAGAAGAACCACCGCCGCCATCTTTTTCCAGTTTACCAATCTTAGTTGATGTTGAAACGGGTCTTGCACGGCCCGTGAAATATTCAATATCTTTTCTGGAACGACCTGTCATTTTACCAAGAATTGCAGGACCCAATCTGGATCCACCTGTCATAAACTTTGCAACGTTTAACGGATCAAATTTGGCTTTAAGTCTGGTAACTCTGGCTTTTGTTTTTAGACCAATAGCTTTACCAATTGATGCACCATATCCCTCACCAGAGATAAGTTGGTCAGCAATAACGGAACCAAGAGATTGATTCTTCAACCTCGCAGCCATCTGATATGACATTTTATTATCTGTAGCCATTTTATTGTTGTTGCTTTCTTACATGGGGTGGTCTATCATCAACCTTTTGTTCAGGTTTAACATTGTTTGTCTGGTTGTTTGTCGTAGTGGTATTGTTCGTTGTTTGAGCTGACTTATCTTTATTTAACTTTTCTTTGAGGTCTGCATTTTCTTTGGATGATTGGTCAACTTTGGTGCCATCGTTTGACAACATATCTAATGCCAATGCTTTTTCTTGAACAAATCTATCCTGTACACTCTTTCTTACTTTTTCTGAACTACTACCAAATTTTGTTCCTCTTATTTCATATACACTGTTTATTATATTTTTTGGATCGGCATTTATGCCACCATTATCTTGAATTGCTTTTTTAAATATTCCGTAAGCACCATTATTATGTTTTGCTGAACCTGGCCCATGCTGTACTACTGTGCTAAAAAAAACATCTTTTATAGCAGCAGATTGTTTTTCAACATCATAACCAGTTCCTTGTAATAATGTTTTTGCAGCAGGTTTAAATTGTGAGTCTTCAATAAAATCATGTTGTAATTTATCAAAATCTTTACCTTTTTCAGCCGATATTTTTTTCCATTCATCAACAAATGGTCCCTTATCTGAACCCGTATCAGCAGGACCCGCAGATTTCAATCTGGATACTATATCAGTTTCACCTTTAGCTTCTGCAAATTTTAAAAATGCAGCCATACTACCAACTTTAGCTGCTATTTGATAAGTACCATAACTAGTTCCACCAGTAGAATCCCAACCAACTACTGCGCCTGCGTTTTTTCTTCCACCCGTTTCAAATTTAGAACTTAATTTACCTAATTCTTGAGGAGTTTTAGTCGCTGTCGGTGGTGGTTTCACTTGAGCAGGCTTTGGTGCCGCAGGTGCAGCTTCCGCTTTTGGTGGTGGTTTGACCTCTGGCGGTTTAACCTGTTCCGCTTTTGGTGGTGGTTTGACCTCTGGCGGTTTAACCTGTTCGGCAGTTTTCTTGGCTCTATCATCAGCTTCCCGTTTAGCTTTATCTTCAGCAGCCTTTTTAGCTCTATCATCAGCTTCCCGTTTAGCTTTATCTTCAGCAACCTTTTTAGCTCTATCATCAGCTTCCCGTTTAGCTTTATCTTCAGCAGCCTTTTTAGCTCTATCTTCGGATTCTTTTTTAGCTCTATCTTCAGCAGCCTTTTTAGCTCTATCTTCGGATTCTTTTTTAGCTCTATCTTCAGCAGCCTTTTTAGCAGTATCTTCTGCTGGTTTCTTAGCTGGTTCTGGTGGCTTTTTAGCCGGCTCAGGTGGCTTTTTAGCCGGCTCAGGTGGCTTTTTAGCCGGCTCAGGTGGCTTTTTAGCCGTTTCTGCTGGCTTTTTGGCCGGCGCAGTTGGCTTAGCTGGTTCAGTTGGTTTAGCTGCCTCTTTTTCTTCCGCCTTTTTCTCACGGCGAATGACTCTCTTAGGCTTTGGTCTTCTACGAACCGTTAACGCCTTCAACAATTCTTGGTGGCGTTGTTCTTCTTTTCCTGTATCAGTTTTTTTATATTTTTCTTCTGTTTTTCTTTGGTCTAATTCATCTTTGCGATTATCAACCATCAATTGATAGATTTGACCAAGAACACCATCCATTTCGCCACTATCCGCAAGAGCCTTAGGTGTGGCCTTGGTGGAATTCAGCAATGAAGCTGAAGTTTGTTTTGATTTTTCGGACAATTTACTCATCGATTGTTGATGAGTAACATCCTTACTGGTGTCTCTTGCCATTTATCTCTTTTGTCGTTCTCTTATTTTTTGATTTTCTTCCTCAATATACTGAATCAACATAGAGACATAGATATCTCTTTCCCATGGCAACATAGCTTCTAACTCCGTCAAACTGTATTTGTGATGCTGCATCAAAGAGAAATTAGTTTTGTAATAATTCCTCAAGTTATCGTGACGCAGCGTCAACCGAAAAAATTTTCGAGACCTTCTACATCAATTTTATGATAAAAACCACATTTACTACAAGTCATCTCAACCGTTTCTTTTAACTTTGGTAAGTTATTAAAGAAGTGTTCAACCTTTTCAAATTGAGCCTGATTCAGACCTTCAACAAACTCCAACATTTCACCAGGTTCGGCCTCATGTGCATAATAGAATTGGTCGCCGTCAAAAATGTGTTCGATGCTTTCTGAAATCAAGTTGAAAGTCACCTCAGTAATATCTTCCATGTTGAGAGAATCTTTGATGATACCAAACTCAGGGTACTTCATCTTAATCATAATCTTGTCAGTCAATTGAATTTCTGGACTAACTTCTTCTTCACGGTATGGTTGAATGTTCTGTAGGTTAACACTTGCTTCCATAATGTTACCACAAACCTTTTCTTCAACCTCATTATTACAACGGTATCTTGTCTCTACAATTTCACCGACAGATTTGCTTCTGAGATTGATGAAGTAATATTCAACATCAATGATAGGCAATTTGTCAATATTGATACCTTCAGTCAAAGTACAATTGTTCAGTATGTCACGGACATTCTGTTGAATCGTTGAGGACTCATTTGACTCCAGAGCCATCAATAGATTCTTTTGTTCTTTAACTAGAAACGGTCTATATTTAATTGTTTTCTTAGATATAGGTAATTCAATTTCATATGTTGGCACATCAAGTTTAGGTAAAGCCATAATTTCTCCAATTTAATTATACAAATCCATTAATATTATCAGCACTTTTGCCAATCGAATCAATTCCAGAACCAATGGCACCAGTGGCACTATCGGTGATTGCACCAATAGCACCTTTTGCAGTACCACCAAGCCCACCGTATTTGTCGATAACATTTCCGACTGCCGAATCCAACAGTTCCATCGCAAGGCCTTGGAGAGAATTGTTCTTCCAGTAAGTGTATGCAAATGTCACTGATAGTTTGTGGTAACCATCATTAGACCAATCTAAGTCCATTTGGTTTATTGCAATTGGAAATGCCTCATACAAGTTGCAAGAGTATGATGGTTGATTCGTAACATCATATTGTGTTATTGTCAAATCTGTACAATAATCACTTTTATATCTAAAGTTGTTGTTGTACAACGGATTGATAAAGTTCAACCACGCATCAAAGAATACTTTTTGTGACATATCATCATCAACAATAAATGTCAAATCAATGTCACTATATGTGTTTTGATATGGAAACTTCTCAATCGGACCATATGTCTTTTGTTCGATTGTTGCAAGAGTTCTACCTGGTAGATTTGCGTTCTCACATCTATATTTCAGGTTTCTATTGGTCTTTACATAAGCCAACAGTGTAAAAGGAATAGGAACATCCACCTCAAAACGATTCGGTCTAGCCAAATCGCCGGTGAAAGATGATTTAAAACCGCTAATTGAAACTGGCATTTTAGTTCCTTATTTCTTCTACTGAGTCTTTCCAGACTTCTTTTGGTTGCGCCTTCTTGAATTGGTGTACAGGCAAATACATTGCAATGTCCCATTCGTTAGGTTCGACAGCCAATATTCTGGATTTAATGTGGCCATACAAATAATGTTTGATACATGGTTTGAATTCTTTTAACCTAGACGATGCATCTAACATTGGATATGTGATACGAATTCTCTTAATCTCATCTTCATCATTGTAAATTGCAAAATTCAACAACTTCTTCATAAAAATTAATCTATAACGAAGTGGCAAATAATGTATGTTTAACCCAAGAAAACCATCAGATTGTCGTTTTAAAGGCAAAACCAGTGGAAATCTATCATAATAAGGCAAATCGCTTTTGCCTTTAGGATCATATACGAAGTAGTATAACCCACCCATCAAAAACTTTTGTCTATCGGATGGTTTGGTCCAGCGAGACTTCTCCCTTGTTATTGGAATGGCTAATCGACCAGGGTTTCTTAAATCTGCAATTCGTTTTAATAACCATGTCATAGATTCTCGGCTCATCGTTTGATAGTTAGCCGAAACCTTTTCTTCTGACAGTGTAGTGAGTATGGATTTTGTTATCATCGGATATTTAGTTATAGTCCGAGATCGTGTTCCGTTATAAGTTTGAATTCCCAACCACGGTCTAAACAATATTCTGTTGCCGCCTTGAACTTGGCCTGATTGACACCCCAAGTTACAACCTCCCGTATGTATTGTTTAGTAACACGTTTCTTCTTTTCAGGTTCCATTGTTTGATATTTCGGTTTGACTTCAAGCATCATAGTTTTTGTTTTACCATCTCTATCACAAACTTTAACGACAAAATCAGGAAAATAACGGTGCATACGATTATCCACAGGAGATTTGTATGGAATTATGAGTTCCTCTGAAGCCCAAGACACAATATTTGGATTTTTGTCGAGCCAATTCATCACTCGGCATTCCCATGATGAGCGATAAATGATATTTTTGTAATCCCCTGCGTATTTTTGAGGATTTGAGGGTTGGAATCTTCCAGAATATGCCATAAATACTATATATCAATCTTTTTAGAAAAGACCATGGCAATAATTTCAATTCCAACATCAATCGGTGGCGTATCAATTCCTGGAGCTGCACTTAAAGGTCCTTTGGGTAAATTGTTTGGTAATAAAAACAAGGTGGAGATTTTATCTTATCCAAGAGATTTGCAATCTGCAACAAGAAATCATGTGGTTCAATTTCGAATCAATGAAGTACAACCTATTGGATATGAACAAGGAAAATCATATGGTTTTCCTGAAATATTCAAGGGTGTAGGAAATAGCGCAGAAAATATTAAAGATGCAGCATTAGAAGGATTTAAAGGTAATGATTTTCTCGAAAAATCAATTGGTGCCGTTGGAGCTGTTGCGGAACAAACAAAAATAGCATTTACACAAAGAAAAACAAGACTTGTAGCTGGAATAAATTTATATATGCCAGACACATTAGAATTTACCAGCGCCGCTTCATATAACCAAACAACTTTACTTGAAGTTGCTTCAAGTGTATTGGAATCATTACATGATAAAGGTGCAAAAGGTTTTAGACCAATTAATTTTGCCGCTGGCATAGCTGCAAGTACTATAGCAAAAGCACAAACAAATGCTGCAAAATTAGGTTTAGCTTCACAAGGCCTTGCACTCAATCCACAACAACAATTGATGTTTGATGGTATAGATTTCAGATCATTTCAAATGTCTTTTACTTTTACACCATTCTCAAAAGATGAGTCTACAACGGTAAAAAATATTGTAAAGATGTTTAAAACACATGCTGCACCAAGGATTGTTACTGGTGCTGCTGGTATGTTTTTTATACCACCATCAACATTTAATTTAGAATTTTTCTTTAATGGTGCAGAAAATAAAAACATTGGTAAAGTTGCTGAATGTGTTATTGAAAGTATCGATGTGAACTATGCACCAAACGGATGGTCTTCACACACAGATGGTTCACCTGTTCAGACTACAATGTCGATTAGTTTCAAAGAAATAGTATTGATAGATAGAGAATTGATAGAAAGTAAAGGTTATTGAAATGCAATATTTTGATACACTTCCAAAGATGATTCTTACAAATGATAATGGTGTATCTACCATTATGACAAATCTTATGGCCAGAGTCAGTATTCTACCAGATATTTTGAAGAATCCAATGGTATATTACAAATATGATATACAAGATGGTGATACACCAGAAATTGTTGCATACAAATACTATGATGATCCATATCGTTATTGGATAGTATTGTTTGCAAACAAGATGTTGGATCCACAATGGGACTGGCCACTCAATTCAATACAGTTTAATGAGTATGTAAATGACAAGTATGGTAACACATTGAATAATTTACATCATTATGAAAAGGTGATTACCAAAACTACCCGTGGCACTGATGATGACCAAACAGTCACAGAAAGTTTTATCATTTCAACTGAAGAATTTCTTGGCGTTGGTTTAGTTAAAACAATTGAACTTAATGAACGCCGATTGGCAAATGGACTTTCTACAACAGCCAATACAAAAAGTTATTTGGATATAACAATACAATCAACACCTATAACGAATTATGAGTATGAAATGAATTTAAATGAATCAAAAAGAAACATTAACATATTGAATTCAAAATATGTTGACCAATTGGAAACTGAATTTCAAGATTTGATGAGTTAATATGGCCACAAATAATCCCACTCCAGTTGAAGCTTCTGGTGCTTATTCACCACAAGACTATTCTTTAAAGACACTTAATTTTTTAACATCGAATGGTAAAAGAATAGAACTTAAAAAAATAATGATGGAGTTTTCATATTATGAAGATATCTACACATTTGCAGCATCTGGTTATGTGACTGTGGTTGATGGACAAGGTTTCATTGAACTTCTACAGTTAACTGGCAACGAATATCTTGAAGTAAATTTTGGTAAAGTGAAAAATGGTCCAAATGCTAACGACCAAATTTTTAGGGTGTATAAGATTGGTGATAGAAAACCAGGTGGAAATCATAACACCGAGGTCTACACACTACATTTCTGTTCTGAAGAATTGATGCTTTCAGAGCAGACAAAGATAAGTAAGTCATATTCTGGACAAAAGGTTTCTGAAATTGTTAAAGATGTATTAACAGAAAAACTTAAAGTCAAACCAAAAAACATCAATGTAATTGAAGAAACAACTGGTGTTTATGATTTTATTGTGCCAAAATTAAAACCATTTGAAACTATCAGTTGGGTATCAACATATGCAAGACCAAAAAAACAAAACAGCACCGCTGACATGTTGTTCTTTGAAACAAAAGAAGGTTTCAACTTTAGGTCTCTACA
>Ga0209768_10001669_pt1 | contig 14115 bp, 14 predicted proteins | sample LauGreSBDMM110SD_3_FD_187564 | JGI IMG/M metagenome (GOLD analysis project Ga0209768, IMG submission 187564) | Freshwater lake microbial communities from Lake Michigan, USA - Sp13.BD.MM110.SD (SPAdes) (version 2) | ecosystem: Environmental > Aquatic > Freshwater > Lake | place: Lake Michigan... | reverse complement strand
ATCTAAAGTAATAATAACATCATGGTTAGCTAATATGTATATTACTTGGGGTTCAATGTATTATGCTATTGAACTACATAAAGTATCATATGATGGTCCTAATCCAACTGTAGTATTTGCTAAGAATATTGAGGGTAATGACCAACAGGGTAATGGAAATGGACATTTTTTGCAATATAAAGAAACAAAATCTGCAAATATTGAATCTAACCCTGACCTAGAACTATTTCCACATATGGAAATTGCACTTACACCTACAACTTATAATCCATTGAATTTTACAGAATTTATAACTAGCTTTATTATGGCAACAGAACGTTTAGAACCAAAAATTACAGAGTTAAATGTTGGAGTAAAACAGCTCGTAGAAAAGGCGAGAGCGGCGGTGGCGGCTAAGGCGACGGCGGTGGAGGAGGAGGCAAGAGCGGTGGGGGGGACGGATAAGGAAATAACAGGAGGTAAAAGAAAAAAATCAAGAAAGCATAAAAGAACAAAGAAGCATAAAAGAACAAAGAAGCATAAAAAATCTAGAAGATACAAAAATTAATTACCTTATTTGAAGTTGTTAGTCTTTAATAAAATTGAGTTAGTTTAATATATTATTACTTTAATATATTATAAAAACAATGTCTATTATTTGCCTCGATCGTTCTATTGATTACACTGTTTTCAAGGGAAAGTCGTGGCAAGAGAAGATGAATAATTGTAATGAGTGCAAATGTTGCGACCACCATATACTAAACAAGCCTCGTTATGTGCTGCCAACGGTTCGTGAGATTGACTACATTGATGTTTTGGATACTACAAAGGAGTTGTGGTATAAGGAATGTAGGTGCAAGTGTCGGTATTTGGCTCGGCGAATGTGTGAGGAGGCTAATTCAGACATTATGCGTGCTTCGCCTGAACCAAGTGTGTTACCGATGCCTCGGAAAGAGTGGTTGAAAAGAACACCACATTACGACTTGAGCCTTCTTGATTGGGCAACGGAACAAGCAATAGAAGCTCATTGGACAAACCAAGTCAAAGCATGCCAATATGCGATTTTCCATATATGCTAAATAATTTGCTCGTGTTTGTATTGCGTGTTTTTTTTTGTTAAATAAAATTGCATAAATAAAATTGCATAAATAAAATTGAACTGCCTTATTTAAACTTTAAACAAGGTATAAGGTAAGGCATAATAAACAAGGTATAAGCAATTATGAATGTTACTTCCCCTAGCGTATTAGTAAATTCATTTTTCCCGCCACAAAATGATAAAAATAATAGTGCTAGTGTTACTATAACAATGGACCTATTTTATATTGGAACAATTATTGGACTAATTGGTGCGTTTTTAGTTGTTCTTATTAGAATTCGCTATTTATATTATAAAAGACAAGTTAGGTTGAACAAAGCTAATATAGTCTTTGAAAATCATACTAAGGTTCATGAGTTAGTAAAGACTAACATTGAACTAAGTGTATAATAGTTAGAAATACAACTTATATTTTTAAGTATTATATTTTTTTTTAGAGAGAATAATTTTTATATTATTATACTTTTATACTTTTATACTTTTATGGTATTGCGAATAATCGATGCATGCTAGTTAAGTTATTAAACAATTTCATTTGACAAGCGGCGACATCTTTTGACAATTGTTTTCCAAAACTATTTACATTTAATAGGCACAATACTAATTTGTGAAATTCTTCTGTAAAGTTCAAATTGTAGTTTTTAAATATTTTACAAAAGTCAACTATTAGTTTTGGATTTATTTCATTATGAACGCACAATTCAATAGTGTCGCAAATTTCTTTTTTAAATGCTTCTTTAATCACTTGGGACATAGCATTAAATCTCTCCTTTTCTTCAATAACATTGTGCAAAACTGTAAAAATTTGGCTATAATCTTTATTTATTAAGACCTGTGTTAAAAATATATAATACGCAGTTTGATTTAACTTATTTGGAAAACAGGTTAATCCAAAATCTATAACCCCCATTTGATATTTTGGTGTGTTATCATTAGTGCATTCATTTATATAAAAAAACACATTTCCACAATGTAAGTCGCAATGAATAGCTGAATAATTTAAAATACCCAATATTCCAAATTTTATATATATATAAGCAAATTCCTCTTTAACAGTGTCATCTATAGTTTCTAATGTCTTAAAAGTTAACCCTTTTATATTTTCCATTACTAAAAGTTGATTATAGCGTTGAGTAATATTTTTATAGACCTTAGGAAATCTGTATTCTTTATTATTTTTGTATTTTTCGGCAAATCTCTCTAGCGCATATGCCTCTTTCATAAAATCTATTTGTTGTAACATTAATTCTTTATTATCTAAAACTAATTTGGTTATGTTAAAAGAATTAATATATGGAATAACTTTACACACATATGATATATATAGCAAATCATCAAATAAATCTCTCAAATCATTAATTATATTGCGTTTTAACATTTTAACGACAACCTTTGTATTAGAACTATCATATCCGTCAAATACTAGTCCAATTATTCCACTGTTTATAGGTATTGCGCTTACCACACTAATATTATATGTTTCGTGTAAATCACTTAACAATTTATAGTCAATACAATTACTACTGTATGGAACATTATCACAATAGTTAATTAAATAATCCTTTTCGTCATCATATAATAAATCTTCATTTAGAGCTAGTGATTGAAATATTTTAATATATACACTATTTAGTTTTTCTAATTTAGTGCATAATGCTTTTATTAGACTCAATCTAGACTTAGGTCGCTGTTTATATAAATAAAGAGTTAGTATTTTATTAGCATAAAAGTGTGTAAGTGTATATGTTAATACACTTAATAATTTTATAATGCGATAACAAACACTAATATGTTTGCTATAATTTTTTAAAAAACTATACATATTAAATATACTTAAGTTATAACTTTATATAATTTTATATATTTTATATAATACAAAATATATATGTAGAAAACATTATCGTCATCTGGACAAAATACTTAATCATTAGCACAATAAGAATTTTTAAGATTATAAAACATCTTTTTAAACATTAATCCAACTAGATTTTCCATATATAGCGGTAAATCATCATTTACAATAACTTGAAAATCTATATTAAATTTAACGCTTGAAACATCGTTGCTATCTTTATAGACATTTATTTGAGTTTTGCCATAATTATATATTAGCGCTTCATAATTAGAATTAATTAAATTAAGTTGTTTTAAATAATCTTCTTTTAAGTGTTCAGATATTAATTTTACATCTTTATTATAAAAGGTTACCGAATTATTTAATTTATTCACAATTTTAGTGCTTCTAAATAGCATATATTTTTGTTTTATTCCTAGTTCTTTGGCAATATGAGAGATTAATATACATATATCGGCGTCATTATCTGTTTTATCAAGTATAATTATTTTTTCAATTAACTCTTTATTTTGCTCTTCTAATAAATCATATATTTCAAAACCAGTAAGGCTATCTACATCTGTATTTGTATTTGTATTTGTATTTGGAAGATGAATAGTAAATGATAAATTATAGCTTCGAGTGTTAAAATTAAAGTTGTTAATTTCAGACAATAACATATCTCCTTTTCCACATATTAGCTTTGGTTGAAACCTATTTTCTTCACAATAACTCATAATAAATATTATAAACAGTTAGTATTTAAATAGTTAATTTTATAGTTTCAAAATAATATATTAATCCAGTGCTTATTAATAAATTAATAAACATTGCAAGTCGAAATTCATAATACGTCATTTTTAAAGACTTATTGTATAATTTGAAACTATTACTGTAATTCATAGCATAAAATAGTATTATTAATATGTAAGCAATAATATATGAATACTTTGTAGCAATAGAGTTTCTAATAAAATCTTTAACATAATATAATGCTAAAAATCCAAAAGCTATATGCCAAAGTATAGCAAAAGATGCCATAGCTGGGAAAAAACTTGTTTCATCATACGGAACATAACGTTTCCATAAACAAAAAAGATAATTATTGTATTTTTCATTAAACTCGCGTGATGCTAATACATGAAATTTTAATAATAAAGAATAAGCCGCAATAAACAATATTGAAATAAATGTTCCAAAAGAAAAATATATTAATACATCATAACACTTATATAATCTAGTTACTATGAGTGTTAGTATTATTATTGATGTTGCTTGAAGACATAAAAATTTATGTAGTTTTATAATTGTTTGAAGCAATGTTCCTTTTGGTTTTATAGCATGCTCCTTTAAGTCGTTTTCATTTATAGTTTGTTGCGCCTTTAAGTCATTTTCATTTATAGTTTGTTGCGCCTTTAAGTCATTTTCATTACTATTATATGAACTATCAATACTAGTCATTAGCAAACAAATAAAGTATTATGTTAAAATATTAATATAATTTTAACATAAAACACTCACTAAATGCTAATTAATTTTTATAATAATATAGTTTGCTTAATATTTTTAATCCTATAATATAATCAATAATATCATTTGCATTAAACTCTTTATTAAAAAAGGGTTCTTTAAATACTTTATATTCAAAATAATGTAAAAACTTCTTCTCTCCACGCAACTGAATTAAATTTGTATAATAATTTATGACTTCAAACAGTTTTGATTTTAAAAGTAAGCTATAACTACTTAGCTTATATGATACAATCCTATTTAAACTTGTCTTTTCGTCGCTATAAAATAGGTTCTCTTTTGCTCTATATTTATTATAATTAATAAAATTATGATGTATTAAATCAATATGACTATATATTTTAGATTTTAGTGTTTTTTTTATTGCTTTTTTAGATATTAAGTATGCCGCTGCGCTTATTGAACCAATATGAGTAGTGTATGTTTCTATTGTAGGCACAATACCGTCGCTATGAAGCTGAATAATTTCCCAATTACTATCCAAAATTTGTATATCATATAATGTTTTATTTAATTTTTCATAAAACTCGTCTTTATCATATAATGGAAAAACATCGTCTTCCATTATGAGAAAATAACTAGGATTGTCTTGTTTATGTGTCTTTTGTTTCTTTATATAGTTTTTATATATATATTTACAACACATTATATGACTTAAAGCGCACCCAATTACGGATTTTGGTGTATAATTTAACGCAAAATTAGAGACATATTTTCTATAACTACTTTTAAAGTGTTCGTCTTTTAAAGCATTTACTCCGCAGAATCTCTCACTAATTAGTCCTAATTTTAATAATTGTGTTGCTTGTTTGTCGTAATTACTTTTATAATCATCTAAATTTATTGTAAATGATTTTAGATTAGTGTAGCCATTTTTTATTATATAATTTGGACTATTATATTTAGTCATAAGTTAATAATACTAATATCATTGTTTTATATAAATATAGTTCATAATGTTTATAGTTTATAGTTTATAGTTTATAGTTTATAGTTTATAGTTTATAGTTTATAGTTTATAGTTTATAGTTTATAGTTTATAGTTTATAGTTTATACTATTTAAATATCTAAGCTTACTATATTTCTATCACTTTTTTGTCTTCGTTTTGATTTTGTCGGTATTCTTGCGTTAGTTAAATCTTTAAAATCATCCATACTAATTGTGCTTGATTCATTCATAGCATTAGCATTAGCATTAGCATTAGTATTTGAGTCTAGTTGTTTAGCCTTTAGACCATTTAATAATGAAGATATGCTTTGATTTTGACTTTGACTTTGAGGAGTTACTATACTTGGTCCTCTCATTTCTGGGCGCGTTATTCTCTCTTGTTCGTATGGATTTGCTTCATTATTTGTTATTTCGATTCCACGCGCGGAATTAATATCAGGACGATTTACTAAATTAGGCATGCGTTGGCTACGTTCAGGCATTTTAGTTTCAACAGACATCGGCGGAGGACCAGAGTTTACATTTGGAGGCATAGTGCTTCCAAATCCAGGAGTGTAGCCGTTATTATTATTATTTGATGCTCCGTTGTTTCCAGCAAAAAGGCCATTCATAAAACCACCAAACCCAGGATTAGTTTGCCCCATAGTATTGACGGCAGCTTGTGTAAATTGTTTCATTAGTTCGGGATTTTGTCTCATAATATCATCCATTCCTGGCATAGAAGATTTGAATAATGTATTAGACATATGAACCATTATACCAGAACCACCTAATTGAAACAATAATTTTAATTCAGGAGACATTTTTGCCTTGGACTTATATTTTTCGTGTAATTCGGCAAAAATATCATCATAATCATCTATGTTTTCATTTATTTGTTCGCCCCATCCATCTAATTTTATATCAAATGGGTCAAATTTGCTATTTAAAAATTCTAATCCTGTTATACAAGCCATCATCATTTTGCCTTGAAACTTAATCGCGTTTGATTTCTCTTTTTCCGCAATAATTGTTTCATATTCACCAATCATTTCATCTAAATCAGAATCCATAGTATAACGTTTAGACAAGCTAATGCCTTTTTTCTCTAGGTCATCTAACTTCCGCACATATTTAAATTTTTCACGCAGCTCTTCTTCCTTTGTTAGTTGGGGTTTTTGTTGAGCTTGTTCTAAATTTATTGGAATATTGTTAAATTTACCATAACCATCCCAAGTTTTTGTTTCATTCATATTTGCCGTTGATTTGCCTAAATTATTTGTATCAAAGTCAACATTTTGCGTAACAGGTTTAACATTTTCACCATCTACTTTGCTTGAACCAAATAAATCACCAAATAATGATTTTTTAGTTGTAGTGCTTTGTCCGTATTTTATTTCTTTTTTGGTGTCACTGTCTTTGTCTTGATAAAATGGTTTTTCTGGTTCTTTAGTTTGAACGGTGTCAGTTATGTTAGATGCTAGATTATTTAATTCGCTCTCTAAATTTGTAATATCTTCAATATCAATTGAAGAGCTTGCTTTTTTGTCATTTTTATTTTTAACATTCATTAATAATTCTATGCCTCCGCCAAAATTTGAGGTTGGCTTGTTTTGAACTATATCATCATTATCAAATGATTCGTTAAATTTAAAATCAGGAATACTAAAGCTATCAATATTTAAAATATCTGGCTCTATTTCAACTATTTCCATTACTCCTATTATGATTTAAATAGAAGTTTAATTTTTAAATACTCCGCAAACAATATTAATATAATTAAATTAATTAATTAATTATTTATTTAATTTTTAATATTATTTAATTGTTAATATTATTTAATTTTTAATAATATTTAATTTTTAATATTATTTAATTTTTAATATTATTTAATTTTTAATATTATTTAATTTTTAATATTATTTAATTTTTAATATTAATATAATAATAAGCTTGTAAAAAACAGTCAGCTAAGTCATCTTTTTTAGAATGTTCGGAAAAAAAAGAGACTTCATTATTCATATTATATTTTTTCAATACTTCTTTTGTATGAAAAATACTTAATTTTTTCCTTTGGGCGTAAGTAATTTTATTAGCACTTGAATCGCTTATAGTGCTTATTGAATCGCTTTTATCTTTTAAAAAGGATTTCAATTTATTAGTTGCTGAAATAAAGTATATATTATAATTGTTAGAATTTATAAAGTATTGCGCTATCATACCTTGAATTGTCTTCATACGATTTGCGATTGGACTTATTTGATTTTCTAAGATTATTTTATCCAAAGTCAATATATTGTAGTCTTTAAATAGTTCATTTAATCGATCCTTAATATTAATTCCAATATGAACCAAGTTTATAGTATTTGCACTGACATTTTGAACTGCTTCTAAGCAATGACTATTTAAATGAGCTTCTAACAATACAATTAACATGGGTTTTTTAATAGACTTATCAAAAACTACCTTATATTCGTCTGCCAGTAATAGTAGCTTTTTAAGTGATAGTTTATGTAATGTTTTGATATTACACAATGGGATGTTATAGGCTGTTTTTTTTGCGTGTATTTTACAATAATAACTACTATTTTTAAAAAAGGCTGGTTTGTTTTTACATAACTGGTGCACACAACTATTATTGTTGCTACATAAATTTATTACATCCCATTTTATTATTTTAAAATCATTAACTTCATTTGCTTCGTTTGCTTCGTTTGTTTCAATTATAATAAATGCTAAATTCTTTATACCAATATCAATACTTAATAATTTCATAGTTATATAATACTTGTTTAAATAAGTATTATATAGTTATTTGTAAAGTTATTACAAACTAATTAACGTAACGCGGCTACGCATATGGAGTAATGTATTCTTGAGATATAGTATAAAATCATATTACTTAAGAAAGACATAAAATATGCGCCCATCGCATATTGACTATTCTTTCTAAATAAACCCAAAATAAAACCTATAAGCGCGGCAATAGCAAAAAACAAACTTATTAGTCCAAGATAGTAAAATAACATACAATGGTCGCGACTAAGAGGAGTCATCAAATTATCGAAAAAATTCATATTTTTATATAATAATAATATAATAAAAATATATTAAATATAAAAATATAAAAATATATTAAATATAAAAATATAAAAATATAAAAATATAAAAATATAAAAATATATTAAATATAAAAATATAAAATAAATTCTTTAAATTACTTTTTTAATTTACTAATTACTAATAATATACTTTGTAACATGTTTTTGCGCGTCTAATTGCTGTTGGCTTAAATATATATTTTTTAAGTTGCTGGTTTCATAACCATATGGTTGATCGCGTGTCAAAGTAGACACAAAAATATATGGTGTTTTACTAGTCGCATTATTTAAACCTGTGCTATTATAATAAGGACATATACTACATTCATTACAAGCAATTAATTGATTATTTTTAATTAGCGCATTACTATTTGTTTGTAAATATTTTCTATAATCACTATTTGTTTGTATATTATTTCTATGTTTCAAAACATTATCATTTAAAACAGACGAATTATAATCGCTAAATAATCTTGAGTCGTCCATTAATGGTGGATAATTAAAATGAATGTTATTTGAACCATTATAACAAGTTCCCCAACTCATAAAATTAATATTATATAGTAATAATATTAATTTTTATAACATTAATTTTTATAACATTAATCTCTAAATTAATATCAACAAATAATACTAAATAAAGTTCTCTAAAAGACTAAACAAAGTTCTCTAAAAGACTAAACAAAGTTCTCTAAAAGACTAAACACCGTTCTCTAAAACAAATCTCTATTTACTTTTCCTGGTAGTCCATGCCCGAACACAATCATATATATTAAAAATAGTGCTGCCAATAGTATACTTCTATTTTCCGCAACAACATGTCTCTGGTTAAGACCATATACCATTATTACATATAAAACTAATCCAATTATTACAGAATGTACCAACATCATTAGTCCAGACTCCATTTTTATATATATTAACTATATAATTTATTTATGCAATTTATTTATGCAATTTATTTTTGTAATAATTTAACCAACTCGTTTTTTTTCAATTTTAGTGCATCCTCATTATCTAACATATTTTTTGTAACAACAAGTGCTCTTAAATCATCTATTCTCATTTTGCTATAATTCTTTTTTTCTACTTTTTGTGTTGTTTCTAAATTATTTTCTAAAGTAATTACTTTCGAACTAATTTCTAAATCTTCATTATAACCAGTTAATACAATTGGTAAATTTTTAATAAATATATCTTCATCATTATTTAAATAATTTGACGTGCTACTAACTTCAACTAGTTCTACATTATTATTTTCGCTAGTATTACTATGTGTTTGGTTTGATTGAATCGTTTCAAAAAATTCTTTATTAAGTGTTACTTGTTCTTTTATGTCAAACACTTTGGTATTTTTATGGTCATCCTCGTCTTCCTCGTCATCATCTTCATCGTCTTCATCGTCTTCATCGTCTTCATCGTCTTCATCGTCTTCATCGTCTTCATCGTCTTCTTCGTCTTCATCGTCTTCATCGTCCTCATCGTCCTCGTCGTCAGAAACATTTATTTTTTTTTCCATATTTATTTTTTTAACTAGCTTATCATTATTTGTTGTCATCATCTTCATCATCTTCTTCGTCTTCTTCATCGTCTTCATCGTCTTCATCGTCTTCATCGTCTTCATCGTCTTCATCGTCTTCATCGTCTTCATCGTCTTCATCGTCAGAAACATTTATTTTTTTTTCCATATTTATTTTTTTAACTAGCTTATCATTATTTGTTGTATTACAAGAGCTATCTTCGCATTCTTCATAGTTACATACTCCATAGCTACATACTCCATAGCTACATATTCCATCATTAGTTCCTGATTTATTTATTAAACATAGTCGATTCATTTGATTGTTATAATTTACTATAAAATTTTGTAGTATTTTACCATGTTCTATTATACTTCTTTCTAATAAATTAAGTCGTCGATAGCAATACAACATTATTGAACCACCTATTAGTAACAATAATCCTAATGTTAATAAAAACCCAGAATCTATAAATTTAAATAAATGTAACATTTATATTATTATTTAATTATATTATTTTAAGTATTGTTTAACGAATTAATATTAATTCATTATGTTTTAAGTATTGTTTAACAAATTAATATTAATTCATTCCATTTATTATATTTTCTGGAAATGCTAAGTCTTTAAGCACTTTTTGTGCTCCTTTTACTTTTGATACTCCTTTTTTAATTTTATATGTATATACAAAATCATTGTCCTTTTTTAGTACATTCATACAATAACAGTTATTTTCCTTATTTAATTTCCTACATAATTTCGTATAATGTGTTGTTAAAATATAATCTAAATTGCTAAACTTATTTAAATAAGTTAAATAACTTAACGAAGAACTTAAAGCCTCTTCTGGATTAGTTCCGCTATAGAGTTCGTCAAATACGCAAAAATGATTTTGTTCTTTATTACTTTCAATGCTATCTAATATGTTTTTACATTGTCTGGCTTCTGCTTGATATAAACTATCGCGCCCGCCTGTATCTGGAATATTTATATAACAGTGTATATAATCATATAGTTTGACTTGTGCTTTATCAAAAAATCCACACCCAATTTGTTGGCATAATATAATATTAAATAAACTAGATTTTAAGATGGTTGTTTTACCTGAAGCATTTGGACCTGTAAGTATTAAATTTTTGTCTAAACAATACGAATTTTTTACTATTTTTGGATTATCTAATGTTGTTGGCTTATCTAATGTATCCGTTTCTGAATATTGAATAACATTTAAATTAGCATAATATGCGTTAGTAAATTTTGTAGGATTAGTGTTAGAGCTATTATAAGAACAATAATTTAATATATTTTTACTTACAAATTCTTGCAACTTTTCAATATTTTTAATATATCCATTAAAACCAAATGAAAAATGTAAGCTTGTAATAAATGTCTTATCTTTATTTAAAGAATAAAAACATTTCATTAATTGTCCTAATTCGGTAAGTTTATGAATACTTAATTTATATGGGTGTAACTTTGTTAATTCATTGTAATATATGCTAAAAATAGCGATATTTTTCCTTAGCTCTTCATTAAACAACTTATAACTATTTAAATGCTTTGAATAATTCAAAAAATTAGCATATTTATTTAATGCACTACTTATATAGTCTTTTAGCTCTAACAATGTATTATTTATATATTTAATATTTTTAAAATATTTGATACAGCTTGTAAAATTTAAATACAATTGAAAAATATAAAACCCAAAACTAAATAATAAATAAAGTTTATTGCTAACTGTTGTTTCGCTAAATGAACTAAATAACTGACCTATAATATGATTGGCAAATACTTTCTTTAAATGCTCAAAATATAAATCAAAAGTTATAGCATAACCTTGTATTTTAATTATAAAGAACGGCAATAATAAAAATATTATTGGAATTAACAGTGAAAATACAGGACTTGAGAGATTATATATGCTTAAACATTGTAATAATATACTGTTATTATTATATTTATCTAATAGTGGAATATCAATATATTGATAATTATTAACAAACCCATTATCATATATAATTTTTTTACAATTAGAATATAATTGTTCTTCTTTTGCTATGTTAGTGTCGTCGGTAAAATTCACTTTTTTAATAGATTTGTAATTTTTCAATAACTCTTGACTTTCTAATAAAAACTCTTTATCAATTGTATAATAATTAGACCATCTATTTAAAATATTCTTTTCAAAAATATTTGTGGGGTCAAACACATGATAATATAAATTGTATACACATGAATTATTATTAGAACTTGGGTTATTTGATGAGTCATCTTCTTTTGTCACTTTTAATTCTAAATCACTTATTATATTATTATTAAGTAGCTTTATTTTCGACTCTTCTAAATATTCAATTGGTAACTTAAAACAATCATTATAATCATTAGTGCTATTCTTTTGTGGTTCATCATAAAAGCTTAATACCGTTGATAATATATTCATTGTGTTTATTAATAATTAATCAATACTTTATATATATTAATAAAACGAAAATAATTAAAAGAATAATACTATAAGTAATAATACTATGATTAGTTACACTAGTTCATTTATTAGTGAGTATTATACATCATTAGAAACTAAAACTTTAGACGTTCAATTATTAGAATGTCTAAATTCAATATTAGAAACAATAAATAATGATATTTCACTAAATAGTATTGATAATGATAACGATTTTAGATTTAAAAAAACCAAATTAAAAGGCAAAAGTAATGATAATTATTATCAACAATCTTATAATAACGGTAACGTTAACGTTAGCAATAGCCGTTCTAATAGCAATAGCAATAGCAATAACAATAGTCGTTCTAATAGTATAAAAAAGAAAGAAGAAACTAGAACCAAAATAGAGTTAGTTAAAAGCACAATTAAAAGTATATTAAATAAGTTAGCACCATCTAATTATGCTAAATTAGAGCAAGAGCTAATAACAATGTATATAGAATTGTTAACAAATTGTATAGAAAGTAATAACAACGAAGATATTAATTATATAGATGATTATATTATAACATACATATGTTATAATAATGTAAGTTATAGCACTATTTATTGTGACATATTATTTTCAATATTTAATGTATACTATAATAAAAATTACAAATTAGAAACGGCGACACTATATAATTTATTACAAAAATATTATAATGAGTTTTTAGATTTTGATACTATTATTAAATACAATAATAGTACTATATGTGATGAGTTTGTTATAAATAAAAACAATGATAAATATAAGTGTTTTATTATATTTATAATAAATTTGTATAAGCATATAAACATTAGTTTATGTGACCCATTAAATAGAGAGAAACAAGAGTTTTATAGTAACTTTTTCATAAATCACAATTCTATGAAGTCAACACTTTCACACTTTACCGAATTTTTTATAAAAAATTTAGAATTAGAAAATAATAAAGTATATTGTGAAACTATACAAGAATTTTTACTAATATTTTGTAGCGAGTTGTTTAAAATTAGCAAAGTTATTAAACTAGCACACCATGATACAAATATATTATGTAATCTACATGGTTCATTAAAGTCAGCATTATTAAATAATGCTAAGTATCCTAGTTTTACAAATAAAATTAAATTTAAATTAATGAATATATGCGACAAATATGATGAACTTGTTAAAAAGTAGTTTTTTAATAGATTATAAAATGGTTTTTTGTATTAGATTATAAAATAGACTTTTTTAAATAGTTATAAAATAGTTTTTTTTATAATAGTTTAAACATTTCATATAAAATAAATTATATTATATAATGGTAGTCTCCAATATTAATAATACAATTAAATATGAAGAGACTAAAGCTATAGCAAGTAATGATATTGACGTAGAATCTAGTATATATTCGGCAAAAATATATGATAAAACTATACAATTTGTATTGGGACTAGCACAATTTGAGCATAAAAGTAAAAATATTGTATATTTTAATATTTATTTAGCAAATAATGGATTTGTAATAGCTAAAATTGGAATATATGAAACATATAATAATATTTATTCTTCATTATTAGATGAAGATGGTGATGTTGACTTATCTAAAATGTCCGAACCACTATTGTTTTCATTTGCCAAATCTTTAATTGGTTCATTACCTAATGATA
>Ga0209768_10001664_pt1 | contig 14128 bp, 4 predicted proteins | sample LauGreSBDMM110SD_3_FD_187564 | JGI IMG/M metagenome (GOLD analysis project Ga0209768, IMG submission 187564) | Freshwater lake microbial communities from Lake Michigan, USA - Sp13.BD.MM110.SD (SPAdes) (version 2) | ecosystem: Environmental > Aquatic > Freshwater > Lake | place: Lake Michigan... | reverse complement strand
CGTGTACTGCATGAAGCAAAGTTAGGTTTTTGTGCGTACTTTTACAGCCTAATCAAATGGATATGACCCCGGAAATCAAAAAACCAATTATAGGCTTTACTTGTGGCGATTTAAACGGTATTGGCATTGAATTAATCATTAAATCATTGTCTGATAATCGTTTGTTGGACTTTATGGTTCCTGTAATATTTGCGAACAATAAATGCTTGAATTTTTACAAAAAGGGACTCCCTGAATTTGCAATTAATTACGCCTCCATTAATGATTTTTCAAAGTTAAATCCTAAGCAAGTCAATGTAATGAATTGCTGGGAGGAAGAAGTTGCTATTACCCCGGGTGAAACCTCAGAAATTGGTGGCAAGTATGCACTCATTTCCTTAGAAGCTGCCGTAGCTGCTTTAAAAAATAATCAAATTGATGGATTGGTTACCGCACCTATTCACAAAAAAAATATACAATCTCCTAGTTTTAATTTTAGTGGACACACTCCCTATTTACAACATGCATTTGGGAACACTGAAAATTTAATGTTATTAGTTGCCGATAATTTAAGAATGGCGTTGGTCACTGAACATATCACCATACAAGAAGTAGGTACTTATATTACCAAAGATAAAATAAAACAAAAGCTTACTATTTTAAATAGTAGTTTGAAAAAGGATTTTGGCATTGACGCGCCACGCATAGCAGTTTTGGCATTGAACCCACATGCAGGTGATGATGGTTTAATTGGAAAGGAAGAAATTGAAATTATAAAGCCAGCGATTAAAGAAAGCAAACAACAAATGTTGGTATACGGACCTTATTCTGCAGATGCATTTTTTGCAAGAGGCCAACATGAAAAATTTGATGGCGTATTAGCGATGTACCATGACCAAGGTTTAATACCATTTAAATCATTGGCATTTGGGGAAGGGGTTAATTTTACTGCTGGCTTACCAATTGTAAGAACCAGTCCCGATCACGGCACTGCATTTGATATTGCAGGTAAAAATAAAGCTGACGCAGGCTCCTTTACAGCAAGCATATTTGAATGTATCAGAATTATACATGCCCGCCAAGGATACAGAGATATGCGCTTGAATCCAATGAAAAAAATGAGCGCCCGCATGTTTGCTGGAACCAAGGATGAGATTTTAGAGGGGATGGATTAGATTTAATCCCCTAATAAAAAGTACATAATTACTTCTTACTACTTGTTATGCAATTATTATTATAAAAATCCAACGCTTGAGGATATTCTTGTTTTTGTGCTAAAACAAATGAAGCACAGCCTTCAGGCTTTCGTCCAGCATTGATTAAGCAAATTCCCCTAAAAAAGGCTGATTTCCCAGAAATACATGCTTTAAATGAGATTGCTTTATCAAAATAGGGAATTGCTTCCTTAAATAAATTACTTGCATAATAACTCAAACCAACATTTTCATAATTAGCATAATTATCAGGATCAAAAGGGATTGCTTTTAAATAGTTTTTGGCAGAAGTCATGTAGTCCTTATTATTAAAACTAATAAATGCTTGCTTAATAAACTCAATGGATTCTATAGGTTGATAAGCGATATCTTTTGCTTTAATTATAGCACTATCATTCGGGAATAATATCATTGCACTATCTGCTAATTGCTTCACTCTTTTATCTATATGTCTTTTTGATTCAATACTGTAACGTATATAGCTTGCCCAAGCTGGTGCTTCATTTCTATATTTAATAAATGTTTTAAAAGCACTATCAATAGTGGCAGAATCTCTAGACATCGCCGCAATAGATACTAAATTCTGATAATAAGCTAAAGCACGCGGTCTTTGGAAATACGTTTTTTTGGCATAATATAAAGCGCTGTCTGCCAATCCTTTAGATGCATAATAACTAGTCAATAAATAATAATGATACCCTAAATAAGGATTATCTTTTTGACTTTGAATGATGAGTTCCATCGCTTTATCATACTGTTTTTCTCTTATATAATAACGGGATAATGCTCCTTTGATAGGTATGGTTGAATAAGATAAATTGGGGGTAGATGGAAAAGCGTTTTCAACTTGATCTAATGGCAATTGAGGAACGGCAATTGAAAGCTCAGGAAAAATTGTTCTTTGTGCTTGGGAGGATATAAATGAATTATAATTTAAAAAAATGGTTGGTAGTATAAATAATAGAAAACCAATACTAAACGAACTCATAGTTATGGTTGGATTATTTTCAACTTGTTTAATAGGCCCATTTCCAAAATGGAAAAGGACAAAAATAAAAGAAATAATAAATGCAAAAATGGTTTGAATAATGGTTCGCTCTGAAGGGAAGTTTAATAAAGCATCAAAGGAATAAGCTACTAAAGCCAAGAACGAAATGAAGGCAATATTTGCAATCTTATCATTACTAGATTGTAAAAGTAATTTAGCTGTATAAAAAGTGAGGACTACGAATAAAGAAATATATAAAAGAAAACCCGGGATTCCTATTTCAGTAGAAATTTCTAAAAAATCATTATGACAATGGTATGGCACGTCGGCTTCATTTGCATATTCAGCTTCATAAGGTATTGATTCCAATTTCCAATTACCAAATCCACATCCAATCAATGGGTGCTTCAAAGTATAATCTAAAGCTTCACGCCATAATCTTAAACGAGCACTTGACCCTTCATCTGTAAAACTAATAGTACTAATACGGTTAGCGACATTATCATAACCCTGATTTGCATTTTGCGGTAGTTCTTTTGCCCCGTTAAGCATTTGTGTGGAAGAAACGATAGCGAAGACAAGCGGTATTATAAAAAATAAGTAATTAAAAAATTTAGCCTTAAAAGTAGTTTTTCGGTATAGATAAAAAAACTGGTAGCTGGTATATAAAATTGTGATTACAATTAAAGAAACAAAAGTGGAACGTGTATTTAAAATAAAAATGCTAAGTAACGCTAAAAATAAAATAATCGCAACCAGCCCTTTATAAATTTTATTATTAAGACTATAAATAAAATATATACAAAATGGTATTTTAATCATGATACTTGCTGCCATGACGTTCTTGTTTCCATTGAGCCCCCTTAGTTCAATAATATTTTGATCTAATGAAAAATTGCTCAGGTTGGCATTAAACGCTTTGATTGTATTAAATGATTCAATTAATAAAGCCCCTACTAATAAGCCTATGATGGGTTGAATCCAATCTAATTTTCGAGATAAAATTAAAGTAATGGTAATAAAAGCAAAAAAAGTAGATACGAACCTTGCAGTACTAACCAAAACCTCAATACCATTGGTTGCATAAAAAAAGGAAAATATGATCCAAATGAGTAGTCCTAAGTAAATTAAAAAGAAGATACTTCTAGATAATTGCAAAATGGAGTTTTTAAAATTTTCGATATTTAAAAAAATATACCCGAAAACAGTAAAGTCCAACAAGCACAAATAAAACCACTGAAAATTAATGGGGTCCTGTGTGCCCATATCAGGCATAAAATGCACCGCTATATAGGAAATAAAGAATAAAAACTCTATGTTTAATAATTGACTACTATTAAATGAATTATTTTGTGTATTACGTTTCGTATCGATTGGTGCTGTCTTTTTCAAATTATTTTTTATTAAAAATCAAAGATTGTGTTTTTAAAATCATGCTGTCTTTTGCAAAAAATCGAGAAGCGCTATCTGTCATTAATTGCATATATGGTGTACTAAGTCCTTTTAAATAATATAAAGATTGTATGTACTGCGCCCAGGCTTGGGGCTCATTTCTATATTTTCTAAAGGTATAAAATGCTTTTCTCATCTCATTTGTATCCTTTAATTTAGTTGCAATAACTTGCAAGTTTTGATAATAACTCATGGTTCTAGGGCGTTCATAAAACGACTTTTTTGCATAAAAATAAGAGCTATCATCTCGACCTTGGATGCCGTATATATAAGTTTTTAAAAAATCTCCATAAAATAAATATGGATTGTCCTTATCACTTTCATTAATTAAGGATATGGCCGTATTGTAATCTTTTTCTCTAATATAATACCTTGCTAAAGCTTGCTTTAAAGGGAAAGCAGCATAAGATAAATTAGGAATTTCAGAAAATAAATCCTTCACATCTTCTAAGGGTATCTTTGGATCTGAACTAAATTCTGAAAAAACAATCCGCTGACCTACTAATGATTTGTAAGTTGAATAAGTAATATACGTAGCTGCTGAAAGTAAAATGGCAGAACATAGAATGCCCCATTTGGCCCAACTTAAGTTGAAATAAGTGGATTTGAGGTCCGCATTATCATCGCCCTCAAAATGGAAAAATAGTATAATGCTAATGACGAACACCAATAGCGTTTGAATTATTGTACGTTCAGCGGGGAAATTTAAGGACGCATCTACTAAATAGGCTAAAAGAGCCAAAAATGTAAATAAGGTAATAATCTTATTCTCTTTGGGCTGATTGCTTCTAATAATATTAAAAACAAATAAAATTAGTACTACAAAAAGAGAGATATAAAGCCCCACCCCAACAATTCCAACTTCAGTAGCCACTTCAATGAAATCATTATGGGTGTGATAAGTCATTGTGAAGGTGTCTAAATCAATTTTATCGTAAGGAATAGAAGCCAATTTCCAATTTCCAAATCCACAACCGATGATAGTGTGTTTTTGAAAATAGTCAAATGCTTGTTTCCAAATTTTGATACGTCCACTAGAAGCGTCATTACTTAATTGAATTGTGGCTACCCTATCTACAAATTTACCATAGCCTTGGTCATTATTTTGGACAAGCGAATTAGAATGATTTATTGCAGCATTAGACAATGATAGAGCTAGTAAAAAAGGAATTGCAACTAATAAAAAGCTAATCGAAATATTTTTAATGTTTTTTGTCTTTACGAAATCGTAAATGATTAATATTAAAAAAAGAATCGTCACTAAAATGATGGAAATATAGGTGGACCTAGTATTCAAAATAAAAATAGCTGCTAATGCTAAAATTAAGACTGACGCAAACAAAAAACGATAAATCAAGTTACGTTTAGCGTATATGAAAAATAAACAAAAAGGAATTTTAATAGCAATACTGGCAGCAATAATATTTTTATTCCCATGATTCCCATATAAACTAAGAACAAGTCCATCCAACTTTAAATCGCCAGCCCTTTGATAAAAATTGACCAAAACCCATAGCGACTCATAGGTTAATGCAACTATGATAGCTCCGATTAAAAAGCGGATTGCTTTTGGATTTGTCTGAAAAAGTGTAGTTATACTTATTATGGCAAAAAAACTCACAAAAACCCTTGCTAAACAAACTAAAGTTTCAGTTGCATTAATTGCGTATACATATGAAAGTGACACCCAACCTAAAAAAACTACAAAAAATATGAAATAACTGTTATGAAATATTTTTTGCAAGGCATTAAAATATGTCTTAATATTTAGAAATATATACCCTAAACAAATAAAATCAATAATGGAAACATAAAACCACTGAGGTCCCATCGGATCTTTGGATTCCATTTCTGGAACAAAATGTACCAACAAAAACAAAATACAAAAAAAATGCGCAATTGAAAATGAAGTTTCTTTTTTAGCAGATTCTTTATTATAATTAGTTTGAATTTTGCTATTTGACTTAGACTTCATACATTAATTTAATATTAATTGTTTGCAATGTATATTAATATTCAAACATCCTTACATGCGTCAAAGGTTTTTTACGTTTTTTTGTGCCAGTAAATTGCCATCCAAAAGACAATTCCATACTTTGCACTGAATTATAATAAGTTTTCAAATCTGAAGTGACAATATCGTAAGTAAAACCCATACACCAGTCCTTGGACTCTACCCCTACATATGGAACAATAGCGTCATTAAATCGGTCCCAAACACCTAGATTTAATTTTTGGACCAAATGTACTCCGGGTAATTGAAATTTATACATGCCGCCTAAAGAAAAAACGCGATTTACCCCTTGTATATCATAATTGAAGCCAAAGCCAAATTCATCGGTTTCTCTATATTTTTTATAAAAGGAGGATTGCAAATTCACTCTAGTTGCTAATGAATAATTAGAATTAAAATAAGCACTCACCTTAGCCTTCGCATTGTGTAATATGGATGCGCCCATGTTAAAGCCCCAATTAGGCTTTGCGATTGAATATCTAATACCAGCGTTTGCATCAAAATAACTCGAATTGGGAATTTGAATAAGATCATTGGAAGGCAAAAATTGGTTAAACCCAAAACTACCATATTGAGATTGCGTTTGAAATTTATTGACATCGATAAATCGGTTGGCATAATTAAAAAGAATACCAATACCTATAGTAGAATATTCGTCCATTTTTTTGTTATAGGCAGAGCCTACTGAAAAATGGGTATTTTTCAGTAGGCCGCCATTGGATGCTTCAGATTCTAACATTACACCCACACCAAATTCATCCAAAGCCTCATTACTGGCTTTAACTTTCTTCTCAAATGAAAGACTAGTAATATTAAAGGCGGCAGCACTTGATCCCCACCATTGATTTTTATGATTCATCAATACTCTCATATCTGAGATGCCTTTGCCAATCATTGCTGGATTATTGGACATTGGAGACATAAAATATTGCGAAAAGTAGGGATCTTGCGCATACAAGCTCCCTGACAATATCATCATAAATAAACCCGCCAATAACAGAACTTTTGTTCTTTTCATCTTATAATTTTTTATCTAAGTAATGTTGTTGTTCCTCTTTGTCTAATAGGCGTTCCGAACTTATTGATTCCTTCTACTATCCACATATAAGTATCTAAAGGTTGAAGTACTCCATTGTATTTACCATCCCAACCATCAATACTATTATTAATCGATTCATAGACTTTTAATCCAGTACGGTTATAAACTCGGAAGAATTTAATTTCCTTGATGCCTACTAAATTCATCTTCAAGATATCATTGGTGCCATCACCATTTGGTGTAAATACATTAGGCACAAATACATCATAGTTGTCAAATACTCTTACTTGAAGCGTATCTACCGTTAAACAACCAGATTTAGAAGTAATATTAATATTATAGATTTGCTCTGCTGGTAAATTAGTAGTAGGATACATAATATTTGGATTATTTAAACCTGTCGCAGGTGACCATAAGTAATTTGTTCCAAATGTTCTAGCACGTAATACAACATCTTCCCCTTTCGCAATATCAATCACACCCATTCTAACTGGAGTAGTTGGTGTTTCAATTTGTATTGTTTGTGTCAAGCTATCTGTTAATAATGGACAAGCCTGTGGTATTACTTTCAACTTCATGTTTACAGTGCCAGAAGTACTATAAGTGAATGTAGGCGATACGCTATTACTAATGTTTCCTTTGTTATCAGACCAGTTGTAATTCACAATACCTGAATTGTTCACTGTTGATAAACTTGTAAACGTAGCCGGCACTTGCATACAATAAGTGTCATATGTAAAGTTGGCAATAGGTTTACTTACTAAACTTATGGTCGTATTCACATTGTTTTGAGAAACACAACCCTTGGAGTTAGTTGCTTTAACGCTATATACGCCGCTTGCATTTAATACCAAGTTACTTGCAGTTTGATTTGGAATGATAGTACCATCTTTATACCATTGATAAGATTGACCACCAGTTGCTGCAATTGTTAATGTAGCCCCATTACATAAGATGGTTCCATTAGATGTTATCAAATTAACCAATGGCATAGAGTCAACAATAACTTGCTGAGTAATACTATCGGAACAACCATAGAAAGTAGTAGCTACTAACTTAACGTTATAAGTTCCAGGAGTTGTAAATGACTTCACAGGACTGATATTACTTGATACTGATCCGTTACCAAAGTTCCAGTTGAATCCAAATATTGGAGCAGCAGATACTACAGTAGTGTTAGTAAATTCAAAACTATTATTTAATAAACATTGCTCCTTACTATTAATAGTAAATGAAGGGTTAGGTTTTGGATATACCACTATAGTTTTCATTGCACTATCCTTCACTCCAGAATTTGTCACAGAAACTAATTTCACAAAGTAAGTACCTGGATTTTTGTATGTATATGTTGGATTAATCACAGTAGAAGTACCTTCTCCATCACCAAAATTCCATGAGTAATACAATGTACCTACATTGGTATTACTTGTATTGGTAAATTGGAAGCTATTATCAGATAAACATTGATTTGCATTGTTTACACTAAATGAAGCTAAAGGAGTTGTGATCGTTAATAATGCAGCATTGCTACTTACCGCAGGATTACATGTACCACTCACCACACATCTATAACTAAACCCATTCATTCTTAATACAATATTAGAAATAGTCAATGTATTGGTATTCGCACCAGTGTACAATCCGCTATTGAAAATATTAGAATAAGTCACTCCCATATCACTACTTAATTGCCATTGATATTTAACAGCAGTTCCAGTAGCTGCAACAGTAAATGTTACATTTTGACCTTCATCAGATACTACATCAATAGGATTAGCAGTAATAGTTGGTAATTGATTTACGATGACTGAAGTAGTGTTGCTATTAAAGTTATCGCTTCTAATACATCCTATTGCGTCTTGGACACTTACTAAAGTATAATTAGTAGTGCTAGATAAATTAGTGGTATTGAAATATACGCCACTAATCACACTTGACTTAGTGTATTGTGTAACACCATCAGTATAAACTATTGTAAATGGTCCAGTTCCTGTTGAAGTAGAAGTGAATAATAATTGACCTTCTGCACCTGCGCAAATTGTTGATCCAGTTAATGAACCTTGAGGCAATGCTCTTACTAATACTGCAGATTTAGCAGAAGTGATATTATTACATTCACCAGATACTTTTACATAGTAGTTATTTTCAGTAGTTACTACATAGCTATTTGAAGTAGCTCCTGCAATTGCTCCTTGATCATTGAACCATTGGTAAGTTAAATTAGTACCTAAAGCTGTTACACTAAGTGTAGTGCTAGTACCTGCGCAAATGTTAACTAGCGAAGGTGGCTGAACAGTAATGATAGCCGGTGTATTAATAGTAGCCAGCGCATTAGCTGAAGTCACAATTCCACATGTTCCAGTTACTTGTACAGAATAATTACCTGCATTTGTAGTTTGAACATTGCTAACTGTTAATACTGCATTATTCGCACCTGTTAAGATATTACCATCTTTAAACCATTGATACATTAAGTTATCACCTGTAGCAGAAACACTCATACTAATAGAAGAACCAATACAAGCAGTAACTGCAGTTGGTTGCGCCGTGATGACAGTAACCTCATTTACAAACACACTTGCTTTACTAGATGTTATATTATTACATACACCTCTAACTATTACATAATAGTTGTTTGCTGAAGTCGCTGTATAAGTTGCGCTTGTTGCACCAACTATTATTCCAGCATCATTATACCATTGGTAGGTTAAGTTGGTACCAGTTGTAGATACACTTAACACCTTACTTGCTCCATTACAAATAATGGAAGTAGCCGTAGGTTGAACTGTGATACTTGCAGGAGTATTCACTACTATAATAGCATTTACTGAAGTAGCATTTCCGCAAGCGCCACTCACTACAACACTATAAGTGCCGGTATTTACAAGTTGAAGATTACTAATTGTTAATATTGAATTAGTAGCACCTGGAATTACAACACCCGCTTTATACCATTGGTATGTTAAGTTGCTGCCAATAGCAGTTACACTTAAGCTTGCTGATGTTCCAATACAGCTTGATACATTAACCGGTTGTGATGTTATCGCTGTAGCGGTTGTTGTCGTTACATTAGATTTAGAAGAAGTTACATTATTACAAGTACCACTTACTACCACATAATAATTATTAGCTGAAGTAGCAGTATATGTTGCACTCGTTGCTCCGTTAATTATACCAGCATCATTAAACCATTGGTAAGTTAAGTTAGTACCTAAAGTAGTCACACTTAATGTGGTGCTTGTTCCAGTGCATATTACAACACTAGATACTGGTTGAACAGTGATGCTTGTAGGTGTGCCCACTGTAATGGTAGCACTTCCTGAAGTCGCATTACCACAAGCACCCGTTACAACAACGCTATATGTTCCGGTATTAGCTACCTGAAGATTACTAATTGTTAATATTGAATTAGTAGCACCTGGAATTACAACACCAGCTTTATACCATTGGTAAGTTAAGTTGCTGCCTGTCGCAGTTACACTTAAGCTAGCTGAAGTTCCAACACAACTTGCCACAGAAGCTGGTTGGGTTGTTATCGTAGTTGTTGTAGTGGTTGTTACATTAGATTTAGAAGAAGATACATTATTACATGCACCACTTACTACTACGTAATAATTATTAGCTGCACTAGCAGTATATGTTGCACTAGTTGCGCCATTAATGATACCTTGATCATTAAACCATTGGTAAGTTAAGTTGCTACCAGTAGCAGTTACACTTAATACTGTATTTGTTCCATTACAAATCACAGCGCTAGAAACAGGCTGTTCTGTAATAGCAGTTGGTTCATTCACCACTAAAGTAGTGTTGCTTGAAGTTGCATTGCTACAAGCTCCTGTCACCAACACATAATAAGTATCTGCAGTTCCAGTTTGAATATTACTCAATGTTAATACTGCATTGGTTGCCCCTACAATTGCAGTAGTACCTTTAAACCATTGGTATGTTAAATTACTACCCACCGCCGTTACACTCATATTTACAGTAGACCCAACACATGAAGTTATTGAAGCTATAGGCTGAGTGCTAATGCTAGTAACAACATTATTGGTAACATTTGATTTAGCAGAAGATACATTATTACATGCACCGCTTACAACCACATAGTAGTTATTAGGGGTAGATGCCGCAAAGGTTGCATTGGTTGCACCATTAATAATTCCATCATCATTATACCATTGGTACGTTAAATTAGTGCCCGTTGCAGTTACACTTAAAGTGACACTTGTTCCATCACATATCACAACACTAGATACCGGTTGTACTGTAATTGTTGTAGGCGCATTCACCACTAAAGTAGTGTTGCTTGAAGTTGCATTACTACAAGCTCCAGTTACCACCACATAATAAGTATCTGCACTTCCAGTTTGAATATTACTCAATGTTAATACTGCATTGGTTGCACCTGCAATAGCAGTAGTTCCTTTAAACCATTGGTAAGTTAAATTGCTACCCACCGCCGTTACACTCATATTTACAGTAGACCCAACACATGATGTTATTGAAGCTATAGGCTGAGTTGTAATGCTAGTAACAACATTATTGGTAACACTTGATTTAGCAGAAGATACATTATTACATGCACCGCTTACAACCACATAGTAGTTGTTGACTGCGTTCGCAACTAAAGTAGAAGCTGTTTCACCTGCAATAATACCTTGATCATTAAACCATTGGTAAGTTAAATTAGTACCTACAGCAGTTACACTTAAGGTAACATTTGTTCCATCACATATCACTGCGCTAGAAACTGGTTGAACTGTAATATTTGTTGGAGTATTAACCGTTAAGCTAGCAACACTAGAAGTCACATTATTACATGCTCCTGAAACTATGACATTATAGTCAGCCGCATCTGAAACAGTTAAATTGCTTAATGTTAAGATAGAACTTGTTGCACCAGGAATTAAGGTTGTGCCTTTATACCATTGGTATGTCAAGTTTGTACCTATCGCTGCAACACTAAAGCTTGCTGAAGTTCCAGTACATGTAGTTATAGCAACTGGTTGCGTATTAATAGCAGTAGTTACATTAGAAGAAATTGTTGCTACAGCACTTGTAACCGTGTTACAACTATTGCTTACTACCACATAGTAATTACCTGCAGTGGTTGTTGTATAAGCATTGCTATTAGCTCCATTTATTGACACGCCATCCTTAAACCATTGGTAAGTTACATTGTTTCCTGTTGCAGTGACACTTAAGCTAGCAACACTTGGAGTACAAATTACTTGATTGATAGGTTGAGCGGTAATCGCAATTGGAGTATTTACTGTTAAAGTAGCAACATTAGAAGATGTATTATTACATGCTCCTGTAACTAACACACTATAAATAGCAGCATCGGAAGAAGTTGTATTACTTATCGTTAATATAGCACTTGTCGCACCTGTGATAACAGTATTTCCTTTATACCATTGGTAGGTTAGGTTCGTTCCTGTCGCAGCAACACTAAAGCTTGCAGATGTTCCAGCGCAAACCGATAATGAAGCTGGTTGTGTTGCAATAGTAGTAGTTATATTCGTTGTTACTACTGCTACAGAACTTGATATACTGTTACAGCTATTCGTAATATCAACATAATAGTTGCCTGCATTGGTAGTCGTATATGTTGCATTAGTAGCACCATTAATAATACCATTATCATCACTCCATTGATATTGTAATGAATTACCTGTTGCAGATACACTTAAAGTAGCAGCATTAGGAGAACAAATTACTTTATTGATAGGTTGTGCAGTGATTGCTATTGGTTGATTTACAGTTAATGTAGCTTGGCTCGATGTTACAACACCACATGCACCTGATACAACAACTGTATATACAGCCCCGTTATTTTGAGAGCGCGTATTGCTAATAGTCAAACTAGATGAAGTTGCACCATTAATAATCACTCCATTTCTAAACCATTGGTAATTTAAATTAGTACCTGTCGCAGCCACACTAAAGCTTGCAGCAGTTCCTACACAAACCTCAATAGATGCTGGCTGACTTGCAATTGCAGTGGCAGCATTAGTAGTTACTAAAGTATTGTTACTTGTAACACTGTTACAGCTATTGCTTACTACTACATAGTAGTTAGCTCCAATCGTTGTCGTGTAAGAATTAGAAGTTGCACCAGAGATAGATACCCCATCTTGATACCATTGGTAAGTCACATTGGTTCCAGATGCAGTAACACTTAAAGTAGCTAAAGTTGGAGAACAGATGGTTTGACTAATTGGTTGTGCAATGATTGCAATTGGAGTATTTACAATTAATGCAGCATTACCTGAAGTAATATTATTACATGCTCCAGTTACTACAACACTATAATTAGCGGCATCCAATGATAGAACATTGCTGATTGTTAATATAGAACTTGTTGCACCAGTAATTGGTGTACCATTTTTAGACCATTGATATGTTAAGTTAGAACCTGTCGCAGCAACACTAAAGCTTGCAGATGTTCCAGCACATGTAATAACTGCAGCTGGTTGTGTTACAATCGCAGCATCAGTATTATTTGTTACTGTAGCTACAGAGCTGATTTCACTATTACAGCTATTGCTCACTAACACATAGTAATTACCAGTTGTAGTAGTTGTATAAGTATTAGATGTTGCTCCTGCTATAATTGATCCTCCATTATACCATTGGTAAGTCGCATTGCTTCCAGATGCAGTCACACTTAATGTAGCTACAGTTGGAGAACAGATGGTTTGACTTATTGGTTGAGCCGTAATCGCTACTGGATTATTTACAGTTAATGAAGCAGTACTTGAAGTAATATTATTACATGCTCCAGTTACTACAACACTATAGTTAGCAACATCGGAAGCACTTGTATTACTTAACGTTAATATAGAACTTGTAGTACCAGTAATTGGTGTACCATTTTTAGACCATTGATATGTTAAGTTAGTACCTGTTGCATTTACACTAAAGCTTGCTGATGTTCCAGCACATGTAATAACTGCAGCTGGTTGTGTTACAATCGCAGCATCAGTATTATTTGTTACAGAAGCAACTGAACTGATTTCACTATTACAGCTATTGCTCACTACCACATAGTAATTACCTGAAGTTGTGGTTGTATATGTAGCACTTGTTGCTCCAGCACCCAATGACAATCCATTTCTGTACCATTGGTAAGTCGCACTTGTTCCAGATGCAGTTACGCTTAATGTAGCCACAGTTGGAGAACAAATGGTTTGACTTATTGGTTGTGCAGTAATTGCTACTGGATTATTAACAGTTAATGCAGCATTACCTGAAGTAATATTATTACATGCTCCAGTTACTACAACACTATAATTAGCGGCATCCAATGATTGAACATTGCTGATTGTTAATATAGAACTTGTTGCACCAGTAATTGGTGTACCATTTTTAGACCATTGATATGTTAAGTTAGAACCTGTCGCAGCAACACTAAAGCTTGCAGATGTTCCAGCACATGT
>Ga0209768_10001662_pt1 | contig 14135 bp, 10 predicted proteins | sample LauGreSBDMM110SD_3_FD_187564 | JGI IMG/M metagenome (GOLD analysis project Ga0209768, IMG submission 187564) | Freshwater lake microbial communities from Lake Michigan, USA - Sp13.BD.MM110.SD (SPAdes) (version 2) | ecosystem: Environmental > Aquatic > Freshwater > Lake | place: Lake Michigan... | reverse complement strand
TGTATATCGCCAATATTGGGTACAAGGGTTAGGGCTATTTGATAGAGTAAATCGTTATTCATTGAATTGTAAAATAGTGTGTAAATATATTACAACTATTTAATTTTAAATAACTAATACTGTTTGTAACATTTTGTACTAAGGCCAACCTTTCAGTAATACATTTATTGATAAAAACGAATATCATATGACGGATTGTAGCGTTTTGAAATAACTAGTTACTAACCACACTCAATTCTGTTCGTCTATTCATTCCTTTCCCTAGTTCAGTTTTATTATCTGCAAGGGGTTTGGTGCTACCAAACCCTTTTGCAATAAACCTTGTAGCTAAAATACCCTTTTGCAATAAATAGTTTGTGACGGCTTTTGCTCTGTTATTACTTAATAATACATTATCTTTTGATTTGCCTATATTATCGGTGTGCCCACTAATTTGAATTTTTAGTTTAGGATTATCAGTAAGTAACTGTACTACTTTATCTAACTCAATAATGGATGTTGGTTTCAACACAAATAATTTTGAATCAAAAAATATATTATTCAACACAATAGTGGCGCCAGTTTCAATAGGTTGCAGTGGAATATCTTTTGTAAAAACAGAATCAGTTATTGTTACTAAAGAAAAATTTTCGTTGTAAAATAAATATCCTTTTCGTGTTACATTAAACAAATAATTTTTTCCGATAGGTAAAGTAGCTAAATAATTTCCCTCTTCATCAGTTTTAATCTTATTTATTATTTTTTTGCTCACTATATCAATCAATTCTAAGGTGCTTGGTAAGCCTTGTAAACTTTTTTTATCAAACACTTTGCCTTTTACCCAAAGAGTTTTCGTTGGTTTAATATCGTTTCTTAAGGTAAAACTAAAAATATCTAAACCTCCTTTGCTGTTGTAATTATCGCTAGCGTAGTAAGCTGTTTTGGCATCTGCAGCTACAATTAAGGAGCCTTCATCATCAATAGTATTTATAGGGTAGCCTAGGTTTTGTGCAACTGTCCATGTGCTATCGCTTACTTTTTTACTTAAAAATAAATCTGTCATTCCATAGCCTTGGTGGCCATTACTGTTAAAGTAAAGTGTTTCATTATCTGCATGTATAAAAGGGCAACTTTCATCGCCAATGGTATTAACAGCTTCGCCTAAATTTTCTACATTGCCCCATTTGCCATTGGGTAATAAATGTGTTACCCAAATATCTCTACCACCAAAACCGCCAGCCCGGCCACTTGCAAAATAAATGGCTCTTTTATCTGGCGAAATACTTGGAGATGATTCCCAAAAATCTGTATTTACAGTAGGTCCTAAATTTTGTGGCTCACTCCAACCATTTTTTGTTTTTAAAGAAAAATACAAATCGCAACTACCTTGCCCCCCTGGATAATTGCAACCAGTAAATACTAATAACTGACCATCTTGCGATATGTTTTGTGCTCCCTCGTTTAAATTTGTATTTACTTTTCCTTGCAAAAGTTTTGCGGCACTCCATTTATCATTTTGTAAAGTGCTTTCGTAAAAATCTTCATCATTATTTTCTCTTCTTGTAAAAACAATTTTTTTACCATCAATGCTTAGCGATGGAAAATATTCTAAACTTTTTGAGTTAATACTGTCGCCTAAATTTATTGGGGAAAATAAATACGTATTGTCCTTTATTTTATTTTGTTGAGCAACAGCAAATTCATATGTTTTTTTACGGTAGGTAGCGGCTTTAATACTTTGTTCATTTAGCTTTTTATTTTGTAAAAAATTAGCTACAGCCTTTAATGCCTCTGTAAACTTTCCTATACCGGCTAGTGAAATTGAGTATGGTAATAAATAGGAAGAGGCGTAGATTGAATCTAATTTTAATCCGCTTTCAAAGTCGGTTACCGAAAACGAGTAATTTTTTAAATTGGCATAAATACCAGCTCTGCTTAAATAAACATCCACAAATTTAGGCTCTAATTTTAAAGCATCATTAAGTTTTATAATAGCATTAGGGTATTTGCCAGCTTGTGCATCTTCGTATGCTGACTCATAAATTTCACCTGCTTTTTTATTAACTTTTTCAGGGTCATACCATTGAGCTGTAGTAAGTAAAAATGAAAAATTAAAAAGGATAAAGGAAAGAAAATATTTTACTATTAATTGCATGAAATGAATTTGAAGTAAAATAACGAAAATTTATGCCGTTTATTTCTAAAGGAATGTTATATCCTAAAAAATCTGCAAAAATCAATAAAATCAGCTCTAACTATGTCTATTATTTTTAAATCATAGCAATTATAAAAACCTACCTGCCGGCAGGCAGGACAGCGTTACACCCTAAGGTACATTTATATATTTATGCACTTGCAAACTCAATTGCCATTTGGGGTTAGCTTTTATGTAGGCAATTAGTAATGGAGTTACTTCTGTTGCTTTATCCCACTCTGGCTGTAAATATAATTTGCAGTTTGGGTTTACTAAGGCTGCATATTTTTCTGCCCAATCAAAATCACTTTTATTGTACACTACAATTTTTAATTCATTTGCTAGGGGTAAAATTTCGGGTAAGGGTGCTTTAAATTTTTTTGGCGATAAACAAATCCAATCCCATTTACCACTTAATGGATGTGCCCCCGAAGTTTCAATGTTTGTTTGCAAACCTTGTTGTTGTAAAGCAGTAGTAAGTTCATCTAAATTATGCATCAATGGCTCTCCTCCGGTAATTACTACAAGTTTAGCAGGTGTTTCTAATACGTTCAACTTTAAACGTTCAACGTTCACCTTAGGGTGTTTTTCAACATCCCAACTATCTTTAACATCACACCACACACAGCCAACATCGCAACCGCCAAGGCGTATAAAATAGGCCGCTTTTCCTTGATGATAACCTTCTCCTTGAATGGTATAAAAATGCTCCATTACAGGTAACGTATTCAATGTTGAATTTTCAATTTTCAATTTTCAATTTTTACTTAAAAAATCCCAATGCTCAAAAAATTCGAAATTATAAAATTCGAATTTTTAAATTAAAATTTTGCTACTGCCGCAGCGTACGTGTTCATCATTAAAGCTCCAATGGTCATTAAACCCACACCGCCAGGTACAGGAGTTATATAACTACATTTTGGTGCAACGTTTTCAAAGTCAACATCTCCTTTTATTGAAAAGCCACTTTTCTTTGTTGCATCAGCAACTCTTGTAATACCTACATCAATTACTACAGCACCTTCTTTAACCATGTTGGCTTTTAAAAAACCAGGTATCCCTAAAGCGGCAACAATAATATCTGCTTGTTTGCAGATTTCTGTTAAATTTTTACTTCGGCTATGGCAAACCGTTACCGTACAATTTCCTGGGTTGGTATTTTGGCTTAATAAAATACTCATAGGCCTTCCCACTATATTACTTCTACCAATAACTACAGCATGTTTACCAACGGTATCAATTTTATAATGCTCAAGCATTAACATAATACCATAGGGTGTTGCAGGTATAAATGTGGGTAAGCCTTGTACTAGCTTTCCAATGCTGCTCGGATGAAACCCATCTACATCTTTACTAGGATTTATGGTATTGATTACTTTTTCTTCACTAATATGTTTTGGTAAGGGTAATTGCACTAAAATACCATCCACCTCGTCATCTACATTAAGTTTTTGAATGGTGTCTAAAAGCAATTGCTCCTTTACGTTTTCATCAAACCTTAATAAGGTGCTTTTAAAGCCAATTTCTTCGCATGTTTTCACTTTGTTTGCAACGTATGTTTCGCTAGCCCCGTTTGTGCCAATTAAAATAGCCGCTAAGTGTGGAGTTTTTTTATGCTCTTTTATTAATAGTGCTGCCTTAGCTTTAACCGATTCTTTTACGGAGGCAGCAACAATTTTTCCATCTAAAATTATCATGCCGCAAAAGTAATTAACATAATGCTAATTTTCAATTTGAATACTAAAACCATTTTTATCTATCTTGTAGTTAATAAATTGTAACCGAATTGAGAAAATTATTAATAGGCTTAAGTCTGTTGTTTACTAACCAATTAATAGCACAATCGCTCAGGTACTCTATTGCCTTGCCCTATACGAGTTTAAGTGGGTACAGCAATAAACAAAATGATGCTTTTTCATTCACGAGTAATCAAGCCGCCTTAGCTAATACCAAACAAACATCGGTAGGGGTTTTTGGCGAACGACGTTTTTTACTTGCCGAAACAAGCTCTTATGCTGCAGCACTCGCTATTCCAACAAAATTAGGTAATGTGGGGGTTTCAATGAATTATGCCGGGTTTAAAAATTTTAATGAAAATAAAATAGGCTTGGCGTATGCTCGTAGTTTGGGTAAAAAAGTAGATATAGGGGTTCAATTTAATTATTATGGCTATAATGTGCCATCCTACAGTAATGCCTCGGCAATTTTTTTTGAAGCAGGGGCAATTATTCATTTTACAGATGATTTTAATGGAGGTATTCATGTATACAATCCCGTTGGTGGAAAATTAAATAATGTAGATAAAGAAAAATTGGCATCAGCCTATAAAATGGGTTTTGGTTATGATGCTTCTGATAATTTTTTTATAAGTGCTGATATTGTTAAGGAAGAGGATAAACCTATAAATGTGGTGGCTGGATTACAATATAATTTTGCTAAACAATTTTTTGCAAGAGCAGGTTTTATGAGCGAAAGTGGAACAGCATTTACGGGGCTGGGAGTTGCTTGGAAAAACTTTCGGTTAGACGTTGCAGGTAGTTATCATCCTCAACTTGGTTTTTCGCCAGGCATTATGTTGTTAACTAATTTTGGAAAAGAAAAAACAAGCCAATAGTACTATTTTATTGTCTCCTTTATTTTACTTTTTATAAGAATGGATCTCATTAATACAATATTATATCAGAAAGCAAAAAATAGAAATTGGGTATTAAAAATATTGTTTTTAATACTTTTTGTTTTTCAGTTTTCTATTTTCAATTCTATCAATGCCCAAACCCCTGAACCCACCGAAACGCCCACCAACAATACCGAACAACAAATTGAGAATAGTACGGAAAACAATGAAGATGCCGAAACTGAAGACGACTCTTATGTACAACAAATGCAGCAGTTAATAAAAAACCCCATAAATATTAATACAGCCGACGAAGCACAATTAAAAGAGTTGATTGTGTTAACTCCCTTACAAATTGCAAACATTATTTCGTATAGAAATTTATTAGGAAACTTTACTTCAATTTACGAGTTGCAAGCTGTACCAACTATGGATACAGAAACCCTACAAAAAATTCGTTTATACATAACCGCTAGTACACAGCAAAGATTAGTAAGTTCCATTGCCGAACGATTAAGTGGGGGAGAACATACCCTACTATTAAGAGCCACACAAATACTCGAAAAATCAAAAGGGTTTTTATTAGACAGTACACAAGCTACAAATTTTTACCCCGGTAGTAGGCAGCGTCTATTCGTTAGGTATAGGTATAATTATAAAAATTTATTACAATATGGTATTGTTGGTGAAAAAGATGCTGGCGAACAATTTTTTAAGGGAAGTCAAAAACAGGGCTTCGATTTTTATTCAGCACATTTATTTGCAAGAAATATAGGCATAGTAAAAGCATTAGCTGTTGGCGATTTTACCGTTAATATGGGGCAAGGGTTAACACAATGGCAAAGTTTAGCGTTTAAAAAAAGTGCAGATGTAGTAAATATAAAAAGACAATCAGCAGTTTTAAGGCCCTACAACTCTGCAGGCGAAATAAATTTTCATAGAGGTGTGGGTATCACCTTAGGCAAAAAAGGGTGGCAAGCAACAGTTTTTGGCTCGTATAAAAATATAGATGCCAATTTTGTTGCCGATACCTCACAAAGCCAAGATGATTTTGTTTCCTCACTACAAACATCTGGTTTTCATCGTACTAAAAGCGAAGTTGAGGATAAAGGAGTACAACGCCAGCTAGCCTTTGGCGGTAATTTTTCGTACCAATATAAAAATTTACATATAGGTATAAATGCTATACAGTATAAATTTATGTTACCCATTCAAAAAGGGAACGAACCCTATAACAAATTTGCTTTGGCAGGAAGTTCATTTGGTAATTATAGTATAGACTACAGCTATACCTATAAAAACCTTCATTTTTTTGGTGAAGCAGCCTCTACTCAAAAAATGGATAAAGCTTTTGTGCAAGGTGTATTGTTAAGTGCAGCAAACAATGTTGATATAAGTCTCTTTTATAGAAACATTCAACGAAGTTATCAATCACTTTACACCAATGCCTTTACAGAAGGTACTTTTCCTACAAACGAAAAAGGTTTGTATACAGGCATAAGTATTAAACCTGCTATAGCTTGGCGTATAGATGCTTATGCCGACTTTTACAGCTTCCCTTGGCTACGTTTTAGGGTAGATGCACCTTCTAGCGGATCTGATTATTTAGTGCAATTAAACTATAAGCCCAACAAACAGCTAGAAATTTATACCAGATTTAGGGCCGAGTCTAAGCGTATAAACGTTAACCCTACTGATTTTACCTTAAATCCTGTAATTCCTCAACCTAGGCAAAGTTGGCGTATACACTCCGTGTATAAAATTAGTCCAGCATTTTCGTTAAGAAATAGGGTAGAAGTGGTATGGTTTGATAAAAAAGGGGATAACAAAGAACAAGGCTTTTTAACCTATGTAGATGTGGCATTTAAACCAGCTTTAAAACCACTTTCGGCAAGCTTACGACTCCAATATTTTGAAACTGATGGGTATAATAGCCGATTATACGCTTATGAAAATGATGTTTTATATAGTTTTTCTATCCCTGTTTTTTACGAAAAAGGGTTTAGATATTACCTAAATGCCAATTACGACCTCAACAAAAAAATGACCGTTTGGTTTAGAGTGGCACAAACCCTTAATCCTGATAGAACTACCATTGGTAGTGGGTTAGATGAAATAAGTGCAAATCGTAGAACCGAATTAAAAGTACAATTTATGTATAAATTTTAACATTTTTTAACACAAAAGCAGCGAAATGGCATCATAAATTGTCATTACTTGAAGGAGTTCAAAATTATTAATTTAATAAAATAAATTTAACAATTATTTGACGTTAACAAAAATTCCCTATTTTTACATTATCATAAAACTCAATTAACGCACATGAGAAGATTTTTATCACTGTTTACAATGCTTATGCTTTGCAGCTTATTGGCATTTTCACAAAGCCGAGTGGTGACCGGTAAGATTACTGACAAAGATGGTAGGGCTATCCCTTTCGCATCTGTAAAAATTAAAGGCTCTCCTAACGGGGTATCAGCCGATGATAACGGTCAATACTCGTTAAAAGTTAAAGCAGGTGATGTTTTAACTATTTCTAGTTCTGGCTTTATTCAGGTAGATGTTGCTGTTGAAAATCAGACAAGTCTATTTACAACTTTAGAAAGAAGCACCAAAGGTGATATTAAAGAGGTTGTAGTTACTGGTGCTTTAAATAGAAAAATAAATGCAAAATCAGTTGGTACTGCCATTACAACTATTGGCGCCGAAGATTTAACAAAAGTAAAAGCAGTAAATGTTCAACAAGGTTTAACTGGTAGAGTTGCTGGTTTGAATGTTCAAAGCGTAAACAGTGGTGTTTTTGCTGATACAAGAATTACCTTAAGAGGTGTTCGTTCTTTAACTGGTAATAATCAACCCTTATTAGTTATTGATGGTATCCCTGTTTCATTAGATTTAATTAGTTCTATTAGTCCTAACGATGTACAAGATGTATCAGTACTTAAAAGTAATGCTGCTGCTATTTTGTATGGTCAAGATGGTGCTAACGGTGCTATTGTAATTACTACTAAAAAAGGTAACCGTTCTAAACCAACTATTAATTTTTCTACTACAGCTCAATTCGATAAAATTGCCTACTTTCCAAAATTACAAAATGAATTTGGACCTGGTGAAACCGAAGATGCTAATGGATTACCTGTATATGATTATTTTACAAACAATAGTTTTGGTCCTCGTTACGATGGTAGCATGGTTCCATTAGGACATCCTTTGGAGAATGGTCAACAGTTTATGGTTCCTTATGTTAACCTTCCAAACGAACGTTTTAATTTCTTTAATACGGGTGTAACCCTTCAAACAGATATCTCTGTTTCTGGTGGGGATGAAAAAAGTCGTTTTTTACTTTCTGCACAAGATGCCGTAATTACGGGTATTATGCCTAAGGATAAAAATCGTCGTACTTCTTTCCGTTTAAATGCAAGTAGAGATTTTAATAAATTATCTGTAGGTTTTAACGTTAACTATATCGTACAAAACTATAGTGTAGTTAACCAAGGTAGAGGTGGTTTTGATGATATTTATACTTCAGTAATCAAAACTGCTGGTAATGTTCCTTTAACATCATTAAAAAATTGGAGAAGTAACCCTTATGCAACAGCAGATGGTTATTACAACTTTTTTGGATACAATCCATATATGTTAATAGATATTGATAGATCAACTGGTAAAACACATAGAGTTATTGCAAGTACAGATTTAAACTATAAATTAAGTCCTGTATTTTCATTAACGTATCGTTTGGGTACTACTTTATCTATTTCTAATTCACGTTCTCAGTTAGGGGCAACTTTTGTAACTCCTTTTACAGCGTCTTACAAACCATCTCCATGGGGGCAAAGTACTAAAGCTTCTGTAAACGATTTTTCTTCTACTGGTGTAAGAGTTTCATCTGAGCTTTTTTTGAATTTCAAGAAAAATATCAAGAAATTCTCAATTGATGGTTTAGTAGGTAATAGTATTTTAAGCAGACAAACAAACTCTATTGGTAATAGTGGCGCTAACTTAGTTATTCCTACTTTGTTTAATGTGAGTAACAGAACTGGAGAGCCAGGTGTTAGTCAAGGATTAAACCAAGTTAGAACAGTTAGTGCTATTGGTCAAGCTACTATTGGTTACGATAACAAAATATTTGTAACCTTAAGTGGAAGAAACGATTGGGATTCAAGATTACCGGTAAAAGCTAATTCTTTCTTTTATCCAGGAGTAAATACTTCGCTTATGATTAGTGAATTAATACCTACATTAAAAGGAAATACCATTTCTTCTTTAAAATTAAAAGGAAGTTATGCTAAATCTGGTAATGTAAATTTAGGAGCTTACCAATTAAACAACTCATTTAGTGTAGGTTCATTCCCTTACGGAAACTTGCCTGGTTATAGTATTGATGATCAATTAAAAGATCCAAATATTAAGCCTGAGTTTATCGTATCTAAAGAAATTGGTTTTGAATTAGCTATGTTTAAAAACAAAGTTCGTTTAGAGGTAAATGCTTACAGACAAGATAATACTAATCAAATAATAGGTATATCATTACCTGCATCTACAGGTTATACAAGTTCATTAGTAAATGCTGCGGCTTTTGTTAATGAAGGTATTGAGACTGAATTAAGTTTAACTCCATTGTTAGATTTAGGTAAACTTAAAATAGATTTTAAGGGTAACTACACTTTTCAACAAAACAAGGTTACAAAAGTATATGAAGGTTTAGATCAACTTTCAATTGGTAACGGTGGTTTAGTTGTAGTGAAAAAAGGGCAGCCTGCATATTTATTAAATTTACTTGACTATAATAGAGATCCACAAGGAAGAGTTATTGTTGATGCTAATACAGGTACTCCTTCATTAGCTGGCGCAAGAAAAACTTATGGTCAAACACTTCCAAAGCATATTATAGGTCTTACTCCAAGTATATCTTATGGCGATCTTGCTTTAAGTGTTTTATTTGAGTATCGTGGTGGAAATTTTATCTATAATGATATAGGTCAAGATTTAGTGTTTAACGGTATTGCTGCATCTACTGTAGAGTATGATCGTCAACCATTTGTTTGGCCAAACTCTGTTACACAAACAGGTAGTACATTTACACCTAATACAAACATTTATACTAGATCTGGTAATGCAAATCTTTATACAAATTCTATATTTAATGCTGTAGAATCTGCTTATTATACTAGTGCTGATTTTTGGAAGTTAAGAGAGGTTGCACTTTCGTACACTTTCCCTCAATCATTATTAGCAAAGCAAAAATTGTTTAAAGCAATATCTGCATCATTTATAGCTAGAAATGTAGCTTTATGGGTACCAAGTTCAAATCAATACACCGATCCTGAATTTGCTAATACTACTGGAAATGCTACTGGTATTAATACAACAGGTCAAACTCCTCCAACAAGAAGTTTGGGTGTAACTTTTAACTTTACTTTTTAATTAACCATAATAAAGATATAAGATGAAAAAAATAAAAATAATATATCTGTTTTTGGCACTAGGTGTTTTAGGCTCATGCGAAAGAACATTTCTAGATGTTAATTCAGATCCGAACTCTCCAACAGATGCCAATATTACATCTGATTTATTACTTACATCGGCAATGCTGAAGACGGGTACTTTTACAACTGCATCAGGCAGAGGTACATTTGGAACTTTCGCAAGATGGTGTGGTATTTGGAGTCCTAGTGCTGACTATGCTTCTGGTGAAGAAAGTAAGTACTTACGCCAAGCAGGTACAAGTAATGGTACTTGGTTTTCTTTATACGATCAAAACAATGAGTTTAAGTCTATAGAGAATAAGTCTAAAGCTAATGGCGAAACATTTTATCAAGGAATTGCTTTAATTATGCAATCGCTTAATTACCAAATGGCTGTTGACATGTTCAACGATATTCCATATTCACAAGCTCTTAACCCAAGTGTAATAGCTCCCAAATACGATAAGGCGGAAGATGTTTATTTGGATTTGTTAAAGAAGATTGATCAAGGAATTACTTTAATTAAAGCTGCAGATGAAGCTAAAAACTTTAATTTGTCAAATGGTGATATCTTAAAGTCAAGTACATCATTGAATACAGCTGCTAATAGAAAATTAAAGTGGGCAAAATTTGGTAATACATTAAAATTGCGTTTGCTTATTCACATGAGTCAAATGCCAAATATTAATGCACTTGCTGCTACTGAAATTGCAAAGATTAATGCAGAAGGAAGTGGTTATATTAATGCTGGTGAAACTATGGGTGCAAATCCTGGTTATATTGTATCTAAGCCAAATCCTTTTTGGGCAAGTTTTATTTATGATCAAGCGGGTAATTTTTCACAGACCTTTAACAGAGCTAATAATTTTTCTCTAAATATAATGAAGGGGCTTAACGATGAGCGTTATAAATATTTTTATAAGCCAGTAGCAGGTACTCCGGGTACTTTACCTGCTCATTGGATTGGTATTGATTATGCGATTACTAACTCTGACCCTACAAAAAGAGCTAGTGTAACTTCTGATATAGGAGGAGCATCATCAGCTTCTGGTGGTACAACTGGTTTAGGTAAAAGTGCAACAATGAATTCATGGATAATAACAGCTTCTGAAAGTTTATTTTTACAAGCAGAAGCAAAAGCTAGAGGTTGGAACGTTACTGGTACTGCTTCAGCATTGTATCAAAGTGGGGTTGCAGAATCATTTTCTTGGTTAGGCGTACCTAGTGCTGCTTCAGTAGCTGCAACTTATTTAACTTCACCAGATCCAAGAGTTGCTTTTGGTGCTACACTTACGGATAATTTAAGAGCTATTGCATGGCAAAAATATTTTGCTTTTAACGGAAATACCTTACTTGAAGTTTGGAATGATTATAGAAGATTAGATATTGTTAATCTTCCATTATCAACAGATCCAGGAAGAGGGACTAATCCAATTCCGGTAAGATTACCTTACCCACAAACAGAATTAGATTTTAACACAGCTAATGTTAATGCTTCTGGAGGTGGATCAATCAGTATTTTTACGTCTAAAATATTTTGGGATAGATAATTTCTCTCATACTTAAAAACTAAATAAAATGAATAAAAAATTTATAAACTTCATGGGTATGTTAGCAATTATTGCTGGTATGACATCATGTTTAAAAGATAAAGGTTTTGAAGATCAAGACTACGGAACAGTTTTATCAGGTTCTCCAACTGTTTCTGTAAGATCAGTTAAAATACTTGAAGGGGGTACTTCTTCTGGCGATGTTAAAAAATTAGTTTTTGCCGATGGATCTGCTGCTTTAGATAGCTTGGAATTTTCTTTAGCGTATGTTGATTATGCTTCTCAGTTAGCATCTGCAGATTTAACAGTAACTCTTGGTGCAGATCCAGCATATGTAGCAACCTATAATGCTACCAGCACTGTACAATTTCAATTAATGCCTGATTCATTATTTACACTTAGCAAAACTAGTGTTGTAATTAAAAAGGGTACTTTTGTATCTGATCCAGTTAAAGTTTATTTTAAACCTAATAAGTTTGATGGTGCAAAAACTTTTTTACTTCCAATTGTAATCAAATCTGCTACTGGTATTTCTGGCGTGCAAGTTCAAAAGAATTATGGTCGTATTTCATATACTAAAATAGGAAATGTGTTGTCTGGTAAATACAGTCACAGGTACAGAAGGTGGCAAAGTGGCGATACTACAACTGCTCCTTTGCAGAATATCTTATCAGAGAGGATAGTTCCGCCACTTTCACCTAGTGAAATTATGACGTCTGAAGATTATACCACAACTTTTGTTGATGCTAGTGGAGGAATTGTACTAGGGTTTACCAATGGTGCCGTTCCATCTAATTTTACTACCTCATTAACTGCTGCTACTTATGCAGGAATTACTGCTGGTGCATTTATTTTAAATGATGGACCTAAACTTACGGCAGGTGGAGCAGTTGTTGTTGTAGGAACTTCTGCCTCTAATTTTATTGGAACTAGGTTTAGTACCTTTATTCAATATATTAATAGTAGTGGAGGAGTAAGATCGTTGGTTAATGATTTTGTTAAAATTCCATAAGTGATTTTAAATTATACATAAGGGCTATTTCAACCGAAATAGCCCTTTTTTTATTCCTTAACTCCAAAAAGGGTATGTATATTTTTAGATTAATTGTAGTAATTAAGAAACATGTACTTTAATTTTGAGGCTTTTTTGAAACGCTTACTTACCAAAGACAAACTTAGTTTACCACTTACTTTATTATATTTGTAAGCACAAAACTTAATTTTTATTTGAATATGAATAATACTGAACAACCCAACGAACTAAATATTGAAATTAGTGAAGAAGTTGCTGAGGGGCAATACGCTAACCTAGCTATTATTACACATAGCCATGCAGAGTTTGTTGTAGATTTTGTAAATGTAATGCCAGGTACTCCAAAGAGTAAAGTAAAAAGCAGAATTATACTTACCCCGTTTCACGCCAAACGTTTTATGAAGGCAATGGTAGATAACATTAAAAAATTTGAAACTGCTAACGGCAACATACAAGATATGGAACAGGTAGAAATACCGTTTAATTTTGGTGGCCCTACCGCTCAAGCATAAGTATTAAGCTAGGATTTTTGTAAAACTTGTTGGAATTGTTTCCACTTTTTTTGCAGTATAATTGTAGCAAACCATCTCTGTTTTTGCAACGGCTAATTCAATCTCAATGTCATCTCTAACTGTTTTTAATTGATAATATAATTCAAAACCTGCTTTAGATATATCTCCTACAAAAAGGTTAATAGTGATACAATCTCCATAAAAGCTTTCGCTTTTAAAGTTTATACATAGCGTACTCATAATTAAGCCTATGTTTTTTTCAATATGTAACTCTGTGTAGCCAAAATGCTTTAGCCATTTCACTCTAGCTTCATGTAGTATACCTACAAAAGCATCATTGCCAACATGATTACCATAGTTGATATCTGTAATGCGTACATCAATTTTAGTTGTAAAAAGATGAGTTGTGGGTAAGGTTAATCGTTGTCTTGCCATAGCGTAAAGATAATTACCCTAAAATAAAAAACACCTCAATAGGAGAGGTGATTTATAATATGCTAATAAAATAATTTGTTAACTCTATTTATTAGTTTTTAGCATTAGGTTTTGGTTAAGAAACTTATTAATTTGTCTAAGGCTTTTTTTCTGTGGCTAAAGGTACTTTTTTCAGTCAAACTCATTTCAGCAAAAGTCATATTCGCTCCACTAGGTACAAAGACGGAATCATAGCCAAAACCGTTGCTTCCTATAGGAAATTTTGTAATAGTGCCAGTACAAATACCCTCAAAAAAATACTCTTTACCCCTTAATACTAAGGCAATTACAGTTTTAAATTGTGCATTTCT
>Ga0209768_10001661_pt1 | contig 14137 bp, 11 predicted proteins | sample LauGreSBDMM110SD_3_FD_187564 | JGI IMG/M metagenome (GOLD analysis project Ga0209768, IMG submission 187564) | Freshwater lake microbial communities from Lake Michigan, USA - Sp13.BD.MM110.SD (SPAdes) (version 2) | ecosystem: Environmental > Aquatic > Freshwater > Lake | place: Lake Michigan... | reverse complement strand
AGCCACACCGGTGCCGACACGGCCCCAATACACGCGTCTGCCTTTGGAGGTGTCGGCGCTGTCGTGGAATTTTTCCACCCACTGCACGGCGAACGCCAATTCAGCGTCTTCTTCAAATGCAGTGACAGGCAAGCTCTCTAGCAGTTGCAACAAGCTCGGACCGCTGTAATTGCACCAATCAGGCTGCGGATTGACCACGTTCCAGCCTTTGAGTGCAGACACCGGCACGGTGGCCGTGATGTCGATACCGGCCTCGTCGGCAAAGCTTTGCAATGCTTGGGCAATGTTCACAAAAGCGGTGGCAGCGTCTTCAATCGCGTCGAGCTTGTTGATGGCAAATACGATGGATGGCACACGCAAAAGTTTGAGCAACAAACTGTGTCTGCGGGTTTGCGGTAGCAAGTTGAAGCCTTGGGTTGACCAATTGAGCTTGGTTGCGTCCACCAACACCACGGCCGCGTCTGCGCTGGATGCCGCAGTGACCATATTGCGCGTGTATTGCTCGTGGCCGGGAGAGTCGCCGATGATGAATTTGCGTGACTCGGTGCTGAAGTAGCGGTAAGCCACGTCAATCGTGATGCCTTGTTCGCGCTCGGCAGACAAACCGTCGGTGAGCAATGCCAAGTCAGTTTCACCTTGGCGTTGCACACCGGCCAAATGGTCTTGCAACACCGATTTCGAGTCGACCAGCAACCGGCCAATGAGCGTGGATTTGCCATCGTCCACAGAGCCGCAGGTGATGAATTTCAGGGCGGGGCGGGTTGAGGTTTGGGTATTCATCAGAAATAGCCCTCTTTTTTGCGTTTTTCCATGGAAGCGTCCGAGGTCTGGTCGTCCATGCGGGTGGCACCGCGTTCGCTCACATCAGCGGCCAGTGTTTCAATGACGATATCGTCTGGTGTAGTTGCAGTGCTCTCCACAGGGCAGGTGCAAGTGATGTCGCCGACAGTGCGAAAACGAACCTGGCGTTGTTGCACGGTTTCGCCGTCGCGAGGCGGTGTCATGTGGGTCACAGGCACCAGCAAACCCTTGCGCTCGATCACGTCTCGCGTGTGTGTGTAGTAAAGCGAAGGCAGCGCAATGTGTTCGCGCGCAATGTATTGCCACACATCCAACTCGGTCCAGTTGGAAATGGGGAACACGCGGAAATGCTCGCCCGGATGCAAGCGGGTGTTGAACAAATTCCAAAGCTCAGGCCGTTGTGATTTGGGTTGCCACTGACCAAAGCTGTCGCGGTGGCTGAAGATGCGTTCTTTGGCACGGGCCTTTTCTTCGTCGCGGCGCGCGCCGCCAATGAGTGCATCAAAGCGGAATTCATCAATCGCTTCAAGAAGCGTGACCGATTGGTGCACATTGCGCGATTCGTCGGGACGGGCTAATCGCACGGTGCCGCGTTTCATGGAATCTTCAACACTGCGAACGATCAATTCGGCGCCCAACTCTTTGGCGCGCAGATCGCGAAAGTCGGTCACCTCGGGGAAGTTGTGGCCGGTGTCAATCATCAACAGCGGGTAGGGAATGCGGCCGATGCCAAAGGCTTTTTCAGCGCATTTCAACATCACCAAAGAATCTTTGCCGCCCGAAAAAAGGAGTGTGGGACGCTCAAACGCAGCAGCTACTTCTCGCAGGATGAAAATAGTTTCTTCTTCCAGCGCATCTAGGTGGGCGTTGCTTAAATGGTGCAACTCTGTGGGTATTCTGGCGTTCATGTTCTTCTCGTTCAATTTTTGTAAAGGCCATCAAGCCTTGACATGCAAGCCGCATTCTTTGGCGGTCTCATCTTCCCACCACCAGCGACCGGCGCGGAAATCTTCGCCGAGGCTGATGGCACGGGTGCAAGGCGCGCAACCGATGCTGGGAAAAAACTGGTCATGCAGCGGGTTGTAGTCCACATGGTTGGAAGCGATGTAATGCCAGACATCGCCCCAAGTCCAGTCGACCAGCGGGTTGAGTTTGATGATGGGTACACCGTTGGTCACATCAGCTTCTTGGGCTGACACTTCAGCGCGCGCTTGCGATTGTTCGCGGCGCAAGCCGGTGATCCATGCTTTTTGGTTTTCCAAGGCGCGACCCAGCGGTTCGAGTTTGCGTATGCCGCAACAGGCTTTGCGGTTGGCCATGCTTTCATAAATAGCTTGCTGACCCGGTTGTTTGACAAAAGCGATGACGGCTTCGTGCTGCGGGCGGTACACCTGCACCGGTGCGCGCGAATGGGCTTGCAAGCGCTCAAGCAACGCCAGCGTGTCGCTGTGCAAAGCACCAGTTTCCAGCACAAACACGGGAATGTCCAGTTGCAAGCTGTTGATGAGGTGGGTGATGACCACGTCTTCAGCGCCCAAGCTGGAGGCTTGCTTCAACGGTTGTAGTTCAAGCGCTGCAGCTTTGAGTTGTGCTTGTGTTGCTGCCAGTTTGTCAGCGAATGTGGCGCTGGCTTTGGCGTGCAGTTCGGTGGCTTTGGGTAAGGGTTTCATCTTGCAAACAAAGGTTGGGGCTGTGACACATCACCTTGGTAGAACGCGCTGAAGTGAGTGAGCAATTCTCGCCCCTTAGAGATATCTTGGTCTGCACGAAGCACGGCGCTGGAAAAACCACAGCGTTGCATTTGGCTGAGTTGATCGATCAACACATCGCCGCTGGCGCGTATGTCCCCCTTGAATCCGCAGCGGCGACGCAGCATCAATGCTTGGCTGAAGGCGCGTCCGTCAGTGAATTTCGGGAAATGCAGTTCAATGGTCTGCACGTCTTGCAGTGACTGCTGCATAGGGTCTGCGTCATTGGGCAATGTCAGCAGATGGTCGTGCGTCAAGGTCGCGTGTTCTGTGTGTGAAATCAGTCGCATATTCAGCTTTCAGTCGATAGTGCTCAAGGCTTCGTCGTCCGAGGAGTGACGGGCAGCATTGGCGGCGAGTTTGAAAGGATCGATACCAATGCGGTTGACCGCATCAATAAAGGTTTCGCCATGGGTTTTTTGGTCTGTGTAAACCTGTAAAACCGCTTCAATCACATCCACCACTTCGGCAGATGAAAACGAGGGGCCAACCACTTTACCGGCCTTCGGTGCGCCGCTGAGTTCAGAGCCGTCAGAGCCGCCCAACGTCACTTGGTACCACTCCTTGCCGTCTTTATCCACACCCAAAATGCCGATGTGGCCGCTGTGGTGGTGTCCGCAGGAATTGATGCAGCCGCTGATGTGCAAATCAATTTCACCCAAATCAAATAACTCGTCCAAATCTTGGTAACGCTCGCTGATCGCGGCGGAGACAGGCAGCGAACGCGCATTGGCTAAGGAGCAATAGTCGCCGCCGGGGCAGGCGATCATGTCGGTCAACATGCGAATGTTGGGTTTGGCCAGCCCCAAGTCTTTGGCCTGTTTGTAAAGCGCGGGCAAGTCTTGCGCGGCTACCCATGGCAAGACCAAATTTTGGTCATGGCTGACCCGAGCTTCGCCGCAGGAGAAGCGATCCGCCAACACGGCAGCAGCGTCGAGTTGATCAGCGGTGGCGTCGCCCGGCGCTTGGCCAAGTCGTTTGAAAGAAAGGGTAACGATGCGCAAATGTGGGTCACGGTGTGCAGCCACGTTTTGTTGCAACCAGCGTGCAAAGTCTTTGTTGCCGTCTGCAGCTTGGGTCAGTTGAGTGTGAATAGCCTCAGCAGACACACCATTGTGAGCAGCCAGCACAGGGGCTGCAAAGCAAGCATGCACCCTGTCAAACTCGGCTTGCGTGATGGTGTGTGGCGCACCGTCTTGTGTGAGGATGCGCTGGTATTCTGCTTCGACTTCTTCTTTGTAGCGCGGGCCTTCGGCTTTCACCAAAATTTTGATGCGCGCTTTGTAAATATTGTCGCGACGGCCCCAGCGGTTGTAGACACGCACCACGGCTTCTAAAAAATTCAAAATCTGGTTCCAAGGCAAAAACTCACGGATCACACTGGCTGTGATGGGTGTACGCCCCATGCCGCCGCCCACCATGACGCGAAAACCAACTTCACCCGATGCATTGCGTTGCATATGCAAACCCACATCATGCCAAGCGGTGGCAGCACGGTCATCGCTGGCACCGCTGATCGCGATTTTGAATTTGCGCGGCAGAAACGCGAACTCAGGATGGAGCGTGCTCCATTGGCGCAGAATTTCTGCAAACGGACGCGGGTCAACGATTTCGTCTACCGCCACACCGGCGCGCTCATCGCTGGTGATGTTGCGTATGCAGTTACCGCTGGTTTGAATGCCGTGCATGTTCACGCTGGCCAGCAGGTCCATCACGTCCGCGCTTTTGTGCAGCGGAATCCAGTTGTATTGCAGGTTTTGGCGCGTAGTGAAATGCGCGTAATTTTTCGTCAACGCCGGAGCGGCAATACCACCGATCGCGTCTTGCGTGGTTTGTGCGCGTTCAAACAAACCCGGCTCGGGTGTGTCGTAGTCGCGCGCAATCGTGGCTAACACACGCAGTTGTGCACTGTTGAGTTCGCCATAGGGAACGGCCACGCGCAACATAGGCGCGTAGCGTTGCACATACCAGCCGTTTTGTAAGCGCAGCGGACGAAATTCTTCATCGCTCAAGCGGCCGCTGAGATGGCGTTCTAACTGGTCACGGTATTGCGCGGCGCGCTCACGCACAAAGCGTTTGTCGAAATCGGTGTATTGGTACATGGTGTGTCAGATCAAAATCAATTTGGTGCCAGCCCAAGCCAGCAAAACAGACAAGGCGGAGCGGATAAAACGCTCAGGCACTCGGGTGACCAAGTGGGAGCCCAACCAAATGCCGGGCAGTGAACCGATGAGCAACATGCCCAACAAGCTCCAGTCCACCGTGCCGAGGGAGGCGTGGCCTAAACCTGCGACCAATGTCAACGGGACGGCGTAAGCAATATCGGCAGCGACGATGCGCGGCAAGGGAAGCTGCGGGTAAAGCAACATCAACACAGTGACACCGATGGCACCCGCACCCACCGAAGTGAGCGTGACCAGTACACCGATGAGCGCACCGAACACCACAGGCATCCAAGGATGGCTTGTGGTGTCTGCGGGTGTTTGCTCTTCATCTTCAGCGCTGTCTTGGCGTCGCAAAGGACCGCGTATGGCTTTGTAAAGCGTGGCTGCCGCTGTCAACAACAAGGCAATGCCTAATGTGAATGTGATGGCGTTTTGCACCGTGGGGTTGGACGTGCCGAAGTGGTGTAACACCGCCAGCGTGACGATAGCTGCAGGAACGCTGCCCAGGCTGAGGCTGAACACCACGCGCCAGGGAATGATTCGCTGGCGCGCAAAATTCAGCAGACCTCCGAATTTGGTGACTGCCGCAAACAGCAAATCAGTCCCGACCGCGAACGCGGGCTTGATGCCGAATCCGAAGATCAGCAAAGGTGTCATCAAAGAGCCGCCGCCGACTCCTGTGAGGCCTACGATCACGCCGACAACAAAGCCGGCGAGCACAAAAGCGAATGAGAAATTTTCCATAAGTGCAGGACTATAAGAGCCGACCCTAGCTTGACCAACTACTTTTTAGTTTGAGCTATATGTCAATTAGATATAAGCACATTTATTGAATGGCAGCAACAAAAACTGATGGCTGAATTGGCGGCACTGGGATAACACGGCCAATCCATTTGTGTATAGTTTTTTAGGTGACGTGAATTTGTTCGAAGCTCGCAACTCAGAAGGCGAGACGTATACAACCCACTCGCGAGCAGGTTCTGTCAGTCAGAAGTCAAGTTAATTTCTAAAGAAATGCGCACTTCAAAGGTATCGCCTCACAACGCAGTCCGAAAGGGCTGCGTTTTTTTATGTCTCATTCAGTTCGCATTGCATGGCTTTGAGCAAGCCTTGTGACAGCGCAGGCGGTTTACTTTCCATGCGATCAGCCACAACCTGCGCACACAACAAGGCCAGCGTCAGCCCGCGAGAACCCAAGCCAGACAACATGTGTAAGCCTTGCAATCGTTGCTCATCCAGCGGTCCGAGTTTGGGTAGGCGGTTAACAGATGCGCATCGCACACCTGTCCATGCCTGTATGTGTGCGGCCTCGCTCCATTGCTTAGCCAATGTCTCAGCGACTGTAGGCAGAAGTTCACTGAGTCTTTGCTGATTGCGTGCATGCGCTTCATCAATAGCAACCAGGTGAGACTGGTGTCTGTCAAATGTCGATCCTGTGTACCAAGCCAGTCCGTCTGTCGTCGGCACGTGCGAGACAAAGCTGCCATGACCGTTCACCGCAAACTTCGGCAAATCAGCGCTAGGGTCTTGCAAGCCCCAGGACACTTGTCCAACGATAGGGTGCAAGCCCATGTCAGGCTCATACAAAACTTGGTTCAAAAAATCAGGTGTTTGCGCGCCGGTGGCAATGACCACATGCGGTGCAGTTTCAGTGGCGTACGTGTGAGAGCTACCCATGTTGGTAATGGAAATATGGTTTTTCAGAAGCAATTGCCATTCTCTGGTGGCCGGGCTTTTTTGCATGCTCTCGACTTCATGCGAGCCCATAAAAAGAATGTCGTCGTTGCTTAACAAAGCCCGCACCAGAGCAAGCGGTTTGATCCACGCGCCTTGCGGCTGCCACAGATCATGTGAGAGTTCATCACTCAGACCGGCTTGATGCAATTGCTCTGGCCGCGCGAGTTGCACATGGGAAAACCAGACGCTGTCTTGCTCGGGTTCTTGCCAAGGCTTCTTAGCATGGGATGAATCACTAAGTCGTCTTTCTAAAACGCCGCATGCCGACCAGTCTTGTCCCTCGATCAAATGTTGCTTGGCAAACGCAGCAGTGGCTTGTAATCCGGCACGTGTGAGTTGCGACAAAGGATTGTCATCCGGCGAAGCGTGGCAGGACACCACGCCCACAGGCACAGCGGATGCCGCCGCGCAAGGTTCTTTGGCCATGTCCAGCAATTTGACCTGCCAGCCTCTGTCAGCCAATACGTGTGCGCATGCAGCACCGGCCACACCAGCGCCAATGACAATGCAGCGCTTGTCCAGATTCATTCAAATATCAAGCAGCAGGTGGCGGCACGTAGCCTTGTGCAGCATCGGCTCCATCGCCGAAAAAATGGTTTTCCATTTGGCGGGCCAAGTATTGGCGGGCGCGCAAGTCGGCCAAGTTCAAGCGGTTTTCATTCACCAACATGGTTTGGTGTTTTAACCAGGCGGCCCAAGCATCTTTGCTGACGTTTTCCCATATACGTTTACCGAGGTCGCCGGGGTAGGGCGGAAAGTCCAAGCCTTCGGCTTCTTTTTCCAGTTTGATGCAGTGAACGGTGCGTGCCATGAAATTCCTCGCGTGTGTCAGACAAAACCGTGACTGTAGCAAGCTTTGAAACCCTCGTCCCCGTAAAGCATCTCGGCTATGGGGATATGCGTGCGAGCGGATAATGGTTGTCATTGATTGATTGCCAAGAAAAAAATGTCCTCAAAACTTTGGAACCTGTTAGATCTGCGCGTGTCTTGGGCTTTGCTGGCTTTGGGCTGCGCGGCATTGCTTGGCTTTGGCTTGTACCTGCAACATGTAGTCGGTTTAGAGCCTTGTCCCATGTGCATCGTTCAGCGCTATGCCATGACCGTCATCGGTTTGCTTGCGGTTGTCGCTTTAATGATTCGCCATGCGCGTGTGCAACAGTTATGGGTGTTGTTAGGCTTTGTGATGGCAGGCTTTGGGGCGTTTGTCGCTGCGCGTCAGTCTTGGCTGCAGTGGTACCCGCCAAATATCGTCAGTTGCGGTCGCGACTTTTACGGCATGATCGAATCGTTTCCGCTGCAGCGCGCTATACCGCTTATTTTCAGAGGCAGCGGCGACTGCACCAAGATCGATTGGACATTTTTAGGCGGCTCTATTGCCAACTGGTCTTTCGTGGCTTTTGTTGCCATGGGTTTATGGTTGGTGTTGGTCGTGTGGCGCAACATTCAAACCCGTTTTCAGGCTGCCAATGACGCGAATTTCGAGTCTCAACCCTGAGGCAGTTTTTTCACCAGCACCACACTTTTACGGTCCGGGCTGTATTTGCGCTGACGTGCTTGCGGCAACCAATCGATAGGCACTTGCACAAAGCCACGTTTTAAAAACCAGTGCATGGTGCGCGTAGTCAGCACAAACATACTTTCTACCCCGAGGTGACGCGCGCGCTGCTCGATGCGACGCAGAATCTTTTCGCCGTCTCCCTGGCCTTGCGAATGCGGCGAGACGCTCAATGCCGCCATTTCGGCGGTTTTGTTTTCGGGATAGGGATAGAGAGCCGCGCATCCGAAGATGACGCCGTCGTGTTCAATCACCGTGTAGTTACCGATGTCGCGTTCTATCTCGGTGCGTTCACGGCGCACCAATGTGCCGTCGTTCTCGAGCGGTTCGATCAATTGCAAGATGCCGCCTAAATCGTCCGGCGTGGCCTCGCGCAAACTCTCGAGTCGCTCATCCACCACCATGGTGCCAATGCCGTCGTGCACATAAATTTCCAGCAGCAACACACCATCGACCGCGAACGGCAGTATGTGACTGCGCTCGACCCCGTGCTTACAAGCTTTCACGCAGTGTTGCAAGTAAAAAGCAATGTCAGTCGGTTGATTGGCGGGCGGTGCGTCTGCCAGCAATTGCTCTGCCACATCGAGCGGCATTTCTGTGTCTATGGGGTTGTCTTCACCGGCGGCTTCAAGCGGTTTGATACGTATGCCCGGTACCTCAGTCACGAAGATGAGTTTGTCGGCCTGCAAGGCAATGGCCACCGATGTGGCGACTTCTTCCATGGTCAGGTTGAACGCTTCACCGGTTGGTGAAAAACCAAACGGTGACAACAACACCATCGCGCCCAAGCTCAGCGTTTTGCTGATACCGGTGACATCCACTTTGCGCACCAGACCTGAGTGCTGAAAGTCCACGCCATCGACGATGCCCACAGGCCTGGCCGTGATGAAGTTGCCCGAGATAACGCGAACGGTGGCGCCCGCCATAGGCGTGTTCGGCAGACCTTGGCTGAACGCCGCTTCGATTTCATAACGCAGTTGTCCGGCGGCCTCTTGCGCGCAGTCCAGCGCCACGCTGTCGGTGATGCGAATGCCGTGTGAGTATTTAGGCGCATGGCCTTTGGCTTTGAGTTGCTCGTTGACTTGAGGGCGAAAGCCGTGCACCAGCACCACTTTCACGCCCATGCTTTGGATCATGGCCAGGTCTTGCACCAGGCTGGGTAATTTCCCGGCCTCTATCGCTTCACCTGCAATGGCCACCACAAAAGTTTTGCCACGGTGCATGTGTATATAGGGCGCGACCGAGCGGAACCAGGGGACGAAGGTGAAATTGAAAACTGTGGACATGGGTTAGCGGCTCACGAGGTAAAGGTGTTCGGTGGGCAGGATTTTTTTGAAATCGCGGTCAAATGTATGCAGTATTTCGCCCGACTGCAAAGCGGAAGCTGCGATCCACATATCGGTGGCTGAGTCGGGACTGATTTCAGCGTTCAGGCACAAGTCTTTGAAGCCGGGCCACTGACTTCCTGCACTTTGAAATGCTACGCCGGGTGATAAAAGCAAGGTGTCTATAAATTCGATGGCTTGATTCAAACTGCTTGGCAATTGGAAGATTTTTCGGTTGGTCACGACGCGAATAAAGCCAGCCACTACGACCCCAAGCAACACGACGGATGTATTGTTTGGCCGTAGTGAGGCTTTCTTCAATTCCGATTGCAAGTGGTTGTAAGCAATGGCGTGGTGAGGATGATCCAGTCGCATGGCCGCAACGAGCACATTCACATCTGGAGTCATTTGAGCTTCAGCATGTCTATGTCGTCATCCATGGCATCATAAAAGGAGCGGTTGCTGCTAGGGTCTATACCCGGCATCAGGCCGCCACTTCCGCCAGTAGGTAGCTTTGGGATGACTGCAGCTTTTAAGGGTGCGTCTTGCCGCACATAGGCCGCCAGCATTTCGCGCACCTTGGCGCTAAGCGAGGTGCCTTCTTGAATGGCTTTGATGCGCGCTTGTTTGACGAGGTTTTCGTCCAGGGAAATGGTGAGATTGGCCATGCTGTTACTCCGCTCACAGATTCATGTGAACCAGTGTAGCACGTGAATATGTGTCGTGGGATAATATTCTCTGTGACATCACCCAACCCACGCCCAACGATTGAATTCCCCGAAGACCTGCCGGTCAGTGCCCGCCGCGACAACATCATGTCGGCGATTCAAGCGCATCAGGTGGTCATTGTTTGCGGCGAAACCGGTTCGGGCAAAACCACGCAATTGCCCAAAATGGCACTGGCTTTGGGGCGAGGTGGTTGGGCGGTAGAGAAATTGGGGTCAGATACCGATTTTTCGAATAAAAAATTGAGGGCAGATAAATTGGGGTCAGATCCCGATTTTGCGCAGCAAAACTCGGGCTCTGACCCCAATTTATCGGTGTCTGACCCCAATTTCTCCAAACCCAAACGCCGCCAAATCATCGGCCACACCCAGCCCCGCCGCATCGCAGCCACCTCTGTTGCCAAGCGCATTGCCGAGGAGTTGAAAACACCCTTAGGCGATGTGGTCGGCTACAAAGTGCGTTTCCAAGACAAGTTGTCGCGCAACGCTTCGGTCAAGCTGATGACCGACGGCATATTGCTCGCCGAGACGCAAACCGATCCCCTGCTGCTGGCCTATGACACGCTGATCATTGACGAGGCGCACGAGCGCAGCTTGAACATTGATTTTTTGTTGGGCTACCTCAGGCAAATCCTGCCGCGCCGCCCGGATTTAAAAATCATCATCACCTCGGCCACTATCGACGCCGATCGCTTCGCCCAGCATTTCGCCAGTGCCAAGGGACCGGCGCCGGTGCTGATGGTGTCAGGCCGCACCTTTCCGGTGGAAATGCGTTACCGCCCGTGGGAGGAAAGCCGCGAGTACGACACAGGCAACGCCATATCCGACGCAGTAGATGAACTGTGGAGTGGCTCATCACGCGGCGACATTCTGGTGTTTTTGCCGGGAGAGCGCGAGATACGCGAAGCCACCGAGCACTTGCGCGGCCACCTGTCGCACAACGCGTACACGCGCCATGTGGACGTGCTGCCGCTGTTCGCGCGCCTCACGCAAGCCGAGCAAGAGCGCGTGTTCGAGACCGGCGGCGCACCGCGTATCGTGCTGGCCACCAACGTCGCTGAAACCTCGCTGACTGTGCCGGGCATTCGTTTTGTGATCGACGCGGGATTAGCGCGCGTCAAACGCTACAGCTTTCGCAGCAAGGTAGAGCAGTTGCTGGTCGAGCCCATCAGCCAATCGGCGGCGAATCAGCGAGCCGGTCGTTGCGGTCGTGTCGCTGACGGTATTTGCATTCGTCTCTACGACGAAAAAGATTTCAACGATAGGCCGCGTTTCACCGAGCCGGAAATTCTGCGCAGCTCTCTGGCCGGGGTGATTTTGCGCATGATGTCGCTGCACTTAGGCGACGTGGCCGACTTTCCGTTTCTGGAAGCGCCGCGCCCCAAAGCCATCGCCGATGGTTTTCAATTGCTCACCGAATTGGGCGCTGTGCATGAGGACAACAGCCTCACGCCCATAGGTAAAACATTGGCTAAGTTGCCTTTGGACCCGCGCGTGGCACGCATGATTTTGGCAGCGCGCGAATTGCACTCCTTGAGAGAGGTGTTGATCATCGCCTCGGCGCTGAGTGTGCAAGATGTGCGCGACCGACCGCTGCAAGCGCAAACCCAGGCCGATCAAGCGCACGCCAAATTCAAAGACGATAAAAGCGAATTCAGCGGCTATTTGCGTTTGTGGGATTGGCTGGAAGCTTCTCGCGGCGGCGGCGGCGAGGCAGCGCGTTTGTCGAACCGCCAGCATGAAAATCTGTTGCGGCAAAACTTCATCAACATACGGCGTTGGCGCGAGTGGCGCGATGTGCATTCGCAACTCTTGACCGTGGTGAACGAGCAGCGCTGGGCGATGAACGACAAGCCTGCCAGCTACGAGCAATTACACCAATCTATGTTGACAGGCTTGCTGGGGAATATAGGTTGCAAGCAGGACGAAGAAGACATTTACTTGGGCGCTCGCGGCATCAAGTTTTACCGCCACCCGGGCGTGCATTTAAAGAAAAAACCCGGCAAGTGGTTGGTGTGCGCCGAGTTGGTGGAGACCACGCGTTTGTTTGGGCGCGGCATCGCCAATATCGATCCCGTGTGGCTGGAGCAGGCCGGGGCGCATTTGCTGAAAAAACAATTGCTCGACCCGCACTGGGAAGCCAAGCACGGCGATGTGGTGGCGTTCGAGCGAGCCACGCTTCATGGTTTGGTGATTTACAGCGGACGCAAAGTGCCGTTTGCCAAAGCTGATCCGGTGTTGGCCCGGCAAATATTCATACAACAAGCCTTGGTGGAAGCGCAGTGGCAAACCGAGTTGCCGTTCATGGCCGCGAACAAAAAACTCATCGCGCAAGTGATGGACTTGGAACACAAGTCGCGCCGCCAAGATGTGCTGGTGGATGACAGCATGATCCAAGCGTTTTACGAACAGTTGTTGCCTGAGGATGTTTGCAATTGCAAAGGCTTGGAGCGCTGGCACCGAGATGAGAGCCGCCGCCGTCGCGAAGAGGGCGATAACAGCGAACCTTTGTTGATGACGCGCGAATCGCTGATGCGCCACGAAGCCGTGGGCATCACCGCGCAGGCGTTTCCAAAGATGGTGCGTTTAGGCGGTGTGGATTGTGCTGCGCAATATTTACACGCGCCGGGCGACGCCAAAGACGGCGTGACCGTGACCGTGCCTTTGTTTGTGTTGAACCAGGTGAGCGAAGAACGTGCTGAATGGTTGGTACCCGGCATGTTGAAAGACAAGATACAAGCGTTGCTGAAAAGCCTGCCGCAGCGCCCGCGCAGCCGGTTTGTGCCGCTGCCCGAGAGCGCCGCGCGCTTGGCTGCTGAGTTTTCTGCGCCCGAGGTGTTTGGTTCGGGCGGTTTGACCGATATGTTGTTGAAAAAAGCCAGAGATGAAACCAGCTTGGACATTAAGCGCACCGACTTCAAGCTAGATATGTTAAGCGCGCATTTCTTCATGAACTTTCGCATCGTGGACGAGCACGGACGACAGTTGGGGCAAGGCAGAAACCTGGGCGCGTTGAAAGCGGACTTGGGCTCGAAAGCCAGGGGTGCGTTTCAGGCGCTGGCGGGTTTGAAGTTGGCTTCTGCTGCTGATAAGTTGGGGTCAGACCCCGATTTTCCCGAGAGTTCGAGCAGGGAGTCGAATTTGGGGTCAGATCCCGATTTTGCGAAGCAAAACTCGGGCTCTGACACCAATTCCGTGAAGAAAACAGGCTCTGCCACCCATTCCTCTGCGACGGAGAAAAAGGGCTCTGCCTTCAATTCCCAGATCGCAAACAAAAAATACACCACCTGGTCCTTCGGCGAACTCCCCGAACTGATGGAAATCAGCAAAGGCGGACAAAGCCTCATCGGCTTCCCCGCCTTAGTCGACTTGGGCGACGCGGTCAGTATCGAAGTGTTTGACGAGCCCGATGTCGCCGCCGCCAAAAACCGCGCCGGGCTGCGCCGCTTGTTTGCATTGCAAATCAAAGACGCGCTCAAGTACCTCGAGAAAAACATTCCCGATATGCAAAAAATGGCCGTGGCCTATATGCAGTTGGGCAGCGCCGACGAGTTGAAAGCGCAAATCATTGACGTGGCGCTGGACCGCGCGTTTTTGCTCGAACCCTTGCCGAACGATGAAGCCAGCTTTAAGCGTCGCATAGACGAGGGGCGCGGGCGCTTGACATTGATTGCCAACGAAGTGGCTCGCTTGGCGCTGGGCGTGCTGAGCGAATTTGCGCAGGCGCAGCGAAAAATCAAAGACACAAAAAATGCAGCCGATGCCACCGCCGACTGCACCCAGCAACTGCAACGCCTGCTGCCGAAAAACTTTCTGGCCACCACCCCATGGCCGCAGTTGCAACATTGCGCGCGCTACTTGAAAGCCATCAGCCTGCGGCTGGAGAAATACCGCGCCGACCCGGCAAGGGACGCACAGCGATTGACCGAATTGAAACCGCTGGAGCAAAAGTATTGGCGGCTGGTGGCTGAGCGCAAAGGCCAGACCGACGCCCGCATGCTGGAGTTCAGGTGGCTATTGGAAGAACTGCGCGTGAGCTTTTTCGCGCAAGAGCTGAAAACGCCGCAGCCGGTTAGTGTGA
>Ga0209768_10001659_pt1 | contig 14140 bp, 12 predicted proteins | sample LauGreSBDMM110SD_3_FD_187564 | JGI IMG/M metagenome (GOLD analysis project Ga0209768, IMG submission 187564) | Freshwater lake microbial communities from Lake Michigan, USA - Sp13.BD.MM110.SD (SPAdes) (version 2) | ecosystem: Environmental > Aquatic > Freshwater > Lake | place: Lake Michigan... | reverse complement strand
TTCCATTTCGCGGTGCGCTCTGATCCATGTGTAGAACCGACTTTAATCTGCTGCGCCCGCCAACCGGTTGCAATATCTGCCAGCCAAGAATCTTCAGTCTCACCGCTGCGGGCCGAGACAACCGTTGCAAAGTTATTTGCGTGCGCATGATCTAGGACGCGATGAGTTGAGGTAAGCAGTCCATTCTGGTTGGCTTTGATCAAAATAGCGTTAGCGCTCTTCTCGGCGATACCGCGTTCGAGGCGATGTAAATTTGTTGTGAAGAGGTCATCTCCAAGGATTTGTAGATGTGCAGGGGCGCTTGCGGCAAAGGCTGACCATGAGGCCCAATCATCTTCGGCAAAGGGATCTTCAATCGATGAAATTGGGTAGGTAGTAACTAGATCAAGCATCTCTTCTACGAATTGATCAGGTGAATAAACCTGCCCAGAGGTAGTTAACGAGTACTTGTTATCGGCAAAGAACTGGGTTGATGCAATATCGAGTGCCAGTGAAACTTTTCCAGATAGCCCAAGTTCTTCGATCTGCGCCAGAACAAACTCGCAGGCATCGTCGGTTGTTGGGAATGAGAGTCCTAATCCACCTTCATCGGCAACTAAATGAGTAACACCGTGTGCTTTACCGTCACTTGCTGCGCGTTCGCGAATAGCCACAATCCAGGAAAGTGCTTCGGCAAAGTTACTAGCGGTATGAGGAACAACTAGAACATCTTGAATATCAAGGCTGCGATTGGCGTGGGCTCCCCCAGATAAAATATTTACCATCGGCATCGGTAGTAAGAGCGCACCTTCTGGCTGAAAATACCTTGCTAATGATTTGCCAGATGCATGTGCTGCCGCTTTTGCAACAGCGAGTGAAGTTGCCAGTGTTGCATTGGCGCCAATTACTTGGTGGCCGGGAGTCGGATCAACTTCAACGAGTAATCCATCGATCGCAGCTAAATTCAGGCTGTGGCCCAATAACTTAGGTGCAATCTTGGAATTGATATTTTCAACAGCTGTGTAAACAGATCTTCCGGCGTAGTAACTCTCTGCCTTTGTGGTGCCAGCATCTCTGAGTTCGTGCGCTTCATGTGCACCCGTTGAAGCCCCTGATGGCACACGTGCTGTGTGTAGTGAGCCGTCGCTTAAGGTAATTGTTACTGCAACCGTTGGTCGACCCCGAGAATCGAGTACTTGATAGCCAAGTAACTTCTTAATATTCATTACTGGGCGCTTTCAAATAGCTGCTCATAAGTCATAGTCGAATCTAACAGGGCGGCTTTAGTTATTACTACCAATTTCTGCTGGGCCGGCTCATCCAAGTAATTTACTGGCGATACTCCTTCAACCCGAGCCAAAGCGATGAGAGCAACATGTAGTGGAAGACTCTTGGCGATGCTTATCTGACTTGTTTGACGATAAGAATCGAGGAAGTTCAAGGCAGTAGTGGCTAACGCCTCTTTCTCCACTTCGCTGTGCGTTCTAATCGTTTTGCATAATAGATGTGCGCTGACAAAAGCTAAATCAAAGACCGGATTGCCAGTATGTGCGACCTCGAAATCTAAGACTATGGGGTTGTGATCAGGCGTTGCCAAGATGTTCTTCGGAGAAAAATCTCCATGCACCAATGCGATTTTCTCAGTCGTAATCTCTTCAATTAATGAGTTGATAACTTGCTGGAGATTAGGGTTCTTATCAGCAACTGCGCGGTAGAAAGGGCTTACTCGCAACTGTTCAAAGAGTTCGCCTTCCATAAACTTCGCCTTGATCGCTGCATCAACGGCAGTTGTGTTATGCCACTGCGCCAATATCTTGCCGAGTTTTTCACCCATTTCCGGGTGGATTCGTCCTTCCAACATATCTTGCTTCCAGTTGGTGCAGGTGTTTGGAAGACGTGACATCGTTAAGGTGAAATTGGCTTCATCGCAATCAATCAACTCTGGAACGCTATCTGGAGTAATTAACTGATAGACGCGCATTGCTTCTGCCTCAACAATTGCGCGGCGTTGATCTGCCACCCACTTTGCTTTTGTCTTTAGTTCGGGCAAGGCCTGCTTAACAACTAACTCGCGCTGCGCACTTTTGACCGCTAAGACAACACAGGAAACGCCACCTGTGAGAACTTCCACGGTGGCGTTACCTGACAACAATCCGCGCTTAGTTAGGTAAGGGATTACCGAACCTTCATCGAGCACGAGGTCTTGTTACTTAATCTCTTGAAACTAACCCTTTAGCGAGCCGGACAAGAGGCCACGTAAGAAATAGCGACCTAAGAATAGGTAGACCAGAAGCGTTGGGATCGAAACGATCAACGATGCGGTCATGTTATTTCCGTAGTAAACCTGGTTGCCAGAACCGGTGATGAAGTTAAGCGCTGTTGTTGCAACAGATAACTTCGGAGAACCACCAGTTAAGAAGATCGCAAAGAGGAAGTCGTTCCAGGCAGATGTGAACTGCCAGATAAGCACGACTACGAAGCCGGGAATTGAGAGTGGCAAGAAGATAGTGCGGAAGATACGTACCATTCCGGCGCCATCAACACGTGCGGCCTCAATTAGCTCGTTAGGGATCGCTGCGTAGTAGTTACGGAAGATCAAAGTACAGATCGGAATACCGTAGATAACGTGGGCAAATACCAAGACGTAGATCGTGTTACCGATTCCGGCCCACTGGTTGAACTTAGTTAGCGGAATCATGATCGCTTGGTAAGGGATAAACATTCCGAAGAGGAATGTTGTGAAGACAAATGTAGATCCACGGAAGCGCCACTTAGCGAAGACGAATCCATTGATCGCACCGATTATCGCCGAAATAATTGAAGATTGAACAACGAAGAAGAGCGTGCGGAACATTGGCTCTCGCAAAATCTCCCATGTTGGACCCCAGGCGCTGAAATCGAGTGAAGTCGGTGGAATAAATGCCGCTGACTGAGTTACACCGGTAATTCCCTTTACGGAGTTGATCACCATGATGTAGATAGGCAGAGCGGCGATTACGAAGAGAATAGTTAGCGCGAAATAGCGAAATACCAACCAGAATTGACCGGCGCCATCGAGCTTTTTCTTAGTGCGCACATCTAACTTGCGCTCAACGCGGGATGCGATATCTGAACTCATTTGTTCGCCTCCTCTGTCTTATTTACATAGATTAGATATGGAATAACTGCTACGGCGATCATCAAGAGAATGACGATCGCAATTGCGGCGCCCTTGGCATAGTTCTGGAAGTCGAAGATAACTTGCCACATATAGATCGCAAGAACCTTGGTTACATAACTCTTAGTTGCGATACCGAAGATCAAATCGAAGACCTTCATTGAGATATGGCCCAGAATAATCAGGACAGTTAAAAATGTTGGAGATAGCTGTGGGAACAAGATGTGGCGATAGATCTTAAATTCACTGGCGCCATCTACGCGCGCTGCTTCACGTAAGTCATCTGGAATGCCACGGAAGCCAGCTAAGAAGAGCGCCATGACATAGCCAGACATCTGCCAGATAGCAGGCAGAGACATCGCAAACATTGAGCCAGCCTCTGAGGTGTACCAATCGCTCTGCAGCGCCCCAAGCCCAACTTTCTGTAATAGATAGTTAAGGCCGGTGGCATCGGCATCGCGAGCTGAGTCCATCAACCAGCGCCAAGATGTTCCCATAGCGATAAATGAGATCGCCATTGGATACAGGTAAGTAGAGCGGAAGAAACCTTCGCCCTTGATTCCCTTTTCAAGCAGTAGCGACATAATCAAACCGGAGAGTAAACATCCGATCATAAATACTGCGGTGAATTTTAAAAGGTTAGAGAGCGCGTGAGTAAATTCAGGATCTTGCCAAAGTTCGACGTAGTTAATAAAACCAACGTATTTAACATCTTCGGTATAAGAGTTGGTGCGATTCTGGAGTGACTCACGAAGCGTGAAACCAATCATTCCATATACGAAAACCGCCATCGCGATAATTGATGGGAGTACGAAAAAGAATCCGCCCCAAGGGCTATGGACTCGATTTTTCTTTACTTTCACTTAGGTGTCGCCTCTCAAAATATTTTGACTATTTAGAAACTTAAGAATCTCTAGAAATATTAAAAGTGTCGAAGTTCTGGCGGAAACTTTCGAATCCGCCAGAACTTCGACAACTTCTTTAAAGCACTTACCTAAATAACTAAATTAATTAGCTATTTACGTGTGCCTTTAGAGCTGCATCGAGTGCCTTTGCAAAGCCCTTCTTATCTTTTCCTCCGCCTGAATAGAAGCGTCCAACTGCTGAGTTGTACGCTGCCATTCCTGCATTGCCCCAGTTAACGCCGTGGACAGTTGAACCGACTAGGCGATCCTTCTTCCATGACTTCATTGCTGCCTGGAGGTAGCTGTCATATAGCTTTGGATTTGAATCTGTACGAACTGCGATTGAACCCTTCTTAGGGTTGAAGGCATCCTGTCCAGCCAAAGATCCGCAGACCTTCAACCAGGCGATACCTGCATCGCGGTTTACAGCGCCCTTAGGCAAAGTAAATGAATCTGATAGCCACTGGTAGATACCGTTAGTACCTGGACCTGGAGCCCATGTGTAGTCAGTACCTAGCTTTAGGCCTTCTGACTGCCACTGTGATGAAGCCCAGTCACCCATGATGAAGAAGCCGGCTTTACCTGTTGTTACAAGCTTGCCTGCATCTGGCCAGTCGAGTGACTTGCTTGAGTTACCGAATGCAAGAATCTTTGCAAGGTAATCAATTGCCTTAGCAACTTCTGGACCGCTCCACTTTGTCTTACCTGTCCATAGACCGTTGAACTTATCTGGTCCCATTGAAGCAAGTAGTACGTAGTCGAATAGGTGAGCAATCGCCCAGTCGCCGTTACCAGCAAGTGCGATTCCGTCGATTCCGACCTTCTTGAACTTGGCCATGTCAACGAGCATTGCATCTAGTGATGCAGGAGCCTTAGTGATTCCAGCCTTCTTTGCAGCTGCTGGGTTCCACCATAGAACGTTTGAACGGTGAATGTTTACAGGAACTGAGTAGATCTTTCCGTTTGTTGTAAGGGTCTTTACGAGATCCTTAGGGAAAATCTTGTCCCATCCTTCTGACTTGTAAAGGAATGAAAGGTCTTCAACCTGTCCAGCTTTTACATATGATGAAAGTTCTTCACCAGCATGTGCCTGGAATGTGTCAGGTGGATTTCCAGCTTGCATACGTGATACAAGTACGCCCTTTGCGTTAACGCCAGCTGCACCTGCAACTGTTGCGTTAATAAATGGAGTCTTTGGGTTCTTTGCATTGAACTCAGTTGTCATTCCTTCTAGACCTGCAGCTTCTCCGCCTGATGCCCACCAGGTAAAGATTTCAAGTTGCTTATCAGTTGCAGCAGATGATGCTGGAGCTGTTGTTACAACAAGTGCAAGTGCAGCGAAGACAGCTGCTACTTTTGACTTCTTTAGCATGTAACGCCTTTCTCGATGTAGAGGGATTTCCTACTACGGGATATGTATCAGCCTGGATTTTTGGGGACCAGGAATCTACATAAAGGTATCTTTGTTCGGGGCTAGGGGTGAGTCAACCTATTGCGGCCTTTCGGCGGTAACGTTTAGGTTACAAAGAGCGAGCTAAAAACCCCGCCCAGCGAGGGGTTCTAGGTCAGCGAGGAGAGCTTGTAATAGGCGCCATTCCACTTGATTTCCTTGTGGAACTCATCGCTGGTCGTTGTGGCGCTGATACGTAGGTGCTCGACTGAGGCGATATTGGCGAAGTCATTTAAGGTCTCGACATCTAGGGATGTACTTAGGACGGTGTGGTGTGAGCCGCCGGCATAGATCCAGGATTCAGCTGATGTGGCAAGAGATGGGGCCGGCTTCCAGACTGCACATGCAACAGGTAATTTCTTTAACTCTTTATCTGGCTTAACAACTTCGATGTCATTTGAAACGATGCGAAAACGATCACCGAGATCCATTAAACCAACTACGCGACCTTGTGCAGGTGTTGCGTTGAAAACTAAACGAACTGGGTCATCTTTTCCACCGATGCCAAGTGGATGAATTTCGCACTTTGGTTTTTGATCGGTAATTGTGGGACAGACTTCGAGCATATGTGCGCCCAAAACTTTGGGTTCACCAGGTCCGAAGTGATAGGTGTAATCCTCCATAAATGAAGTTCCGCCTTTCAGGCCTTCGGTCATGCTTTTGATGATGCGTAGCAGTGCGGATGTTTTCCAGTCTCCTTCACCGCCAAAGCCATAACCCTTCGACATCATGCGTTGCACTGCTAAACCTGGGAGTTGCTTGAGCGCACCGAGATCTTCGAAGTTAGTTGTAAACGCTGTGAAGTTTCCGGCTTCCAAGAATCGTTCTAGCGCGATCTCAAGAGATGCCTGATAACGCAGTGAATCGTGGCGGGCTCCACCTTTCTTTAGTTCGGCAGAGACTTCAAAGATCTTTTCGTATTCAGCAACTAGCGAATCAATTGCGCTCTCTTCAACTGCAGCAACCGCATCAACGAGTGCGTTAACTCCATAAGCCTCAATAGACATGCCTAGTGCGATCTGGGCACTCGTCTTGTCTCCATCGGTAACTGCCACATAACGCATATTGTCGCCAAAGCGTGCCAACTTAAGATTCTGCGCAGTATGCCAACCAATGGCGGCGCGCATCCAATGTGCGATGCGAGTTGTGACGTTCTTATCTGAAACGTGCCCAGCAACAACTTTGCGCGCCATATGCAGGCGTGCTTGCACGTGGCCATGTTCACGATCGCCGTGAGCTGCTTGATTTAGATTCATGAAATCCATATCAATGCTTTCCCACGGAAGTTCAGAATTTGCTTGGGTATTCAAATGCAGGATTGGAACTTGCAGCGCATTTAAGCCACCGATCCACATCTTGGCTGGTGAAAATGTATGCATCCAAGTAATTACGCCGATGCAGTTGGGATTTGCGGAAGCTTCTAAGCAAAGCGCTTTAATCGCTTCAGGTGTTGTTAGTACTGGCTTCCATGTCGCCTTTATTGGAAGATCACTTGCGGCATTTAGCGTTGCTACTACTTGCTTAGATTGTTCGGCAACTTGGGCCAAAATATCATCGCCGTAGAGTGGCTGGCTTCCTGTGAGAAACCAAACTTCTAAACCTTTTTCGCTAAGTGATTTCATTCTGCAGATAGTACATGAGCGTTAGTTAATGGGAAATAGATCCGTGGCTATCTCAATATCCCCACGCAAAATATGTACATTTCCACTTCCATATTTGCGCCAATTATCAGTAAGAACTAAGGCGGTATTCTCATCGATTCCCACAAGGGCGGTACCGGCATCTTTACGCATAATCGCCGCAGTAACACGATCGGGTAGCCAACCTAAGAATTTGTCGTAGTGAGGGATCACTTCGATTTCAGGTAAGAGATTTAACCCAGGACTAATGTGCGATCGGCGAATTCCAATAATCTTGCCGCAGAAGGCCATCGCTCCCGCAGAGCAACCAGCTAGCGATGCGCCCTCACGCCATACACTAACTATCGCTTCCCACATAGGAGTGTCTGCAAAAACTTCTGCCAAATGAACTGGGTCTCCCCCAGAAAAGTAAATTAGCCCTGCGCTCTTAATCTCTTCAATCCATTGCGCGTTATGGGCATCTTCGCGGCTAAGCACTGGCAAGTATTTAACTTCGCAACCAATGCGCGCTCCTTGATCCGCACCGCGCTGTCGCCAGAAATCTAAACGGTCTTCGCCTTCTTTTCCGGCGGCGGTGGGAATCTGTATATAAGTATTTGATTTACCGCGAGAAATACCTAAGCGCAGAAGCTCTGTTTCGAGCGACTGCGCTTCGGGTAAATATTCTCCAGAACCAACTAGCGCTAAAGCACCGGGTTGGTTATTTGTCATGGTTACGCCACCTTAACCCATTGCAACTTTCAAGTTTTCATCAATTGAATTAAGGAACTCTTGAGTTGTTTGATATGGCGCAGTCTTTGAAATAAGCATGGCAAGATCTTTGGTCATCTTTCCTGATTCGACAGTTTCGATGCAGACGCGTTCTAGCGTTGAACAGAACTTCGCAAGTTCAGCGTTGTTATCTAACTTGGCGCGGTGGGCAAGCCCCTGAGTCCAAGCAAAGATCGATGCGATTGGGTTGGTTGATGTCGCCTTACCTGCTTGGTGATCGCGGTAGTGGCGAGTAACTGTTCCGTGCGCTGCCTCTGATTCACAGATCTTTCCATCTGGAGTCATAAGTACTGAGGTCATCAAACCTAGTGAGCCGTAACCTTGTGCGACGGTATCTGATTGCACATCTCCGTCGTAGTTCTTACATGCCCAGACATATCCACCTTCCATACGAAGTGACATAGCGACCATGTCATCGATTAGGCGGTGTTCGTACCAAATGCCAGCAGCATCAAATTGTGGCTTGAACTCTGCTTGAAAGATCTCTTCAAAGATATCTTTAAAGCGACCGTCGTATGCCTTAAGAATTGTGTTCTTAGTTGAAAGGTAAACCGGGAACTTACGGAGTAGTCCGTAGTTAAGTGAAGCGCGGGCAAAGTCGCGGATTGAATCATCGACGTTATACATCGCCATTGCCACACCTGAAGATTCGAAGTTGAAAACTTCGGTGTTAATTGGCGCAGAGCCATCTTCTGGAACGAATGAGATCGTTAGCTTTCCAGGCCCTGGCACTTTGAAATCTGTTGCGCGGTATTGATCACCGAATGCGTGACGGCCGATAACAATTGGCTTAGTCCAGTGAGGTACCAAACGTGGCACGTTTGAAATGATGATTGGCTCGCGGAAGATAACTCCACCCAAGATGTTGCGGATAGTTCCGTTAGGAGACTTCCACATCTTCTTAAGGCCAAATTCTTCAACGCGAGCTTCATCTGGGGTAATAGTTGCGCACTTGATACCGACGCCATGCTTTTGAATAGCACGGGCAGAGTCAATAGTTACTTGATCATCTGTGGCATCGCGGTGTTCCATGCCCAAGTCGTAGTACTCAAGATTTACATCAAGGTAAGGAAGGATTAAGGAATCTTTGATGAACTGCCACATGATGCGGGTCATCTCATCGCCATCTAGTTCGACGACAGTTCCAGTTACTTTAATTTTGCTCATATCTTTTCCTTACTAGAGTGTCTGAACATCTGCTTGCTTGGCACGGACTGCTTCCGCAGCTTCTTTTAGCCCAGCAAGTTCTGAATCGGTGAGTTTTGTTTCTACAACTTTCTTTACACCAGAGCGACCGATCTCGGCTTCGACTCCGAGGTAAACACCAGAGATTCCGTATTCGCCATCAACCCAAGCACAGACTGGCATTACCGCACCTGAATCTTCGATTACCGCTTTAGCCATACGCGCTGCTGCAGCAGATGGTGCGTAGTAAGCAGAACCGGTCTTAAGTAGTGCAACAACTTCTGCGCCACCGTTACGAGTGCGATCAACGAGTTCATCAATTTCTGCCTGTGAAAGAAGTTCGGAAAGTTGCTTTCCATCTACAGTGCAACGGCTTGGGACTGGCACCATCGTGTCACCATGTGATCCAAGAGTTAGCGTCTTGACTGAACCAACGGCAACGCCAAGTTTTTCAGCAACAAAGTTTGTAAAGCGTGCTGTATCAAGCATTCCTGCCTGGCCCATTACGCGATTCTTAGGAAAGTTAGTTGCAAGCTGAGTAAGCGCGGTCATTTCATCGAGTGGGTTGGAGACCACAATGATCACTGCATTAGGTGAGTGCTTTGCAATATTTTCAGCAACGCCGCGAACGATTCCGGCATTTACACCGATCAAATCCATGCGGCTCATACCTGGTTTACGTGGCAGTCCTGCCGTAATGACAACAACATCAGAGTTTGCAGTTGCTTCATATCCTGCGCCATCAGCAGTTGTAGTCGCACCGATGATCTTGGTTTCAAATCCTTCGATAGAACGTGATTGGTTCATATCAAGCGCCAAGCCTTCAGGCTTTCCTTCGAGGATATCTGTGAGCACAACGGTTTCGAAGATGTTGTATTCAGCTAGACGAAGGGCAGTTGTTGAGCCGTAGAAACCAGCTCCGACAACGGTGACTTTTCCGGAAATTGCTTTGGCAGACATAACCGACTCTTTCTCTTACGTTCTCTTGATATCGAGAGAAACTCTACAACCCGCGCGGAAGTGAAATCGCCACGGCCAAGAGGGCCAGCGCTATTCCGAGGGCTAAATACCGTTCAACTTTTCCAGTTTTCCAATGTGCGATCGCAATCACACCCATACCGATGGCGATCGCTATCGAACCGAGGCGGACAAAGGATGCCACCCCTGCAATAAAGCCAATTCCGATAACCAGGTATGCAAGGCGCACGCCAATTGAACTTATCTCTCGCATGCTTCAACAACATTCTGTAGCAACATGGCGCGGGTCATCGGTCCGACTCCACCAGGCATAGGCGCAACAAATGATGCAACTTCCATAACACCAGGATCAACATCGCCAAGTAGTCCGGTTGATGTTCTGGAGATTCCAACATCAATAACAACTGCACCCTGTTTAACATCGCTCGCCTTTAAGAAATGAGCGCTACCAATTGCAGCGATAACAATGTCGGCACGCTTAGTGTGTGAAAGCAAATCTTTAGTGCCGGTGTGAGTCAAAGTTACTGTCGCATTTTCTTGTTTGCGGGTGAGCAGTAACCCAAGTGGGCGTCCCACTGTTAGGCCGCGACCAATAACCACAACTTCAGCACCGGCTAGCGGAATTTTGTAATGGTTGATTAATTCGACGATGCCACGCGGTGTGCATGGCAGCGGCGCATCGAAACCAGAAACTAGGCGACCTAAGTTAATCGGATGTAGACCATCAGCATCTTTTGCCGGATCAATAGATTCAAGAATTACTTGCGTGTTAATTCCCTTTGGGAGAGGTAGCTGGACGATGTAACCAGTGCATTCTTTAGCGTTGTTTAAATCCTTGATTGCAGCAAGCACATCGGCTTGCGATGCATCTGCCTTTAGATCAACGCGAATAGAGTTGATGCCAACTTCTTGGCAGTCGCGATGTTTTCCCGCAACATAAGAAATAGAACCTGGATCATCGCCAACTAGAACCGTTCCAAGACCTGGCGCAATCCCATTAGCCTTTAGCGCGGTTACGCGTGCAGCAAGTCGCCCTTTGATGGTGGCGGCAAGTGCTTTGCCATCAAGGATTGTTGCTGTCATAACTCCAGATCCTATTCGAGTTAGTTGTGGCTAGCGAAATTAGGCGTGCGAGAAGTGGCGTGTGCCAGTAAAAAACATTGCAATTCCTGCGGCGTTTGCTGCTGCAATTACTTCTTCATCGCGAACGCTGCCACCAGGCTGAACAACCGCTGTAACACCCGCATCGATCAGAATCTGTAGGCCATCTGCAAATGGGAAGAAGGCATCACTCGCGGCAACTGTTCCGGCAACGCGATCGCCAGCGCGCGCAACTGCAAGTTTTGCAGAGTCCACGCGATTTACTTGGCCCATTCCGATTCCGATCGCTGCCCCATCGTGTGCCAACAAGATCGCATTGCTCTTAACTGCGCGCACCGAGCGCCAAGCAAATTCGAGATCAGCTAAAACTTCAGTGGAAACTGCAGCACCAGTTACTTGTTTCCAGTTAGCGGGAGAATCACCTTCGGCGCTGATCTTGTCTGTATCTTGCAGAAGTACTCCACCAGATACAGGACGAATTTCAAAGGGCGATAGAAAGGTATTAGCGCAGGTGAGAATTCTGATGGAAGGTTTACGCATCAGAATTTCCAACGCTGCTGGTTCGTACTCTGGAGCGATTATTACTTCAGTAAAAATCTGAGACAGCGGTTCGGCCATAGCAACGGTTACTTTGCGATTTGCCGCAACTACTCCCCCGAATGCTGAAACTGGATCGCAGGCATGCGCTGCTAAGTAAGCGCTAGCAATATCTTTTCCAGTTGCTATTCCACATGGGTTGGCATGTTTAATAATCGCAACACAAGGCTGTTGGTGATCTAACGCTGCGCGCCAAGCGGCATCAGCATCGGTGTAGTTATTAAATGACATCTCTTTGCCATGGTTCTGTACCGCGTTAACAATTCCGAGAGGACCACCGCGATAGATCGCTGCCTTCTGATGTGGGTTCTCGCCATAACGAAGTGAGCTCTCGCGATTCCAGATCAAGCCAAACCAATCTGGAATATCAGTGCTGATCTGTGTGCCTAGCCAAGATGCAATTGTTAAATCGTATTCAGCGGTGGTGCGGAAAACTTCTAGAGCAAAACGGCGACGTTCATCGAGCGTTGTTCCACCTGATTTAATCGCTGTAAACAGATCGTCATACTGCGAAACTTTTGAGATAACTGCAACAGAGCCATGGTTCTTAGCGGCACCACGCAACATAGATGGGCCACCGATATCAATTTGTTCGATGCATTCGGCATATTCGGCGCCAGACATGATCGTCTGCAAGAACGGATAAAGATTGATAACAACTAAATCGAAAGGCTCGATATCTAAATCTGCGATCGCCGCTAAATGTTCGGGATTATTTTGATCGGCCAATATTCCTGAGTGAATCTTTGGGTGCAGGGTCTTAACGCGACCACCCATGATCTCGGGAAAGCCGGTGTAAGAACTAACTTCGGTTACTGCGTAACCTGCTTCAGCTAAGGTCTTTGCAGTAGATCCTGTAGAAATGATTTCGATCTTGGCTTCGGTTAAAACCTTGCCGAGTTCAAGGAGGCGATCTTTATCGTAAACGCTTACGAGCGCCCGACGAATAGCTTTGCGGTCAGTCATGAGACCTCACAAGATCGGTAAGTAGTTTTGGCAACGTCGCGACATAGAGACGTCGTTCCACAATCTTAATGCGTTCATGCAGCGACTCTTCAGTATCGCTAGGCGTGATTTCAACTTCTTCCTGAGCAATGATCGCTCCGGTATCAACACCCGCATCAACCCAGTGGATGGTGGTCCCAGTTTTTGTGGCGCCAGCGGCCAGCGCATCTCGAACTGCGTGGGCGCCTGGAAAGAGCGGCAACAAAGCTGGATGGCTATTTACGATCTTAAATTTAGATACACAATCGGCCGAAAGGATCCGCATAAAGCCCGCACTAACAACGAGATCTGGTTCTAGATCGGTTAGCGCTGAAATAATTTGTAGATCCCAATCCATACGATTTGCTGACATCGCAATTACTTTGCTCGGGATGCCTGCTGACTTTGCGCGATCTAATACCTTGGCGCTTGCTTGATCAGAGATAACGCAGACGATCTCTACTTTTAAATCACCGCTGTGCTGCGCATCGATTACTGCTTGGGCGATACTTCCGCTTCCTGAAGCCAGTATGACGATGCGCGGATTAGTCATCGTTTAGTGCGGATTCTTATCTGCGGCAGTAGAACTACCAGCGCGATTCCTAAAGCAATCTCAACTGCGATTGAAAGGGTGAACTTCCAGATCGATAAGCCAACTGCGCTCATCGCGGGTGTCATGAGCGAACCGCTAGCTAGATAACTTAAAAGAGCAGTGGCGATCAAGAGCTGCACGAAACTTTGAATCAGCGTCGTCGTACTCGAGCTCTGCGCCCAGATCGCAAGAGCAGCACCAACGGCAACAACCAGCGCGACAACAATTAGCGCCCACCGTGAAGAAGTTGTTGGAAGCACTGATAGAAGAGGAAGTGCAGGTAGTTCACCTAAGCGATGTGTAAATGGTGAGACCAGAGTTCCAGCGCCAACTGCAAAGCCAGTTCCAGTGAAGTATCCGAGTATCGATAGCGCCGCATTGGGAAGATAGAAAGCATTTAGCGCAAATAGTAAGAAGGAGCCGAGGATTCCTGGCTGTAAGACAATTGAGATATTTTTAAAGGTCGCAGTATTTGTAAAGATTAAGATGGCAAGAATAATAAATGAGAAGCCAAGCAAGATTGCTAGTACTCGGCTTGCCAAAGATGCGGCCTGGGAAATTCGAACTCGTGATCCAGCAGTTAACGTCGCTAGGTATGCAATCCCAAAGGTAAATATTGGCGTTAGATACCACTGTGGTGAAACGTTGGTTGAACGACTAAAGAGAGAAAGAAGAGTTGCGACCAAGGCGTACTGGCCAGCAAAGATAGTTCGAACGCTATTTATGTTATGAAAGTCGCCATGTAATTTACTAAGGGCTTTAGTAAATCCGACTCGAAGCGCAAAGAATGGGATCAACATC
>Ga0209768_10001656_pt1 | contig 14157 bp, 9 predicted proteins | sample LauGreSBDMM110SD_3_FD_187564 | JGI IMG/M metagenome (GOLD analysis project Ga0209768, IMG submission 187564) | Freshwater lake microbial communities from Lake Michigan, USA - Sp13.BD.MM110.SD (SPAdes) (version 2) | ecosystem: Environmental > Aquatic > Freshwater > Lake | place: Lake Michigan... | reverse complement strand
GGGACTTGGTTTGCTTCCTTCGATGGATGCTTTTAATACTAAGGACACCCTATTAGATGTAGAGACGGAGACCATTGACCGACCAGATTCTGCAAGAATTTATGGACAGGACGACCAAGTGGTGGGTATTATCAATAATGATCCACTCTTTGGATCTACTACGGCAAGTATGTATTTTCAATTAAAACCCGGTTATTTTCCTTTTTATTTAAGAGGATCCAAGGATAGTATTGCAATTGATTCGGCTGTATTAATACTCTCATACAAAGGATTTTACGGTGATTCAACAAAGCCAGTGGTTTTAAATTTAAAGAGAATCAGCACTACGTCGCCGCTGAATTTAGACACTTTAGTGGCTAGTAATTACCCAGAAGTTTACAATATTCAAACCGATGCCACCATGGCAAATCCATTTACGTTGGATTTTGACCGTGTTCGGGATTCTGTAAATAATAGATTTGAACAAGCGAAGGATCAAATACGCATTCCTTTAAATCAGACTTTTACGGATCTTTTCATGAAAGTTTATGATTCAACTACCGTTTATAAAACAGATACAAGTCTTCGTCAATATTTTCCAGGGTTTGCATTAAGTGCGAGTGCTGCCGGAAACCCCAATGCATTAATAAGAATTAATTTATTGGATACCAATACAAAATTAGGACTCTATTATAGGACTAATTCCACATCGGTGGTAGGAACAAGAGATACGATGGTAGATTATTTTAAATTTTCTCTCTACGGAAATGGGTATGCAAATTTTATAAAACGCAATAGAGCAGGTTCGGAAATTGCAAAGCATATTGGTGTTCCAAAAGATTCTTTAGTGTATGTTCAAACTAGCCCGGGGACCGCTGTTAAAATAAAGGTACCTAGCTTAAAAACTTTTGCTAATAAAATTATTCACAGAGCTGAATTGGTTGCGGAGCAAGTACCCGCTGAAACACCAAGCTTTTTGGAGTCTCAATTTACACCGCCTAGATATTTATTTCTTGCGGCCTATGACAGTGCTGCGAATACCATAAGGAATGTTCCAAATGATTACCAAGGAACAGTCAATTCTGCCCAGTTTATTCAATTTGGTGGAAGAAGAATTTACAAATCTATACAAGGTTTTGATAATGTAGCCAGCTACAATTTTGATTTGAGTCGATACGTACAAGGTGTTATTTCTAGAAAGGATACCATTTTTGAATTAAGGTTATTCGCTCCTGTAAATGATTCAATTAAATATGTACCGCCTTATCCAAATAATTTACAATCTGGAATCGATTATCTAAATTCTTCATTGGGTAATCAACCTGCCATTGGCCGTGTAAGATTAGGGGGTGGTAAACATTCAAGGTTTAGAATGCGTTTACGCGTTTATTATTCCGATTTATAATCATTAGAATTATTAATATATTTGCATCTTAAAACAAACATCTAAATAAAAGAATATGCCTTATTTATTTACTTCTGAGAGTGTTTCTGAAGGACATCCAGACAAAGTAGCGGATCAGATTTCTGACGCTTTAATCGACAACTTTTTAGCATTTGATCCACAGTCAAAAGTGGCATGTGAGACTTTAGTAACCACAGGTCAGGTGATCTTGGCAGGTGAGGTAAAATCTAAAGCGTATTTAGACGTACAAACCATTGCACGTGATGTGATCAAGAAAATTGGTTACACAAAGAGTGAGTATATGTTTGAAGCGGATAGCTGTGGCGTGTTAAGTGCAATACATGAGCAATCTGCCGATATCAATCAAGGGGTGGACAGAAAAAAGAAAGAAGAACAAGGTGCTGGTGACCAAGGGATGATGTTTGGTTATGCAACCAATGAGACCGATGATTATATGCCATTGGCTTTGGACTTAGCGCACAAAATTTTAATTGAATTGGCTGCTTTAAGAAGAGAAAATAAAGCCATTAAATATTTGCGTCCTGATGCAAAATCTCAGGTAACCTTAGAATATAACGACAAAAACCAACCCGTAAGAATTGACGCGATTGTGGTTTCTACACAACATGATGATTTTGATAAGGAAGGAAAGATGTTAGCGAAAATCAAAAAGGATATCGTTGAAATTTTAATTCCAAGAGTAAAAGCAAAATATAAGAAATACGCTAAGTTGTTTAACAACAACATTACATATCATATTAACCCAACAGGAAAATTTGTCATTGGTGGTCCACATGGTGACACGGGTTTAACAGGTCGTAAAATTATCGTAGATACCTACGGTGGCAAAGGTGCACACGGTGGTGGTGCCTTCTCTGGTAAGGATCCAAGCAAGGTAGACCGTTCTGCAGCATATGCAACACGTCATATAGCTAAGAATTTAGTAGCTGCTGGTGTGGCTTCTGAAGTATTGGTTCAAGTTTCTTACGCGATTGGTGTGGCAAAGCCGACCTCTATTAACGTAAACACTTACGGTACGGCTAAAGTAAAATTAACAGATGGGCAAATAGGCAAGTTGGTTGAATCCATTTTTGATTTACGTCCTTACTTTATTGAGCAAAGATTAAAGTTAAGAACACCCATGTATAGTGAAACTGCTGCTTACGGACATATGGGTCGTAAGAACGAAACAGTAACTAAAACATTTACTACTCCAGACGGTAAATCTAAAACCATGAAAGTGGAATTGTTTACTTGGGAGAAATTAGATTATGTAGCGAAAGTTAAAAAAGCTTTCGGTTTAAAATAGTTCATTGAGTTTTACAAAAGCCCGTTCCGAAATTTTCAGGACGGGCTTTTTTTTTAAAGTGCAACTTTTATAAATATGCGTAAAATATATTGAATATGAATGATCAAGTAAATCCTTGGAAGACATTAAGTGGTGAAGTAAAATACGATAACCCTTGGATTAATTTAACTGAATACAAGGTAATCACGCCAGCGGGTTCCGAAGGTATTTATGGCAAAGTACATTTTAAAAATGTTGCTATTGGAGTTATTGCATTAGATGCAGAAGACCACACTTATTTAGTGGGTCAATATCGTTTTCCATTGGATTTATATAGTTGGGAAATTCCAGAAGGAGGTTGCCCCGAGGGAACCGATTGGCTTACCGCAGCCAAGAGAGAATTAAAAGAAGAGACAGGCTTTGAAGCAGGAAAGTGGACAGAGATTTTACAAATGCATGTGTCCAATTCGGTATCGGACGAATATAGCGTTGTATATGTTGCACAGGATTTAAAAGCAGGAGAAGCAGCCCCTGAAGACACAGAAGATTTAAAAATCATGAAAATGCCATTTGCTCAAGCAGTGGATTGGGTAATGCAAGGAAAAATTACCGATTCCATATCGGTAGCAGCTATTTTGAAATGGGAGTTACTTAAAGCGCTGTAAAAACTTTAACTTTGACCTATGCAGGAGAGAAATAATAGACCAGAAAGAAATTATTCAGGCCCAAGAAGATTTAGTCCGCGTCCTATTTTCACAACGGAGCGAAAATTTATCATTGGACGCCAACCCTTAATTGAATCTTTGGAGTCAGGTGCAAATATTGAAAAAATATTGATTCAAAAAAATGCACAAGGAGAGGGATTAATGGAAATAAAACAGTTTGCAAGAGAACATACCATCCCTGTTCAATTGGTTCCCATTGAAAAACTAAATGGAATGACCAAGGCCAATCATCAAGGGGTGTTGGCATTTATTTCCAATGTAAAATATTTGGACTTACAACAAGTAATTGATTTTGTAGTAGCTAAAGGGGAGACCCCTTTATTTGTAATGTTAGACGGAGTGACGGATGTAAGAAATATTGGTGCCATCAGTAGAAGTATTCATTGTTGTGGGGCACAAGCATTAATCATTCCAGACAAAGGGGTGGGTGCTTTAAACGAAGAAGCATTTAAAAGTAGCGCGGGTGCATTAGAGCATATTCATGTAGTGCGGGTGAGTAGTTTATTAAAAGCAGTAGATGATTTGCATTTGAATGGGATACAAGTTTTCACCAGTGAAATGCGTGCCGATAAAAATGTACATGAACTAGATTTTAAAGTACCTAGTTGCGTTATAATGGGTGATGAGGGAAGGGGGGTACAGCCTTATCTAGCAAAAGCGGCTGACTATTTCTTTAAAATTCCTATGGCCACCAATTTTGATTCATTTAATGTATCGGTAGCAGCAGGTATTGTTTTATACGAAGCCATGAAGCAAAGATTATTTCCTGCATCAAAATAAACTTACATGAGTGCATTAAAACTAAAATTAACCCTGGATGCAAAACCTGCTAACCATAAAATTAATTATGGGGAAAGACTCCTATTAATGGGCTCTTGCTTTACAGAGAATATAGGGTTAAAATTGCAAGCTCATTTATTTGAAACCCTTGAGAACTCACATGGTATTTTGTTTAATCCAGTAAGTGTTCAAAACGCTTTAATGGATATTATTTCAAACAAGAAGTATACCGAATCAGAATTATTTTTATTAAATGATGTTTGGAATAGCTGGCATCATCATAGTCGTTTTTCAGGGGTTACCCAACAGGAGGCATTGGATAAAATGAATGGAGCCATTCAAGAAGCACATAGTTATCTAAAATCAGCACATCATTTAGTAATCACTTTAGGATCTGCATGGCTTTATACTTTAAATGAAAATTCGCCTGATCATATGGGTATGGTAGTTGCAAATAATCATAAAGCACCTGCGAATTGGTTTACCAAAAAATTATTGCAGCCGCAGGAATTACTATCGAATTTGCACACTCTTGTTACTCATTTAGAATCATTCAATCCAAATTTACATATTGTATTTACCATTAGTCCTGTTCGTCACTTAAGGGAAGGATTGGTGGAAAATAATAGAAGTAAAGCGGTGCTCATTCAAGCGGTGCATGATTTAGTTTCAATGGAGAAGAATATTGAGTATTTCCCAGCGTATGAATATGTGATAGACGACTTAAGGGATTATAGATTTTATGCGGAGGACTTAGTGCATCCCAACTATGCCGCTACCCAATATGTTTGGGAAAAATTGGTAGACACTTATATGACAGCGGATACACAATCTATCATGAAACAAGTAGCTGAATTGCAATTGGCATTCAACCATAAACCTTTTTTTAGCGGCTCTACGGAGCATCAAAAATTTCTACTTTCGTATATAGAAAAAACCAAGTTTTTGATGGCGCAATGTCCTCAGTTGCCATTGGAAAAACACCTTCAATTTTTTAGCGAGCAAATTGGTAAATAATTACTTAATTTAGACGTCTAAATTAAACGTATGCGCATATTGCCATTTATTGTTACTACCCTAGCAACCGTAGGATTAATTTTTACATTAAATAGACAGTGGAATCTTGGTGGAAATAATACACCTAAGATTGGTTATTTTTTATCACCACAACATGGTTTTTGGAAAAACGCTGAAAAAGTAAACGCTAACTTTGATGCATCCATTATTGCGGGTGAACTTAAAGGCAATGTAGACGTATATATGGATGAAAGATTGGTGCCGCATATTTATGCAGAAAATGACCAAGATGCATACTTTGTACAGGGTTTTTTACATGCTAAGTTTAGATTATGGCAAATGGATTTTCAAACACGCGCAGCTTCAGGTAGATTAAGTGAGGTGTTAGGATCTAGGACTTTAGTAAATGATCGTAAATTTAGAAGATTAGGCATGGTGTATGGTGCTGAAGAAACAGAAAAATATATTAATGAGCACAATCCAGGGATGAAGGAGACGGTAGATGCTTATACTGCAGGAGTAAATGCTTATTTGAAACAATTGTCACCAGAGGATTTACCATTCGAATATAAATTATTGAATTACGAACCAGAACAGTGGACGCCTAAAAAAACCTACTTGTTTTTGATGTTAATGTCCTATGATTTAACTGGTAGGGCCTCGGTTGCGGACTTGCAATTAACAAATACGAGAGACTATCTTGGATATGATTTGTTTGAAAAAATGTATACCAATCAACAAGACTCTTTGGATCCCATTATACCTAAAGAAACTGTATTTGCTAGTCCTTCCATAAAGCCGATTACACCCATGTCTGCTGATTCTCTTTATTTGAAAAAGAACAATTCAAATGCATCCGTTGTGGTTGATGGAGCAACCCCTGAATCGCCAGATAAAAATAATGGAAGTAATAACTGGGCAGTGTCTGGTAGTAAAACAAAATCGGGTCGCCCCATTTTATGCAGTGATCCTCATTTGGGTTTGAATCTTCCTTCACTTTGGTATGAAATGCAAATTACCACGCCAACCCATAGTACTTATGGGGCTAGTTTCCCTGGTTCTCCTGCAGTTATTATTGGTTTTAACGACAATATTGCATGGGGTGTAACCAATGCCGGCCGTGATGTGTTGGATTATTATGAATTAAAATTTAAGGACAATACGCAAAAAGAATATTTATTAAATGGAACCTGGACACCAACAACCAATAGGCAGGAAATAATTAAAGTAAAGGACAGTGCAGATGTGGTTGAAAATATTGCAATGACTTATTGGGGACCAACCATGTATGATAGTCATTTTAAAGATGAGCAGTCAAAAGGTAGAAATTTGGCAGTGAGGTGGACTGGACATAATGCTTCAACAAGCGTAGAAACTTTTTACAAATTAAACAGGGCAAAAAATTATGATGACTATATTAATGCCATTTCTTTATGGAAATGTCCAGGTCAAAATTTTGTTTTTGCAAGTAAGACCGGAGATATTGCCATTAAGCAACAAGGAAGTTTTGTGGCAAGATGGGATCGCCAAGGTGATTTTATTATGCCAGGTATAGACAGTAGTTATGATTGGCAAGGAATGATTCCAAATGAGGAAAATCCAATGATGAAAAATCCAGAACGTGGTTTTGTGAGTAGTGCGAATCAGAAGTCAGTGGATTCAACTTATCCTTACTACTTAGGAACCGCTTCTTCATTTCCATTATACAGAGGAATCAGTGTAAATAAGCGATTGGCTGTAATGAATCAGATTACACCCATTGATATGCAGGGTTTGCAAACAGATAATTATAATGTATTTGCTGAAGTGGCAAGGCCTGCTTTAAATAAATTTACAGACCTAAGTAAGTTAAGTCCCGACGCCCAGAGAATGGTCAATGAAATGAATCGTTGGGATTTAAATAATAACGCGAATTCAAAAGGCACCACCGCATTTAAAATTATTTGGGACAGCGTAGAGTATGCAGTTTGGGGAGACGAAATTGCAGGATCTAAAATACCACTAACAAAACCAGAAGCATTTGTGTTAGTTGACCAAATGAATAGGGATAGTAATTTTTCTATTGCGGATGATATTCGAACTAAGGATAAAATTGAAACCTTAAAGGATCAGGTACAATTGGGCATAGAAAAAGCAACCAAGAAATTAATTGCGTTAGAAAAAGAAAACAAATTAGCATGGGCTATTTTTAAAGCAACTAGTGTGAATCATTTAACAAAAACGCCGGCATTAAGTAGATTGAATTTATCAATAGGGGGTGGGGTAAATATAATTAATGCGACTACAGAAAATCATGGACCTAGTTGGAGAATGGTTGTGCATTTGACCGATGAAATCGAAGCCTATGGTTTATATCCTGGCGGTCAAAGCGGGAATCCAGGAAGTCCTTATTATGATACTTTTATAGATTCTTGGGCAGCGGGCAAATATTACCGTTTATTGTTTTTGCCTAAAGCAAAATTAATTACCAATGAAAGAACAAAGTGGCGTATTCAATTTAAAAATGCCTAAATCTATTCCCTTATTTTTCAAAATTATTTTATGAAATCAAATCAATCAGTAGTTATAAAATTTTTAATAGGCACTATCGTCTCTGCTTTATTGGCTTATGCAATTGGAATTTATGGAAACCTTCCTTGGTGGAGTTTTGTAATTTCTAATTTTATAGTAGCCATTTTGATTGTGCAAAGTCCATGGAAAGCATTTTTATCTGGCGCCTTAGGTGTTGGATTACTTTGGTTAATTTTAGCCCTTATAATAGATAATCAGAATGGCCATTTGTTGTCCTCGAAAGTGGCCAATATCTTACCTTTAAAAGGGTCCACCACTGCATTAATAGCAATCACCGCTTTTGTAGGGTTTATATTGGGAGGGCTTTCCTCCTTGTCCGGGAGTTTTGCAAGAAAAGTAAAGTAAAAATGTATTCAAATATTCTATTTACAAAGCAGAGGGACATCAATCATTCTCCTTTGTTTTAAGGATTTTTATTTTCTGTATCTTTGTAATCAATTTGCTTAATCTGTAATTGAGCTTAAATTAAAAACATATGTCAGTATTACATAATCGTGTTTCCAACGAGGAGTTGAAGCAAAAGTTGTATGAGGAAACCTTCCCAAGAACAACTATCAGTTTTTACCAGTATTTTCCAATACAAGACCCTCAATTATTTAGAGACGAAATTTATCGTGCCTTGAATGCCATGAAAGTGTTTGGAAGGATTTATGTGGCGAAGGAAGGGATTAATGCGCAAATTAGTTTGCCAACGCACAATATGGAATTAGTTAGGGATTACTTGTATTCTTTTAAGCCACTTAAAGGGTTGCGTTTAAATATTGCAGTGAATGATGATGGCAAAAGTTTTTGGGTATTAAGAATAAAAGTGCGTGAAAAAATTGTAGCGGATGGAATTGAGGATTCGAATTTTAGTATGGAGAATAAGGGTAAGTATTTGAGCGCAAAAGAGATGAATGATTTACTGGAAAAGGAGGAGACCATCGTAATTGATATGCGCAATCATTATGAGTATGAAGTGGGTCATTTTGACAAAGCCATTGAAATTCCTTCTGATACTTTTAGGGATCAATTACCAATGGCTGCTGACTTGATGAAGGACAATAAGGATAAAAATATAATCATGTATTGCACTGGGGGTATTCGTTGCGAAAAAGCGAGTGCTTATATGTTACACAAGGGATTCAAAAATGTATTTCATTTGGAAGGGGGCATTATAAATTATGCCAATAAAATTAAAGAGGCTGGCTTAGAGAGTAAGTTTAAGGGGAAGAATTTTGTATTTGATGAAAGGCTAGGCGAAAAGATCACCGAGGATATTATCGCAAAATGTCATCAATGCGGAAAGCCTGCTGACACTCATACCAATTGCAAAAATGACGCCTGCCATTTATTATTTATTCAATGCGAGGATTGTACTAAATCCTTTGATGGATGTTGCACTACTGAATGCAAAGAGGTATATCATTTACCCCTGGAAGAACAAGAAAAGCTGAGAGCAGGCAATAAAAATGGTATCATGGTGTTTAATAAAAGTAAACAGCGCTTAAGGCCAAGATTAGGAGTGGATATAGATGTAAAATGATATTTAAAATTTTCCATTCTTTTCTGTGCGCCACTTAACGCTATGGCTCGATTTTCAGAAGTGAAATACTTTTAAATAATTCAATTATCTTATAAAGCTTCGCAAATCAAATGATAGGTTTCTTCATCAGATTTTGTCTCAGGTTTAAATGGCGCTCCAATTACTTTTTCGTAAAGCTCAATATATCTTTTTGAAATGGTATCAATCCACTCATCGCTCATCTCGGGAACTATTTGACCTTCTTTCCCCATGAAATTATTTTCAATCAACCATTCACGTACAAATTCTTTACTTAATTGTTTTTGTTTTTCTTTTTTTGTTTGACGTTCTTCAAATCCATCTGCATAAAAATAACGAGAAGAATCCGGCGTATGAATTTCGTCCATTAAATAAATAGTGTCGCCAATTTTCCCAAATTCATATTTAGTATCTACTAAAATTAAACCCTGCTTCGCTGCAATTTCCTTTCCTCTTTCAAATAAAGCCAATGCATATTTTTCTAATACTGCCCAATCTTCAGCAGTTGCTAATCCTTGTTTAATAATTTCTTCTTTTGAAATATCTTCATCATGCCCTTCACTTGCTTTAGTGGATGGGGTAATAATAGGGCTTGGGAAAAAGTCATTTTCTACCATGCCTTCAGGAAGTTGTACGCCACATAAAATACGTCCGCCTGAATGGTAAGTTCTCCAAGCATGTCCTACTAAGTTTCCCCTCACGACCATTTCAATTTTGAAAGGGGTACATTTTTTACCAATTGCTACATTTGGCGCAGGGGTATCCAATAGCCAATTTGGGCAGATATCTGTTGTTTTTTGCAACATATAGGCTGCTATTTGGTTGAGGACCTGGCCTTTAAATGGGATGGGTTTGGGTAAGATTACATCAAATGCAGAGATTCGATCGCTTGCTATCATCACAAGTAGTTCATTTTCAAGGTAATAGACATCTCTTACTTTGCCGTGGTATTCACCGATTTGCTGTGGGAAAGACTTTGAATTCATACTGCTAAATTAAAAATTTAAGGCTAATTCTCGATAATTTTTTTAAATGCTAATATTTTGTTATTTTGTACTACAATTCAATTAAAAACAAACATTTATGAAACGATTTTTAAGCCAGATGGGTTTAGTTTGTCTTGCCATAATCATGGCGATTTCGGCAAATGCCCAAACAGCAGGTGCCATAACAGGTACTGTTAAAAATTCAGCTACCTCGGAAACATTAACTGCTGTTACAATTACAGTAAAAGGTGGCAACGCAGGTACTTACACTGATGACAAAGGAAATTTTAAGTTAGTTACAACACAAAAAGCGCCGTTTACTTTGGTGTTTTCTTCTGTTGGATATGCATCAAAAGAAGTTGCTGTTGATGCCAATACTACAAAACTATCCGTTAGTTTAACACCAAGTTATACGCTGGGTTCTGATGTAGTTGTTTCTGCATCAAGAGTTGCGGAAAGAATTTTAGAATCTCCAGTTTCTATTGAAAGAGTAAGTAGTGCTCAAATCAAAACAGCTGCTGCGACTAACTATTACGATTTATTAGCAAATTTAAAAGGGGTGGATGTTGTTGCTGCTAGTTTAACGTTTAAAAGTATTTCAACAAGAGGATTTAATGGTAGTGGTAATAATCGTTTAAATCAATTGATAGACGGTATGGACAACCAAGCGCCAGGTTTAAACTTCTCTGTTGGTACCATTACAGGACTTACTGAATTAGACGTTGATAATATGGAATTATTGGCAGGTGCCTCTTCTGCATTATATGGTTCTGGTGGTATGAATGGTACTATTTTGATTAATAGTAAAAACCCTTTTAAATACCAAGGATTAAGCTTTCAAATTAAGCAAGGGGTAAACCACGTTGATAATTATCAGCGTCCACAAGCTGCTTACAAAGATTACTCAGTAAGATTTGCAAGCAAAATTGGAGATCGTTGGGCATATAAAATTGCGACTCAATATACCGAAGCACAAGATTGGTTAGCTAAAAATGATCAAAACTATTCTAGAACTACTGGTACCCCAAATGGCCAAGTAATTCCAGGAAACAGATATTCTGATTTCAACTATGATGGAGTTAACATATATGGTGATGAAACAACCTCTTCTTTAAGCTCAGTATTTAGCTCAGTAAAAGCAGGGGTATTGGGTGCATTAACTGCTGCTTATGGTGGTAATGCAACTGCTGCGAATGCTGCATATGGTCAATTATATGGAGCTGCTGTTGCAGGTCCTTACTCTGTAAACTTAACTACTTATTCTGCTTTCTTAAGAGGAGCCAATGCTGCTTTAGCACCATATGCACCTTATTTATTTGGAGAAGCAAGAGGTTTATTTACAGGTGTGAATGTTAGCCGTACAGGTTATGCTGAATCGGATATCATTAACCCAGTTGCTAAAAACTTTAAAGTGACTGGATCTATACATTATAAAATAGATGATAAAACAGAAGCTTCTTTTAGTGCTTATACTGGTTCTGGTAATACGGTTTATACAGGAAGTGACCGTTACTCTATTTATGGCTTAGGATTAAGCCAATTTAAGTTAGAAGTAAAATCTAAGAACTGGATGATTAGAGGTTATAAAACATTAGAAAATTCTGGTGAATCATTTAATGCAACCATTACTGCACGTTATTTCAATGAATTAGTTAAGCCAAGTACTACTTGGTATCCTACCTATACTGCTGCCTTTGTAACCTACAGAGATGCAGGTATGAATTTATTAGATGCGGGTGCTGCTGCGAGAGCGGTTGCTGATGCAGGAAGACCAACTGGTAGAATTGGTGAGTCTGATTTATTTAAGTCAGTTGCTGGTATTCCTATTTCTAAAGGTGGGGGTCGTTTCTTAGATAAATCACAATTAACTGTAGTTGAAGCAAATTATAACTTAACAGAATTATTTGGTTTAGAAAAATACAATGCAGATTTATTAGTAGGGGGTATCATTAAAAATTATTCTTTAAATTCTCAAGGAACTTTATTTGCGGATACAGCTGGAAAAATTGGCATTAACGAAAGTGGTGCGTATGCTCAATTGTCTAAGCGTTATTTTGATGATATCTTAAAAGTGTCATTCTCTGGTCGTTATGATAAGAACGAAAACTTTGCTGGTCGTTTTACGCCAAGAGTATCTGCGGTGATTAAAGTTGCTGAAGATAATAATATCCGTGTTTCATATCAACAAGCTTACCGTTTCCCAACTACCCAAAACCAATGGATTAACTTATTAGTGGGTGGTGGTACTCGTTTAATGGGAGGTTTACCTCAATTAAGAGATTACTATAAGTTTAATACAAACCCAGCTTACGCTTTATCAAGTGTATTAGCGGGTGCGCCTGTTGAACAAAAATTTGGAGAATTCAAGCCTGAGTCAATGAGTTCTTTTGAAGTAGGGTATAAAACTTTGATTAACAAGAAATTATTGATCGACTTTTATGCTTACGCAGGTAAGTACACAAACTTTATTAGTGGTGTAACGGTATTGCAATCTCGTAATGCAGCTAGCCCTAAATTAACTGACTTATTAGACGCAAGTACGCGTATTGCTTATAGCATTTCTACAAACGCTCCTGGCGATATACATACAAGTGGTTGGGGTCTTTCTGCAGACTACATGATGCCTCGTAACTTTACATTCTCTGCAAGTATTTATACAGACGAAATTGGAAGTTTACCACGAGGTTTTATTTCTTATTTCAACACTCCATTGTTCAGAGCTAATTTTGCGATTAATAATAGTGGATTCTTATTTAAGAACAGATTAGGCTTTGGTGCTAATTTACACTACCAAGATGACTTCATTTATGAGGGTACATTTGTTGTAGGTAAAATCAATTCTTACCAAACCATTGATGCTGTTTTAACGTATAAAGTGCCTTCTGTTAAATCATTGATTAAAGTAGGTGGTACAAATATTTTGAATAAATATTATACAACTGCATTTGGTAGTCCATCTATTGGTGGATTGTATTATGTAAGTTTTGCTTACAATATTTTATAGAAATTAAGGTGGGTTAGCCTTAAAAATCCCTCTCCAATTTATTGGGGAGGGATTTTTTTTATCCTAAAACACTCATTTTCTTGTATAAAACGCTAATTTTGCTACTCAAATTAAATCCACAATTAAATGCGATCAATAGCCTTTAGAGAAGCATTGCGAGAGGCAATGAACGAGGAAATGAGAAGAGATGAAAGAGTATTTTTAATGGGGGAGGAAGTTGCTGAATACAATGGTGCGTATAAAGTAAGCCAAGGTATGTTAGCAGAGTTTGGTCCAAAACGTATTATTGATACGCCTATTTCTGAATTAGGGTTTACCGCGGTAGCAGTAGGGGCAGCTCAAAATGGGTTGAGACCCATTGTGGAATTTATGACTTGGAATTTTGCGGTATTGCCATTGGATCAAATTTTAAATACGGCTAGTAAAATGTTAGCAATGAGTGGCGGTCAAATTGGTTGTCCAATTGTAATGAGAGGACCTAATGGTAGTGCAGGTCAACTAGGTGCACAACACTCCACTGCATTTGAAAGTTATTTAGCCAATATACCTGGCATTAAAGTGGTTTCTCCTTCAAATGGATATGATGCTAAAGGTTTATTAAAACAAGCGATACGTTACGAGGAAGATCCCATTATGTTCTTAGAGAGTGAGGTGATGTATGGTGATAAAAGTGATGTGCCTGAAGAAGAATATTATATCCCATTAGGTTTAGCAGATGTTAAGAAAGCGGGTACCGATGTAACCATCGTATCTTATAATAAAATGATGAAAGTAGCTTTAGGGGCTGCTGCTGAATTAGAAAAAGAAGGGATTAGTGCCGAAGTGATAGACTTAAGAACCATTCGTCCATTAGACTGGA
>Ga0209768_10001653_pt1 | contig 14171 bp, 13 predicted proteins | sample LauGreSBDMM110SD_3_FD_187564 | JGI IMG/M metagenome (GOLD analysis project Ga0209768, IMG submission 187564) | Freshwater lake microbial communities from Lake Michigan, USA - Sp13.BD.MM110.SD (SPAdes) (version 2) | ecosystem: Environmental > Aquatic > Freshwater > Lake | place: Lake Michigan... | reverse complement strand
TCAAATCTGGTGGGTCGTAGTGGGATCGAACCACTGGCTTCCACCGTGTGAAGGTGGCACTCTACCGCTGAGTTAACGACCCAGATTTCTTAAAAACAGTCTGCTATTTTGACACAGAGTGCAATGTGTTTTCTCTTCTGTAAACACAAAATTTGACATCACATCTTCAGCAAATTTTTCACATTGAAAATCTACTAAAAGACACCGAAAAATCTATTACGAGTAGTATAGTCACACTATACTACTTTATACCTCATGTTAATTCTTGTTGTAGCGTGTAACTGCTTGATTTTGAACAAGAATTTTTTGATTTTTTTAGCTAAGCATGCACGGCATATACGCAGTGTGAAGGCGATGCTCTACCACTGAGCTAACCACGCTATAAAACCGTTAACCGTGTATTTTGACACAAATCCCGCTGCAATTTGGAGGCAGGCCAGCCACACTGCGGATGAAATTCAAGCCGCTTGCCGCCAGACGGTTTTGCCGTTGCTGGCTTTGTCTATCTCATCCAACAATTTTTCATGTCTCATCATTTCTTCTGCCGTGGCATTGATCACCGGCAAATTGAAACGGCTGTAATCCACTTTGGCCGCGCCCTGCCCCGCTTGCTTGGGGTCGTCGCCTTCCATCAGCAAAGCGTCTTGGCCGCGCGTGAGGTTGATGTACACATCGGCCAGCAGCTCAGCATCCAGCAGGCCGCCGTGCAGCGTGCGCGCCGCGTTGCTCACGCCCAGTCGCTCGCACAATGCATCCAATGAATTGCGCTTGCCGGGGTACAACTCCTTGGCCATGGCCAACGTGTCCAGCACGCCGTTGACGTGTTCTTTAAATACTGGCTTGCCTGCGCGTTGCAGTTCGGCATTCAGAAAACCGACATCGAAAGGCGCGTTATGAATAATGATTTCCGCGCCTTGCACATACGCCAGAAATTCTTCCACGATGTTTTCAAAGCGTGGCTTGTCGCTCAAAAAATCTGTGCTAATACCGTGCACCTTCATCGCGTCTTCGTGTATGTCGCGGTCCGGGTTCAGGTAGTGATGAAAATTGTTGCCAGTCAGTTTGCGGTGAAGCAATTCCACACAACCGATTTCAATGATGCGGTCGCCTGCCTCGGGCGAGAGGCCGGTGGTTTCGGTGTCCAACACAATTTGTCGCATGATGTTCAGTGGTTTTCTTTGGCGTGGTTGATGGTGTAGCGCGGAATTTCAATCACCAGGTCTTGATGCGCGACCAGCGCCTGGCAACCCAGACGCGAATTCGGCTCCAAGCCCCACGCCTTGTCCAGCAAATCTTCTTCCTCTTCCAATGCTTCGTTCAAACTGGCCATGCCTTGGCGCACGATGACGTGGCAGGTGGTGCAAGCGCAACTCATGTCGCAGGCGTGCTCGATGTTAATGCCGTTGTCCAGCAAGGCCTCGCAAATGCTGTTGCCCGGCAGGGTTTGAATCTCTTTGCCTTCAGGACAGAGTTCGACGTGCGGAAGGATTTTTATAGTTGTCATCACATGGCCCCAATGTGTTTACCGGCCAGCGCTTTGCGTATGCCGTCGTTCATGCGAGCAGCAGCAAAGGCTTCTGTGCCTTTGGCCAAGGCGTCTGTCGCAGCTTCAATGGCAGCGGGTGTTTCAAGTGATTTGGCAGCCAGCACATCTTTCATCAAAGCACGGATCACGGCTGCCTCGTCGGCGGTGAGCAAATGTTCGTCTGCGTTCAACGCGCTTTGCGCGGCCAGCCACATGCGGTCGGCCTCCAGCCTGGCTTCGGCCAACGCGCGTGCGTTCTTGTCGTATTCAGCGGTGTGAAAACTGTCTTGCAGCATGGCGGCGATTTGATCATCCGACAAACCGTAACTCGGCTTGACATCGATATGCGCTTGCACGCCGCTGTTGGTTTCAATCGCGTCGACACTGAGCAAGCCATCTGCATCGACAGTGAAGGTCACACGTATTCGCGCCGCGCCTGCGGCCATGGGCGGTATACCGCGCAACTCGAAGCGAGCGAGGCTGCGGCAATCGACCACCAAATCGCGCTCGCCCTGCACCACGTGCAAAGCCAATGCGGTTTGTCCATCTTGGTAAGTCGTGAAGTCCTGCGCCATGGCGGTGGGAATGGTTTGGTTGCGCGGCACGATGCGCTCGACCAAACCGCCCATGGTCTCTATGCCCAGCGACAAGGGAATGACATCAAGCAGCAGCAATTCGCCGTTGGGGTTGTTGCCGCTGAGTTGATTGGCTTGTATGGCCGCACCCAAGGCCACCACTTCATCCGGGTTGACGTTGTTCAAGGGTTGGCATTGCAACAGTTCGCCCACTGCAGACTGCACATGCGGCATGCGGGTAGAGCCGCCAACCATGACCACGCCTTGTATGTCAGTGGGCTGTAGATTGGCATCACGCAATGCTTTTTTAACAGCTTGCAAAGTCTTGCGGGTCAAGTGCTGGGTGCATGCTTCAAACTCAGCCCGCGTCACTTTGTGGTTGATGGCACCGTCGCTGAGCTCGACTTGAAATACATATTCGGTGCTGTCTGACAAAGCCTGTTTGCAAGCGCGTGCTGAGGTGAGCATGCGCGATTTATCGGCTGCATTGCTCAATGAGCGACCGGTGGCAGTGAGCACCACATCGGCCAGCGCACGGTCGTAATCGTCGCCGCCCAAAGCGGAATCGCCGCCTGTCGCCATGACTTCGAACACGCCTTGGCTCAAACGAAGAATCGACACGTCAAAGGTGCCGCCGCCTAAGTCGTACACCGCGTAAATGCCTTCGCTGGCGTTGTCCAAACCGTAAGCAATGGCAGCGGCGGTGGGTTCGTTGATCAATCGAAGCACATTCAAGCCAGCCATTTGCGCCGCGTCTTTGGTGGCTTGGCGTTGCGCGTCGTCAAAGTAGGCAGGTACGGTGATCACCGCGCCATAAATATCGTTGTTAAAAGTGTCTTCAGCACGCTGGCGCAACGTGGCCAATATTTCGGCGCTCACCTCGACAGGAGATTTTTCGCCTTCGATGGTTTGCAAACTCAGCATGCCGGGTTTGTCTATCAACTCATAAGGCAGTTGAGTAGCGTTGGCAATATCAGCCACACCGCGACCCATGAAGCGCTTGACTGAGACGATGGTGTTCTGCGGGTCTTCAGCCTGTGCCGCCAAAGCATCGTGGCCGATGGCGCGTTTGCCGTTGCCCAAATAACGCACTGCAGAAGGCAATATGACCCGGCCTTGATCGTCCGGTAGGCATTCGGCGACACCGTTGCGCACACTGGCTACCAGGGAATGCGTGGTGCCCAGGTCTATGCCGATGGCGATGCGCCTGGCGTGCGGATCGGGCGCTTGCCCGGGTTCGGAAATTTGCAGCAAAGCCATGTGCGAGGAATCTTTTTAGTTGTTGTCTAAGCGCTCAAGGCGGTTGTCAAGGTCGTGCTCGAAACGCTCGATGAACATCAGGGCGCGCACCGATTGAGCCGCTTGCGTCCAGTCAGAACGGATGTCTATCGCATCAGCACATTGTTGCAGAAGCTGTTGCTTTTCCGCGCTCATTTGCTGTTGCAGCGCTTCAATGGCGGGTGCGTCTGTGGCCTCGTCGAGTTCTTCGCGCCACTGTATTTGCTGTATCAAAAACGCGTGGGGCATGGCGGTATTGTCTTCGGCGCGAATGGGCGCGCCGTTCAATTCGCATAAATAAGCAGCGCGGCGCAAAGGATTTTTCAGGCGCTGGTAGGCCTCGTTGACCCGCACTGACCATTGCATGGCCAAGAGTTTATCGGCTGCGCCTTGCGAGGAGAAATGGTCGGGATGCACTTGGCGTTGCAGCTGTTTCCACAACTGATCGAGTGCAACCGGGTCTATTTGAAAACGAGGCGGGATGTCAAACAGTTCAAAGTCGCTGCACGCCAGCGTGAGCGCGCCTGTCACTATCCCGTCGCTCACCATCAAACCCGGAAAGATTCACCACAGCCGCAACGGTCGCGCTCGTTGGGATTATTGAATTTAAAGCCTTCGTTCAAGCCTTCGCGCACAAAGTCGAGTTCTGTGCCTTCAAGGTAAGGCAGGCTTTTAGGGTCGATCAAAATTTTTAAACCATGGGCTTCAAACACCATGTCTTCGGGCGCCAGCTCATCCACGTATTCGAGCTTATACGCCAGTCCGGAACAACCGGTGGTCTTCACACCCAAACGCACGCCCACACCCTTGCCGCGCTTGCTAAGGTAGCGGTTCACGTGCCGTGCAGCGGCTTCGGTCATGGAGACTGACATATCAGTGGGTGTGTTTCTTTTTGTAATCGTCGACCGCTGCCTTGATGGCGTCTTCGGCCAAGATGGAGCAATGGATTTTGACCGGTGGCAGGGCCAGCTCTTGGGCGATTTCGCTGTTCTTGAGCGAGGCTGCTTCGTCCAGGGTTTTGCCCTTGACCCATTCGGTGACCAATGAAGACGAAGCGATGGCCGAACCACAACCATAGGTTTTGAAACGCGCGTCTTCGATGATTCCGGTGACAGGATTCACTTTGATTTGCAGTTTCATCACGTCGCCGCAAGCCGGTGCGCCGACCATGCCGGTGCCGATCGAATCGTCGCCCTTTTCAAACGAGCCCACGTTGCGCGGGTTTTCGTAATGATCAATTACTTTCTCTGAATAAGCCATGCTTTTCCTTTAGTGGGCTGCCCATTGGATGGTGCTGATGTCTATGCCTTCTTTGTACATGTCCCACAACGGGCTGAGGTCACGCAATTTACTGACGTTCAGGCGAATGGTGGAAATGGCGAAGTCGATTTCTTCTTCGGTGGAATAACGTCCCACGGTCATGCGCAAACTGCTGTGCGCCAACTCGTCACTGCGGCCCAAGGCGCGCAACACGTAGCTGGGCTCCAGGCTGGCCGAGGTACACGCAGAGCCGGAAGAGACCGCCAGGCCTTTGATACCCATGATGAGGGACTCGCCTTCGACATAGTTGAAGCTGATGTTCAGGTTGTGCGGCACGCGCTGAGTGAGGTGGCCGTTAATGAACACTTGCTCTATGTCTTTCAAACCGTTGAGCAGGCGCTGCGACAAATGCTTGGCCTTGGCAATGTCTTGCGCCATTTCCAGCTTGGCGATGCGAAAAGCTTCGCCCATGCCGACGCACTGGTGCGTGGGCAAAGTGCCGCTGCGCATGCCGCGCTCGTGACCGCCGCCGTGCATTTGCGCTTCCAGACGCACGCGCGGTTTGCGGCGCACGTACAAAGCGCCAATGCCTTTGGGGCCGTAGGTTTTGTGCGAGGCCAGGCTCATCAAATCGACAGGAAGTTCAGCCAAATTGATGTCTACCTTGCCGGTAGATTGCGCGGCATCCACGTGGAAGATGATGCCTTTTTCACGACACATATTGCCGATGGCGACGATGTCTTGAATAACGCCGATTTCGTTGTTCACGTGCATGACGCTGATGAGTGATGTGTCCGGGCGGATGGCGTCTTTCAGTTTATTCAAGTCGAGCAAACCATCTTCCTGCACGTCCAAATAAGTGACTTCAAAACCCTGGCGCTCCAGTTCACGCATGGTGTCGAGCACGGCTTTGTGCTCGGTTTTCACGGTGATCAGGTGTTTGCCTTTGGTTTTGTAAAACTGCGCTGCACCTTTGATGGCCAGGTTATTGGACTCGGTAGCGCCCGAGGTCCAGACGATTTCGCGCGGGTCGGCGCCGATCAAGTCCGCCACTTGCACGCGGGCTTTTTCAACCGCTTCTTCGGCTTCCCAGCCCCAGGCGTGGCTGCGTGAAGCCGGATTGCCGAAATGCTCGCGCAACCAGGGAATCATGGCGTCGACCACGCGGTCGTCACACGGGTTGGTGGAAGAGTAGTCCAGGTAAATCGGGAAATGCGGCGTCATGTCCATGGTGTCACTCAACCTTTGACGAATGCATTGCCCAAGGCAAACACAGAATTCGGTGCGTTGACGCGTATAGGTTTGACCACCGGCCCAGTTGTGATAGATCGTTTCATCATGGGCTTGTCTTCGATTTGCAGGCCTTTGGCCAGCTGGTCATCGACCAGTTTTTGCAGATTGACCGAGTTCAGGAAATCAATCATGCGCTGGTTCAATGAGGTCCAAAGTTCGTGCGTCATGCAACGACCGGTCTCGCCCAAGCAGTTTTCCTTGCCGGCGCAATGGGTGGCGTCGATGGGTTCGTCCACCGACAAAATGATGTCGGCGACTGAAATCTCGTTGGCTTTACGGCCTAGTGTGTAGCCGCCGCCGGGTCCACGGGTGGACTCGACCAGGTTGTGGCGGCGCAATTTGCCGAACAATTGCTCGAGGTAGGACAGGGAAATCTGCTGGCGCTGGCTGATGGCAGCCAGGGTGACCGGCCCGTTGTTCTGGCGCAAAGCCAGGTCAATCATGGCGGTGACAGCGAAACGGCCTTTGGTGGTGAGACGCATAAAAACTCCTGTAAAGCTGCTTTGTCGACTGGATTAGTCAACTATAACACAAGACCAAACGATTTAGTCAGGTAATAGCCCCAAGCCGTCCGGTACTACACCCTATCTTGGGGTGTCGCACCAAAGGTCAAGCCACGTAACCGGCCCAATTGGTCGCGCGTGGACGCCGCCTGCTCGAATTCCAGGTTGCGGGCGTGTTCCATCATCTGCTTTTCCAGTCGCTTGATTTCTTTGGCAACGTCTTTTTCGCTCATGTCCTGCAAACGCGCTTGCTCTAGCTCCATGCGCATGGATTCCTTGTCGGATTTATCGCTGTAAACACCGTCGATCAAATCGCGGATGCCCTTGACCACGCCGCGCGGTGTGATGCCGTTTTCCAGATTGAAAGCGATTTGCTTGTTGCGGCGACGCTCGGTTTCGCCGATAGCGCGTGACATGGAGTCGGTGATGCGGTCGGCGTACAAAATCGCCCGCCCTTCCAAGTTTCGTGCCGCACGACCTATGGTTTGAATCAAGCTGCGCTCTGAACGCAAAAAGCCTTCCTTGTCGGCGTCCAAAATGGCGACCAGCGACACCTCGGGCAAATCTAAACCCTCGCGCAGCAAGTTGATGCCGACCAGCACATCAAACACACCCAAACGCAAATCGCGAAGGATTTCCACGCGCTCGACGGTATCGATATCGCTGTGCAAGTAACGCACTTTGACGCCGTTGTCGCTCAGGTAATCGGTCAGTTGCTCGGCCATGCGCTTGGTCAAGGTGGTGATCAAAACGCGTTCGCTTTTGTCAGCGCGTATGCGGATTTCCTGCAACACATCATCGACCTGGTGCGTGGCCGGGCGCACCTCCACTTGCGGATCCACCAGCCCGGTGGGCCGCACCACTTGCTCGACGACCTGGCCGGCATGCGTTTTTTCATAGTCTGACGGGGTGGCAGACACAAACACCAGCTGGCGCATGCGCCGCTCGAACTCTTCCAGCTTCAAAGGCCGGTTGTCCAAGGCGCTGGGCAAGCGAAAGCCGTATTCAACGAGCGTGAGTTTGCGCGCCCTGTCGCCGTTGTACATGCCCGAGAACTGGCCCATCAGCACATGGCTTTCGTCAAAAAACATGATGGCGTCTTTGGGCAGGTAGTCGGTGAGCGTGCTCGGCGGCTCACCCGGCGCCGCGCCGGACAAATGCCGGGTGTAGTTTTCAATGCCTTTGCAGTGGCCGATTTCGCTCAGCATCTCCAGATCAAACCGCGTGCGTTGCTCGAGTCGTTGCGCTTCTACGAGTTTGCCCATGCCGACCAATTCTTTGAGGCGATCACTCAACTCCAGCTTGATGGTTTCCACGGCGGCCAACACCTTGTCGCGCGGCGTGACATAGTGGCTGGATGGGTAAACCGTGAAGCGCGGGATTTTTTGAATCACGCGCCCGGTCAATGGGTCGAGCAGTTGCAGGCTTTCAATCTCGTCGTCAAACAGTTCGATGCGAATCGCCAACTCGCTGTGCTCGGCCGGAAACACATCGATGGTGTCGCCGCGCACGCGAAAGCGACCGCGCGAAAAATCCATGTCATTGCGTTCGTACTGCATGCGCACCAGTTGCGCAATGATGTCGCGCTGGCCGGGCTTGTCGCCGATGCGCAAAGTCATGACCATGCGGTGGTAACTCTCCGGCTCGCCGATACCGTAGATGGCCGACACGGAGGCCACGATGATGACGTCGCGCCGCTCCAGCAAACTTTTGGTGCAGGACAAACGCATTTGCTCTATGTGCTCGTTGATAGCGCTGTCTTTTTCAATGAACAAATCTCGCTGCGGCACATAGGCCTCGGGCTGGTAATAGTCGTAATAGCTGACGAAATACTCGACCGCATTTTTCGGAAAGAACTCGCGGAACTCGCTGTACAACTGCGCCGCCAGCGTTTTGTTCGGCGCATAAATGATGGCCGGGCGGCCCATTTGCGCGATCACATTCGCCATGGTGAAGGTTTTGCCTGAACCGGTCACACCCAGCAGCGTCTGGAAAATTTCGCCGTCGTGCATGCCTTCGACGAGTTTGGCTATCGCGGTCGGCTGGTCACCGGCAGGCTGGTAAGGCTGAAACAATTCAAACGGCGAGCCAGGATAGGTTTTCCATTCGCCCGCAAGTGCTGCGGCGGCTTCAACGGTTTCTTCAATGACTGCTAAGGGACTGCTCATGTACCGACTTTGAAAGGACGATCCGGCGCGCACATGCGAACCGCTAAAATCGTTGCCAAACCGCTAAGCCTAACGCAGTCTGCGCTGTTTGATCCCGCCCCTGCTTTTTCCCCTTTCTTCAAGGACTGACGATGTCTCTTTTTTCTGCCGTAGAAATGGCACCCCGTGACCCGATTCTGGGCTTGAATGAACAATTTGCGGCTGATACCGCACCGGTCAAAGTCAACCTTGGTGTCGGCGTGTATTTCAACGACCAGGGCAAGCTGCCTCTGCTGGAATGTGTGCAACAAGCAGAACACACCATGATGCTCAAACCCGCTGCGCGCGGTTACCTTCCCATAGACGGTATTGCCGCCTACGACACCGCGGTCAAAGGTCTGGTGTTCGGCGCTGACTCAGAAGCCGTCAAGTCCAACCGCGTTTCAACCGTGCAAGCCCTGGGCGGTACCGGTGGTTTGAAAATCGGCGCCGACTTTTTAAAGAAACTCAACCCCGCAGCCAAGGTGATGATCAGCGACCCAAGCTGGGAAAACCACCGCGCTTTGTTTTCCTCGGCTGGCTTCACGGTCGAAACATATGCGTATTACGATTCTGCCTCTCGCGGTGTGAACTTCCAAGGCATGTTGGACAGCTTGAACGCCGCCGCTCCCGGCACCGTCATCGTGTTGCACGCTTGCTGCCACAACCCCACCGGCTACGACATCACGCCTGAGCAATGGGACAAAGTGGTCGATGCGGTCAAAGCGCGTGAACTCACCGCGTTTTTGGACATGGCTTACCAAGGCTTCGGCCACGGCATCGCCGAAGATGGCGCGGTCATCTCTAAGTTTGTCAAAGCCGGTCTGAATTTTCTGGTCGCCACTTCGTTTTCCAAAAGTTTTAGCTTGTACGGCGAACGCGTCGGCGCGCTGTCGGTGCTGTGCCAATCGGCCGACGAAGCCGCGCGCGTCTTGTCGCAACTCAAAATTGTGATTCGCACCAACTATTCCAACCCGCCGACACACGGCGGCGCGGTGGTCGCAGCCGTGTTGCAAAGCCCGGAATTGCGCCAACTGTGGGAGAAAGAACTCGGCGAGATGCGGGTGCGCATCAAAACCATGCGCCAAAGCCTGGTTGATGGTTTGAAAGCCGCCGGGATCAAAGAAGACATGAGTTTCATCACGCGCCAGATCGGCATGTTCAGTTATTCGGGCTTGAGCAAAGACCAGATGCTGCGCCTGCGCTCAGAGTTCGGCGTTTACGGCACCGACACCGGCCGCATGTGTGTGGCGGCTTTGAACAGCCAGAACATCGGCCACGTGTGTCAAGCCATTGCAACAGTTTTGAAATAGGCGGTAAACATGGCTACCAAAGCACTGATTTTTGACGTATTCGGCACCTTGGTCGACTGGCGCAGCAGCATCGCGCACGAAGCCCAAACCCTGTTGTCGCCGCTGGGCCTGAGCACCGACTGGCACGCCTTCGCTGACGACTGGCGCAACGAATACCAGCCGGCCATGGAAAAAGTGCGCAGCGGTCAGCGCGGCTTTTGCAAACTGGACGAGTTGCACAGAGGCAATCTGGATATCGTGCTGGAGCGTTTGGGCTGGCATCAGGTGAACGAAGCCACACGTCAACAGCTAAACCTGGGCTGGCACCGCCTTGAGCAATGGGCGGATGTAGAACAAGGGCTGGCGCGGCTGCGGCAAAAATTTGTGTTGGCGCCCTGCTCCAACGGCCATATAGGTTTGATGGTCAACCTGGCCCGACACAATCGCTGGCATTGGGACGCGATCACCGGCGCGGAAATAGCGCGCGACTACAAACCGCAAGCCATCGTCTACCAGGCTTCGGCTGCGGCGCTGGGCTTCACACCGGAAGAAACCATGATGGTGGCCGCGCACTCAGACGATCTGACCGCCGCAGCGCGCGCCGGTCTGAAAACCGCGTTCATCTCCCGACCCGACGAACACGGCCCGGGTTTGGGCGAATCTGTCGCTAAATCGCCTGTGGATTATTCAGCCACTGACCTGATGGATTTGGCAACCCAACTGGGTTGCGCTTAAGCCGATTTCGCGCTTCCAGGGTTCAACTGCTTTCAAAGGCAGTTGAACCATTCAAAACATCACACACTGTCCCACACCAGCGAACGCATGGCGATCGCGCCTAGCTGAAAACCAGTGTTGAAATAAGACTGGGCCAGCGCTGCCCCGGGCCGAACTGCGTACCCAAATCCACCCAACTGCGGCGGTATTCGTTGTCTTCGATGGCGTTCATCGGGTTGCCGTGGCCTAAAAACAGGACGGGCAACGGTTTTTCAGACAATTCGGCGCTACTCAGTGACAAAGTTTGTTGATTCAATCAGTAACTCCCCGGGTTGCCGACATTTTGCGGCCCAAGCCAAACGGGCAGCTTGCACACGTGACAGCATGTCAGCACGAAATGCATTTCAGCTGTTATATTGCACTGCAACAAACACATAGTGAGGTGTCAGCCATGCTTTACCAATTCTATGAAGCCCAAAGGGCGTTGATGGAACCTTTCGCCGAATTTGCCCAAGCGTCTTCCAAGATGCTGGCCAACCCGGTATCCCCATTTGCGCAAAACCCGATGGTGCAGCGCATCTCCGCTTCCTACGACTTGATGTACCGACTCGGAAAAGACTATGTCAAACCGGCATTTGGCATTCACTCGGTACATGTCAAAGGCTCTGATGTAGCGGTGCAAGAACACATCGAAATCAGCAAGCCATTTTGTGATTTGTTGCGCTTTAAATGCTTCAGCGACAACACAGACACCCTGCACAGTCTGCACGACATGCCGGCCGTCTTGGTGGTAGCGCCCCTCTCCGGCCATTACGCCACGCTGTTGCGCGACACCGTTCGCCAACTGTTAAAAGACCATAAAGTTTTTATCACTGACTGGAAAAACGCCCGCTTGGTGCCTTTGAGCGAAGGTGAATTTCACCTGGACGACTACATCAACTATGTGCAGGAGTTCATCCGCCATATTCAAAACACGCAAGGCCATTGCCACGTCATCAGCGTCTGCCAGCCAACTGTGCCGGTGCTGGCCGCTGTGTCGCTGATGGCGAGCCGCGACGAAACCTTGCCCCTCAGCATGACTATGATGGGCGGTCCGATTGACGCGACCAAATCACCGACCGCCGTCAACAACTTGGCCATGAACAAGAGCTACGAATGGTTTGAACACAACGTGATTTACCGCGTACCGCCCAGCTTCCCTGGCGCTGGACGCCGCGTCTACCCCGGCTTTTTGCAGCACACCGGTTTTGTGGCCATGAACCCCGACCGGCACATGAACAGCCATTACGACTATTTCAAAGACCTGATCAAAGGTGACGACGCCAGCGCCGAACAGCACCGCCAGTTCTACGACGAATACAACGCCGTACTGGACATGGACGCCGACTATTACTTGGAAACCATTGCCACGGTGTTTCAAGATTTCAAACTCGTGCGCGGCACCTGGGACGTGCGGTCGGAAACCGGCGAGATTGAGCGCGTGCGTCCGCAAGACATCACCGGTTGCGGTTTGTTGACTGTCGAAGGCGAACTCGATGACATCTCCGGCTCTGGCCAAACCAAGGCGGCCTTGAAGTTGTGTGCAGGAATTCCAGCCAGCGACAAGCACCACTTTGAGGTCAAAGGTGCCGGTCACTACGGTATCTTCAGCGGAAGACGTTGGCGCGATCTGGTCTACCCAGAAATCGTGGCTTTCATACAAGCGCATCACCCCAAGACTAAAAAAGCAGCTGCAAAAAAACCTGCGGTCAAAGCCTTAGGTAAAACAGTCAGCAAAGCCAAAACTGTGGCGACCAGCAGCCGACGCCGCGCGACTGCCTGAATGCAGTGAATTTGGCTGAACGTATTTTGGAGGTTTTGCCGCAGACGCAATGCACGCGTTGCGGCTACCCCGATTGCGCGGCCTATGCAGATGCCATTGCCAGCGGTGAAGCGGCTATCAACCAATGCCCGCCCGGCGGCGACGAAGGCATACATCGTTTAGCTGTGGTGACCTCTCGGGCCTATCTTCCTCTTAACCCGAATAACGGTGTGCAAGCCCCGCGCAGCGTGGTTTGGATTGATGAGAACTGGTGCATAGGCTGCACCTTGTGCATTGAGGCCTGCCCGGTGGACGCCATCATTGGCACGCACAAACGCATGCACACCGTCATTGAGTCAGAGTGCACAGGCTGTGAACTCTGCCTGCCGGTTTGCCCTGTTGATTGCATGCTGCTGGAAAATGTCAGCGGTGAGGCCAGCGGCTGGGATGCTTGGTCTGCATCAGCTGCTGAGCAAGCAAGGCAGCGGTATGCGGACAGGCAAGCGCGTTTGTCTGCGCCTGTCGTCGCTGCTCCCAGTCTGCCTGAAATGCACAAACAAAGCCGGGTAGAGGCTGCGCTGGCGCGGGCTAAGGCGCAAACCGGTCAAGCAGAGGATTAAAAGTACTCAACACCTCACACAAAAGACTTGTCTCAGTGACTTAGACCTTAGGGTACAAGCTGCGCATGTTGGCTCAACTTGTACCCTTCATTCACTCAACTCAGCGTAAAGCCTGTTGTCCCCACAACACCACCATCTTTGCGGGTCAACACAATAGTCGCTGAACGCGGCCGGGCGCTCTTGGCAGTGTTTGCCGTTGCAGGGTTGCCACTGCCTGTATCGCTGTAAGGCCAGCTACTCGTTGGAGTTGCCAAGTTCTCCGCTTTAGTGTTTTCACCCGGGTGCTGAATGTTGATGAACAAAGCCTTGCCATCATAGGTTTCAGTGATGCCAGTGATTTCGCAGTCTATTGGCCCAGTAAGTAAGCGCTTGAGTTGACCTACTTTGCCAACGCGAGTAGTAACAGTTTGACTGACTCCGCCTACAGAATTGGTAACAGAGACCGAACTGCCATCGCCGACCTGTCCCGGAATAGCAGCAAGAAGCATGCAGGTACTGCCGGATCCATTGCTTTCATTTGTAAATTGACCATCATCTGTCTGTATGTACATGATGCCGGTCTTTTTTGAGAACCAAAGTCCATCAGGGCTTGACAAGAAGTTATCGGCGGTAAGCCCCGACAGATTCACGTTGGCATTATTGAGGTCATCAGTCTCTGCACCAAACACATAAATATCCCAGTCAAACGCAGTTGCAGCAGGGTTGCTGTTATTTTCACGCCAGCGAATGATATGTCCATTCCAGTTGCCAGCAGTGTTACCAGTACCTGATGAATTGTCTGTGTAAGACCTTGGATTGGCTGCATCAGTTTCAATAACAGGCCGCTTGGATCTGGCGTTGGTAAGTGTGAAATAAACCTCACCATTCGCTGGATTCACAGCACCCCATTCAGGGCGATCCATTTGGGTAGCGCCTTTTTTATCTGCAGCAATACGAGTGTTCAGGTAGGGATCAACTGCCGAAAATGTATAAGTTTCACTACCTACTAATTGAATCTCGCCGTTCAAACCAGTTGTCAGTTCAAGCCATTCGCCAGTGAAGTTGCTGTTGAACTTGGCAACATACAACTTGCCTGCATCCAAATATTTATCACCAGCAGCTAGACCGCCGTTGACATCAGATTG
>Ga0209768_10001652_pt1 | contig 14176 bp, 12 predicted proteins | sample LauGreSBDMM110SD_3_FD_187564 | JGI IMG/M metagenome (GOLD analysis project Ga0209768, IMG submission 187564) | Freshwater lake microbial communities from Lake Michigan, USA - Sp13.BD.MM110.SD (SPAdes) (version 2) | ecosystem: Environmental > Aquatic > Freshwater > Lake | place: Lake Michigan... | reverse complement strand
ATTAAAAAATTAGCCAATGAGCGTGCAAAAAAAGCAAATTTGCACAATAAAAAATTAAGAGATTGTCGCGTTCATTTGAGTGATGATTTGCCTGTAAAAAATAAAGAGATGTTTATTTCCTTGCAAAAGGGAAGTACTTTATTTATAACGGAAGGAGATTCGGCTAGTGGTAGCATCACTAAATCACGTAATGTAGATACGCAAGCGGTATTCAGTTTAAGAGGTAAACCTTTGAATGCTTTTGGGTTAACAAAAAAAGTGGTTTATGAGAATGAGGAATTTAATTTGCTTCAACATGCTTTAAATATTGAAGAAGGGTTGGAAGGCTTGCGTTACAATCAAATTGTCATTGCTACCGATGCCGATGTGGATGGGATGCACATTCGTTTGTTAATACTTACCTTCTTTTTACAATTTTTTCCTGACCTCGTTAAAAAAGGGCATGTATTTGTTTTAGAAACACCATTATTCCGTGTGCGCAATAAGCAGAAAACAATTTATTGTTATGATGAAAATGAAAAGCAAGCTGCAATAAAAGAACTTGGATCAAAACCTGAAATTACCAGGTTTAAAGGATTGGGTGAGATTAGTCCGGATGAGTTTGGCAAGTTCATTAATGCAGATATCAAATTGGATCCAGTGATTTTAGAACAGGGGGATCATATTCAACATTTGTTAGAATATTACATGGGAAAAAATACACAGGAAAGACAGGAGTTTATTATTGAAAATTTACGTGCCGATTTAGATATAATCGAAACCAACTAAACCTTTTTGAGCTAAATCATGTTTGAGTTCCATAAAAATAGAAAACAATATTTTGAAATGCAGGTGAATAACGCTGCACAATTTGTTATTCCATTTATTGAACAAAAAATAAAAATTACACCAGGCATGCAGGTGCTTGAAATTGGATGTGGGGAAGGTGGGGTGCTTAAGGCATTTGTCAATAAAGGTTGCATAGGCGTGGGCGTTGAATTAGATGAATCTAGATTAGTGAATGCGCGTGAATGGTTAAAAGAAGATATTGGTGCGAATAAAATTCAATTTATCTCAAAAGATATTTATCAAGTAAATCCGGCTGTTGAATTTCCATCCTTATTTGATATCATTATTTTAAAAGATGTAATTGAGCATATTCATGATCAAAAAAAGTTAATGGGTTGGATGCAGCAATTTTTAAAACCAAGCGGTGCGATCTATTTTGGATTCCCCCCTTGGCAAATGCCATTTGGCGGACATCAGCAATTATGTACCCATTCCATTTTGAGTAAATTGCCTTATTATCATTTGCTGCCTACTTTTTTGTACAAGTTTATCTTATCAATAGCAAAACAACCTGTGGCTGATTTGTTGGAAATTAAAGAGACCGGAATATCTATTGAAAAGTTTGAAAAATTCGCGCTTCAAACAAATTATAAAATTTTACATAACATACATTATTTAATTAATCCGATTTACGAGTACAAATTTAATTTAAAACCAAAAATTCAGTTTGGCTTTATTAAAGCAATACCATGGGTCAGGAATTTTTTTACTACCTGTGTTTATTATTTAATAACACCCAATACACACTAATATATTATGATACACTTAGTTTTTGAAACAGCCAATGTGGCCATTTTGCAATCAGCTATTGAAATGGATGAATCCCTTGCAGGTAATATAATTGAAATCAAAGACGATTATGCGGTGGGACCTATTGCAGATATTTACGAGACAGAAGGTTATCAGGCAAGACGTAATTGGTGGATGGAATTATTGAAATATTCTCCCTACGAGGAACAAATTGATATTGTTGATGATAAATTAGTAGTGCATCAATTAATACAGGATTTACAGGAATCCGAGAATGAACAAGTATGGATTTGGATGGGTCAAAATGCACATGATGTATGTGGCTACTATTGGTTAATGAGTCAATTAAAAGAGCTGCAAGGAAAGGTGCAGGTTTTGTATTTAAATAACCTCCCTTTTTTAAATGAAAAAGGGCAGTTGTTTTATCCAACTAATTTAAGTCAGATTCAACCAAGTGAGTTTTTGAAGGCCAAGAAATTAGCGAGACCGATTACTTTAAGTGAGTTTGAATTAGATCCTGATGAGTGGAAAAAATTATGCATTGATAATGGCTATGTGCGTTTTTTAGAAGGGGGTAAAAAATTGGCGAGTATGGACATTAGTTATTATGATAAAGAAATTTTATCCTTACTGACTAAAAATGCACAAAAATTACCCAGTGCATTAGCTCATATTATAAGTAAAATGAAAATTAAAACCGGGGATGTTTTTATTGTATCTAGATTAAAGGCATTGTCGGAATTAGGGAAACTCACATTTACAGGAAATTGGGAAAAGGGCTGGAAGGACATTGTGGTTCAAATGCCAGGTGGAAGTTCAGTAGTAGTGGAGGAATAAAAATTAACATGTTTTAAATGAAAATAGAAATAACTAAAATTGATGTAAAAGCGGTTGATGAGCGCGGCGCTTTGCATTATTTTAGTACGGATAGATCAGGTGAGTTTTTGTTGGTGTATCGTAATAAAGGTTCGATTAGTGGGCAGCATTATCATAAGGGCAATTCGGCAAATAAAAACCCGGAGGATATGTTACTCGTTCAGGGTTCGCTTTTGTTGCAATGGAAGGAAATAGAAGGCACTGAAATTGGAGAAGTGGAAGTGGTGGCACCTGCTCGTGTTTTAATTCCTGCTGGAATTTGGCATCAGGTAACAGCGCAAACGGATATTGTATTTATTGAACTAAATAGTTTAGCGGATGGTAGTGAAGATACTTACCGTCTCTAAAATCAAATCATATGGCAAAAGAGAAAAATTTAAGTAGGGTTACAGAAAACGAATCAGGTGTTCAAGGCCAATATAAAAATTGGTTCTTGGATTATGCTTCGTATGTTATTTTAGAACGTGCAGTCCCTGCAATTGAAGACGGATTAAAACCTGTACAACGACGCATTTTACATGCAATGAAGGAAATGGATGATGGTCGTTTTAACAAGGTTGCCAACATCATTGGTCAAAGTATGCAATACCATCCGCATGGGGATGCTAGTATTGGGGATGCACTGGTTAATTTGGGACAAAAGGATTTATTAATTGATACCCTATTTTAGAACGTGCAGTCCCTGCAATTGAAGACGGATTAAAACCTGTACAACGACGCATTTTACATGCAATGAAGGAAATGGATGATGGTCGTTTTAACAAGGTCGCCAACATCATTGGTCAAAGTATGCAATACCATCCGCACGGAGATGCTAGTATTGGGGATGCACTGGTTAATTTGGGACAAAAGGATTTATTAATCGATACCCAAGGTAATTGGGGTGATGTGCGAACTGGTGATGATGCGGCTGCAGCAAGATATATTGAAGCAAGATTGAGCAAGTTTGCATTAGATGTTGCATTTAATCCAAAAACTACTTCCTGGACTTTAAGTTACGATGGACGTAAACAAGAGCCGATTACTTTACCTATGAAATTCCCATTGTTATTAGCACAGGGTGCAGATGGAATTGCCGTAGGTTTGTCTACCAAAATATTACCGCATAATTTTTGTGAAATTATAGAAGCTTCGATTAAACATTTACGCGGTAAAAAGTTTGAGTTGTTACCCGATTTTCAAACAAAGGGTAAAATGGATGCGGCTAATTATAATGACGGAAAACGTGGTGGAAAAATTAGGGTGCGTGCGACCATTGAAGAATTAGATAAAAAAACTTTACTCATAAAGGATGTTCCTTACAGTGTAACTACGACTCAGTTAATGGAGAGTATTACGAAGGCCAATGATCAAGGAAAGATAAAAATCAAAAAAGTAACTGATGTTACTGCCGCTGATGTTGAAATCCAAATTGATTTGGCTACCGGAATTTCTCCCGATATTACTATTGACGCATTGTATGCTTTTACCGATTGTGAAATTAGTATTTCGCCCAATGTATGTGTGATTGTAAATAATCGACCACAATTTATTGGCGCTTCTGATTTACTTAGGCATTCCGTAGATCATACCAAAGGCTTGTTGCAAGCGGAATTACAAATATTATTAAAGGAGTTAGAGGATAAATGGCATTTTACAAGTTTAGAGAAAATATTTTTTGAAGAAAAGATATACAAAGAATTAGAGAAAAAACATATGACCTGGGATAAGGTCATTGATGCTATTGATGATGCGTTCACACCATTCAAAAAGAAGTTTAAAAAACCAATTGAGCGCACTGATTTATTGAAACTAACGGATAAGCCCGTTCGACGAATTTATAAATTAGATATCGATGATTTAATTGCTCAAATAAAAGGTATCGAGGAGGAGATTAAAGAAGTAAAAAATAATTTGGCAAATTTGACCGATTATGCGGTGAATTATTACGAAGGGTTATTGAAAAAATATGGCAAGGGTAAGGAGCGTAAGACAGAAATTAAAGAATTTGATACGATACAAGTGAAGCATGTCGCCATTGCCAATACCAAATTATATATCAATCGCGCGGAAGGTTTTGTGGGAACCAGTTTGAAAAAAGATGAATTCCTATGTGATTGTACCGACTATGACGATATTATTGCTTTTGCCAAGTCGGGCGTTATGAAAGTGGTTAAAGTATCGGATAAGGTATTTATAGGTAAGGATATTTTACATGCTGCAGTTTTTCAGAAAAATGATGAGCGAACTACCTACAATATGATCTATGTAGATGGCGCTACTGGAATTAACTATGCCAAAAGATTTAATGTAACAGGTATCACTAGAGATAAAGAATACCCATTGACAAAATCAGCAGATAAGTCAAGGGTTCATTATTTGTCAGTGAATGCAAATGGAGAAGCGGAATCGGTGAAAATTATATTAAGTCCTAATTGTACAGCACGTATTAAAGAACTTGAATTTTATTTTGACGATTTGGAGGTGAAGGGGCGAAGTAGCGTAGGAAATCAAATTACCAAATATCCTATCAAGTCAGTAAAGTTGAAGGAAGCAGGTAAAAGTACGCTTTTGGGTCGCAAATTATGGTTTGATGATAAGTTCGGACGATTTAATACGGAGGAAAAAGGTATTTATTTAGGTACCTTTGAGGACGAAAAGGTTTTGGTGATAACCAATGATGGAAGTTATGAAGTAACGGATACGGAACCAACCCAGCGTTTTGATCCAGAAAAAGTGGTGTTCATTGAAAAGTTTAATCCTGAAAAAATTATTACTGCAGTATATCTTGACAAAGAAAAATTGCAGTTCAATATCAAAAGGTTTAAGATAGAAACAACCACTTTAAAAACACCATTTACTTTTATCAAGGAAGGAAATGGAAATTATTTGGAAACCATCACTACTGCAGATGATCCGATATTAGTAGTGCATACTGGAAGAGGCGCTCAAGTAAGGAAAGCCAAATTTAAAGTGAGCAAAATGGTTGACATTATAGGATGGAAAGCAATTGGTACGAAATTGGTTGATTTTACGAAGTCGGTGGAAATGGAATGGGAGAAAAAAGCGGGTAGTAAATCAGATCACCAACAACCAGAATTATTTTAATATTATAAATATAAACTTATGTCAACTGTTAATGTAGGTCAATTTAATCTCCTACGCGTGGACCGAAAGGTTGACTTTGGATTTTATATGGATGATGGTGAAGAGGGTATCCTTCTTCCCAAAAGATTTGTTCCCTCGGGTTTGCAAATCGGAGACACGATTAGTGTTTTCATCTATCATGATTCTGATAACCGTTTAGTGGCAACAACCCAGGAACCTTTTGCGGTAGTGGGTGAAATTGCTGCTTTAAAAGTAGTGGATGTGACCAAACAAGGTGTGTTTATGGATTGGGGGTTAATGAAGGATTTATTTGTTCCAATTTCCCAACAGCTTTCAAGTATGCGTTTGGGTGGAAAGTATTTAGTAAAACTTTATATTGACAAACAAACAGGTCGTGTTGCTGCTACTGAAAAAATTGACAATCAATTAAGCAATGACAATTTAACTGTTAAAGAAGGAGAAAAAGTAAGTGTGCAAGTATATCGCGAATCTGATTTGGGTTATGTGGTGATTGTGAATCAAGTGCACCAAGGGTTGGTATATAAAAATGAAGTTTTTACCCATTTGCATATCGGACAATTTATTCAAGAAGCATTTGTAAAAAAAATACGAGAAGGTAATAAGTTGGATATAGGTATTGGAAAGCAAGGTGTTGAAAAATTAGATGATGATAATTCGACCATTGTAAGATTGCTAAAATCGCACGGCAATTTTTTACCTTATCATGACAAATCAAATCCTGATGAGATTTATGCTTTTTTTGGAATGAGTAAAAAAGCTTTTAAAATGAATGTGGGCATCTTGTACAAAAGCAAAAGAATCACTATTGAAGCAGAAGGGATTCGATTATTACCAGAAGTGGAAGTAGCACCTGATGCGCCAGTGGTAGATGAAATCGCAGAATAGATTTTAATTTTATATAAATTCTTTCAAGCATGCACAACGAAGTATATATCATTTCGGCAGTGAGAACACCCATCGGCTCCTTTGGCGGTAACTTGCGTAGTTTAAGCGCTACTGAATTAGGCGCTATTGCAATAAAAGGAGCTTTAGACAAAGCAGGGGTGGATGCGCACATGATTGATGAAGTGATTATGGGTTGTGTGCTACAAGCTGGGCTAGGTCAAGCGCCTGCAAGACAAGCTGCTATTAGAGCGGGACTTTCTAATAAAGTAATTTGTACTACCATTAATAAAGTGTGTGCGAGTGGTATGAAATCGGTTGCCATTGCAGCGCAAAATATTTTACTCGGTGATACGGATATAGTTATTGCAGGTGGTATGGAAAGTATGAGTAATGTTCCATATTATAATATGCAACAAAGGTGGGGCAATAAATATGGGGATATTACTTTATTGGATGGCTTAGCAAAAGATGGTTTAACCGATGTGTATGATAATATTGCCATGGGTAATTTTGCGGATAATTGCGCGAAGGATAATCACATATCAAGACAGGAGCAAGATCATTTTGCAATGCATAGTTATAAAAAATCACAAGCGGCAACGGAGGAAGGTTTGTTTAAGCAGGAAATAATACCAGTAATTATTCCGCAAAAAAAAGGGGATCCTGTTATTATAGATAAAGATGAAGAACCTTATAAAGTTAATTTTGATAAAATTGCGCAATTAAATCCTGCATTTAGTAAAGATGGTACAGTGACTGCGGCGAATGCTTCCACCATGAATGACGGTGCTGCGGCATTGGTATTGATGAGCAAAAGGAAGGCAAATGAATTGGGATTAAAACCAATCGCAATTATTAAAGGATTTGCTGATGCAGCACAAGATCCACGATTGTTTACGACCAGTCCTGCCTTGGCTTTACCAAAAGCATTAGCGAAAGCAGGTATTGGAAAAGAGGCAATATCTTATTTTGAATTTAATGAAGCTTTTTCTGTAGTAGGCTTGGTAAATACTTCCTTATTAAAATTAGATCCAACTAAAGTAAATGTACATGGAGGTGCAGTATCCTTGGGTCATCCTTTGGGATGCAGTGGCGCGCGCATATTGGTTACCCTTATTCATATTTTACAAAAAAATAAAGCACAGTATGGTGCTGCTGCAATTTGTAACGGGGGAGGTGGTGCTAGTGCAATGGTCATTGAAAGTTGCTAGTCTTTTCTAGCGCATTGCTTGTTCCACAATTTCTTCCATTTGAATTCCGCCATGACTTTCATCAAATATGCATTCGCCATTCTTGATTAATAAAATCTGAGGCGACTCGTGGTAAACACTAAATTTTTCAGCAATAGCATTTGATATTGTCCGGTAGTTCAATAAATCTAAATAGTAAAATTGGATGGAAGTAGGGGCTTCAGTTCTTTCTAGTCTAGCCAAGGCCATTTTGCTTATGCTACAGGTAGTGCTATGTTTGAGTATAACTTGTGGTGTTGTGAAGGATTGGTCTTTTATAGTTTCTAGCTGATTTTGGTCGGTTATTGGTATCCAGTTCATGATAATTATGTGTTTTGCAGCACAAATTTACTTAATTTCCTTTAGTTATATTAGTGCATTTTTACGCCTAATTACACCATTAGTTTAATTAACTTTGAGGCATAATAATATATATGAATTTACAATTAACCAAGCCCATTGTTTTTATTGATCTTGAAACCACCGGAATCAATGTAAGCCTTGATAAAATAGTTGAAATAGCCCTGGTAAAAATAATGCCTGATGGCACAAAGCAAGTGAAACGAAAACTGGTTAATCCTGAGATGCCCATACCTGCTCAGGTTACTGCCATTCATGGCATTTCAGATGAAATGGTAAAGGATGCGCCAAGCTTTAAGCAAATTGCCAATGAAATCAAACAATTCATTGAAGGCGCTGATTTGGGGGGCTATAATAGTAATCGTTTTGATATCCCTATGTTAAATGAGGAATTTTTAAGGGCGGGGATTTCAGCCGATATGGAAAGCAGGCAATTATTGGATGTTCAGAAGGTGTTCCATAAAATGGAGCAAAGAACATTAACCGCTGCCTATAAGTTTTATTGTAATAAGAATTTGGAGGATGCGCATTCGGCCGAAGCAGATGCTATGGCAACCTGGGAAGTACTTGAAGCACAGGTAGAAAAGTATGCTAATATTGGAAATACCGTAGAAAGTATTGTTAAATTCACTGGGGAGGACCAAATTGTGGATTTCGCAGGTCGATTTATAATGGAAAATGGTTTAGAAATATTTAATTTCGGTAAGCATAAAGGTAAATCAGTAGTTCAGGTACTCAAGGATGAACCACAATATTATGATTGGATGATGAAGGGTGATTTTGCTTTACATACCAAACAAAAATTAACTGAGATACTCAACCGCAGTATTTTAAAAAAATAATTACTAAAAAAGATATTACCCCCGATTTGAAAAAATTAGTCATCATACCCACTTACAATGAAATGGAAAATATTGCTTCCATCATTGAAATAGTTGTAGGATTTGCAGCTGAATATGATTTATTGGTGGTAGATGATGGTTCTCCAGATGGTACTGCAGAAATAGTTGAGGTATTAATGCCAAAACATTTTGGCCGCATTTTTATTGAAAAAAGATCCGGTAAATTAGGTTTAGGCACCGCTTATATCCATGGTTTTTTATGGGCCTTGAAACGCGACTATGAATTAATCTTCGAAATGGATGCCGACTTTTCACATAGTCCCTATGATTTAGATAGATTAGCGGAAGCTTGTATGAATGGAGCTGATGTTGCTGTAGGAAGCAGGTATGTGAAAGGTGGAAGTACCGAAAACTGGCCACTAGACCGTCAAATTTATTCCATTGGAGGATCGGCTTACACGAGGTTGATTACTGGTATACCAGTAAAGGATCCAACTGCTGGTTTTATTTGCTATAAGCGTAAAGTTTTAGATTCAATTAATCTGAGTACTATTAATTTTATTGGCTACGCATTTCAAATTGAAATGAAATTTGCGGCTTGGAAATTAGGATTTATCATTAAGGAAGTGCCCATCAAATTTATAGATCGAAAAATTGGAGCAAGTAAAATGACCAAGGGGATTATTAAAGAAGCAATATTGGGCGTTTTGAATATGCAATGGCAATCCAGCACAGGTAAATTCATCAAAATTATAAAGCGCATTCGTGTCAACTTTTAAGAAGGCTTTATTACAATTACATGTTTTTGTTTTTTTGGCAGGTTTAACAGGGCCGCTCGGTTATTTAATACAATTAAATGGTCTGATGTTGGTTTTCTATAGAATGTTACTTGCCTCGATAGTTTTATTATTTTTTTATTTATTTACACAGCAAAAGGTTCATCATAAGTTTGCAACAAAATTTAAATTAATAGGTATTGGTGCAATCATTGCGCTTCATTGGGTTTGCTTTTATGGGAGTATTAAATTAGCCAATGTATCAATTGCCCTTGTTTGTTTTTCAAGTACAAGTATGTTTACTTCCCTCATTGAACCAATGGCCACAAAAATAAAAATAAAGTGGCGTGATTTATTGATTGGAGCACTCAGCTTTATTGGCATACTTTTAATATTTCATTTTGACACCAAATTCAGAACTGGAATAATTGTTGGATTAGTGTCGGCACTTTTAGCGTCTATTTTTTCAGTTATCAATAAAGGAGTCACCAATAAAGTGGATACGTTTACCATACAATTTTATGAAATGATGGGAGGGGTATTTTTTTTAAGCTTAATTATTTTAGGATCTGTTGGATTGAACCAAAATCAATTTGTTTTACCCCGCTGGAATGATTGGATTTGGTTATTTTTTTTAGCAATCGCTTGTACTGTTTGGGCCAATCATTTAATGTTATCCTCCTTAAAACATATTAGTGCCTTTACTTTAAATGTCACTTTAAATTTAGAGCCAGTTTATGGTATCATTCTTGCTTTTGTTTTGTTTAAGGAACAGAAGCAATTAGGCGGCAGCTTTTACATTGGTCTCAGCTTAATCGCATTATCTGTACTCATTCAAATGTATCGAATAGTAAAACAGCATAAATTGAAAACCCCAGCTTAAAAATCTTATAACGACAATAGTAGGTGTTCTATAAATGGCATAATGAATAATAGGTTACATTTCACATTATGACTCATCTAGGTGTTAATTTATTATATAAAATTTCCAAAATGTTGGTGTATCTTAGAAATTCAAATAAATTAATATGAAGCAATTTTTTACCATTTTTTCTTTATTTATATCGCTTTTTTCGTTTTCCCAAAAAATAGCATTGGATCATTCTGTATATGATCAATGGGAATCGATTCGTGAGTCAATTTGGCAACCGCAAGGAAAGTTTATTTGCTATAGTATTAACCCACAGGAAGGGGATGCAGTTCTGATTGTTAAAAATATTGTATCTAAAATTGAAATCATTATTCCAAGGGGAGCGCAACCTGTTTTTACAGAAGATGGAAATTATTTAATTGCAAAAATAAAACCCACTTTTAACGAAACGAGGAAGGCTAAAATTGATAAAAAAAAGCCAGATGAAATGCCCAAAGACAGTTTGGTAATTTTAGTATTAGCTACTGGGAAAATGAATAAAATTTCTGGAGTGAAAAGTTTTCAAGTACCTGAATTTGGAAATGGATTAATGGCGTATTTAAAGGAGTCAAATGGTGACTTCAACAAGGAAGGAGCGCAGCTTTATTTTAGAGATTTAAGTTCTGGACAAGAAAGAATATTTAATAATATTTCCCAATATTTAATTCATCCAAAAGGGGAAGGTGTTATGATGTATCAGGTTAGAACCAAACAAAAGGAGGCAAAAATATTTTTGTGTTCCATCGCAGATTCTAATACGATTACATTGAGTAGTCATTTTTATACTGCAACCAATTTTACCTGGGATGAACAAGGAAAGCAATTGGCCTATTTAGTTGAGCGAGACAGCACTGACAAAGCTTTACAAAAAAACTATACCTTAGCTTATTATAACCACGATTTGGATTCGGCACATTTTGTTATAAACCGAAATCATGATCAAATTCCAAAACAATATACCATTGGAGGCGATCGTAAAATTACATTTAGTAAATCTGGGTCGGCACTATCCTTAGGAGTACAGCCTATACTGCCTATTAAAGACACTAGTTTGCCAGAATTTGATCGAGTGAGTGTTGATATATGGCATTATGCGGATCCCACTTTACAAACAGTGCAATTAAAAAACTTAGATGCTTTACTTAAAAGCACCGAAACTGTGTTGTATCGTCCAGCTGACAATTCAGTTACTTATCTTGGAAAAATTAAAGACCGTGATTTATTAAAAACAACCGAAGGAGATGGTCGCTATACCTATGCTTTAATTGATTCAAATTATGCTATAGCTTCTCAATGGCAAGGTTTTTCACAAAGGGATTTATATATTATAGATAATAATACCGGGAAAAATAGCTTAGTTCAAAAAAATAGTAAAATAAGTCAGTTGGCACCTTCCTATGATGGTCAGCGGTTGATTTATTATGTAGAGGATCAAAAAAAATATAAATCTTATGATGTTGCATCGGGTGTTTCAAAAAACATTTTAACAGATATCTCAGTAGCATTATATGATGAAGAAAATGATGTACCTGATGATCCTAATGCCTATGGTATTGTAAAGTGGATGCAGGATAACAAGCATTTTTTAGTGTATGATAGATATGATATTTGGCTAGGGGATGCGGAGGGAAAGTCGCCTTCCATTAAATTAACCAACGGTCGTCAAAATAAGATTAGTTATCGTTATGTTGAAACAGATAATAATCGCCAATTTTTAAATTCGGATGCGGTTATTTTGTTTAAAACATTTAATGAGGGGGACAAATCAGAAGGATTGGTTTCCTTATCATTGGGCACCAGAAAGTTATTTACAATAAATCAGTTGCCAATGCATTTGACCTCTATCGTAGCTGCAAAAAAGTCGAACGATTTATTGGTGATGCAAGAAGATGAAAAACAATCTCCCAATTTGTTCCATTACACTTTTGATACACTGAAGCAAAATCCAATGGCACTGACGCAAATAAATCCACAACAAAATAATTACAATTGGATGACTTCGCAGTTGGTTAAATGGAAGTCCTATACTGGCAAAACAGCAGAAGGTGTATTGTATTTGCCAGAAAATTTTGATGCAAAAAAGAAATATCCAATGATTGTTTATTTTTACGAACGTAGCAATCAAACCTTACATAATTACTTACCACCAGCACCAACGCCGTCGCGTTTAAATATTCCGTTTTTTGCGAGTAGGGGTTATGTGGTTTTTGTACCAGATATTTGGTACACCAAAGGTTATCCTGGACAAGGCGCCTATGATTATATTTTAAGTGGCGCCAGAGCCATGGTGCAAAAAGGATTTGTGGATAGTACAAAAATTGGTTTACAAGGTCAAAGTTGGGGTGGTTATCAAATTGCTTACTTAATTACAAAAACCAAACTCTTTGCTGCTGCATGGGCTGGTGCGCCGGTAGTTAATATGACCAGTGCTTATGGAGGTATTCGATGGGGTTCGGGTTTGAATAGACAATTTCAATATGAAAAAACACAAAGCAGAATCGGGGCAAGTTTATGGGAGCGTCCAGATTTATATATAAAAAACTCACCTTTATTTGATTTACCTAAAGTTACCACTCCATTGGTGATTATGAGTAATGATGCAGATGATGCGGTGCCTTGGTATCAAGGAATTGAAATGTTTACAGCAATGCGTAGACTAGATAAAAAAGTATGGCTACTAGTATATAACAATGAAGCCCATAATTTAGTTGAAAGAAAAAATAGGAAGGATATTCAAATTAGAGAACAGCAGTTTTTTGATTCCTTCTTAAAAGGAGCGCCAATGCCAACATGGTTAAATTCAGGGGTGCCTGCAATGATGAAAGGCCGCAGTTTAGGATTAAAATAAAGTACTATTTATAGATATTGAAACCATTGACGATTGGGATCCCATGCTTCAAATGCTTTAGCAACCGATGCTAAAAATTGTGATCCAATAGCGCCATCCACAATACGATGATCATAGCTCATGGATAAATACATCATGTGCCTAACTAGTATGGCGTCACCAGAGGGGGTTTCAATAACAACAGGTCGCTTTTTAATTGCGCCTAATGCAAGTATCGCTACTTGTGGTTGATTGATTAATGGTGTTCCCATAATGCTACCAAAAGTGCCCACATTGGTTACGGTGAACGTACCGCCTTGTGTATCTGATGGCTTTAACTGATTTAATCTTGCATTGTTAGCTAATGTGTTTACCGCCTTGCTTAATCCAACAATACTTAATTGATTGGCACCCTTAATGACTGGGACAATTAAATTACCAGAAGGTAGGGCGGTAGCCATACCAATATTGATGTCTTTTTTATAAATAATATTATCCCCTTGTAAACTACTATTGATGATGGGGTATTTTTCCATTATACTAGCAATACATTCTAGGAACATGGGGGTGAAAGTTAATTTTACCCCTTCTCTTTTTTCAAATAGTTGTTTTACTTTCTCTCTCCAAACCACCATATTGGTCACATCGGCTTCCACAAATGAAGTTACATGGGCGCTAGTATTAGCACTATCAATCATATGTTTTGCAATTACCTTGCGCATACGATCCATTTCAATGATTTCAGTATGGCCAGTAATGATTACATCCTCAGGTTGTGCTAATTT
>Ga0209768_10001650_pt1 | contig 14192 bp, 11 predicted proteins | sample LauGreSBDMM110SD_3_FD_187564 | JGI IMG/M metagenome (GOLD analysis project Ga0209768, IMG submission 187564) | Freshwater lake microbial communities from Lake Michigan, USA - Sp13.BD.MM110.SD (SPAdes) (version 2) | ecosystem: Environmental > Aquatic > Freshwater > Lake | place: Lake Michigan... | reverse complement strand
CCGCTCCAGCGCCTTGCGCATGGCTGCACGCGACTGGTCGTTGATGATCTCAGGACCGGTGACGTACTCGCCATATTCGGCATTGTTCGAAATCGAATAGTTCATGTTGGCGATGCCGCCTTCATAGATCAAGTCGACGATGAGCTTGAGTTCGTGCAAGCACTCGAAATACGCCATCTCGGGTGAATAACCAGCTTCGACCAGGATTTCATAACCCGCCTTGATGAGTTCAACCGCACCACCGCACAACACAGTTTGCTCGCCGAACAAATCGGTTTCGGTTTCTTCGCGGAAGTTGGTTTCAATGATGCCGGCCTTGCCGCCACCGTTGGCCATGGCGTAGCTCAAGGCCATGTCGCGGGCCTTGCCACTGCAGTCTTGGTGCACGGCCACCAAATGGGGAACACCGCCACCTTGGGCGTAGGTCGAGCGCACGGTGTGGCCAGGCGCCTTGGGCGCGACCATCCACACGTCCAAATCGGCACGGGGAACCACTTGGTTGTAATGCACATTGAAACCGTGGGCAAAGGCCAGGGACGCGCCCTTTTTCATGTTGGGCTCAATGTCGTTGGTGTAAACGCTGCCGATTTGCTCATCGGGCAACAACACCATGACCACATCGGCCGACTTGACCGCATCGGCCACGGATGCCACTTTGAGACCAGCCATTTCCACTTTGTTCCAGCTCGCACCGCCGGGGCGCAAACCAACCAACACCTTGACGCCGCTGTCGTTCAAATTTTGCGCATGGGCATGCCCTTGCGAGCCATAACCAATGATGGCCACGGTCTTGCCTTTGATGATGCTCAAGTCACAGTCTTTGTCGTAATAAACCTTCATGATTTCTCCTGGGTGATTAAGGGTTGGGAAAGGGATGGGTTGAATCAAACACGCAAGACACGTTCGCCGCGGCCAATGCCGCAAGCGCCGGTGCGCACAGTTTCCAATATGGCCGTTCGGTCCAAGGCCTCTAAGAAAGCGTCGTTTTTGGCTTGATCGCCAGTGACTTCAATGGTGTAGCTTTTATCAGTGACATCAATGATGCGGCCCCTGAAAATATCGGCCATGCGCTTCATTTCTTCGCGCTCCTTGCCGACCGCACGCACTTTGACCATCATCAGTTCGCGCTCGGTATAGCCGCCCTCAGTCAAGTCGACCACTTTGACGACTTCGATCAAACGGTTCAGGTGTTTGGTGATTTGCTCGATCACATCGTCAGAGCCCACCGTTTGCAGCGTCATGCGCGACAAACTGGGGTCTTCGGTGGGGGCCACCGACAAAGATTCGATGTTGTAACCACGGGCCGAAAACAAGCCCACCACCCGGGACAGAGCGCCAGGTTCGTTTTCCAGCAGGACGGAGATGATGTGTTTCATGGGGATTCCTCTTTTCGCTCAGACGCCGCGGCACTCAGGTGTGTTCGGTGTCACCGCCCTCGTCTGCCAGCGGTAACCGGCAAATTTGGCGGGCAATAGATTCTTCTCGGGGGTTGATGGGAGTGGGCCTGGTTTTGATCCTGGCCCGTTGATCGGTGCAGCCTTATAAATCCTCGCTGCCCAGCAGCATTTCAGTGATGCCTTTGCCAGCTTGAACCATGGGAAACACGTTTTCAGTCGGATCGGTGCGGAAGTCCATGAACACCGTGCGGTCCTTGAGTTTGCGCGCTTCGATCAATGCGCCTTCCACATCTTGTGGTCGCTCGATCAGCATGCCCACGTGGCCGTAGGACTCGGCAAGCTTGACAAAATCGGGTAAGGCGTCCATGTAACTGTGGCTGTAACGCCCCGAATACTCGATCTCTTGCCACTGGCGAACCATGCCCAGGTAGCGGTTGTTCAAGGCCATGATCTTGATCGGCGTGTTGTACTGCAAGCAAGTCGACAGCTCTTGGATGCACATCTGCACCGAGCCTTCGCCGGTGATGCAGTACACCTCGCTCTCGGGCTTGGCCAGTTTGATACCCATGGCATAGGGGATGCCCACACCCATGGTGCCCAATCCGCCTGAGTTGATCCAACGCCGGGGTTGTTCAAAGCGGTAATACTGTGCAGCCCACATTTGGTGCTGCCCCACATCGGAAGTGACGTAGGCGTCCACGTCCTTGGTCATGTTCCACAAGGTTTCAACCACATACTGGGGCTTGATCACGTCTTGGTTGCCGTGGTCATACTTCAGGCACTGGCGTGAGCGCCAACCCTCAACCGTGGCCCACCAATCGGCCAAGGCTTTGGCGTCCATCTTGGCTTTGGACTCGGTGATGAGGTTCATCAACTCGGTCAGCACATCTTTGACGTCGCCCACAATGGGCACATCCACCTTGACGCGCTTGGAAATACTGGATGGATCGATGTCGATGTGGACGATCTTGCGCTCGTTTTGGGCAAAGTGCTTGGGGTTGCCAATCACCCGGTCGTCAAAACGCGCACCAATGGCAATCAGCACATCGCAATGCTGCATGGCGTTGTTGGCTTCGATCGTGCCATGCATGCCCAGCATGCCCAAAAACTTGGGGTCACTGGCAGGAATAGCGCCTAAACCCATCAAGGTGCTGGTGCATGGCGCGCCAATCATATTGACCAAGGCGCGCACTTCGTCGGACGCATTGCTCAACAACACACCGCCACCGGTGTAAATGTATGGCCGTTTGGCCCCCATCAACAGGCCCAATGCCTTGCGGATTTGGCCTGAATGCCCTTTGCGCACAGGGTTGTATGAGCGCATGGTCACATCCTCTGGATAGCCGGTGTAGAGGGTCTTTTTGAAGGACACGTCTTTGGGGATGTCTACCACCACAGGGCCGGGGCGGCCCGAGCGGGCAATGTGGAAAGCCTTCTTGATCGTCAGTGCCAAATCGGCCGCATCTTTGACCAAGAAATTGTGTTTGACGATGGGGCGGGTGATGCCCACGGTATCGCACTCTTGAAAGGCATCCAAGCCAATCGCATGGGTGGGCACCTGACCCGTCAGCACCACCAACGGGATGCTGTCCATGTAGGCGGTGGCGATACCCGTCACGGCATTGGTCACGCCAGGGCCCGAAGTGACCAAGGCCACACCCACCTCGCCGGTGGCACGTGCATAGCCGTCGGCGGCATGCACGGCCGCTTGCTCATGACGCACCAAGACATGCTCAATGGTGTTTTGTTTATACAGCGCGTCGTAGATATAGAGAACGGCCCCGCCCGGGTAGCCCCAGAGGTACTTGACCCCTTCGGCTTGCAAGGCCTTGACCATGATTTCGGCACCCATCAACTCTTGAGGGGCGGCGAGCGCGACGGAGGATGCGGAGGCGATTTCCGCCTTGGAGATTTCCATGATGAACCTTTCAGTCTTCGAAAACGAAAAACCTTGGGTGCCTCTTCACCGGCCCTTGTGGGGAGGTGTCAAGACTTAGGGCTTAAGACCATGGGCAATCACGCAGATGCCGAATCCAAACCCGTTTGCCAAAATTGAGGCGCGATTATGGCATCAAAAACCGGGCCCGCTGGGCCTGTCTTGGAACTGAATTCGTCAGTGCCATAATCCAGCGCACTTCAATCTTCGGCGCACTTGGGGCGTTGGAGTCACAGCGACAAACTCACGCAAATTGGCCACCGAACGCGAACTCTCCCTTTTTCTGCAAAGCGTGGAAAAACGTGCTTTCAAGCGCTCGCTCTACCACGTGCGGGATGAAGAAGCCGCATTGGACATCGTGCAAGACAGCATGATGAAGCTGGCCGAACACTATGGCGACAAGCCGCCCGATGAATTGCCACTGCTGTTTCAGCGCATCCTCTCCAATTGCACCTTGGATTGGTTTCGGCGGCGCAAAACCCGCCAGTCCATGTTCATCAATTTCAGCGATGCGCAGGGCGAGGCCGATGACGATGGTTTTGACCTGCTCGAAGTCTTGGGCGCGACCAACACCGATGGTTGGCAACAAAGCGCGGAACAAAGCCTGATGCAAAGCCAAACCATGGCTGAGATTGAAGCAGAAATTGAAAAATTGCCCCCACGTCAACGCGAAGCCTTCCTGCTGCGTTACTGGGAGGAGCTTGACATTGCCGAAACCGCCTCAGCCATGGGATGTTCAGAAGGAAGTGTTAAAACCCATTGCTTTCGAGCCATCCAAGCCCTTGCCAACGCCCTGAAATCCAAGAAATCAAAGCCATGAAGTCCAGCACAACCCTCAAAACCGAAGACCATTTTGGCCATCTCGTGGCGCGTGCCCTCTCGACCAATTTAGAACAATTGCCTTACGAAGTGCAAGAACGCCTGCGCGCGGGGCGCATGCGTGCCATCGCTGCCCGGCGGGTGTCACCCGTCTTGGTCACCCGGCCTCAGGTGCAGCAAATGGGTGATGGATCCCTGAGCTTGGGCGCACCCTGGAAGGGCTGGACCCCCCTGGCCAGTTTGTTTCCCATGGTCTTATTGGTCGTGGGTTTGCTCACCATCAACATGGTGCTCGACGAATACCGGGCCAATGAAATCGCCGAGGTGGATGCCGCTTTGTTGACCGATGACTTGCCCCCCATGGCCTACACCGACCCTGGCTTTGTGCATTTTTTAAAGCTATCTGTCACAGAAAATAACGAGTAATACGATGCGCCCATTCATCCTGCACACAATGATCAAGCCCATGATGGCGGCTGGGGTATGCGCCTGGGCGATGGGCGCATGGGCACAAGGAGCTGCGGTCACCCCAGCCACGCCGGGCAGCAACGTGAAGGCAACGTCTGCGGCCCCATCGACGCCAGGGACCCAAACGCGCCCCCACTGGTCTGATCTGAGCCCCTCCGAACAACAAGCCTTGGCACCGCTCAAGCCCCAGTGGCAAACCATCAGCGTTGCACAAAAACGCAAATGGCTGGCCATGGCGAAGAATTTTGCCAGCCTGCCCCCTGAGGAACAAAACAAACTCCACGCCCGTGTGCAAGAGTGGGCCCAACTCAGCCCGCAGCAGCGAGCACAGGCCCGCTTGAACTTTGGCGAAAGCACACAACACTCTGTCGACCACAAGCGCGCCAAGTGGGAGGCCTACCAGTCCCTGAGCGCGGATGAAAAATCCAAACTCGCAGCCACCTCGCCCACGCCCCCCGTGGGAGCCGCCACGGCGGTCAAAAAAGTGGCCTCGCACAAGCTCGCGGCCTCACCGGCGGTCAAAGCACCCAACCTGACGGGCCCCAAAATCGACATCGACATGCTGGACCCATCCACCTTGCTGCCCCAATCGGCGCAAGCTGCGGCTGCACCCAGCTCGCCCACCCAAAGCGAATGACCTCAGCGCCATTGGCGCCAGCGGTGGCCGACGCCCCCCTCCCCACCCCCACCTTGTTTCGGCGCATGGCCTGCTGGGTCTATGAAGGCATGTTGCTCTTTGGGGTCATCTTCATTGCCGCCTACCTGTTCAGCGCCTTGAGCCAAAGCCGTCACGGCTTGGCCAACCGATTGGGGCTGCAAATTTTTGTGGGACTGGTGCTGGCGCTTTACTTCACTTGGTTTTGGCACAAGGGACAAACCTTGGCCATGAAAACCTGGCGCATTCGGGTGCTGGATCAACACGGCATGGCCTTGACACAGACCTTGGCTTTGAAACGCTTTGTGCTTTCTTGCTTGTGGTTTGCGCCCCCCCTACTGCTGTCCTGGCTGGCCCATTTGCCGGTGATGATGACCCTGACCGTGTGTGTAGCCTGGGTGATTCTCTGGGCCTGGTCCTCGCGCTTTGCACCCCGGCGCCAGTTCTGGCACGATGCATGGGCGGGCTCGCAACTGGTGCATGAGCCCGTTCCAGACTAAAATCCCCAACGCCTTAAAGCCATGAAAACCACCTTTTCTTTATGTGTTTACTGTGGCTCGCGCATGGGCGACTCTCCTGCCTACGCCCAAGCCGCCCAAGCCGTGGGCACCTGGATTGGGCAACACCAAGGCCAACTCATTTACGGTGGGGGCAATAACGGCTTGATGGGCGTGGTGGCCCAGGCCACGGCACAAGCAGGCGGGCGGGTGGTGGGAGTGATACCTCAGGCCTTGGTGGACAAAGAGGTCGCACGGCGCGAATGCGACGAGTTGCATGTGGTGCAAACCATGCACGAGCGCAAGCAAATGATGGCCGAGCGCGCCGATGCCTTTTTGGCCATCCCGGGGGGCATTGGCACACTGGAGGAGTTTTTCGAGGTCTGGAGCTGGCGGCAGTTGGGATACCACCACAAGCCCATCGGCTTGCTATCGGTGGAAGGATTTTTCAACGGTTTGATCGGTTTTTTATCGCAAGCCACCGAGCGCGGTTTTATTGGTGTGCCACAACAACAACTGGTTCAGCACGGCAGCGATGTGCAGGGCTTGCTGAGTGGTTTGGCCCATGCGGCTGGCGTGCAAACACCTGGCTCAGGTTTGGGTCAGATTTAAATCACCCAACTTGGGGTTGCGCACTCGCGCTCAAGCAACAAAGGTTTCATCCGTCGGCCCCTGGCTCAAGCACAGGTCAAGGAGACACCTAAAAGAGCAACGTCAAAAAGCGATGCTTTTTGTATTTAGACGCCATGAGTTGTTGCGATTACGGCTTTTGGGTGACCTTTTGCACCCGAATTTCATCGGGCTATTGCACCGTCGATGGCATCAGTCCAAGTCCATTCATAAAGAGTTTTTCGCAACCTAAATTTACTTAAGTTTCTCCATACTTGGCTTTGCCTGGATGGAATTTTCGGTTCCAATCTGCCGCTAAACAGAGTGTCTGGGCTCTGCGATTGCCTGGGCGATTCAGTAATTGCTCAAACCCACAGACTGAACACCCCATATTTTTTCAGAACTGAAGCGCAATTTTTATTTCGAAGCGGATTCCAGAGTTAAGCTTTCTCCCCTGAACAGTTCAGGCGTCGGTGGTGGACTTGAAACTGTGATATGTTAATTTGTAACTTGATCACCATATGCTTGAGCCTGCAAGGTCACTTAAGTGACTTTTTAATTGTTTCCATATGAATTACCCTATGTAAAGATGATCGCATCGGGCATAAACTAAATCTAGTCAATCATGCTGTTTGTCAACATTTTCCTAAAGAATTCTTAAAGGAGTATCAAATGAACATCCTTCATACACTTTCTTGCAGATTCTCCATTGCACTTTTTTTATCTTTTGTTTGTAACGCTGTATTTGCGCAAGGCTACCCAAATAAACCGATTAAATTTATAGTGCCCTATGCGCCCGGTGGTGTGGGTGATTTAACCGCCCGAATAGTTGCGCAAAAGATGTCGGAAAACCTAGGGCAGCCTGTGGTCATCGACAACCGCCCAGGGGCTGGCATGATTGCAGGAACAGAAGTAGGTGCTAAAGCTGAGCCAGATGGATACACCATGGTATTGACGGGCAATGGTCATACCTTGACCTACTCCTTGTTCAAAACCCTGCCGTTTGATATCACCAAAGATTTCACTCATGTGTCAAGCATTGGCTTTTTTGACTTGGTGCTCTTTACACACCCTAACTCGGGAATTAACTCAGTTCAAGATTTAATCCGTTTAGCAAAAGCCAATCCGGGAAAAGTGAATATTGGAACCATTAACATCGGAAGCACTCAGAATTTAGCAGGCGAATTATTCAAATCCATGGCGGGTATTGATGCGGCGGTGATTCCATATAAAGCCACAGCTGATGTGATCACAGCTGTGGCATCCCAATCGATTCAAGTTGGTGTTGAGATCATGGCACCTATGATGGGACCCATCAAAGGTGGAACCGTCAAAACCATAGCTACCACGTCCAACAAACGATTTGCCGCATTCCCGAATGTACCAACCGTTATTGAAAGTGGCCTGCCTGGATACGAAGCCTCATCGTGGAATGGAATTTCTGTACCCGCCCGTACTCCAGCTGCTGTGGTCGAACGATTGAATAAAGCGATTCTGTTTGCATTGAATTCGACCGAGACCAAAACAAAAATGCTCGAGATGGGTGTGGATTCAAGAGGAAGCACACCTGACGAAATGCGTGACTTGATCCTCTCGGACATCAAGAAATGGCGCATGGTGATTGACCGTGCAAACATTGCGCGCCAGTAATTTTTAAACCCCGATAGGAGTTGTTAATCATGCCCGTGAATTCCCCTCTCGAACTTAATATGGCCATTGGAAAATATGGGCATACGTTAGCACTCAAGGAGGGGCATGTGCCGATTGAAGGTGTTAAACCCAACTTCGTCGAAGTTAACCCCATCATCGCAGCATTTCGCCGCATGGTTCGTTCGGTAGAGTTTGATGTGTGTGAAATGGCTCCAGCAACGTACATGATTGCACGTTCATTCGGGGCTCCATTTAAAGCCTTACCCATTTTTATTTTTCGCCGATTCCACCATAGCGGATTGGTGATTCGCCCTGATAGTGGCATTGTTTCGCCAAAAGATCTTGAAAATAAAAAAGTGGGGGTGAGGGCTTATTCCGTTTCAACAGGCATTTGGACGCGTGGAATTTTGCAGAATGATTATGGCGTCGATTTATCAAAAGTCACTTGGATGGTCGATGATGAGGAGCATGTTCAAAATTTGGTCTTACCCATTAATGTGCGACATGTCGATCATGGTAAAAATTTAGTCAGCATGATGGCCGAAGGTGAATTGCAGGCAGGTTTCTCTGGTCCAGCTGGCATTGGTCGTGCAGGGGCACCAACTGCGGGGTGGGATCAATCTAAAGACCATGCGTTTCAAGGATGGGATAAGGCGCAACCTCAGGCGATGGATTATCCCGAGATATTTCCAGACCATGCTGCCTTAGAAAAGGAATGGTTTGAAAAGACTGGTATCTACCCGACGCATGCCTTGATTGTGGTTAAAGACTCACTGTTAACGCAACATCCATGGTTGGCAAAAAGTTTATATGACGCATTTGTTGCGTCAAAAGAAATATATTTGGAAAAATTATTTGCGGGTGAGTGTAAAGATGTAGTGGATGAAGGGTATTTAAAACTTTCTAAAATCGTGGGCGATCCATTGCCCTATGGAGTTAAAGATAACTTGCCAGCCATTCAAGCTTTGATCAAATATTCCTACCAGCAACAACTTATTCCAAGCAACTATGCGGTGGAAGATATGTTCGTCACATTGTGATCTTTTAAAACTCTAGTCTGTCAAGATGAATTCCAACATAATTGATATCCATCCCCACGTCATCACCACCGATGAGGTTAAGTACCCACGCGACCCATTGGGCGGCAAACAATCCACCTGGTCTCAGAGTCGGCCAACCACATGGCAGCAATTGATTACCGCGATGGACGAAGCAGGCGTTACCAAATCGGCCGTTGTGCAATCCTCAACCTGTTATGGATTCGATAACTCTTATGTGGCAGATGCCGTGGCCGCGCGTCCAGAGCGATTGACTGGCGTTTTTTCCGTAGATATGTTGGCACTGAATGCGCCTGAAATGGTTCGCTATTGGTTTGAGCGCGGCTTGACGGGCATGCGTTTATTTACCACTGGAAGTACCATGCCCGGTCAATCCAATGTACTGGCGGATCCACGTAGTTTCCCTGCATGGGAGGCAGCGCGCGACTTAGGCATACCAGTTTGCATTCAGATGCGTCCTGAAGGTTTGCATATGTTGGAAATGTTGATTGCACGTTTTCCGACGGTCACTTTCATCATTGATCATTTGATGAGTGTGCCCGTTGAAGCGGGCCCACCTTTCTATGATTCAGCACCTTTAATGACCGTTGCTCGTCATGCCAATGTCAATTTGAAACTGACCATCATTGCTATTCGTGACTCCTACAAGGGTAAGTCAAGTCCGGAAACATTTATCAAGAAAGTTGTCGATGCATTTGGTTCGCATCGAATCGCTTGGGGCTCGAATTTTCCCGCCTCGGATGGTTCGCTGAAAGAAATGATCGCTGAAACTCAAAAGGCCTTGGCCTTCTTGTCAGAGGCGGATAGAAAAGCAATTTTGTGCTCCACAGCCCAACATTTATATCCAAGCCTGAAGGATTAATTCGCATATGGAGAAACCGAAAAACCCCATGCAACTTAAAGCCATGATGGGTGATTACCCGTTGACACATGCTTTGCACACTCAATCTATCCCCAGTTCAATGGTGCACCTGAATTTGGCCGATGTCAAAGTGGCAAATCACGCGTTTAAACGAACGGTTCGCACGTTGGAATTTGATGTATCAGAGTTGGCGATTGTTACTTTTTTACAAGCCCATGAGGGAGGCACGCCCCTGGTGCTGTTGCCCGCCGTGATTGTGTCTCGTTTTCAACATCCCTTTTTAATGTTCAACGCTAAGCGCGGCCTGTTGAAGCCGCAAGACTTAAAGGGGAAGAGGATTGGTGTTCGCTCTTATGCGGTGACCACCGTGACTTGGATCCGAGGTATGCTCCTACAGGACTATGGAATTACACCTGCACAAAATGAGTGGCACACATTCGAAGATGCGCATGTTGAAAGCTGGATCGACCCCAGTAATGCTCTTAGGGTTCGAGAAGGATCTGATATGTTAAAAATGCTTGAAGATGGCCAACTTGATGCGGCAGTTTTAGGATCGGTACCTGACAATCCTGACATTCAGCATGTCTTTTCAGACCCTAATGTGGCTGGCGATGAGTGGTATAAAAAGCATCAAGTAATACAAATCAATCACATGATGACACTCAAAAAATCTTTGTGTGACTCGCGCCCTGATGTCGCACCCGAAATCTATCGTCTGTTAAGTGAAAGCAAAAAGGCCATTCCAAAAACGTCGTTGCCCTATGAGCAGTTTCCGTTTGGGGTGAATGCCATTAGGCCACATCTTGAGTTTGTGATCGATTCTGTTCATTCGCAAGGCTTAATCAAGACTCGTCCTAAGCTTGAATCACTTTTCCATCCGAGTTCATTCATTCTCTAATCTCATAGTTTCTTGAACCATTAATACTTTTACTGAGCTTTAATTTCATTCTCAGATCTTTGCTTTTGATGGTCCCATGATTTTCATGTGTGATGGTTTTAAAAATTGCTCTACTCATCCGAGTCCTGTGTGCGGCTATAAGCCGTACCACTCATCAACTCATACACAGACTATCTTGATAGAGATCACTGCATTGGGTGGGATTTAATGCCATCAAATTTATTCACTGTTTAATTGCTTAGACGCTTTGAAAAAGAAATTTTTTGCAGTGTCATCCAATTAAAGAGATAATCTCAAAATAATTTTTCACCCCGATTAGGAGTACTTAATGATCATCGATTGCCACGGACATTTCACGACCACACCAGCCAAGGTGATGGGTTTCAGGTCCAAACAGATTGATCATTTTAAGAAGACCGGTCAAACCTACAAGGAAGCGCCACCAGTCGTTACCGATGAGGAAATTCATTCAGCCATCACCGATGGACAGCTGAAGGTCATGAACGAAAGAGGAATAGATCTCACCATATTTTCGCCCAGGGCGATTGGTATGGATCATCAATTCGGTAATGAAGAATCGAACGTCATCTGGGCCGTGTATTGCAATGACCTCATTCACCGCGTCTGCAAAATGTTCCCCAAGCATTTTGTCGGTGTCTGCCAATTGCCACAAGTCACGGGCGTCAAACCCGGCAAAGCTATTTTTGACGAACTCGATCGCTGCATCAATGAATTGGGTTTTATTGGAGCCAATTTAAATCCCGATCCCTCTGGTGGTATGTGGACCGACCCACCATTGACCGATAAAGATTGGTGGTATCCGCTTTTCGAAAAGTTTGTCGCCCACGATATTCCCGTCATGATTCACGTCAGCGGATCTTGCAATCCCCACTTTAATGCAGTGGCAACGCACTACATAAATGGTGACACCACTGCATTTGTTCAATTCATGATGTCTGATTTGTTCAAAGATTTTCCATCTTTGAAGTTCATCATCCCTCATGGAGGTGGTGCAGCTCCCTATCATTGGGGTCGCTACCGTGGTATCGCTCTGGATATGAATTTGGGCGAGCTCAATGACAGAATCATGAAGAATGTTTATTTTGATACCTGCGTCTACCATCAGCCAGGTATTGATTTGTTATTGAAGGTTATCCCTTCCGAAAATGTGTTGTTTGCATCTGAAACCATTGGCGCTGTTCGTGCGGTCAATCCCGAGACTGGCATTAGTTTTGACAATACGCACGAATACATAAAGGCCACACAGGTGGTCAATGATGTCGAAAAACAAAAAATTTATTCCACCAATGCAATGGGTGTTTATAAACGCTTGGGGTCGCATCCTGCAGTCAAAGGACGCTGAATGAGCTTTTTTACTTTTGCGCTCTTTCCAAATTACGCATGCTTCAGACATGCTCAGTCAGCGCGATTTATCTCATCAGAAATTTTTTCGGCAATCATTATTACGGGTATGTTCGTATTCCCTCGCGGTAGGGTCGGCATTACTGATGCATCAACCACACGAAGTCCGTCCACACCGTGAACGCGACATTGTGAATCGACTACGGAAAATGGATCAGCTTTTGGGCCCATGCGACAAGTTCCAGCAGGATGAAACATATGGCCCGCTAAGCTATAAACCAAATGATTTAATTCAGGACCAACTTCAGGTATTTGATCCGGCAAAAAACCAGCACGAGACAAGGCGAAATGTCGGATGCCACCGCCAATGTCCAGCACCATCGCAGCAAGTGCGGCCTCAATGTAATTTCGTCGACTAAGCCATCCTAGTTGACGGATATAAGCATTTGGACGGGGAACAAAAACGTTGTTACAAAGCGCACTGACATGTGGCGATTTGAACAACTCAAGTGCCAGACCTAATCCCTGAACCATTCGCTCTAAATCTCGCTGGTCAGACAATAGCTTGAACTGAACATGGGGCTCATCTAATGGATCGGCAGAGTTCAGTTGTACTATCCCGCGAGAATAGGGTTTATAAATCGTAGGGCCGATTCCGCCAAACGATGAACCGAGTCGATGCCAAAATGCTTTATTGATAATCACCAAAAGCATATCACTCAAGGTTGTATCGGCAACCATGGAGCTGTACCTTGCAGTAGCGTGACATAGAGCTCTGTCATGAGGCGGCTGACGGCCTTTATATTTAAGATGCGCGGCAGCGTAAATGCGAATATGGTTCTGCAAATTCCGACCTACACCGCAATGATCGGCAATGGGTTTTATTCCTAACGCATGCAACTCTGAGCCAGGCCCAATTCCGGCACGCATTAACAAGGCGGGACTGTGCAATGCGCCAGCGGACAAAATGATATTTAGACCCATGACCTGTCGCAATTCACCTTTAACAAGGAATTCGACACCCTTGACCTGCCGTCCAAGAGTTACTAAGCGGCTGACTTGAGTCAAAGGTAAGACAGTTAAATTTTTACGGCTACGAACTTGGGCGCTTAGGTAGGCACTGGCAGCTGAAACCCTGCCAGTTGGTAAATTACTGAGCGGCAAGGCACCAAACCCGTCAGAGAAGCAGGAGTTGAAATCTTCGACCTGAGACATGCCACGATATTGAAGTGCATTTGCCACTGCTCGCGTGAAAGGCGGCCAACTTTCTCTTGTGTATCTTCTTATCGGAACAGGTCCCAAATGACCATGCAACGGACTGCGGTAGTCCAGATCATTTTCTAGCCGAATAAAATATGGCAATACATCGTTCCAGCCCCAGCCCACAGCGCCCAAGTCGCGCCATTCATCATAGTCATCAGGCAAGCCGCGCAAGGCAAACATACCCATCACCGTAGAACCCCCACCGACGACTCGCCCTTGTTCGAACAACTGACTGGCTATTGGTGCCTCCCCCGGCAAGTCGTCTTTCATCCTGACTTTTAAATTTTTCCACAAATAGTCGGGTTGACTGTATGACCTAGGATAAAGATCGCGGACGATATCAGGCTCCTGACCAGGAGGCATATCAGGTCCAGCCTCAATGAGAAGCACTGTGCGCGAAGACTTTTCCGACAGACGCGAAGCTAGAACACAGCCGGCTGAACCCGCCCCAACAATAATGAAGTCATAACTAGGAGCTTCAGTAGCATCCCGCGTTATATAAGAATCATGCAATTGTGCGCCCAGCATCGCACTTTAGCAGTGCCCCAGTCAGATGGGGCATAGCATCGCTGAATGCAAATGCGACATATTGTCCTAACTCCTCAGGTTGAACGACCTCTAGCATCGGCAGAGTCTTTGCTACTTCCTCAAGGTACCGACCGGGAAGTGCACGGGTTGCATCCGTTTCGGTGGTGCCAGGAACCAGCGTATTCACTCT
>Ga0209768_10001649_pt1 | contig 14199 bp, 14 predicted proteins | sample LauGreSBDMM110SD_3_FD_187564 | JGI IMG/M metagenome (GOLD analysis project Ga0209768, IMG submission 187564) | Freshwater lake microbial communities from Lake Michigan, USA - Sp13.BD.MM110.SD (SPAdes) (version 2) | ecosystem: Environmental > Aquatic > Freshwater > Lake | place: Lake Michigan... | reverse complement strand
CAATTAAGCAGTGTGAAGACTCCTTTAGACTACTACTTTCCTCAATGAATTCATTGACTTAGCTGGTTTCTGGTAACTCAAAGTAGTATAGAAGTAGTATGGTTATGAAATTAAATTACTGCTCATTTGTTTCAACAAGTTTCGACGCATTTGAAATCAGCAAGCCCGTTTTGAAGTGCATTACAAATAAATTTCTTAAGTACTAAATAATTTCAAAAATTTGTACTTTTGTAGGGTCAAGCGTAAAGAGTCTTTACGCTTGTGTGTTTATAAATTTATATAAGCCATGTAAATCGAAACGGTTGCGCGAAAGTATCTGGCGTTTTCTCATCCAACGATATAGTAATCTACATATTGACTGAATATGTGTGTAAACAATTCCGAGTCTAAAAAGCGGGTGTTGGCACTTTAGAGGTCAAGGATTTTTTTCATCAGAAATTCAGTACGCATTAAGCTTTGCAATCTAGCCTACTTCATGTTGCCACGCTACATTGACGTGGAGGACAACATGCCCAAGACCTTAAGTCAGAAGGTTAAGAAGAACAAACTGCGCGCCCAAGCACGAACAGACCTCTCACTCCTGTGGGATCGCGATCGCACCGGCGTCAAGGTCACGCGTTAACCGGCAGCAACACACGCCCTAATTGTTTTATTCAAAGAAAGAACCCATGCGCACCAAACCTGTCCCAACCACCTCGATTGCCCATTCAAACGCCGAAAAGATAATCGTACACGAGGCTGATCTGGTGAATGAACTCATCGGCGAGTTGACATTCACCGAGATGATGCTATTCATGCTGACCGGCAAGAAGGAGTCCACCCGAGCTCAAGTACGAATCATGGATGCGGTACTGGTGACGCTCATGGAGCACGGCCTCACGCCAAGCGCCATTGCCACACGGCTGATCTATCACTCTGCACCCGATTCACTGCAGTCGGCCGTGGCCGCCGGACTCCTAGGCGTGGGCACCACATTCATTGGCACCATGGAAGGCTGTGCCGCCAACATCGAAGAAATTCTCGCCGCACCCGAAGGCTTTGAGGCCAGAGCGCTCGCCATCGCGCAGCGGCATCACCAGAGCCGCAAGCCGTTGCACGGCTTTGGGCATCCACACCACAAGCCTGATGATCCCCGAACGCCCAAGCTCTTTGCCGTGGCTGAAAGTGAGGCCGTCCCTGGCCGACACATCGGCGCACTGCGTACCTTGTCCGCGCAGGTTGACAAGGTTTATGGCCGGCATATCACAATCAACGCGACCGGAGGTGTGGCCGCTTTGCTCGGTGAGATCGGCATTCCGCAAAAGATCATGCGCGGCATCGCTGTAGTAAGTCGCTCGGCTGGATTGGTCGGACACATCCTTGAAGAAAGTCGCAAGCCATCCGCCGTCTTTATTTGGGAGACGGTGGAAGAGTCAATTCCTTACGTGAAAGAGTAAGACAGTACGCGGACGGTGCTTAAGTAGGCGTGCTGGGTACTTGGGATGATGGGCAGCACTAGGTCTCTTGGACCCAGACCCAGCAAGATGACCCAAATGCTGCTCAAAACTTAAGAGGCACTTTAACGACTGCTCTTCAAAAGGAGTTGAAGCATAATGAAACTCAAATTGAATGTGCATTAATCCAGCCGGCATTACCTGTCTTTTATAAAGCCAAAATTATAAGAACGGCGCTTTCACTTTCTCCACAGGGTCGCACACCCACAGCAAACGAAGTCGCCCAAGCGGCGGTATTACGGAGCGCATTTTTACGACGTCTAAAAATGTGTAAACGGCTAATTGATCTCAATCGTACCCGTCGAGCCCAAGTTCTATGCGCTTATGCAAAAGTTGTTTGGCGTCGACATTGAAACACCGCAGTAGCGGCACGCAGGATGGACCGCTGCAAAAGTAAAAATAGCTCAGCGGATCAGAACCAAAACGCATGACAAGTAGACTGTGCTGCTGGAAGGCACCGACATGTGCTTTACAACCGTGTTGGATCTCGATGAAGTGACTGACCACCCGCACATGAAAGCTCGTGGCATTTTTGTGATGTCGAATGGGAAGTTCAACCAGGCCCTGCACCTCGCTTCAGCCGAACTGAAACGGGGACGCCGAAACCGGGCGTAGTGGCCACCTATGAAACATGATGCGATCTACTGAGAGGATGGCTGGATGATAAGAAACTGTTTTGCCGCATGCGAGGCTGGCACGATTTAAGCGTCGCGGCGAGACGGATGGGGAGTCTTGCAGTTAACACTGCAATCATCAGAATAGCGGCTAGGGCGGGGTTGCTTGCAATTGTCCAGATGCTAAAAGTTTGGAGGAATACAATTTCCTATGAACACGGTGCTATTGAAATCTCTTGGCATGAACTTACAAATCATTCTTGACAGAATAATAAGATACCAACTAGTATCACCTTTAACATAACATCTTTCAAATGTTCCCGTGAAAGATCGTGAAAAGTACGAAAGAAAAATATATGAATCAAGAAAATGCGCAAACAGCCCTCGAAGAGGCTTCAATACCTGCTTTGTTAATGTGTCTGGCTCAAATCACTCAAGACAAACAATGGTTAGAAGAGCCTTTTCTTCCAAAACGAGATATTTCGATATTTTCTGATCCTTCTGGTGGACTGTCGGATGACCTACAGAACATAGTTCGTCGCCGGATGCGCGAAGTTTTGGAGGATCTGTCATCTGGCAAAAGAACCTTGCCCGATTTGCCATCGGATGAAAAGTTATCTCGGATGATGAGTGTATTTCTTGGTGAGCATGTCCCAGAAGAATATTCGATTATGGCCATGGAAGAAATGGGCTTCAAAGAACGCGCTATATCGTGGAAGCCACCTTTTAAACAAAAGGTTAGAGACTTTAGAGTCTTGGTGATAGGCGCAGGTTTTTCAGGCATCTGTGCTGGTAAGCAGTTACTAAGTATGGGCATCACATTCGAAATTGTCGAAAGAAATGATGACTTGGGCGGTGTATGGCTTGATAACAGTTATCCGGAGGCAGGAGTTGACACACCGAATCACTTTTACTCTTTTTCATTTGCACCAAATATGGAGTGGAGTAGTAATTACTCCAAGCGTCAAGAAGTGTGGGATTACCAGCGCAAGATTTTTGACGAATCCGGGCTTCGGGCGCACACACACTTCAATACAGAAGTGGCATCTCTACATTGGGATGATGCGCAGCGTCATTGGCAAGTTACTAAAAAAGCCGCCTCCGGACAATCGACAGTACACTTTTTCAATGTAGTGATCAGCGCTGTAGGTATTTTAAATCAGCCAAAGATGACGCCCGTGTCAGGCTTAGAAAAATTCACCGGGAAGTACTGGCACTCAGCTAAATGGCGGCACGATATTCCTCTGGAGGATCAAAATGTTGCCGTCATCGGAACAGGCGCGAGTGCCATGCAGTTTTTACGAACAGTAGGGGCCAAAGCTCGCCAAGTAACGATCTTTCAACGTTCGCCACAATGGGCCAGACCCCCACAGGATTACCATGGTTCTACTTCGCCTGAGTCACGATGGCTACTCAAAAACGTACCCTACTACTATGCATGGTACCGCTTCGGTTTGATGTGGCGATTTGGCGATGGCTTGCTGCCAACTGTAAGACGTGATCCTCATTGGAAAGATCAACAAAGATCAATGAATTATCGCAATGATAGGCAGAGACAACAGTTGACAGACTATTTGCTAAAGCAGCTGCATGATCGTCCAGATCTTGTTAGAAAATGTTTGCCCGACTATCCTCCCTACGGCAAAAGAATTCTCATTGATAACGGCTGGTATGAAGCATTAAAACTTCCTAACGTCGAACTGATAACAGAAGCCGTTGAGCGTATCGATGGTGATGAACTTATAACTCCAAGTGGAGAGCGACGCCAAGCCGATGTCATTTTGCTCGCGACAGGTTTTGAAGTTGGAAAATTGCTTGGAAATGTTGACATTCGAGGACGTTCTGGAATTCGTCTCAAAGATATCTGGGGTGATGACAATCCAAAGGCTTATCTTGGGCTGACTGTTCCAGATTTTCCCAATTTTTTCATCATCTCTGGTCCCAATACGGCATTGGCACACGGAGGTAGCGTGTTGTTTGTAACAGAGTGCCAAGTCAGATATATCAGTCTGATGATCAAGGAGATGATCGAAAAGAATTTATCCGATATTGAGGTACTCAAGGATATTCACGATGAATTCAATGAGCGTGTCGATGCTGAACATGCGGAATTAGTATGGACACATCCTGGCATGAACAACTGGTATCGCAACTCAAAAGGTAGAGTATTTGCTCCTATGCCTTGGCGTTTGGTTGACTACTGGAAAATGACTCATGAGCCTCGCATGAGTGATTACCGTTTACGCAGCATAGGAAAACCCTGATAAAAACATGATTGACATTCCAGCACATTGCATTTGATACTACACAGTATGTGCAAAGATCGAACTGGGCACAGATACGCGACTAAAGTAATCATGAAACAATAATTTTTTCACAACAATGGAGACAGCCATGAATCAGAAACGTCTTTTCCTTGCGGGGCTTGTGCTTGGTTTTACCGCAGTTATACAACCTGTACTTGCACAACAATCCATAAAGATCGGTGTCAACGTTGAACGTACCGGAGTAGCCTCGAGTTATGGTACTCATATGTTGATTGCCGCACAAATTGCTCTCGATGAAGTAAATCGAGCAGGGGGCGTTAATGGAGCTCAAATTGAGTTTGTAATTGAGGACAATCGCAGCAGTCCTGAGCAAGCTGTCATTGCTACACGGAACATTGATCGATTAGGTGTTGCCGCTATGCTTGGGCCAATACAGACAAGTCAGTGTCGAACTGCGTTTCCAGCTGCAAATCGCGCAGGCTTGGTTAGCATTTCGCCTGGATCAGCCGCGCCAGGACTTACGGCACAAAATCGACCCTGGACTTTCCGAATCGCCGCAATAGATTCATTAATAGTTGAGGAGGTGATTTCTGGACTGAAAAGAAATAATCCAAATGTCAAGACTGTGGCGATTGCGGTAGACACCCGTGATGCATACAACCAATTTCTCGTAAAAACAGTTGCGCCTGCTGCGATTGAAAAGAGCGGGTTGACTATTCTTAATAAAGATCAACTTGTGGAAATGGCTCCAGATACAACCGACTTTAGCGTTTTCATTACTAAGTTAAAAGCCATGAATCCTGATGTAGTGCTGCTTGGTGCAGGTTTTGATCCAGCGCATGGTTTTTTGCGTGAAGCCAACCGCCAGCGTTTCAATGTGCCGATGTTCGCTGGCCAAGGCTACATCACAACGTCGATGGCTACAGCTGCCAATGACTTACAACTGTGGGCAGGGCAACCATTTGACCCGGAATCACCAGAAGCCAACGTAAAGAAATTTGTGGCTGAATTCAAAACCCGGGTCGAAAAAGAATTACCTGGACAATATGTTTCTCCCACTTATATAGATGCAAGCGCGTATGAAAGCATTCATGTACTAGCAGATGCAATGCGTGCAAGCAAAATAACGCCATCAACCGACCCAAAGCTGGCTCGCGAGCAAATTCGATCTTATTTGGCATCTCTTAAGGGCTATCAAGGTCTGGGAAATGTAATCAACATGAATCAGGAAGGCGATACAGTTAAGACAACCATGGTTTATCGAGTACGAGCTGGTAAATGGGTTAAGCAATAAGTCAGCAAGCAGAAGAAGATGTTCACTCAACAACTAGTTAATGGATTAATGCTGGGTAGTGTGTATGCGCTGATTGGCATCGGGTACACGCTGGTTTTTGGGGTTTTGCGTATGTTGAACCTCGCACATGCCTACATTTTCACTTCTGCACCATTTATTACCTTTGCACTAATTGGGGCATCCGTTTCTCCTATGCTCGCGCTGTTTTTGGGTGTCGTGGGCGCAGCATTTTTAGGCGTGTTGCTTTACTTAGTAGCCTTCAAACCTATTCCTCCTGAGCACGCGCTCGGTGGCTTTGTAGCAAGTTTGTCATTTGGCATAATCATTCAAGTTGTGATCGTTAACTTCTATGGAAGCCAACCCAAGAAGTTTCCAACTATTTTGAATTTGCCCGATTTTAATTTGGGTAATGTCATTCTTTCAGGTGTTCAAATAGGCAGCTTGTGCATATCGGCGAGCTTGATGATCGGGTTACTGTATTTGATCAAAAGCACCCGATTTGGACGGAACATTCGCGCCATTGCACAAAACCAGATGGCAGCCTCGCTGCTGGGAGTTGCAGTTCCCGCTGCTGTCTTGCTTGTCTTTTTTATGTCCTCAGCGCTTGCTGGCTTAGCTGGATTGATGGTTGCTATGCGCTTTGAAAGCATTGGCGCATTCATGGGTGACATGTACGCAATTAAGGCACTGGCAATCATCATTATTGGTGGTCTTGGGGATGTGCGCGGAGCCGTTTTTGCTGGTTTGCTTCTAGGGGTCTGTGAAGTAATGTTTCAGGCATATGCACCTCCGGGTTGGTCTGAGGCTTTCATCTGGTTATTTCTTATTGGCGTGTTTTTGGTTCGGCCAGAAGGTATTTTTGGTGTCGGTATCAAAACGAGGGAAATCTGAATTGGACATCCTTCTTTCAGAACCAGTACAGGCATTGGTGGCTATAAATGTCCTACTTACCCTTAGTTTGCTCTTTCCATTCGCTGCAGGAGTATGGTCGTTAGGACTTCCAGGCTTCATGGCTGTAGGTGCCTATCTTTCAACTTGGCTGACTATGCAAATGGGGTGGCAAGTTGGTCCAGCAATTGCCGTAGCAGGATTAGCGGGTGCTGCTAGCACCATTCCATTTGCTTTACTGACATTACGTATCCGAGATATTTATTTAGCTATCGCAACTTTGGCTGCAGCTGAATTGATTGTGTTGTTCTTCTCACACTTCAAGCCTACCGGTGCTGTGATGGGTATGACAGGTATGCCATACCTTGAAGTACATTGGTTGCTTATTTTGGCAACTGGTTGCGTTGTAGCCAGTTCATTGCTTTACAACTCAAGATTTGGAAAAGTCCTTGTTGCAGCTGGCAGTGATCCAATGGTCGCTGCATGTCACGGTTTGAATATGCCAACTTTTCAGTTTGCTTCATTGGCTATAGGTGGACTACTCGCTGGCATGGCTGGCGCATGTTTTGCACATTACTATTCTTTCATCAGTCCTGGTAATTTCGGCTTCCACCGAACTACAGACATCCTGATGTTTCTTGTGGTTGGTGGACTTACTCCTTTAGGTGCCGTGTTGGGAGCGATGATTTTGACCACAATTCCTCAAGTCATCACCTCACTAGAAAAATGGGCTCCTGCCATGTACGGCTGCATAGTGCTACTGATGGCGGTATTCCGGCCAGCCGGTTTGCTGCCGAAAAACCAACTGGTCAAAATTTTCGTCACCAAAAAAAGTGACAAAAATAAGTCTCGCAGACATCTGGTATCCAAAGATGCTTGAAATTAACTCAGTTACAAAATCTTTTTATGGTGTAAACGCCATCGACAAGGTGAGTTTTCATGTTGAAAAAGGCTCAATTACTTCACTAATAGGGCCTAACGGAGCAGGGAAAACTACACTAATCAACATGATTACCGGTGTGTTGTTGCCCACGTCAGGTGATATAAAGTTCAAAGGTCAATCATTAATTGGTCTACGTCCGCACCAAGTCGGAAGTCTAGGCATACGGCGAACCTTCCAGACTGTTCGTCTGTTTAACGGCTTATCAGTTAGAGAGAATTTGCTTATTGGCCGGATACGCTCTTTGCTGGGTATATCTTGGTTACAAATGCTTTTGCCCATGAATCTCGGGGATATGGAGGGGCGACGACGTGCGGACGAAATCCTATCTTTGCTCGAGTTAAGAGACTATGCAGACGAATTGGCAACCGATTTGCCTTACGGCATTCAACGACGAGTTGAAATTGCTCGAGCTTTGATGGGCTACCCCGAATTTGCCTTACTGGATGAACCAGCTGCTGGAATGAACGAGGGCGAAACAGATCAATTGGTAGAAGACGTTAAGCGTATACGTGATACTGGTGTAACGGTTTTACTGGTTGAACATGATATGTCGATGGTTATGCGTGTTTCCGACACAATTGTGGTTCTTAACTTTGGACAAAAAATCTCCGAAGGATCACCAAACTATATACAAGGTGATCCACAAGTAATTGCCTCTTATTTGGGATCTTGAAGTATGAGTGAGCAATTCTCTGGACTTCAAATTGACCAGGTCAGTGCGGGATATGGCAAAGCTCTGGTCATTGAAAAATTCAGCCTATCAGTTACTTCTGGAAGTGTTGTAGCGGTAGTTGGCCCAAACGGTGCAGGAAAAAGCACGTTAGTTCGCACCATTTCTGGGAGCATACGTGCTCGCTCTGGAGAGATACGCTACAACGGCCAAAAAATCTCTGGCCTGGCGCCCTACAGAGTAGCACGCAAGGGGATTTTGCATGTACCAGAGACTCGTGACATTTTCTCGGGAATGACAGTTTGGGAAAACCTGATGATCGCTTTTGACAACCTCAATGTTGAGAGTGAACGACATGAAGCCTTCAATGAGATTTACGATCTCTTTCCCATTTTGGCTGAAAGAAAACAGGATATTGCCGGCAATTTGTCTGGTGGGCAACAACAAATGTTAGCAATTGCGCGCGCCTTGCTGGGACGACCAAAGTTGCTCATGCTAGACGAACCATCGTTGGGTTTGGCTTCTCTGATAATTAAGGAAATTTACAGCACACTAGCCAAGCTTCGCGAAAAAGGACTGACAGTGCTATTGGTCGAACAAAATGCGAAGATGGCCATTAATTTTGCCGATCACTCTGTGGTACTGAGCAACGGAAAGATTGTGTTGCAGGGATCACGCGACGAACTCGCATCAAATGAGGCTTTAGCTCATCATTATCTGGGCGCACGAACAGACTCTCGCTAACTTTACGTAATGGAGTGCTTAAAATGAATTGGTCGACACTGACCTTTGGTGCGGCACTAACGGCTAGTGCGCAACAATTTCCTGAACGAATCGCAGTAGTGGATGGCATTCATCGCATCTCCTTTCGTGAACTGGATGACCAAGTAACGGCATTGGCCCATGGCCTGCAACAACTAGGGATTGGTAAGGGAGACCAGGTTGCAGTTTGGATGACTAATTGTACTTGGTGGGTAATTTCTTGGGTCGCTTGTACTCGCATAGGTGCAGTGGTGGTACCCATCAATACGCGTTACAAATCAGACGAGGTGGCTTATATTCTGAAACAGTCGGATGCAAGGGCATGGATTTTAATGGACAAGTTCTGGGACGTCGATTTTCTGGGTGTTGCACGTCAGATCATTCCGGAAATTGATAACGCCCAAAAGGGGAAAATCAACTCGCCTCAATTTCCTGCTCTACAAAATGTGATTCTCTGGAAGAATTCTCAAGCCCCAGGATTAATCAACCTTGAAGAAGTTAGCAACTCTGGCCGAATCTTGATGCGAAATACCTGCGCCTCATTACCAATAGCGGCTCCGACAGATCCAATCATCATTGTCTACACTTCTGGCACAACTGGACATCCAAAAGGCGCCATGCACAGTCACATTTTGCTACGCAATGTAGCCAATGTAGCTCGAGTCATGCATGTCGTGCCAGGAGATGTCGTCTTGGGTCACATGCCTTTCTACCATGTGGCTGGCGCTTTCACTGAATTGGGTCTCTCTATTCTGCTAGGGTGCACATTGGTGCCCTTACCGCATTGGATTGCAGATGAAGCTCTTGACGTCATAGAGCGAGAGAAAGTCACTATTTTTGGAGGAATTCCCACTCATTTTATCGATTGCATCGATGCTGTCCGGCGACGTCCACGTGATACATCAAGCCTGAAATCAGCTTGGATCGGGGGCGCACCGGTAACACCAGATGTAGCAATGGCAGCAAAAGACGAACTCAAGCTAAGTGCCTTGCAGGCGGTCTATGGGATGACAGAAACGACTGGATCCACGACGTTCAGTGAGTTCGACGCACCCCTGGATATTTTATGTGACAACAAAGGCAAACCAATTGGAGAATTTGAAGTCATGGTTTGCCATCCTGAGACTGGAATGAAGTTGCCAACTGGTGAAATAGGCGAGATCTGGATCAGGGGACATATTGTTATGCTTGGCTACTACAAAAATTCCAAGGCTACGCAAGAAGTTATGACGCCCGATGGCTGGTTTCGTACTGGTGATCTTGGTGTCTACGATGAGCAAGGCTATCTAAAAATCACTGGGCGTTTGAAAGACATGCTGATCGTAGGAGGATCCAATGCTTATCCGGCAGAAATTGAACGAATTTTGCAGAGCCACGAAAAAATCAAGCAAGCTGTAGTGGTAGGCATGACAGATCGACGGCTTGGAGAAGTAGTAATGGCTTTTGTTCAGTTACACGATGGCCAGTCGTTAGAGCAATCTTCATTGATTCAGTTCTGTCGTGAACGTATGGCTGACTACAAAGTTCCACGAAAAGTTTCTTTTGTGGAAGACTTCCCCAAAACATCCACTGGTAAGATTCAGCGATTCAAACTCAGCGAAATGGCAAATCAAATTGCTGTGAACCAACCGTAAATTATGGCAACTCTTACCAATGCCGACATTAAGGTACAGCTTAAGAACTTAAAAAAAGAACGGATCATGGCCGAAGGCATAAGACTTTTTTACGAGCGGGGTTATCGCGGCACCACTCTTGAACAAATTGCAGATGCATTGGGTGTTACTAAACCTTTTGTTTACGGCGTATATGACAAAAAAACGGATATCTTATTTGATATTTCCTTGCAAAATATAACTACTTCACTGGAGGCGATTCAGGCAGGATACGACATGAAAGGCCCCGCATCACAGCGACTAGTGGAGGTGGTAACGCGCCTAACTAAAATCTGCATCGATCACCAGCAGGCTGTAGCTGTTTATTTCCGCGAACAAGCCTCTCTTGAGCCAGAACAGTTGAAAACTATTCAGACTCTCCGAAAGAAGTTCGATCGTGTCCTAGCCTTATTGCTAGAGGAAGGGGTTTCCCAAAAAGAATTTGTTCTTGGAGACACGCGAACTGCATCGCTTGCGATCAGCGGAATGGTAAGTTGGACATATGTCTGGTTCCGAAATTCTGGAAGGTTAAGCCAACATGAATTGATGGACCAAATGGCTCAATATGCTCTGCGTATTGCGGGCGCACCCCCTAGGTAAATTATGCCCATCGAATTGACATTTCCCGAATCTCACCTGTGCCTAATTACCATTGATAACGCTGATAAGCGTAACGCTCTGGGACCAAAAGAATTCAAAGATCTTGCTGCTGCCTGGGAAACATTGATAAATCGTTTAGATGTACGCTGCGTTGTGGTTACAGGGAGTGGACAGAAAGCCTTTTGCTCTGGCGCCCAATTAGATAGCGATTTTTCCGTGCTGGGCGATGTGGATAATTGGGTAGACCGAGCATTACTCAAAACACGATTCTTTCCAATCCCGCTAGTTGCTGCAGTCAATGGCCACTGCGTAGCTGGCGGTCTTGAGTTGATGATTTCCTGTGATATTCGGATCGGTTCGGAAACCGCGCTGTTTGGCTTACCCGAGGTTCGCTGGGGTATTGTTCCTTCAGGTGGCGGCACAATGAAACTGGTGGATCAAATAGGCTACGCTCGTGCAATGCAACTATTGATGACTGGTGAGCTGATATCAGCAGCAAGCGCTATGGAAATTGGTCTAATCAATCAAGTTTGCCCTGTGGATGAGGTAATGCCCAAAGCATTGGCTATAGCGCGCCAAATCGCAGCTAACAGTCCGCTTGCTGTTCGGCATACGAAACGACTAGCTTTGGAAAAGAGATTTGACCGATGGGGATCTCAGGAAACGAATGAAAGGTACGCGGCGCGAGATGCTAGAAATGGTCCGGATATAAAAAAAGGATTAGATGCATTCCTAAATAAATCTACGCCATTATATTAATTCACTCACTGAATTTCTAACAACTATTTATAAACTAAAAAGTTTAAATTTTTTTGCAACAAATAAATTAGACGCCGTTTTTTAGATAGCTGTTAAACCACATATGAGTGATTTATCTCTTAAATGCCAGTATCTCAGTTGATTTAGTTTTTAACATCTTATGACTTCTTTTTATATTAGGATTAAGAGCACTCGCGAAGAATTAAAAACTTAAGTAGACCGAATTTATAACTTCTACGATCTTGTACTATCTGACAGATTGCTTGATTAGTTTTTTTTAAGAAATTTTCCGAGCTGAATACGATTATGCTGGCCGGTCACCGGCAAGTGTGATGCGGTGCATCAATCTTTTGAAGCCTTGGTAATCGTTGATAGGATTGTGCTGTACGCATCGGTTATCCCATAACGCTAGAGATGCTGGCTTCCAAGCAAGGCGACATGTGAACTCCGGACGGATTTGGTGTTGGAAAAGGTAATTCAACAGAGGGGCACTTTCCTCTTCAGTCCATCCGTCGAAGCGCGAGGTATGTGCAATATTGATATAAAGCGCTTTGCGTCCAGTTTCAGGATGTGTGCGAATCACCGGGTGCCTTGCCTCGTAGGTTTTAGATATTCCAGCTAATCCATCGGTCTTCACCCTGTCTTCTCGTGTCTTGGAAACATCGGCGCGAGCAGAACTGCTAACCGCATACATGCCTTCCAAAGTGCTCCTTAATCCCTCGGATAAAGTCTCGTAAGCAAGGTATTGATTTGAGAAAAGTGTATCGCCACCGTATGGGGGTATCTCGCGCGCCAGCAACATACTAGCCATAGGAGGCTCATCAAGATAGGTTGTGTCTGAATGCCAAATACCGGCAAAATTAATTTTTTCGTGCTCCAATTTCTTGACTTCGATAATGAAAGGCCATCCATCAATACTCTTTATAAAAGGGTATTCGACGGGTGTGCCAATGCATTGCGCGAACATCATGAACTGAGCTGGATCAAGATCCTGGCCGCGAAAAAAAATTACCAAGTTCTCCAGCCAGGCACGTCGGATCTCTGCCCTGACTGAATCAGATAGCGGCGCAGATAGATCGACACCACTTACCTCCGCGCCTAATGCCCCAGCGATAGGACGAATCTTAATTTGACGAAAAGGCTCGTTGTCTCTTTTCATAAATGAATCTTTGACATGGACCCAAAGAGCAAGACAAAATTGATGCTAGCTTAAGCTGCACTCAGGTTTTATGCAGCTGGTCGGCGCTGCCCCGTTTTTTGAATTCTATTTCTAATGTCTTTTTAATGCTAACTTTTCTTTATGCAGTTCGTTTAGTGTCCAACATCTCCCAATTCAGTAGACTGGCATTTCCCCAATTGTGTAGACACTCATCAAAACGACAGTTAGATAGCAATTCAATTTAAGACCTCTAACTTCCGCTCATGAGTCTTGCTAACGGTCCAGCGCATTAATAAAATCAATTTCTAAAGTACTAATTAATTTAAATAATTTGAACTTTTTTAGGGTCAAGCGTAAAGAGTCTTTACGGTGCTGAGTTTTTGAGCAGATGGGAAGACTATTGATTTGAGTATCCATGCACGCAATGTGTATGGAATTTTCATACAGACAACGACTCGTATCTACTTCAAATTGGACTCAGCAAAGTATCTGAAATTTTCCATCTAACTTCTTGAGCGCTCTGCAGTGAGCAAGCATCCAGGTGCCCATACCTTCTCAACAACATAGTTTGATCTCTATGTCCCATGATCTGAGATGCAACACCCACCCCTACCCCACTTCTCAAAAGTGACGCTGCAACCCAATGGCGCACATCATGTATGCGGAGTTCTGGCCGGCACAACATGGAAGTCAAACTTGTCCACTTTTTTCTGTAGTTAATTGGCGTGATGCCATTTTTGCCTGCAAAGATCAATCGATGTATATGGAGTTTTGGATTAGACAAATTTGTTGCTTGAGAAAACGAAGGTCTCATTTTTTTAGCCAAGCTCATTGTGGCTGGTGAAAAAAACAATGTTCTTGAATCGCCATTCTTAGTCATTGGCACGATCATTTTTGCATTTGAAATATCCAGATCATTCCAATTTCTTTCCAGCAATTCACTCTTGCGTGCACCAGAGTCTGCCAACATCCAAACGAACAAAGTAAACAATCGGTCTTTGCACATCTTGGCCGCCAATCGCAGAGAGATGAAATCCTGTTCATTGGATGAAACGTATCGGACTTTTTCTTCGTAACGCCGCATGGCAATGGTTGGTG
>Ga0209768_10001640_pt1 | contig 14243 bp, 16 predicted proteins | sample LauGreSBDMM110SD_3_FD_187564 | JGI IMG/M metagenome (GOLD analysis project Ga0209768, IMG submission 187564) | Freshwater lake microbial communities from Lake Michigan, USA - Sp13.BD.MM110.SD (SPAdes) (version 2) | ecosystem: Environmental > Aquatic > Freshwater > Lake | place: Lake Michigan... | reverse complement strand
TGCGTCACGTCAGCGGGTTTTGCGCTGAACGTTTTGGTCATGAGTTTTCTCTTTAAAAGAAGGTTTGTTGGATCCTTTTCCACGGTCGGTGTTCCTCTTGTGGGAATCTCTTAGGTGGGGTTAGCTTTTCATTGCCTAATTTTCATAGTCAACTAAATGCCCTTCGCCGCGGGATCACTAATGCGCTGCGAAGCTCTCGATTTTATACCAGTCAAATTCGGTTTGGCAAGGTTTTTCAGGCTATTTGGGTGCTGAGGCGTTACCATCAAGGCATGTTCAGTTACAGACACGCCTTTCACGCTGGCAACCATGCCGATGTCATAAAGCACCTCACCTTGATTGCCACCCTACAGCATCTGCAACAAAAAGAGGGGGGCATCACCATCATCGACACCCATGCGGGTGCGGGTCTTTACAGACTGGACGGCGACTATTCGGAAACTGGCGGTGAGGCCACAGACGGCATCTTCAAACTGCTCGGCCAACTCGATGCAGCAGCAGCAAAAAAAGACGCCAAACCCATTCCAGAAGCGCTTCAAGCCTATTTGGACATGATTGCCAGCTTCAACCCCAACGGACAGGCCAAGTTTTATCCTGGCTCGCCCTTCATCCTTCATGCCATGCTGCGCAAAGACGCGCGCGACAAATTGCGACTGTTTGAATTGCACCCCACCGACAGCAAAGCGCTCGCTTCCAACGTGGCACAGCTCGACGCTGGCCGCAGCATCATGATTGCCCGAGAAGATGGATTTGAGTCTCTTAAAAAGCTTTTGCCTCCACCGCCTTCAGCCACCGGCTCCAAGCGCGCCATGGTGTTGATGGACCCAAGCTACGAAATTAAAAGCGATTACGGGAAAGTGGCCGCTAACATACAAGATTGCTTGAAGCGCTTTGCCACCGGTACATACTTGGTTTGGTACCCCATCATCCCTAGACCAGAAGCACATGATTTACCCAAACGCTTAAGAACGTTAAGCAACCAAGCTCAAAAACCTTGGATCAACCTCACCCTGTCCATCGGACGTAACACTGACGGCACCACAGCTGGTTTGGCCGCCAGCGGTATGTTTGTAGTCAATGCGCCCTTCACTCTCAAAGACAAACTGCACGAATCAATGGAAGTGGTCGGACCTGCCTTGGCTCGTGGTACGGGACATAGCTGGGCGGTTGAGCACAGCTAAGTCACTCAAAAGTACGTACAGCTTCAAATTTGTAACCCCCTGAAAGTGTAATTTTGATTAGGATGAAATTCATCCTTGCAGAATTTATGGGGGTACAATAATTCGTGAACTTAGAGTTCAACAAAGTCAAACGAGACAAAACCCTGCAGGAACGAGGCTTGGACTTTGCACGGGCAAATGAAATCTTTGCTGGCGTTCACTTCAACGGGCAAGACACTCGAGAGATCTACGATGAACATCGATACATCACCGTAGGCTACTTGGATGCTCGTTTGGTTGTGTTGGTTTGGACACGTCGCGGCGAGGCTCGCCGCATCATCAGCATGAGGAAAGCCAATGACCGCGAAAAAGCAATCTTTGAAAGCCACCTGGGTTGATCCTGAAGACGCGCCAGAACTAACCGATGCATTTTTTCAGTCGGCCGACCTTTTGAAGGGCAACAAAATTCAAGCTCGAGGCAGGCCTAAGGCCGCTACAACCAAAGAACCAGTCAAGCTGAGATTGGATGCAGACGTCTTGGCTGCACTCCGAGCCACAGGCGACGGCTGGCAAACTCGAATCAACGAAACCTTGCGTGCATCATTGAAATTAGCAGGACGCGTTTAGGTTTGGATTCAATTAACCGACCGATCGGTCGGTTAATTGATATACTTCGCTTCAAACACGCTTAACAAGCGAGGAGAAGCCCATGTACACGCAATCCTTCAATGTGCCGGACGCAACCGACACCAACAACACAGCAGCCATTGCCGCACTCAAATCAGTGCCCAAAGCTTTGAACGAAGCCGAAGTGGCTTTACAAGCGCAGTTCGATGCACGCATCGATGCCGACGGCAAAGTCGAGCCGCGCGATTGGATGCCAGATGCCTACCGCAAAACACTGGTACGCCAAATTAGCCAACACGCACACAGCGAAATTGTGGGCATGTTGCCCGAGGGCAATTGGATCAGCCGCGCGCCCAGCCTGAAACGCAAAGCCATTTTGATTGCCAAGGTGCAAGACGAAGCAGGTCATGGTTTGTATTTGTACAGCGCGGCCGAAACACTGGGCACCAGCCGCGATCAAATGCTTGACGCATTGCACACAGGCAAAGCCAAGTACAGCTCAATCTTCAACTACCCCACGCTCAATTGGGCCGATGTGGGTGTGATTGGCTGGCTGGTCGATGGCGCGGCCATCATGAATCAAATTCCGTTGTGCCGCTGCTCCTACGGCCCTTATGCGCGCGCCATGATTCGCGTGTGCAAAGAAGAAAGTTTTCACCAACGTCAGGGCTACGAAGCACTATTGGTCATGATGCAAGGCACGGCCGAGCAAAAGGCCATGGTGCAAGACGCTGTCAATCGCTGGTGGTGGAAATGTTTGGCCATGTTCGGGCCGCCTGATGCCGACAGCCCCAACAGCGTGCAAGGCATGCGCTGGGGCATTAAGCGCATCAGCAATGACGATCTTCGCCAGAAGTTTGTCGATGCCACGGTGCCACAAGCCAAGATCTTGGGCGTGACCTTGCCCGACCCCGATTTGAAGTGGAACGAAGAGCGTCAACACCATGATTACGGTCAGATTGATTGGGACGAATTCTGGGCCACTGTGAACGGCAATGGACCCTGTAACAAAGAACGTTTGGGTGCACGCGTTAAAGCTTGGAACGATGGTCAATGGGTGCGCGATGCCGCTTTGGCGCACGCCAATAAACAAGCACACAGACAGGCACAAAAGAATTTGAAGGAGGCCGCATGAGCGCCGAACAAACAACCCCTGCAAAACAAGCGGGTGCTAAAAACGACGTGACTTCATCTGCTTCACCTGCAGCCCTCAAAGAATGGCCCTTGTGGGAAGTCTTCGTGCGCAGCAAGCAAGGCCTCGAGCACAAACACTGCGGCAGTTTGCACGCCTCCGATTCTCAACACGCTTTGCAAATGGCGCGCGATGTTTACACACGTCGTCAAGAAGGCGTGAGTATTTGGGTAGTGCAGTCTTCGTCTATTGCCGCCAGCGAACCCAACGACAAATCAGAATTCTTCGAGCCATCAAGCGACAAGGTTTACCGTCACCCCACTTTCTACGAAATTCCCTCTGAAGTGGGGCACATGTAATGTCGGCGGCGCAAGCAACTTTGAACCACACATTGCCAGTTGACTATCTGCTGCACTTGGCCGACAACGCTTTGGTGTTGGGTCAACGCAATGCTGAATGGAGTGGCCACGGTCCTATTTTGGAAGAAGACATTGCGTTGTCTAATAACAGCTTGGACTTGGTGGGCCAAGCGCGTTTGTTGTACCAAGAAGCAGCTGCGCAAATTGGCAATGGTGCGACAGAAGACACACTGGCTTTCTTTCGCGATGTGCCCGATTTCAAAAACTACACATTGCTAGAGTTGCCGCATCACGCGCCACTGGCCGGCACATCGGCCAGCGATCGCGACTTTGCCACCACCTTGGTTCGCAACTTTTTGTACAGCGCACTGATGGTTTTGGTATGGGACAAACTGCAGCATGCATCGCATGAACAATTGGCGGCCATTGCAGCCAAGTCCCTCAAAGAAGTGCGTTACCACTTGCGTCATTCGCGCGATTGGTTGTTGCGCATGGGCGATGGCACCGCAGAATCTCATGGCCGTGCTCAAGCCGCTGTCAATCACTTGATGCCTTACACGCAAGAGTTTTGGACCCGTACCGAATACGAATCAGAAGCTTCCAAAGCAACGGGATTGGACATTGCCAGTTTGCAAAATGATTGGAATCAAATTGTGGACCAGGCGTTGTTAGAAGCCACTCTCAAGCGCCCTGCTGCTGGTGGCTTTGTGCCCACTGGCAAACACAGCATTCACTCTGAACATTTGGGCTTCATGTTGGCTGAGATGCAAAGCTTGCCACGTGCGCATCCCAACGCCACTTGGTAATCCAAAATCAACATGACACTGGCAGCTACAGCCTCCGCCTCAGGTGCGCCACAACACAGCGCCCTTGAACACGTATGGCAGTTGCTAGAGTCTTTGACCGATCCAGAAATTCCCGTGGTCACATTGCGCGAGTTAGGCATCTTGCGCGACGTTCGCACAGCTGTGGCGCAAGATGGCACTGAACAATTGGAAGTGGTCATCACCCCCACCTACAGCGGCTGCCCTGCCATGGGTCAAATTGAAGACGACGTGCACACCCTGCTGCAAGCTCATGGTTTGAAGGGCAAAGTCAAAACGCAATTGGCGCCAGCATGGACTACAGACTGGATCACGCCAGAGGCCAAAGAAAAGTTACGTGCTTACGGCATTGCACCGCCGCACAGCGGTGCTGATCATGATTGCCAAACCGAGAGTGGCAAAGCCAACGGATCAGGCGCCTCTAGCATCATTCAATTTGCCGCGCGCAGCGCCAGCAATCCTGGACGTCACGAGCAACTGGCTGTGCCCTGCCCGCAATGCAATTCAAATAACACCACAGAAACATCTCACTTTGGCTCTACTGCCTGCAAAGCGCTTTACCGCTGCCTCGATTGCATGGAGCCCTTTGACTATTTCAAACCGTATTGATGCACCATGACCGCCTTTAAATTTCACGATCTGCCCGTGTCAAACATCACACCCGAAGCAGCAGGTGCGGTAGCCATCACTTTTCAGGTGCCAGGAAATTTGCGCAGCGGTTTCAATTTCAAAGCGGGCCAGTTTTTAACACTGCGCGCTACCATCGATGGCAACGATGTGCGCCGCAGCTACTCCATCAGTTCTTCACAAAATGCATACGCACAAAACGGCACTTTAGAAGTCGGCATTCGCCCTGTTCAAGGCGGTGTGTTTTCGAATTGGGCAGCAAACAAACTCAAGGTCGGCGATGTGTTGCGTGTCATGCCAGCTGATGGCCGCTTCATCGTGCAACGTCCACGCGCCATTCACCGTGTGGGTTTTGCAGCAGGCTCGGGCATCACGCCCATCTTGTCCATTTTGGCCAGCACTTTAGAAGAGCAAACTGAATCTAAATTCACCTTGGTCTATGGCAATCGCCGCATGGACAGCGTCATGTTCAATGAAGCGCTGCAAGACCTTAAAGACCGCTACCCCAACAGGCTCACTCTCATTCATGTGCTTTCACGCCAAGCGCAAGAAGTACCTTTGCTAGAGGGCCGCATTGACGAAGCCAAGGTCAAAGAAATTGTGAGCAGCCTCTTGCCAGCAGCCAGCATGGACGAAGTCTTCATCTGCGGGCCAGAGGCCATGATTGAAGCTACTGAAAAAGCTTTAGTAGAAGTAGGCGTGCCCGAGCGCAACATTCGCACAGAGCGATTCACTTCGCCCACTTTAGAAGCCCTGCCTGCCAATGAGCGCAAACAAGTGGTATTGGGTCACGCGCCTGAATCCAAAGGTGAAGTCGCACTTACCGTGGTGCTCGATGGCAAAAGACATAAAATGCAAATGTCGGCCTCCGACAAAATATTGGACGTGGCGTTGGCAGCCGGCCTAGACCTGCCCTACTCTTGCAAAGGCGGGGTGTGTTGCACATGCCGCGCCAAAGTGATGCAGGGCAGCGTGGTCATGGAAAAGAACTTCACCCTAGAAAAATGGGAAGCCGAGCAAGGCTTTGTGCTCAGCTGCCAAGCCAAACCCACCAGCAAAGAAGTGGTGATGAGTTTTGATGAGCGCTGATTAAGCCAAGCGCTTCAACAACTCCAAAGTCGTCGCACTCTGATTCATCGTGTAAAAGTGCAAAGCAGGCACTCCGCCATTGCGCAGTTGGTCACACAAATCAGCAACTACATCCAAGCCAAATGCCTTGATAGAAGCAGTGTCATCACCATAGCCCTGCAACCTCAAACGAATCCAACGGGGAATTTCTGCGCCGCATGCGTCTGAGAATCTGAGCAATTGCGTAGAGCTGGTAATGGGCATGATGCCAGGCACCACAGGCACATCCACGCCTAACTTGTACGCATCATCCACAAATCGGAAGTACGCATCAGAGTTATAGAAGTACTGGGTAATGGCTGAATTAGCGCCAGCTTTTACCTTGGCCACATAGGCCTGCAAATCTGACTCGGCCGATTTGGCTTGAGGGTGCACTTCAGGATAAGCCGCTACCTCAATGTGAAAGTCATCACCCGTTTCTTTGCGAATGAAAGAAACCAAATCAGAGGCGTAATGAAACGCGCCGCCCATGCCGTAGCCGCTGGGCAAATCGCCGCGCAATGCCACCAAGCGTTTCACACCCATGGCCTTTAAGGTACCCAATCCTTTGCGCACAGAGTCTTCACTTGCGCCAATGCATGAGAAGTGCGATGCAGCTTCTATGCCCTCTTTCAAAATCTCACCCACTGTGCCAAAGGTGCCTTCTTGCGTAGAACCGCCTGCACCATAAGTCACGGAACAAAACTCTGGGGCTTGGGTGTACAACTGCTGACGCACAGCTCGCAGTTTCTCGGCACCTTCCGGTGTTTTGGGAGGAAAAAATTCAAAACTAACAGGTAATTTGCTCATACATCACTCAAGCATTATTCAGGCTTCACTGCCTGCACAAAAAACTCACGATTTCCATCACCACCATCGATGGCGCTGTCGTACCAACCCGTCACTTTCAAACCCAACTCTTTGAGTGAAGTGCGAATGCGCTTTTCAATCACGGGGTACATGGCTGGGTCTTTCACCAAACCATTTTTACCAATGTTTTCAGGCTGCAATTCAAATTGTGGCTTTACCAACATCAGCAACTTGCCGCCTGGTTTTAAAAAAGGCACCACGCCCGGCAGCACCATGGTGAGAGAGATAAACGACACATCGCCCACCAGCACATCAAAGCCAGCTTCTGCATCGGGTATGCGCTCATCGGCGGGCATGAGTTCGCGCGCATTCACGCCTTCAATGCAAATGACGCGCTCGTCTTCACGCACACGTGGATGCACTTGGCCGTGGCCCACATCAATGCCCACTACTTCGGCGGCACCGTTCAGCAGCAAGCACTCGGTAAAACCGCCGGTGCTTTGCCCTACATCCATACAGCGCAGGCCCGCAACTGAAAGACCGCTGCTCAAAAGCGCACCTTCCAGCTTCAAACCTCCACGCGAAACATACTTAGACTCCGAGTCGTCCAGCAACACAATTTCTGCATCGCTGGGCACTTCGTCTTTGTTCTTATTGATCGTACGCCATTCCACCGAAGACTTTACAGCCTCCACCACGGCCATGGGCAAGGCGCCCGGTGGCGTGCGCCACTGAACACCTGCCGAAATTAGCCGCTGAGCTTGTGAACGAGACGCGGCCAAGCCGCGCTCTACTAACAATTGGTCTATGCGCAAAATGGCCCGATCAAAAATAGATCAATACAAATCAATAACGGTAAGTGTCAAGCTTGTAAGGGCCGTTTTTATCGACACCAATGTAAGCCGCTTGCATGTCTGACAGTTCAGTCAACATAGCGCCAACCTTCATCAGGTGCAAACGCGCGACCTTCTCGTCCAGGTGCTTGGGCAGCACATAGACCTTGCCGTTTTCATATGCTTCGGGGTGTGTGAACATTTCAATTTGCGCAATGGTTTGATTGGCAAAAGAAGCGCTCATCACAAAGCTGGGGTGACCTGTACCGCAACCCAAGTTCACCAAGCGGCCTTTGGCCAACATGATGATTTTCTTGCCATCGGGGAACACGATGTGATCGACCTGGGGCTTGATTTCTTCCCATGTGTATTTTTCAACAGAAGAAATATCAATCTCGTTGTCAAAGTGACCAATGTTGCAAACGATGGCTTCGTCTTTCATTGCGGCCATGTGATCGTGTGTGATCACGTGCTTGTTGCCGGTGGCCGTCACGAAGATGTCGGCCTTGTCTGCGGCGTAATCCATCGTCACAATTTTGTAGCCTTCCATGGCGGCTTGCAAAGCGTTGATCGGGTCAATTTCTGTCACCCACACTTGAGCGCTGAGTGCGCGCAATGCTTGTGCACTGCCCTTGCCCACGTCGCCGTAACCGGCCACCACAGCAACCTTGCCAGCAATCATCACATCGGTAGCGCGCTTGATGCCGTCTACCAAAGACTCGCGGCAACCATACAAGTTGTCAAACTTGGACTTGGTCACAGAGTCGTTCACGTTGATGGCGCGGAACATCAGTTCGCCCTTGGCGCTCATCTCGTTCAGGCGGTGCACGCCTGTGGTGGTTTCTTCGGTCACGCCAATGATCTGTGCGCTCTTGCGGCTGTACCAAGTGCTGTCTTCGGCCAATTTGGCTTTGATGGCGGCAAACAAGCAAGTCTCTTCTTCAGAGCCTGGGTTGTTCAACAAAGAAGCGTCTTTTTCTGCGCGCTTACCCAAGTGCATCAGGAGTGTAGCGTCGCCGCCGTCGTCCAAAATCATGTTGGGGCCTTCGCCTTCAGTGCCCTTGGCGCCGAAGTCAAAAATGCGGTGGGTGTAATCCCAGTACTCAGTGAGGTTCTCGCCCTTCACCGCAAATACAGGCGTGCCAGATGCCGCAATGGCCGAAGCCGCGTGGTCTTGTGTTGAGTAAATGTTGCAAGAAGCCCAACGAACTTGTGCGCCCAAAGCCTGCAATGTTTCAATCAGCACGGCTGTTTGAATGGTCATGTGCAAGGAACCTGTCACGCGGGCACCCTTCAAAGGTTGTGCGGCGGCAAATTCTTTGCGAATCGCCATCAAGCCGGGCATTTCTGTCTCGGCAATTTTGATTTCTTTGCGGCCCCAGTCGGCCAAGCCGATATCGGCAATGACGCAATCTGTATTAACGGGCGTGTTTAAACGTGCATTCATGGTGTGCTCCAAATTAAGGTTTGAAACCACATCTCAGAAGGAAACTCATTTAAAAAGAGCTCATCCCGCTGAAAAGTGGATGAGCGTGGTTGCAAAGTAGGGTTCCGAGCCTCACGTCCTCGCCACTAAATTGAATCTAGTAGGGGCCGCTGCAACGCTCCTCGGAATTGCGCAAATTATACTAGCGGCTTGTCAGGATTTAAAGCCAGACACCCAAATTCCCCCTGGAGCCACATTGACTTACGCCCAAGAAACCCGGCGCCGCCGGACTTTTGCCATCATTTCTCACCCTGACGCGGGTAAAACCACGCTCACAGAAAAGCTTTTGCTGTTCTCGGGTGCCATTCAAATTGCCGGCTCGGTCAAGGCCCGCAAGGCAACGCGCCACGCCACCTCTGACTGGATGGAGATTGAAAAGCAGCGTGGTATTTCAGTGGCCTCGTCTGTCATGCAGATGTTGTACCGCGACCACGTGATCAACCTGCTAGACACGCCTGGCCACAAAGACTTCAGCGAAGACACCTACCGCGTGCTGACCGCTGTGGACTCCGCCCTCATGGTTATTGACGCAGCCAACGGTGTGGAAGCGCAAACCAGAAGGCTCATTGAAGTATGCCGCCAACGCGATACGCCCATCATCACTTTCGTCAACAAAATGGACCGCGAAGTGCGCGACCCGCTCGATATCTTGGACGAAGTGGAGCGCGAGTTGGGCATGCCCTGCGTGCCCATGACTTGGCCTGTAGGCCAAGGCAAATCGTTTGGCGGCATCATCAACTTGCGCACCAACGCCATGACCGTGTTTGAGTCGGGCAGCGCGCGCTTGCCGCAAGATTTCGAAGCCATGTCCCTTTCAGAAGCTGCTGCATTGCACACACGGTTTGGGGCTGAATTTGCCACCGCATTAGAAAGCATGGAACTGGCTACGGGTGCATCGCCTACATTTGACAAAGAGGCCTTCTTGGCCGGCAAACAAACCCCCGTGTTCTTTGGCTCCGGCGTGAACAACTTTGGTGTGATGGAAGTGCTAGACGCACTGGTTGATTTGGCCCCACCGCCTCAATCGCGCACCAGCTCACTCATCGTCAACAAACAAGCTGTGATCAAAGAAGTGCAGCCCGAAGACGCAGCCTTCGCTGGTGTGGTGTTCAAAGTGCAAGCCAACATGGACCCTTCGCACCGCGACCGCATTGCGTTTGTGCGCATGGCCTCAGGCAAGTACACACCGGGCATGAAACTCAAAGTGCAACGCACCGGCAAAGAACTGCGCCCTACCAGCGTGGTCACCTTTTTGAGCCAAAGACGTGAAGCCGTGGACGAAGCTTATGCGGGCGACATCATTGGTTTCACCACGCACGGTGGTGTGCAGTTAGGCGACACCATTACGGACGGCGCTAACCTGCTATTTACAGGCTTACCCTTCTTCGCACCTGAGCTGTTCATGACCGTGATCTTGAAGAACCCACTCAGAACCAAACAACTCCAAGCGGGCCTTGACCAGTTGGGCGAAGAAGGTGCCATTCAAGTGTTCAAACCCGAAGTGGGCGGCCCTATGTTGTTAGGCGCTGTGGGTCAGTTGCAGTTTGAAGTGGTACAGCACCGCCTCAAGGCTGAATACGATTGCGATGTCAGGCTAGAAGGTTGCCAGTACACCGGTGCGCGATGGATCACGGCTGACACGCCTGCTGAGCTGAGAGAATTTTTAAATGCCTATCCACAGCGAATGGCTTTGGATGCCGCCAGCACATTGGCTTACCTGTGCACTTCACCTTACGACGTGCGTTTAGCGCAAGAGCGTTTTCCCAAGATTCACTTCCATCCGCTGCGCGAGCATGCGGGCTTGGCATTGGGCTCTGCGGGATAATTAAATTGCCATCGCCAATAATTTGTAGGGCTTTGCTTTGGTTTCAAATGGATTGACGACAGTAACGCCGCGCCAAGTAAACCCATTTTGAAAATCTTCGCTGAGCAAAAGCCTGCATTTATTTTCAGCAGCGACTGACAAGATCAACGCGTCCCACATTGAGATTTGATGATCAACTGACAAATCCATTGCGGCCTGAAATGCTGTCCATGTTGTGTCTGCCACAACCATGGCATCGGCCCACGACAGCAACATCTCGCGAGTATCTTCAGATGATTTCTTCATTTTGGCAGTTAAGACTCTGGACAATTCGCCCAAGACTTGTAGCGGCACCAGTGAATTGAGTGGATTGAGTTTCGCAATCAGATTGCTTGCAAGTTGACAACGCGTTTCATCACCCAAGCCTTCCGCATAGGCCAGCAAATTTGTATCCAAAGCAACCCTCATGGCTTAGACCTCATACAAATCGTCACGCGTCCAATTTCTGGCGCCAGTAGAAGGCTGGCTTCTTAATCTTTCAATCAGACTTTGGTGTGCGCGAAATTTAATCGCATCTTCTTTTTTAGCGGCAGAGATGACAGCGACAGGCTTACCTCTAGACACAACCGTCACCACCTCACCGGTAGCGACATCGCGCAAGACGCTGGAAAAATAACGGTTGGCATCGGCTGCAGAAATGGTTTTCATATCAACTTAAGTAGTGATTAGCACTACTATAATCGCAAGTTATGCGTAAATCAACCCACAATGGCTTGCTTATGATGAGATATCAACCCTAGTGACCGGCATGCAACCCCTATCTTCTTGGCCCCAAACAGCCCGCGAAAAAATCGTGGGCGTGTTCACGGACATTGACGACACTCTCACCACAGAAAGCGCGATCACAGCCGACGCCCTTCAAGCCCTGCAGAATTTAAAAGCAGCGGACCTGATGGTGATTCCCATTACGGGCAGGCCGGTCGGTTGGAGCATTCCCTTCGCCGCCACTTGGCCAGTCAACGCAATCGTGGCTGAAAACGGCGCAGTAGCTTTATTGCACAACGTAAGCAAAAACCAAGTCAATAAAATCTACCAACAAGACCTTGCTACTCGCACTCACAACTTTCAGCAAATGCAACGCATTGCTCAAAAAGTATTAAAAGAAATCCCTGGCACCGTCCTGGCACAAGACTCTGCCGGCCGCGAAACCGACATTGCGTTCGATCACAGCGAGTTTCACAAACTCACAAATGAACAAATTCAACAAGTGGTGCAACTGCTTGAGCAAGAAGGTTTGACAGCCACCGTCAGCAGCATCCACATCAATGCTTGGTTTGGCTCACACAACAAATGGCAGAGTGCGCAGTGGATCTTGAAACAACTCACTGGCCGAGATTTAAAAGAAAAACTCGACCAATGGGTTTATGTCGGTGACTCTACCAACGATCAAATCATGTTTGAACATTTCACGCACAGCGTGGGTGTGGCCAATATTCGGCGTTTTGAAAATGAGCTAAAGCACCTGCCTGAATACATTGCCACCCAAGAAAGAGGCGCAGGGTTTTCAGAAGTGGTCAACACACTTTTGAATTCTCGGGCTTAAATCCTTTAACGCCCACCCACCACCAAACTCGCATTGATCTCATCGACAGAAGCCACGGCATCGTCACCCACCAATGAAGCCAACTTCACCTTGGACATCAGGTAAACGTACCGAGCCTGCGCCAAGTCGCGCATGGCCAAGGTGTATTGTTGCTGCGCATTGAGCACATCCAGTTGGGTGCGCGATCCGGCCTTCAAGGACATCTGGGTTGACTTCATCATTTGCTCGGCAGATCGGACGGCTTGTTCCAAAGCACGCACGCGCATCACACCTTCACTGACCCCACGGTATTCTCTGTGCACACGCACACCCAAATCTCGTCGCAAGGCTTCCAGAGATTCCTCTGCGCGAGTTTGCTCTGCTACAGCCTGGCGAATGGTCGAGTTCACAAAGCCACCAGAAAAAATAGGCACATTCAACTGCAAACCAATGGATTTATTTTCGTAGCGCGAGTTGATGCGGGTGATGTTTTCGCTGCCACTGTTCGACCATTGTGCAACGGCATCCAAAGTAGGAAAGTGGCCTGCCTGCGCTTTTTTCACCTCTTGGCGCGCCGCTTCCAGTCTGGCCTGCAAAGCTTTGATCTCGGGGCTATTTTGTTCTGCTTTCACAGTCCAATCGTCTAGGCTAGCGGGTTGTGGGCTGCTCAGTTTCAGAGCCGGCACATTCAATTTGGCAACGGCCATCACAGGTTGGTTCACCAACAACTGAAGCTGTCTGCGCGTCAGGTCTTGGTTTTGACGCGCTTCCAGCTCTTGCGCCATGGCCATGTCCAAGCGCGACTGGGCATCGTCAATGTCGGTGCGCGTTCCAGAACCTGCGCTCAGGCCTTTCTTGGCGGCATCCACCAAGGCCGTGTAGGTGGCTTTTTGAGCCAACACCAAGTCGAGCTGCTCGTCTGCCATCAAGGTTTCAAAGTAAGCACCTGCCACGCGCACCACCAAATTTTGATACTCGCGATCAAGGGTGGCTTCGACTTCATTCACCACAGATTTAGCTTGTTCAAACTGCAACCAACGCTGCATATTGAACAACGGTTGGCGAAGTTGAAGCGTACGGTTGTCACTCAAATATTTGTCATTGGTGGTGGTGGCTTGCCCCAACAGGTTGGGCGAAGTGGTATTTAGGTCGTTGTTATTTTTACCAACATTAGCAGTAACTGCAGGCATCAATTGCGCCTTAGCTTGCGGCAAACGTTCTCTGCCAGCATCGGCAGTCGCACGGGCGGCTCGAACGGTGGCGTCTTGTTCCAATGCAGCTTGGTAAATTTGCCTAAGGTCCATGACGGCGGGCGCAGCCAATGCACAAGTAGCCATGCCGCACAAGCTCAGGGCCACCCAAGCTTTGCGAAAGCTTTTTGATTTCAACATCATTCTTCCTTCAACGAAGCGGCAACGCGTTTAAGCAAAGGATGCAACAAGTAAGTCAGCATAGAGCGCTCACCCGTTTTGATCACAATTTCCGCAGGCATGCCCGGTTGCATTTGGCGCGTACCCAAAGTTTTCATGCCCTCGGGTGTGACTTGTACACGTGCCAAGAAATAGGACATTTGCGGATTCTGCGGATCTGACAACAAATCGCCCGATACCGATACCACCTTGCCTTGCACCACCAACTGAGGGGAGTGAGCAAACGTGTTAAATCGAACATCGGTCAACAAGCCCTGCTGAATTTTGTCAATGAGGTGAGGCGGAATGTGCGCTTCCAACAGCAAGGTTTGATTGTCTGGCACCACGTCTAGCAGTCTTTGCCCTGGTTGCAGCACAGCGCCCACGGTTTGCACAGACAAGCCCACCACTTGACCTGCCGCAGGCGCTTTGATTTCCATGCGGTCCAAGTCGGCAGCTACAGCCACAAACTTCTCGGCGTCT
>Ga0209768_10001632_pt1 | contig 14287 bp, 12 predicted proteins | sample LauGreSBDMM110SD_3_FD_187564 | JGI IMG/M metagenome (GOLD analysis project Ga0209768, IMG submission 187564) | Freshwater lake microbial communities from Lake Michigan, USA - Sp13.BD.MM110.SD (SPAdes) (version 2) | ecosystem: Environmental > Aquatic > Freshwater > Lake | place: Lake Michigan... | reverse complement strand
AGTCTTCGTTCGCCTTCATGATGCGTGGATGCTGTGTGGGTTGGGGGTTATCACCAATCAACAATTCTTCGAAGAGCTTTTCACCTGGGCGCAAGCCGGTGATCGCAATTTCAATGTCCCCATCGAGATGCAGCTCATCCTTCAAAACCAAGCCAGAGAGTTCAACCATGCGCTTGGCAAGGTCAAAAATACGAACCGGTTGACCCATGTCCAGCACAAACACATCACCGCCTGTACCCATGGCGCCTGCTTGAATTACCAACTGAGCGGCCTCAGGAATGGTCATGAAATAACGGGTGATATCCGCATGCGTCAAAGTGATGGGGCCACCCGACTTGATTTGGTCTCGAAAAAGGGGCACCACCGAGCCGCTAGACCCCAAAACATTTCCAAAGCGCACCATGGAAAAAGTGGTGGTGGCTTGAATTGAATGATGCTGGGCCAAGGCTTGTAAGACCATCTCTGACAAACGCTTGGATGCTCCCATCACATTGGTGGGTCGAACAGCTTTATCGGTGCTGATCAATACAAAATTATGCACGCCATGGGTTGCCGCAAATTCTGCACATACACGGGTGCCAAGGACGTTGTTGCGCACACCCTCGCTGGGGTTGTGCTCCACCAACGGCACGTGCTTGTAGGCCGCTGCGTGGTAAACCGTTTGCGGCTTCCACGTTGCCATGATGTCGTTCATTCGCACCGCGTCACACACAGAGGCCAGCAAGGGAATCAGTTCTATAGCTTCGCCTTCGGCAGTATGGGTTTCCAACTGTGTTTGCAGCTCTTGGTGTATTTGGTAGAGCGCAAATTCACTCATGTCAACCAAAAGTAATTTCTGCGGCAGGGTGCTGAGTATTTGGCGACACAACTCGCTGCCAATGCTGCCACCCGCACCTGTCACCAAAACGGTTTTGCCATGGGTATTGCGGTTGAGTAAAAGACCGTTGGGCTTGACAGGTTCGCGGCCCAGCAAGTCGTCGATGTCAAGTTCGCGCAAATCATTCACGGTGATACGACCAGATGCAATGTCACTGAGGTGAGGCAAGGTACGCACCGACAACTTGTGTGCACTTAAACTTTTCAAAATTTCATTGCGGCGCTGGCGAGAGACCGAGGGCAAAGCCAGCAAAACATCAGTGACAGGCATTTCAACCAAGACCTCGTCCAAGTCGGAAGGGTTCAAGATGGGTAAGCCATTGAGCACATTACCTTGTAATCGATCGTCGTCATCCAAGAAACCCACCACGCGCATCTCAAAGCTGTTTTCCATGGCCGAGGCTAATTGACGCCCTGCACTTCCCGCGCCATAAATCAGCACTTGAGGCAGCTTGCTTTTGTTGATTTGGCTGAGGTACAAGCCACCCAGCCAGACCCGTGCAAAAGCGCGAGAGGCCCCCACCAAAATTAACATCAGCAGCGGCTGAATCAGACCTATGGTTCTGGGTACACCTTGAAAGCCATAAAAGGTGAACAAGGAGGCAAATAGCAAGCCATATAGAAACATGGCACGCGCCATGGCGGCCATGGCCGGCAAGCCGCTGTAACGGAAGATGGCGCGGTAAAGGCCTGAAAAAATAAAGATGGGTATCGCTATAAAAATGGAAGCAAATACGGGCAAAAGCACGGGGCCGGATAGGGCGACGAATTCGGTTAAGCGCAGGTAGTATGAAAACCAAACAGCCAATACACAAATAGAAATATCTACTGTTAAAACAAAAGCACGTTTTAAGGGCCTAGACATTGCCAACATAAATAGATTGACAGCTCTAATTGAATAATTGAATTTATAAAACATCATAAATATATGATTGAATTCATGTGTTAAAAAATTAGCTCAAGTAATTTAATCGGGTATTTGGCAAGAATTTTAAAAAGATTTGTGTTGATTCCATTTTCATTACATGCGCGAACGACCTCTCTATTCAATATGAGCCTGTTTCGCCAACTACTGTTACTTACGCCGCCGGCTTGCATGTTCACCACCACCTTAGGCAGGTGCATGTAATGTAAATCGTGTCCATGGAAAGTTCTTACAACATACTCATAGTCTCCGGCGATACGGTAGTCCGTCTTAAACTGGCCTACCCGTTGCACAACCTCGCGAGTTAAAAAGAGTCCCGGATGCGCAGGCATCCACCCCCAAGACAGATGCTGGGGGCTGAATCGGTCGGAGCGGTAGCGGCGGGTCATGCGCATTGGTTTGTCCGCCTTGAAAAACCCAACGTCAGCCACCAGTGCATCGAGTTGGTGAGTTCGCATCTGCTGGGCCACTTGGGCCAGCACCGTGGCATTGGCGTATTGGTCGTCGGCATTTAAAAAGCAAACCACATCGCCCGTGGCCCGAGCCAGGCCCTTGTTCATCGCGTCGTAAATGCCCTTGTCCGGTTCACTCACCAAAATGGCCAAGTGCGGGCTGAAACGCTCCAAGATCGCCAATGTGCCGTCGGTGGAGCCACCGTCTATCACAATGTGCTCAACCTCAGGCCACTGCTGAGCGACCACTGACTGTATGGACCGTTCTATAGTGGCTTGGCTATTGAAGCAGACGGTGATGACGCTGATCTTCATCGGTTCATTCTCGACGCCAACCCTCTCAGCACATAGCTTAGTTCACCTTGTGCCAACATCAGACACATACGGCGAAACTGGTGGTAGCGCTTGTCCAAAGTAGAGGGCTCTCGGCCGCTTAGGATTTGCTCAAACTCACGCTCGAATACATCCTGCCGATTACTGGTTTTTGTATCACCGTGTACCCGCAGTGCGCCCCAGGTCGCGTTGACATGCTCAGTCGAGCGGCTGTTTGCCAGAAGTCTGAGGAACCAGTCATAGTCAAAAGCACAGTCAAAACTTTCATTTAACAGTCCCAATTCTTGATGAGCGCTGCGTCGCCAGAATGCTGACTGATTGGCCAGAACCATGCCTTCAGACAGCAGGCTTTTGTAGGTTGGACGGACGTACCTAAGGTCCCTCAGCAGCCCATCATCCCTGTCAATAAGATTCATATTCCCAATGATCAACTGCAAAGCACTGTTGGACTTAGCCACCGAGGCCAGATGTGAAAACACGCCGGGGTAATAAGTGTCATCCGAGTTTTGCCAAGCGACCCAGTCACCTGTCGCCCGCTCAAACCCCTTGTTGATGGCATGCGCTTGACCTCGGTCTTTTTCGCTGACCCAATAGGCTAGGCGGTGTTCATATTTCTTGATCAGGTCGACGCTTCCATCCGTTGAGCCGCCGTCAATGACGATGTACTCAATGTTGGGGTAATCCTGGTCAATGACAGAGCGTATGGTGCGTTCCAGAAATTCAACTTGGTTGAATGAGGGAGTGATGATAGAAATTTTTGGTGTATTCACGATTTAATTTCTGACAAAGAAACCGTCCATTTGTAATGTTCGACCATTTTTGAGGTCCACGAAAACTGGTTCTAAGGCCCAAAGGGTGAACCCGGCAGACTCCAGACGGGCAACATATTCAAGCCAAAGATGTTGGTTTTCGTACAACTGAACCAAAGAGAGTTCTATGAGAATAGCGCGAGCCTTGTCAATAAGGTGCGGCGCTCCATCAAGGACTTGCCATTCATAACCTTGAGTATCAATTTTCAGAAGAATAGTATCAGCCTCATTTATAAAGGGAGCTGCGGCGTCGTCAAGGGTTAATAAAGGCACTGTCTCCTGTGATCTGTAGGCTGACTCGGGTGCCGCATTCACGTGTGCTGCCAGCATAGGCAAAACCGAACTACTGACTGAGTTACCGGACACATTTAGCTGAACAGTCCCGCGATCAGCCCCTATTGCCACGCGCGAAGCTGCCTGCCATTTCGGGTCGCTTTGGCTGCGCAATAACAACTTGCTATGAGCTTGTGCCATAGGTTCGAATGAAACAATGCCGCCCTTGTACCCACCGGTACGTAATTCTTCCCCAAACTGCCCCTCGTTGGCACCTATATCAAGGACCATGTTGATTCCGCAGTGATCCAGGCAAGCCATCAAGCGGGCAATCTTTGAGGAAGCGGGGCTAAAGCGGTGTAATTCCAGACCGAGACTGCGCAGTGTATGTTTAATGGTTCGTTTGAGTATGTACATGCCGCGTATTGAAGTAATCAAGTAAGTACTTTTCGATAAACATTGAGAGTTTCCAGAGCGCATCGATCCCAAGAAAAGGCTTGAAGGCGGTCTCGTCCACGCTGGCGAAGGTCTGCTTGCAGAGCTGGGTTGGTTATGACTGCCTCTAATGCATTGGCAATCGAATCGACGTCATGCGGATCGAATTGAACGGATGCGTTGCCAACCACTTCAGGCATGGAACTGGTATTGCTGCAAGCGACTGGACAGTCCAAACTCATGGCTTCCAAAGGTGGAATCCCGAAACCTTCGTACAGCGAAGGGTAGACAAAAAGCGAGGCTTGTTGGTAGAGGGTGCTGAGGACGGCATCATCGCCGCCCAGTTGGCGAACCTGGTTTTCATTAAGTCCGAGGCTGCGCACGCGACTTCTTTCTTTGCCACTGAAATCACCACCACCAAAGGCAACCAAGTCATAGCTGTCGCGAAGTATTGACCTCCCCGCATAAGCTTGGAGCAGGCGATCGAAGTTTTTATAGCCGCCGCGGGAACCCACAAATAAAATGAAAGGCCGTTGAGGCTTGGCAAGATCAGCCACCTTGCTATGGCTAAGGGCAAAGCCCAAATGCACGACGGTGGTTTTTTCTGCCGGAACATTCAGCAGGCGAATCAAGTCCCTCTGGGTGTTCTCCGAGATGCAGACGATGTGATCGGCACGAGCGACGGCTGCACGTTTTTCCTCTCGGGTGCGATCCCATGCCGAAAAAAATTGGGGATATAACTCATGAATCATGTCAAACACAGTTAAAACCGTTTTGCATCCGCTTGGACTCACGGTTGTTTTAGCGTAATAAGTTTCATGCAAAACATCGGGCTGCCATCGCCAAAGGATAAAGGGCGCCAATAATTCATTAATGGTTCGATAAAGACGGCCCGTGCGGCGGACTGCTGGTGCATGGATCCCTGTCACATGCACCGACGACAGAGACTGGTGCAGATACTCGTTGACATAGAAGGGGCAAATGATCTTGCACTCAACAGCGACGTCCCTCGGAGTTTTAATGTGGATTGCAAGTTCATAAAAGTAACGCGACACCCCACCATAACGCTGCCAGCCGAAAATCTGATGGTCGTAGGCGATTTTCATTCAATGGCGTTCAGTCTGTCCGCATGATTGCCAAATGGTCTGGCATTGTTTTCGAACCCAGTCTGCGCTGAATGATGACTGAAGATCCTTTTGAAATTAAAGGTCTAGTGGCTAAGAATAATTTATTCTGATTAAGGCTACGGCGAGAAAGAATATGCAGGCCGTTCGAACTGATGAGTTTCAGACCTAATTTTTTTCCAAGAATGTCGAGCGTTTTATAGCTGAAAAAACCTATATGCTGTCCAGTGGCAAAAGAGTAATACCACCAGTCTGGCGCCGGAGGCTTCCCCTTGTAGAGTTGGGTGCTGAAGATCAGACTGTCTGCGCCAGTGTTCTTGAGTGTGGCCTCGACAAACTCAAGAGGATTTGTCAGGTGTTCCATCACCTCCATGGCAGTGACAGCTTGACAACTGTGTATGTCAGGAGAGTATTCAAAACCTCGCGCTAAAAGGTTCTCACAGTGCTTGTCTGACCAATAAAAGTCAAAGCCAAGGTCTCGCATCATCCGAGTCAGCATGCCGTAGCCGCCCGCAGCGTCAAGGTACTGACCCTTTCCTCGCTCACCAAACACCCAATACAAGGTGCTTGCCACCTTTGAGGCCAAAGAAATATTGCGCATGACCAGTCCGGTGTCAGCTGCTGCAATCGCTGACAAATAAGCTTCGTCCAACCAATGGGGTTGACGTGCTCGAAGAAATTCGCACTCGGTGCAAACATCGTATTGGGCAGGATACTTATTCAATACCTCTGCATCGAAGCAATGGTGCATATCGGAGGTACAAATTGGACAAGAAAACATTCAATTCATCCAATTTTTGATTCGTTCGGCGAGGCGGCGATAGACCCTGGGTACCAAGGGTGTTCTGAAACAGTGTCTATCGCTGAAAAGGTCAGCCTCTCGGTTTCTTGCTTGAATTTTCGGGTGCGTCAGTGGGAAAGTCATCGCCCGTGTAGGTAGGTTAGCCAAGGGGCCAGAGGCTGTTGTGTGCGTGGCTTCAGCGCCAAAGCCTATATTTGAGATAAGGTTCACGGATGGCAAGATATTGAGGCGTCCCATACACCAATTGGCGAAGACCCATTGGTAGTCCCACGTGTCGATCTCACCGCGGTAGACGCGCTCAAAAATGGATTGCCAGAAAGGCACTTCGGATTTTTCGAGAACGAGATCTTCAATACGTCCTTGGTCGCGGACCTGTGGCCATAGACCCATGTCGACGTCATAAGCCTGCCAGCGATCACGCCAGCTAGCCCAACCCCAAATGTGGATGTACTTCGAAAAATAGTAACTGTCTATCATTGAAGCGTGTCCCAATTGAAAATTGTCACCGCTGATTATTCCTATTCTGGAATCGTGACGAAAGCGCTGGAGAGACTCCTGACAAAACCTAAAAAATGAGGGGTCTGGCAGGCAGTCATCTTCCAAAATAATAGCCTCCTCGACCTGCTCAAACACCCAGTTGATGCCGCTGGAAACCCTTTTTTTGCAACCCAAATTGGTCTCAGAGAAATGAGTCAGTACCTCGCAAGGCCAGTCGATCTGCTCAATGATGGCGCGCGTGGCGGTAACTCGTTCGGCCTCGCCTGCTTTATGGGCTCTGGGTCCATCGCCAACGACCAAAAGTTTTGGCGGTCGTGCCTTGGCGATTTCCGCAAAAACAAGGGCCGTTGTATCCGGGCGGTTAAAAATAATAAACGCGACCGGCGTGGTCAGCTTGAATTCGCTCATGTAAAAAACTTCCTGAAATAAGCGATGGTTTCTTTCAGGCCGTCTTCTAAAGCGACTTTAGGCTGCCAACCCAGCGCTGAATGCGCCAGTGTGATGTCGGGCTGACGCTGCCTTGGATCATCGGTCGGCAGTGGGTGAAACGCCAGTTTGGATCGCCCGCCCACAAGCCTGATGACATGCTCGGCCAATTCAAGCATGGTGAATTCGCCAGGGTTGCCCATGTTCACTGGACCGATGAATTCACCGTTGCTGTCCATCATGCGCACAAAGCCTTCGATCAAGTCGTCAACATAGCAAAACGAGCGGGTCTGTTGCCCGTCGCCATATATGGTGATGTCCTCACCTTTGAGCGCTTGGACGATAAAGTTACTGACCACGCGGCCATCATTGGGATGCATCCTTGGGCCGTAGGTGTTGAAGATGCGTACCACCTTGATTTCAAGTTGGTGCTGGCGCCAATAGTCAAAGAAAAGCGTTTCAGCGCAGCGCTTGCCTTCGTCATAGCAAGACCGTGGACCAATGGGATTAACCTTGCCCCAGTAACTTTCGGGCTGAGGGTGTACCTCTGGGTCGCCATAAACCTCACTGGTCGAGGCTTGCAGGATTCGAGCGCCAGTGCGCTTGGCCAGCCCTAGCATGTTGATAGCGCCATGCACACTGGTTTTGGTGGTTTGAACCGGGTCGTGCTGATAGTGCACTGGTGAGGCGGGACAGGCCAGGTTGTAGATGCGATCAACTTCCACATACAGCGGGAATGTGACGTCATGTCGCATCAGTTCAAAGCGCGGATGGTCTAGCAAGTGCTCGACATTGCGCTTACTCCCTGTAAAGAAATTGTCGACACAGAGCACGTCTACACCATTCTTGATCAATCGATCGCACAGATGGGAGCCAAGGAAGCCAGAGCCACCGGTCACAAGCGTCTGACTGTGGGGGTTGTAGTTTTTCATTCAAGCATCCATGTTTTTAAAAATTACCGTATGCACACATTTTGCATAGACGCGGTAGCCTACCTCAGCCATGAATTGAGTTATCTGATGATTCTCTATGTCGTGCAAACTGCTGTCGAGAATTTCTGCAAGTAAATAACGGGGTCTGTATAAAGTCCAATTATTTGATCTCAACACATCCAGATCCAGCCCTTCCACATCTACACTCATGAAATCGATGGAGCGTTCAGAGGGTAGGTGTTCTTCGAGTACCTGAGATAAGGGTCTAACATCAATGCTTCGCGTGCCAATAATCTCATACGGGGTGTCGGCTTGATCCCTGTTGTTTGCCAACTCTTTTGCGAAGCCATTCAGTGCCGGCTCGTTGAACATATAGAAATTCAACTTTCCAGGCTGACTGCCAATGCCGAGCTCTATATTAATATCCAAAGGGCGTAGGCGGTTAAAGGCATTCATGCTGCCAGGCATAGCATCTATGTTGATACCCCGCCAGCCGCGCCTATAGAAATAGTAGGTATTGGAAAAACGCTGGGGGTGGTGGGCGCCCACGTCGACATAAAAGCCGTCAGGTTTGTCACCAAAGATTCTGGCCAGTATGAGATCTTCGCCCTCTTGAGACCATGAGCTTCTTTGCCAAGAATCCCATCGATATGCATAAATGATCCTTTTGAGGAAGTCTTTTATGGGCTGCGGTATCAAAGCCCTGATTTCAGTCAGCATGTCAAATCCAGCCTTTTGATCTGGTGAGACGGTCAAAGCTGCTTAAAAGACTGAACGACTTGAGCTTCATCATAAACATATCGCGCGTAGCGTGTTGCATTGCGTCAGACAACATCGCTGCAACCGCATACGAAATCAAAGTGGCCCATGCAGCACCAACTACACCTAACATAGGGATTAACACGATGTTCAAGAGCACATTGACCGCTGCACCGAGAGCAGTTCGTTGCAGGCTGATAAGTTGCTGGTTTTCTGCCAAAAACCAGTTGCCACCAGCAACACCGAGAAAGACAAATACTGTTGCCCACACATGAATTGCCAACACGCCGCCGGCCTCGCTGTAGTCAGCGCCAAAGAGCATGGTCACCAAGGGCGTGGCAAAAAAAGTAACTGGCAATGCAACAATGATTGCAATCCAGGTCATCAGATCGAAAAGCGCTTGCAGCCGCTGCCGATACTGCGCCTCATTGTTTTTCTTGGCCTCGAGAATGGCAGGCAGTACTGAGGCTGCAACAGCCGTCGCGATAAAGTACCAAATTTCGCTGATACGCGCAGCTGCGCTGTAGATGCCTACGGCGTCATTACCCAGCATTTGTCCAATCATGATTTGATCGATTTTCATGTAAATCATGACGGCGATGCTCGAGAGCATCAACGGCCAGCCGGCTTTTAGAAGAGCGCAGCACCGACGATAACTGATACGCAGGCTAGACAGCGGCGGACCAAATCGGTTAAGAGCCAGCGTCATGGCCAGAGCCACGACAAACGCTTCTGCAAGCATGGCCCATACGAAGCTGATGAGTGAAGCACCAGTGAGGATAAGAACTGCTTTGATGCCTGCAAAAATCAAGAAGGCTGCGTTTTGCACCCAGACGGTGTATTTCGATTGCACCTGGGATTCGAACCAATAGCCCGCCACCTCAAAAGCTTTGAGCAACACTACCGCTCCGAGGATAGCCGCCACAAGCTGTGACAAAACATCTTGCGGCCGCAAGTAAAAGACAGTTGCAAGCAAAAGGGTGTAGGCAGCTGCGCCGCCGAGCAACTGAAGCAGTGCAGCTGAGCCCAAGGTGTCTTCGCGGCACGCCGGATTTTGAACGATATCGCGAACGACTATGCCCTGTAACCCCATTGCGGCAAGCGCACCAAAAAGGCCTATCAGTGCGACAGTGAAATTCAAGAGTCCGAACTGTTCTGGACCCAAGTATCTGGCAATCCAAACGCCAATCAACAGACCCACACCCATACGTAGTATTTTGTCGAAGAACAACCAGCCAATGTTGTCGACGATCTTCAGAAGGTTGGGGCGATGTTCGATCCTGCGCCGGATAAATGCAGGAATGAGTGCCATGCTTTATTCGTTGTGATCCATGGATTTGTAACCATGGCTCTTGATCAACTCATCGCGCTGGGCTGAGTTCCAGTCGGTTTGAGCGATCTCGCCCACGCGGCCCTGTAAGCCAGTGGCAGCCACAAAGTCTCCAGCAAACTTAAATCTGAATTTCAATATTTACTCATGAAATCTTGATAAGTCGCAGATAACCCTTGCCACAAATCAATTTTAGGCTGCCAGCCTAGCGCATTCAAAACCGAGCTGTCCATCCACTTGCGAGGTGCGCCATCGGGTTTGGAGGTATCGAACTCAATGTCACCTTTATAGCCCACTGTTTGAGTAATACTTTTAGCAACTTCTGCGATGGTGACGTCTGAGCCACTGCCCACATTGATGTGGCTTTGCATAGGAGTGGTATGTGCGTCGTACAAGGCCTTGGGCAGATGCATAACGTGTACACAAGCAGCAGCTAAGTCTTCCACATACAGGAACTCACGCCTTGGTGTGCCTGTTCCCCAAATTGATACGCTGGGCGTATTGGTCAACTTGGCCTCGTGAAAGCGGCGTATGAGTGCTGGAATGACATGACTATTTTCAGGGTGGTAGTTGTCCCCTGGCCCATAAAGGTTTGTAGGCATGACGCTACGGTAGTCCACGCCATGGCTTACACCGTACTGCCGGTTATAGCTTTCACATAATTTGATACCTGCAATCTTTGCGATGGCGTAGGGTTCATTGGTGGGCTCTAATTGCCCTGTAAGCAATGCATCCTCTCGCATGGGTTGCGGCGCTAAGCGAGGGTAAATGCAGCTGGAGCCAAGGAACAACAGCTTATATACGCCGTTTTGAAATGCAGCGTCAATGACATTGACTTGAACCAATAGATTGTCATAGATGAAGTCTGCTGGGTAGGTGTTATTGGCATGAATACCGCCTACTTTTGCGGCAGCCATGTAAACCTGCGTGGGTTTTTCGAGCTCAAAAAACTGCCTAACGGCTAATTGATTGGTCAGGTCTAACTCGGCATGCGTACGCGTGATGATTTGGCTTGGCGCGATGCCTTGCAAAAGCAACTGGCGAAAAATGGCTGAACCCACCATACCGCGGTGACCTGCTACGTAGATTTTTTGGTCAGTCATTTGATATTTAGTATTTCAGCAAGAACCAAGAGAAGAATCGAAAAGTTTCTTGACTTTGGATGTTACTTTATCGCTTCTCATTGCTTACCAACTCTCGGTACAAATCCACATAGGATGCAACCATCTTGTCCGCTGTAAAAAGTTCCCAATATCTTTGTTCTGCCTCGCGGCCCATTTCGGCTGCAAGCTCTGGGTTTTGCCACAAAGTATCCATGGCTTGACGTAAAGCAACAGGGTCACTGGGTGTCACCACTATGCCAGTTTCATTGGAGATATTGATGAAACTTGTTCCTGTGCCAATCTCACTTGAAATCAAAGGCTTGCCATACATAGCACCTTCCAACAAAGAAATACCAAAAGCCTCGGAGCGTAAATGTGAAGGAAACAAAACAGCGTAGCAAAGGGTAAGCAGTGCCGCCTTGTCTTCATCAGACGAGAAACCTAAGAAATGAACATTGCTTAGGCCTGTTTCCTCGGCTTGTTTTTTCAGTTCGGTCTCTATCGGACCGGCACCCACAATCACAATAGGGTAGTTGGTACCCTTTGCGGCCTCCAACAAAATATGCAAACCCTTGTAGTAGCGAAGCACTCCAACAAACAAAAAGAATTTAGCGCCAAACCTTTCGCCCCAAAAGGCCAACTTTTCAGCTGTGGGAACTGGATAAGTTGATTTGTCTAAACCATAAGGTATGAGTTTGACCTTTTTTTGATTTTTAACCAACGTGTCGCTGGTTGCCAAGTAATTGGGAGATGTCGCCACAATGCAATCCATATCTTTTAAAAATGAATTCATCAATGGTTGGTAGATCTTTAGCAAGAATTTTTGACGAACAATATCCGAGTGGTAGGTCACCAAGCTTGGTTTTTTGATGCGCGTCAGCATATGAACCAAGTCCATGAAAGGCCACGGAAAGTGATAATGAATCACATCAGCTTGTTTGGCGAGCTTCATGAATCGCCCAAAAGCAGAAATAGAAAAAGAGTTTGAGGCAATTTGTAGGTTCAATTTCGACCTGTGCACTTGGTAGCCATCTATTTCAATCGCATCGTGCGAGCGTTTTGGTGAAAGCGACAGCACATCCGTTTGAATGCCGTGTTTGATAGCACCTCTGGCAATCTGATTAATGACTTGCTCAACCCCTCCCATGGAGTCGGGAAAAGAGGTTTTATAGAAATGAAGGATACGCATCGGGTGATTCAGGTGGCTTGGAAATTAAACGCCCTTTAAAGTGGCAGCCAGCCTGCAAGCATCCAAGGTTTTATTCACTGTTTTCTGCCAAGAAAAAGTGGCGGCTTGCTGAAGACCTTTGGTTATGGCGGTCTGCCTCCACTCTTGATCTTCCAAACTCTTTGTTAGTAATTGAACTAAGGCATCCACATCTGCATGATCGCACATCAAAGCACAACCGCCCGCCACCTCTGGCAAGCTGGTTGCATCAGAGCAAACCACGGGTACGCCACTGGCCAAGGCCTCTAGGACGGGCAGACCAAAACCTTCATAAATAGATGGATAAACAAAAGACTTGGCCGCCGAAAAAAGAATGGAGAGATCTTTGGCTGACACAAAGCCTAGGTACTTAGCCCATCCAGCAGCATGTGCTTTTTTCAGTCTCTCGTGAACATCATCGCTACGCCATCCTTTGTATCCTGCCACTACCAAGGGGGTATGTAGCCTAAGCTTTTCTGGAAGAGATTCATACGCATCTAGTAACGAGTTAAGATTTTTTCTAGGTTCTAAGGTACCCGCGTAAAGCACATAGTTTTTGTAAGTCAGTTGGAACCTGCGCAGAGTTTCTTGGCATTCATTTTCAGCCCTAGGTTTAAACTCTTCTGAGGCTGCCAATGGAATAGCCAAAACTCTAGAAGGGTCAAACCCTGAATAATTAATGACCTCTTCACGCGTGTAATTTGAGTCCGTGATAATGACATCTGCACGCTTCAGCGCCTTGGGTAATTCTTTTCCCATGTAGTTCAGACGAGTTTTCGGGTGAAACTCTGGGTACTTAAATACTGAAAGGTCATGGAAGGTGGTAAGACATGGACCTTCATGTTCGGGTAAATAGTAATTGGGGCCATGAAAAACCGCATTCCTATATGGCTGCAAGGCTTTAGATTCACGTAAGTCATTTTGAATTTGATATAACCGAACCACAGGTCCAAAGGATCCCAGAATGCTGCGAATTAAGTGTTTTATTGGCTTTGGTTTTTCTAGATGTGCTGTTGATTCCAACAGTTTCAAATCAGAATGTATTTGGCTCTCTTTCAAAAAGAAGATCTTCTCAATATCTGCAAGAGGTTGAAAACCTTTGGCCAATTCAAAAGCATATCTGCCTATGCCAGTCAGCGGGTACTTGATGGCATCAATACCTAAAACTATTTTCATTCAGACGTCATTAACATCCAAGCCAGTGTCTCGCGCAATGGAATGGTCTGCCACTCTGGCAGAACGGTTTTCAAACGATCTGCTGAACCTATTAATGTTTTGACTTCATTAGGCCGCACAAATGCAGGATTGACACTCACCTCTATGGAGTGTCCGGCCAATTCTTCCACCATGGCTAAAACCTGTTCCAGCGAAATTGCTTGACCTGAACACACATTAAACACTTGCCCGATGGGCTTGCTTTGAATCAGCCCCACATAGGCTGCAACAACAGCACGCACATCGCTGAAGTCCCGCCATACATCCAAATTGCCCAGTTCAATTTTTTTTTCTTTGCGCTTGAAGTGCCCCATAATTTTGGGTAGCAGAAATTGTTCAGATTGTCCTACACCTGTGTAGTTAAACGGGCGAACAGTGACTATGGGGAGTTTGGGCAACCAAAGTTTTGCCATGTGTTCCATAGCCAATTTGCTGACGGCGTAGTCATTTTCAGGTGCTGGAGTTTGGGTTTCATGCAAGACACCTGCGTTGGAATTGCCATATATATTTGCACTGCTGACAAGTAACAAGCATTCCAAATTTGGCGCCATCTCCGCCAACACGGACAGTAAATGGTGAGTGCCAATGAGGTTGACCTGGTAAAAAGCTTCTGGGTCTGCGTGCCCTACAAACGCAATAGCAGCCAAGTGCACAACCACGGTAGGTTGAATTTGTGCCACCAAACTGCGCATGGCAGCTACATCTGATAAATCTAACTGATGGTAATTAGCCTCTTGGCTGGGTGTTGCACCCATGCCGTGTACCTCGTAACCTGCATGGATTAATGC
>Ga0209768_10001631_pt1 | contig 14291 bp, 13 predicted proteins | sample LauGreSBDMM110SD_3_FD_187564 | JGI IMG/M metagenome (GOLD analysis project Ga0209768, IMG submission 187564) | Freshwater lake microbial communities from Lake Michigan, USA - Sp13.BD.MM110.SD (SPAdes) (version 2) | ecosystem: Environmental > Aquatic > Freshwater > Lake | place: Lake Michigan... | reverse complement strand
CGCGTTATTGAGCGCTTCGTTGATCGCAACGATCTTTCCTGAAACTGGGGCGAAGATTTCAGAGACGCTCTTAGTAGATTCAACTTCACCGCAAACTTTATCTGCAACAACGCTCTCGCCAACCTTAGGCAACTGCACATAGACGATGTCACCGAGCGCACCTTGAGCGTAATCAGTAATTCCCATACGGAATGTATTTCCGGTAGCCAAAACCCATTCGTGCTCTTTTGTGTATTGCAAGTTATCTGGAATAGATGACACTAGAACTCCCCCTGATTGATGGGAGAAAACTATCGCGATTTACGAAGAGATGTAACCGCAGAGCCGAGATAAGTAACGCCCGTAAAGAGGTAGAGAACAATCCCCCAGATCGCAAAGCTCCAACCGAAGATGTAGGCGAGAGTTCCATACCAATTTGGATTTAGCGCGAGTAAGAGAAATGGAAATGCATAGAGCAGGTTAAAGGTTGCCGCTTTTCCGAGGTAAGTGACCTTAAGCGGAGGTAGAGACTTTGCAGTCAGCGCCAAAGTTGCAACCGCCAGGACCAAGTCACGTACAACTAGAACAACGATCACCCACAACGGAATCGCATCGCGCAGGTAGAGAACGATGAGAGTTGCAACGATATATAAACGATCAATTGCGGGATCTGCTAATTCTCCGAAACGGGATTCCTGGCCCCAAGCACGGGCGATCTTGCCGTCGAAGTAGTCGGTTGCTCCCCCGATAGCCAGGGTCAGAATCGCCCAACCATCTGCCTCAAGTGAGATAGCAAGGTAGATAAAGAGCGGAATCCCGAGGGCGCGTAGAAAGGTGAGCGCATTCGGAACGGTGACTAGGGAAAGCTTCTTCATAATCGTCATTAATCGCGCTCTTTTACTCGAATCGCGACCATCACTGGCGTGCCTGGGAAGCCGAACTCTTCACGCAGGCGACGCTCGATAAAGCGGCGATAAGAAGGCTCGATCCATCCGCTGGAGAAGATAACGAACTTCGGTGGCGCGATACCCGCTTGGGTTGCGTAGTAAATCTTTGGTTGCTTTCCACCGCGAACTGGCGGCGGAGTCGCACCGATGAGGGCGCCTAAGAATGAGTTGAGTTTTGCGGTTGGAACGCGACGTTCCCAACTATCGATCGCGGTGCGAAGAGCTGGAGCTAAACGATCACGGTGCCAACCGGTCTTGGCGGCAACATTTACTCGCTGTGCCCATTCGACTTGATCAAGGTGGCGATCGATCTCTTTATCTAATTGATCGCGACGATCTTCATCGACGAGATCCCACTTATTCATCACGATCACCATCGCTTTGCCGGCTTCTTCAACCATGGTGATGACGCGTAGATCCTGCTCAGAAATCGGCAGCGAAGCATCTAGAACAACTACCGCACATTCACATCGTTCTAGAGCGCTCTGGGTGCGAAGCGTTGCGTAATAGTCAGTGCCGCTGGCTTGGTTAGCGCGCTTGCGCAAACCTGCAGTATCGATAAAGCGCCAGATCGATCCCCCGAATTCAATTAACTCATCTACTGGATCACGAGTTGTTCCGGCGACATCATCAACGATCGAACGATTTTCTCCCGCAAGCGCATTTAACAAACTTGATTTACCAACATTTGGTCGACCAATCAGAGCGATTTTGCGATAGCCATCCTGAGTTTGCGCGCCGCCAACTTCGGGCATCTCGCGCACGATGTAATCAAGCAGATCTCCACTACCACGACCATGAAGTGCAGATACAAATCGAGGTTCACCAAGACCGAGGTTCCAGAGCGCGTGTGCATCTGCCTCATCTACATCGCTATCTACTTTGTTTGCGATAAGAACCATCGGTTTCTTAACTTTGCGAAGTTCTTGAACCAGAATGTCATCTTCGTCGAGTGCGCCCACATGTGCATCAACTACGAATGCAAGAACGTCTGCTTCTTGCATCGCAAGTTCAGCAGACGCGCTAACTTGCACCGAAATTCCATCGGGCTTTGATTCCCATCCGCCAGTATCCATAATTATGAAACGTCGTCCGCCCCATTCGCATTCGTACTGAACGCGATCGCGTGTAACACCAGGGGTATCTTCAACAATCGCTTCACGACGTCCAATAAAACGGTTGATCAAAGTTGATTTACCAACGTTAGGCCGTCCTAGGATCGCAACGATTGGAAGACCGAGCAGGGAACGTTCTTTCAATAACTCCCAGACGCGTTCTACCGTTTCTTCTAAATCCAGTTCTGTAGAGTCAATTAAAACTGCGTCAGATGCCTTAGCTAAAGGAGATACTGCGCGATTCGAATCAATTTCATCGCGTTGGTTTAGTGATTCCGAGACGCTGGCAACCGGTGCGGCTATTTCGCTAGACCTTCTTGCGGCGCGAGCGGCGATATCTGCTTGTAGATAAATCTTCAACGGTGCATCTGGTGCAACAACGGTTCCGATATCGCGGCCTTCAACAACGATTCCGCGCTCTGCGCTATTTATCAATCTGCGCTGCAAAGATAAAAGTGCGGCGCGAATTTCTGGCAGTGCGCTAATTGCACTTACTCTCTCAGTGACTTTCTCACTTCTAATATCTGTTGACACATCTACATCACCAACAAAAACCTTTGGGTCTTTTGGATCTGCGATGAAGTGAATTGTGTTATCGTCAAGCGCAGCGAGAATATCTTCTGCAGAGCTAATCTTTTCTCTTAGCGCTAACCATGCGACCGCACGGTACAAAGCGCCAGTATCTAAATAATTCCACCCTGCTCGTTGTGCAACAAGTTTTGATGTGCTGGACTTTCCCGCACCGCTTGGTCCATCGATGGCTACAACGATCATTTCTACTTACATCCCATCATTGCCCTGCGCGGTGTACTGCATTGAAAATTAATAGTGATAGTTACTAACCACTAGTCTATCTTGGAGCGTGAACGTTCCATCCCGACTCTTCGAGATGTTTCTGCAAGATGGCAGCATCACTAGCCGATAGAGCAAGAGTTATTAAGCCCGTGAACTGACCAGGTGAGTGTTCGATTGTTAAATCTTCAACGTTTACCGAAGCTTTTGCGCACTCATCAAATAACGCTGCAAGTTGTCCTGGTTTATCTTCAATAACCACTGGCAATTGTGTGTATTCGCGAGCCTTTCCACCATGTTTGCCTGGGATCATTGAGCGACCTTCGTTACCAGCTGCGATAAATGAACCAACTTTCGCAGGATCATCGAGCGATTCAATGAGGGATCCAAGATCGTTTTGTAGATTTATTAATAGCGGCAAAATCTCTTGCGCGTTGCTGGAGATGATTTCTTGCCATAGCTCTGGATCCGAGGCAGCGATCCGCGTTGTATCGCGAAGACCAGCGCCTGCAAGATCTAAATCTTCGCTCTTAGCCCCCTTGAGTTGGGCGGCCAAAAGAGAGGCGACGATCTGTGGCAGATGCGAAACAAGTGCCACCGCAGAATCATGGCGGGAGGCAGACATCGATATTGGCGTAGCCCCTAAAGACTTGATCAACCAGAGACCGGTCTCCAGGACATCTGAGTCAACCTGCGCTCCATCTGCATAGGTAGGGCAGTAGATCCAGGTGCGACCTTCGAATAAATCGGCGCGAGCACTAGCTGCTCCCCCAATTTCACGACCAGCCATAGGGTGGGTGGCAAGGAAGCGCGATGAACCACCGCTGATTCTTGATACTTCAACTTGAGGTTTAGTTTTAACGCTAGCAATATCTATAAATTTAGATCCTGGGTTGAGTGCAAATTCTCGTTCGAAGGTCTCAGCGAGTGCGCTGGCAGGGATTGCGAAGAGGATTACCTCTGGCGCTCCTGATATCTCTGAGGCGATCAGATCTTGGGCTAATTTCTGGGCCTTTTGATCCAGGTCGAGCATCTCTACTTGAACTCCGCGGGCAGCTAGAGCCAAGCCGATCGAAGTTCCGATTAGACCGGACCCGATAATCCGGATTGAGGAAAAGGCTTTACCTTCGTTAGTTGCCATCAGAAGAGCGCCCTACTGAGCTATATCTCGGCGTAAAACCTTTGCTCCGCCTAGGTAGATATGGTTGATTTCTGACTTTTTTAGCCCACTTTCAACGTGAGCCATTATGCGGATGGTGCGCTCGAGCGAGCCTGGAACCCCAATTTCGACCGCACAGATGAGCGGGACATCGGTAAATCCAAGCTCACGAGCTGTGCTTGCTGGAAAAGCTGCATTTAGGTCAGGGCTAACCGTGAAGATCACCGAGATGAAGTCTTCGGCGGTAAGGGTGTTGGCGCTGAGCATCTCTGCCAAGAGTTCCTTGGTGGCAGCGTCTATCGCCTCGGCGGTATTGGCCTCTGCCTGAACCGCTCCGCGTATCGCTCTAACCGTAGACATTGACCAATAGTACCCGCAGAAAGTTCATCAGGTCGTTATATATATCGCGTTTTATCGATATATCTAGTAACTGCTTTTACGATATTCGTTCTCGCGCTCGTCGGGAAGATCCTCGCGCTAGCTGCACCACCGGATTTCATCAATATCGATAAATGGTTATTAAGGGATTAGAATACGCCCAAATCCGCATTAAAATATCGATAAATAGTTAAAAAAGAGGACTCGAGCATTAATATAGATAAATGGTTTTATATTTTTGTAGGCAGAATATAGATAAAACCTTAAAGATCTAAAGCTTTTTGTAGGTTTGCCAATTCGCCCGCATTTAGATCTCGCCATCTTCCTTCAGGGGTATCTCCCAAGGAGATAGGTCCGAAGTTGGTTCGGATCAATCGCAGGACGGTGACATCGACTGCCTCCATTAGCCGGCGGATGATGTGGTATCTGCCTTCGTGGATTGTGACTTCTAGCCATTGGGGGCTCAGCTGCTTAAATGAGAGAACTCGGCCAATTCCATCCTCAAGTTCGATCCCCTTCAAAAGGGTCTTCTCGGTCCCAACCGGGAGCTTTCCATCAAATTCAATAATGTAAGTCTTTTCCAGCCCAAAAGATGGGTGGGTAGCTCTAAAGGTTAAATCCCCGTCATTGGTAAGCAGGATTAACCCTTCAGATTCCTTATCAAGGCGTCCAACGTGGAAAAGGCGCTCTTTTCTGAGGTCAATAAAGTCGGCTAATGAGGGGCGACCTTCCGGGTCGAACATCGTAGACAGAACACCTTTTGGTTTATGAAGTACAAGATAAGACTTAGTCAGAGATCTTGTAATTGTCTCACCATCAACCATGACTTTTACCATTTGTGGGTCGAACTTAGCTCCGAGCTCACGACAGATGAATCCGTCCACGCTTACTCGACCATCCATGATTAACTCATCGGCTCCGCGACGGCTCGTGATTCCAGCGTCGGCGATTATTTTATTCAGGCGCATTTCGGCCATTTGGCTATCCATTCTCGACAGTCATTAGGGGCGCTCCCCCAGAAAGATGGCCTTCAACTGCTAGACCATCAAGGGGAAGTTGAGACGTGAGTCTACGCCAAAGCAGGTACAGGGGTCAAAGCAAAGGCCAGCCTGAGCGTAAAAGCAGCTTAGTCGGTGAGTGATTCCAAGATCTCATCAAGGCGATCGAGATCCGGCAGATAAGGAGCCAGTGCAGGTAAATCACCGAGTGAGTTAAGTCCAAGTCTTTCCAAGAAGTAGCTTGTGGTCTTATACAAGATCGCCCCAGTCTCAGGCTCTAGCCCTGCCTCCTCGACCAGCCCACGGGTCACCAAGGTCTTCATTACCGCTTCAACATTTACACCGCGAATGGCTGAGACGCGGGCGCGAGATACAGGCTGGCGGTAGGCGATGACAGCAAGGGTTTCGAGCGCTGCCTGAGTAAGGCGGTTCTGCTGGCCATCGAGAACAAACTTCTCCACCACGGCCGAACATTCTGGGTGGCTATAGAAGCGCCATCCCCCGTTGATCGCCTTCAGGGAGAAGCCACGACCCTCGTATGAACCAGTTAGGTATTCGAGCGCCTCGACTACTTCGTCGACGGTACGTTCTAGAACTGAAGCCAGAGTTAGCTCGGTAACCGGCTCATCTACGACCATCAGGATCGCCTCAATGGAACGCTCGAGTTCGGGATTAGACATTATCTCCACCTTCTGTCTCATTTACTACGCTTAAATCTGGGGTTTCGTCCTCTGGTTGATCGCTGGCTTCGTCATCGAGCAGAGAGACCGGGATATCGAACTCATCTGAGGCGGCGACCTCGCCCTCATCTGAGCCCGTCCAGCTGATCTGGAGCTCACCGAGGGCAATAACCTGCTCAAAACGGAGCGCTCCCTGACGATAGAGGTCGAGCAGGGCTAGGAACCTGGCGACGATGACTAGGGTCGAGTCAGCATCTGAGCAGAGGTTTCGGAAACTTAGAGTGCGGGACTTGCGAAGGGCCTCAACAACCAACTTGGACTCCTCAGCCACGCTCACCAGGCTGGTGTGGAGGTGTTCTACGGCAACCACTGGTGGGGTTTTAGGCGTGAGTACACGCTCAGCGATCGCGGCAAAGCGCGGTGCGCCTACCCCGATCAAGACCTCAGGCAGAAGCGCCGAAAGGGCGGGATCCAGGGCTACAACGCGGGCAAATGACTTATCGGCGGCTTCAATGCGCGCGGCGAAGGTCGCTGCGATCTCCTTAAAGGCGCGGTATTGGAGCAGGCGGGCGAAGAGGATGTCGCGGGCCTCGAGCAAGGCTAGGTCTTCTTCATCCTCAATCTCACCGCTAGGCAAGAGGCGAGCCGCCTTTAGATCAAGCAGGGTCGCAGCGATTACCAGGAACTCTGTGGCTTGATCCAAACGCCAGCCTTCACCGGAGGCCTCAAGGGCGCGGATAAAGGAGATGAATTCATCGGTAACGATGCTCAGCGAAACCTCGGTGATATCCATCTTGTGGCGAGAGATGAGCTGGAGCAAGAGGTCAAAGGGGCCATCGAAGTTATCTAGGTGGACGTTAAAAGGGGAACTCTCGATCGATACGTCAGAGCCCCCGCTTATATCCGCTGCTTTTAAATCTGCAGGGCTTGTCTCAATATCCACCTGCGAACCTTACTTCTTTACTTGCTCAAATCTGCGCATGGAGCGTAGAGTCGCGCCAACAGAAAGAGGTTTCTCGCTTGAACGCTAAATCGACATTTGATGATGATGTGGCAACTACCGCCACTCTTCTCGGGCGCGAACCCCAGAATTTCCGTGTTCCACCAGCACCAGTTGAGGGCCAGCCAGCCAAGATCATCTCGATCTTTAATCAAAAGGGCGGCGTAGGTAAGACAACTACAACTATCAATCTCGGTGCAGCCATTGCAGAACTTGGTCGGCGAGTTCTTCTCGTTGACTTCGACCCACAAGGTGGTTTATCGCTAGGTCTTGGAGTAAATGCACACGCACTTCCACTAGAGAACACTGTTTATTACGCGTTGATGACATCGGATGCGAATATCGATGAGATCGTTCTTAAATCATCTGTTGCAAATCTAGATTTCCTTCCTGCAAACCGCGATTTGGGTACCGCTGAAACAACGCTCGGTGCTGAAATCGGTGGGCAGCAGTATTTAAAGCGCGCACTTGGTCGCCTAAAGGATCGTTACGACGTTATCTTGATCGACTGCCAACCTACGATGGGCCAGTTAACGATCAACGCACTTGTTGCATCAGATGAAGTTATCGTTCCGCTGCAATGTGAATATTTCGCACTTCACGGATTTATTGAACTCAAGGGAAACATTGAGAAGGTTAAGAGCTTCCTTAACCCTGATCTAAATCTCATCGGAATCCTTGCGACGATGTACGAGAAGAAGACGCTTCATAACCGCGAAGTTTTAACTGCAATTTTAGAGAAGTATCCCGAAGATGTCTTTGAAACAATTATCGCGAAAACTATTCGCTTCTCTGAAACAACTGTTGCCGGTGAACCAATTACTAGTTATGCATCATCATCAGGGGGCGCTGCTTCTTATCGCAGACTAGCCCGCGAACTAATTGCCCGAGGAGGCGCACGATGACACGTAGAGCAAGCTTGCCTGGAGCAGATGAACTCTTCCGCGCGAATACACCAGCACTTAGCGCAGTACGCCAAGTTGTTGAAGAAGCCCAAGAAGTCAGCAAGGCTATTGGCGTTGCTCCAACAAATCCGAAGACCAAGAAGGGCGTTCGCTCAACGCCACGTCGTCGCGTTACAACAGTTGATCGCTCACCTTCAGGTCGCGAAAAGCATGATGAGAAAATTACTGTCTACTTATCTCCCGATGAACTCTTTGATCTCGATCAAGCGCGCCTTACCTTGCGTGGAGACCTTGGTCTAGCAGTAGATCGTGGTCGCATTGTTCGCGAATCAATAGCAGTAATCGTTGCCGATCTTGAAGCAAAAGGCGATCAATCAATTCTTGCTCGTAGGCTCCGCGGAATTTAATTAGCGCGCGGGTGCGCGGTTGCATAAGCTTCGCGCACTTTATCTATCGTGATCAGGGTATAAATCTGCGTCGTAGTTACAGATGCATGACCCAGTAGCTCTTGCACCACGCGAATATCAGCGCCACCATCTAACAAATGTGTGGCGTACGAATGCCTAAAGACGTGCGGTGAAACTTTGCCGGATAAACCAGTTGAATCTGCGGCATCCGAAATCATCTGCCAGGCGCTCTGCCTGGATAGGCGGCTCCCCCGTTGATTTAAGAAAAGCGCGGTCTCAACCCTGGCTGATTTACTTTTACTTAATAGGTTCGGTCTAATCCGGACTAAGTACTCATCAAGAGCGTTCTTTGCAAAACTTCCAAGGGGCACAATCCGCTCTTTTGATCCTTTACCTCTCAACTTCAGAGTGGTTATTGGATTGCCTTCGACATCACTCTGTGCAAAATCGTTGATATCGATTCCGACGATCTCACTTACACGTGCTCCCGTGCCATAGAGGAGTTCAATAATTGCGTGGTCACGAAGCGAAATTGGATCACCTTCACGCTTTGTCGAATCAATTAGAGAGGTTATCTCCTTGATCGTCAGCGCCTTAGGTAGGCGGCGCGGAACTTTTGAACTTAACACTGCGCTAACAGGATTATTTGTTGAAAACTCTTGCGCTAGATATTTGTAGAAACTCTTCAACGCCGAGATATTGCGATTGATGCTAGTAACTGCCATTCCTAAACCCTTAAGCCAAACTTCGAAACTGATAATTTCATCTTCACTCAAGCGTTCAAAATCCAACTTTTCTTTGTCAAGAAAATCGGAGAATTTAGCGAGATCTCTTCTGTATGCCGAGATTGAGTTACTCGATAAACCACGTTCAATAGTTAAGTGATCGAGAAAGGATTGGAGCGCGTTATCAAACTTCATAACCGTGAGCCAGGGCTACTGCGTTATAGCGAATCTTTCCGGCATGAACATTTAGACCACGATCGAGTGCTGGATCTTCCTCAATTGCTCGCTCCCAACCCTTATTTGCAATCGCTAGCGCGTAAGGCAGCGTCGCATTTGTTAGCGCATATGTTGAAGCAACTGGAACAGCACCTGGCATATTAGCTACGCAGTAAAAGACCGAGCCATGCACGTTAAATGTTGGCTCGGCATGGGTAGTCGGTTTGGAATCTTCGAAGCATCCGCCTTGATCTATGGCGATATCAACTAATACAGAACCAGGTTTCATCTGTGCCACCTGGGCATTAGTCACTAGCTTCGGCGCCTTCGCGCCATGTACTAGCACTGCACCAACAACTAGATCAGCGTTCTTGATCTCACGATCGATTGCATGCATAGTTGAAGCAAGCGTCTTAATTCGTCCATTATAAAGCGAATCGATATAGGCAAGCCGTGGCAGCGAGCGATCTAGAACAGTTACATCTGCTCCCATGCCCATCGCAATAACTCCAGCATTTAACCCTGCTACTCCTCCGCCAATAACAACAACTTTTCCGGGGGCAACTCCGGGAACACCGCCTAATAGAACGCCACGTCCACCGTTAGGTTTCTGCAAGGCATATGCCCCAACTTGAACAGATAGACGTCCAGCAACTTCGCTCATCGGAGCAAGCAACGGCAACGTTCCATTAACTTCCACAGTTTCATAAGCGATAGCCGTAGTGCCGCTCTTTAACAACGCGTCGGTGCAAGGTTTGCTCGCTGCTAAGTGCAGGTAGGTAAAGAGGATTTGACCTGAGCGAAGTCTTGGATATTCAACCTCTATCGGCTCTTTTACCTTCAGAATTAAATCTGATTCGCTCCAGATTTTTTCAACATCTGCCTCGATGCGCGCACCCGCTGCAACGAAATCCGCATCACTAATTGAAGATCCAACTCCGGCGCCTTTTTCAACAACTACTTCGTGGCCGCTGCGAGTAAATTCAAAAACACCTTCGGGAGTTAGAGCGACCCTAGATTCGTGGACCTTAATCTCTTTAGGAACGCCAACTAACATTTTTAGCCTCTCGATTTAATCGCTGCCGCAATTAGACCAATAAAGAGCGGATGAGGACGCGTAGGTCTAGAACGCAACTCAGGGTGGGCTTGAGTTCCCACGTAGTAAGGATGTACCTCAGGAGGAAGTTCTACAAACTCCACTAGGTCGCGTTCCTTATACATTCCTGAGAAAGTAAGGCCAGCACTCGAAATCTGATCTCGGTATTGATTATTTACTTCATAACGATGGCGATGGCGTTCGGAGATCTCCTCTGTGCCATAAGTTTTAGCCACGATCGAACCTGGCTTTAACGTTGCAGTGTAGAGACCAAGGCGCATCGTGCCACCCATATCTGCTTGACCAGAAACTATCTCCTTCTGATCATCCATAGTTGCAATGACATGTGTGCCAGATTCTGGAGAAAATTCTGCAGAGTTAGCATCTTTAATTCCAGCTAAATTGCGTGCTGCTTCGATGACCATGCACTGCAAACCTAAGCAGAGTCCGAGAGTTGGAATCTTGTTTTCGCGAGCAAATTTAAGCGCGCCTAACTTGCCTTCGATTCCACGTACACCGAAACCTCCAGGAACGCAGATCGCGTCTACTTCGCCAAGGGCCTTCTTCGCACCTTCTGGTGTTTCACAGTCATCGCTAGGTATCCAAATTATTGAAACCTTTGCGTTATTGGCAAAACCACCAGCGCGCAGCGCCTCGGAAACAGAGAGATAAGCATCAGGTAGATCAATGTATTTTCCAACGAGAGCAACTTTTACTTGATGCTTCGGATGATGAACTTTTTCGAGCAAGTCATCCCATTCGCCCCATTGCACTTCATGTCCACCCAGAGATAAACGACGTACAACGTAAGCATCTAACCCTTCGGAGAAAAGCACCTTTGGAATATCGTAGATAGATGGTGCATCTACAGCCGCAACGACCGCTTCTACATCGACGTCACACATGAGCGAAATCTTCTTCTTTATGCCGATTGGAATTTCGCGATCAGAGCGCAGCACCACTGCATCGGGTGCGATACCGATACTGCGTAGTGCAGCAACTGAGTGTTGAGTTGGTTTCGTCTTCAACTCACCTGATGGACCGATATAAGGAACAAGTGAGATATGTAAATAGAAGACGTTATCGCGGCCAACTTCTTGACGCATTTGACGTGCTGCTTCTAAGAATGGCTGGGATTCAATATCTCCTACTGTTCCACCGATTTCAGTGATAACGACATCTACATCAGGAGATGACATGGCGTGCATACGTTCTTTAATCTCATTGGTGATATGGGGAATTACTTGAACCGTCTCACCTAGGTATTCACCACGTCGCTCGCCCGCAATAACGCGGGAGTAAATCTGACCTGTTGTTACATTCGCTGAGCCCTGCAAGTTGCGATCTAGAAAACGTTCGTAGTGGCCAATATCGAGATCTGTTTCAGCGCCATCATCGGTAACGAAGACCTCACCGTGCTGGAATGGATTCATGGTGCCGGGGTCGACGTTTAGATAGGGATCAAGCTTCTGCATCGTTACGCGTATACCGCGGGCAACTAATAGCCTGCCAAGACTTGAGGCGGTGAGCCCCTTACCGAGACTTGAAGCTACTCCACCGGTTACGAAAATATGTTTAGTCACATGCGCTTGGCCCATGGAAGACAAACTTATCACTACTTTCGGGCTTGGCCCCGCATCGCCAGTAGCTCGGCGGCGTGTTCGCGCGCACTTGTCGACTCTTCAAGACCTGCCAGCATTCTTGCGATCTCTTCAACGCGGGATGCGGCATCTAAAGCCTGAACATCTGAGGCGGTAACAGTTCCATCGCTACTCTTCTTAACAACGAAGTGGCTATCAGCCCACGCTGCAACCTGTGGCAGATGTGTGACAACGATAACTTGTGTGTGTTGTGCAAGCGCAGCAAGTCTGCGACCAACTTCGATCGCCGCTTTACCGCCAACGCCTGCATCGACTTCATCAAAGATATATGTGCCAACTGGATGCGTTGCAGCGAGAACAACTTCTAGGGCCAACATAATGCGTGACATTTCGCCACCGCTTGCGCCCTTGCCCAGTGCAATTAGCGGACCATCTTTATGGCCTTGAATCTGCATCGATACTTCGTCACAACCAAGTAGCGTGAAATCAGATTCCTTGAGTGCGCCTTTGTAATCTGGTGAGTTAACTGAAACTGAATATTGAGTGTGTGGCATCGAAAGTTGATGAATTTCTTCGGAGACTGCTAGCGAAAGATTGGTAGCCCCCGCAGCGCGAACTTGTGTCAACTTCTCTGCCGCCGATAAGAGTTTCTTTTTTATATCGCCAAGTTCCTTATCTAACTCCGCGATACGTTCATCGCCACCCGTTAGATCCTCAATCTCAATCTTTGCGTTCTTTGCCTTAGCGGCTAGTTGAACTAAATCTTCGTCGGGATCGGCTGAAGAGCCCCACTTCTTTAGGAAGGCTGCAAGTTCAGCTTTACGAGCCTGCAAAGTATCGAGTTGGCCAGGATCTGCTTCAAGAGATGCAAGATACGAAGCAAGATCACGCGCTGCATCATCAATTAAGAAAAAACTTTCAGCAATTCGACCGGCTATCTCATCTAACTTTCCATCTTTACCCTTTGCCGCATCTAGGAAACGACGTGCCGAACCCAGTGAGGTTAGCGAACCTTCTTCTTCGCTTGCAATCGCTTGCGTTGCGCCATCTGCCGCAACTCTTAGATCTTCAACGCTTGAAAGTCGAGAGATTTGATCGTTGGTAGATGCCACTTCCCCGCGAACCGCCTTCAACTTTATCCAGGCAGATGAAAACTCTTGCAGCTCTGCTATCTGAGAATCACGTTTGCTAACGCTCTCGCGCATCGATTTGATTCGGGCCTTCAACTCGTTATAGCCATTGAAATTTTCTTGGTATTGCTGCAACGCTTTAGATAAATCACCACCAATAAAACGATCAAGTAGCTCGCGTTGTCTCGCTGGCTTAACGATCTGATGATTAGCGGCCTGTCCATGGATCTCAACTAGATGATCGGCAAGTAACGCCAAAGTTGCTGCGGGAACGTTTGCACCGCCAGCAACCGCTTTACTTTTGCCATCTGCGTTTACGGTACGAGTTAAAATCAAGGTTCCATCTTCAACATCAGCGCCGGATTCAATTGCGATTTCGGCGATAGCTTTATTTACCGAGAAACGTGCCGACGCCAACAATCTTTCGCTGCCATGGCGCACTAAAGAGCTATCGCTCTTGCCACCTAGAACAAGTTGAAGAGCGGTCAGAATCATCGTCTTTCCCGCACCAGTTTCGCCCGTTAATACATTTAAACCCGGACTTAATTCAAGAGATGATTGATCGATAACGCCGATCGAACGAATTGAGATTTCCTCTAGATGAGAACGATCACTCACCGCGCCAACCTTCAACGGGAAGTTTGAATTTAGCCACCAATCGATCAGTGAAGAGCGTTGGCTTGATATGTGAAAGCTTGATTACCGAAGAATCCCTCGTTATCAATATTCGATCACTTAATTGCAAGGGAAACTTGCGGAGCGAATCAGAAGATAAGAGCGCATCACTGGATTCGATATCGACGATGATTTCAGATTTTGGTGAGACGACCATGGGACGTGAAAATAAGGCATGTGCGGAAATCGGTAGTAGTACGAGCGCATCAATTTCGGGCCAAAGAACCGGACCGCCTGCGCTAAATGCATATGCAGTTGAACCAGTTGGCGTTGAGCAGATGAGTCCATCGCAGCCCCAGCGAGAGAGCGGGCGTCCATCGATCTGCACAAAAAGTTCAACCATCGTTGTTCCATTACGTTCGACGGTCACTTCGTTGAGCGCCCAGCCAGTATCTACAACTTTTCCGGCTCGTTCTACCGAATACTTTAAAACCATACGGTTTTCAGTTACATAATCTTTTGCAATAACGCTTGCCGCAATCTCAGAG
>Ga0209768_10001628_pt1 | contig 14298 bp, 14 predicted proteins | sample LauGreSBDMM110SD_3_FD_187564 | JGI IMG/M metagenome (GOLD analysis project Ga0209768, IMG submission 187564) | Freshwater lake microbial communities from Lake Michigan, USA - Sp13.BD.MM110.SD (SPAdes) (version 2) | ecosystem: Environmental > Aquatic > Freshwater > Lake | place: Lake Michigan... | reverse complement strand
CCCATACAAAAGATGAAGATGGTTTTAGCTGTCCTTTGATCAGTAATTCTAGAAGCGGAATCAGCACTAACCCTATCGATAGTGAGAGCCAAGGCCAATCCAGGAATAGACCGATGCTTGGTGTAGCAGTAAATACCAGAGGAAGAAGCAAGTGCATAGCTGGGTCCTTGTAGAAAATCTAGGCTTACATATAGTTGCTTTAGCGACTTATTTTAGCCTCAGCAGCTCTAATTAGATTTTTCTCTTTAAAAGGGGCTCTGCATGACAAAAAATCACATTCTTAAAATACCTCTCTTCAGAGTGAAAAGCAGGGTGAAAACTAGGCTTATCGCGTTGACAGCCAGAAACCATTATGTTCCAATCTGGAAACATTAAAGAACCCTTCCCGTTGCTTTTTCTATAACGGATATTTTTAGCGCTCTGGCAGGTCCTAACAAAAAAGCTTATGCGACAAACCAGTCCAATTATTGGCACCAGCCAACCAATGAGTGCGATCCGTGAATTGATCAGCAAAATTGCTGATTCCGATGCGACCGTTCTGATTAATGGAGAATCAGGGACAGGTAAAGAACTCGTTGCCCAAGCCTTGCATTATCAATCGCGCCGCGCAGATGCGAATTTTGTACCGCTTAATTGTGCAGCGATTCCTAAAGACTTGATGGAAAGTGAATTATTTGGTCATCGCAAAGGCGCTTTTACTGGTGCACTGGCAGACCGAGTAGGACGCTTTGAATTAGCCCATGGTGGTACTTTATTTTTAGATGAGATTGGTGATCTCTCGTTAGACATGCAAGTCAAACTTCTGCGTGTGTTGCAAGAGCGTGTAGTCGATCCGGTCGGTTCTACACGACCAGTGACAGTGGATGTGCGTGTAGTGGCTGCGACGCACCGTGATTTGGAAGTAGAAATTGCAGCCGGACGTTTTAGAGAAGACTTGTATTACCGTTTGAATGTCTTACCACTCATAACACCACCATTACGTGATCGACGCGATGACGTACCTTTACTCGCTAAATTTTATGCAGAACGTTTTGCTGGTAAAGGTAAGCCTGTCACCTTTACTTCAGATTTTTTGGAAGCCTTAAAAGCGTATGACTGGCCGGGCAATGTGCGTGAGCTGTCAAATTTAGTCCATCGTTTTTCAGCCCTCTTTTCAGGACAACGTTTAGCACTCAATGCAGTACCTGCGCCGATGTTGCCTAAGGGTTTAAAAGTATTACAAGAAGAACGCCGCGATGCAGAGCCTGAAGCCGATATTTTGCAGATGTTCCCTGCAGAGGAAGAAGCACCCACAGTCGCCTTAGCAGACACACCACTGCAGCAAGATGAAGATAATCATGTAGAAGAAATCATCATGCTAGCGCAAGGCATGGAAGCCTTGCCACCAGAAGGTATTTCTCTCAAAGAGCGTATGGCAGAAATTGAACGCGGTTTCATTGAGCAAGCATTAGAACGTGCGGATGGCAATGTCTCTAAAACTGCGCGTATGTTGAATTTGCAACGCACCACACTTATTGAAAAAATTGATAAATATCGTCTTCGCTCCGCTTGAGCGATGAACTCCATCACTAACAAACTCTATGAACATCGCTAGCTTAATTGGTGTCATTGGCGCCTTAACTCTGATTGCACTTGCAACCGGTGGTAAATTTTCGCAGTTCATCGATCTACCTGCTGTGTTGATCGTGTTTGGTGGCACATTTTTTTGTGTGCTGGCTAAAACAACGATGGAAGAGTTTCGGAGTGTGATGGCAATCACAAAAAGATCTCTTGCAGGTCATTCCGACAAAGTGGAAGATTTGATTGATGAATTAGTCGAAGTAGGGCGCGTAGCGCGTTACAACGATAGATGGATGGTGGTGTTAGAAGATCGTGAATACAACAATACCTTTATACAAAAAGCAGTCCGTATGTGGGTAGATGGTCTTGAATACTCTGTGTTGAAAGATGCACTCACACGCGAAGTGATGGAAGAAAAATTACGTTTTGATCAAGCGCGTGATTTTTATAGCTTTGCTCAAGATTTAGCGCCTTCCATGGGTATGATAGGTACGCTGCTAGGGTTGGTACTCATGATGGGCAATATGAGTGATCCGCGTGCGATTGGTCCTGGTATGGCAGTCGCACTGCTCACAACATTGTATGGCGCTATTTTAGCGAATGTGATTTTTAGTCCTATGGTGCAGCGTATCGTAGGGCACGGTAAAAAAGTGCGTTACAACTATGAATTAGTTGTTGCCGGTATGTTGTACCTTCATAAAGGTGGCGATCCCCGTCGTTTGCCTGACTTACTCCTTGGTGGATTTACAGTCGCTGAAGAAGTAGAGCTGGTTGATCCAGCCACAGCGGCACCAGCACCAGCAACGACGAAATTGACTTCTGAGGATTTGCTTGAGCCGACCCTAGCTGCAATGGAAATGAAGTCGGCACCAACTCCTTCGCCTAACCAAACGAATGAGCGTTGATTGATATGGTGCAAAACCATAAAAAAGTCGACATGCAGGATCATGCGCCTGCTTCCTTGTTTGGTGATTTAAGTATGCAAATTGCGGAAGACGATGTGATTCATCGTCGTGGTTCGCCGCCTTGGATTATTACCTTCGCCGATATGATCACGCTCTTGTTAGCGTTTTATGTATTGATGCTGAGTTTTTCGGACATGAATATCAATCGCTTTAAAGATGTCAGTGGTTCTTTGAACGAATCATTAGGCAATCAAGAAGCATTGCCTATCGTAGAAGCACCAGCGGCAGAAACACAGTTAGCTGGAGGACCAGAAGCAGTGGCGGTGCCTCTGCCTGAACAGCTTGCCAAAGATCTCGGTACCTTACAAAAATCCTTATCCGCGGATTTAATAGGGCAAAAACTCAATGTACGCGTAGACAATGGAAACTTAATTGTTGATTTGCCTAAGCATAGTGGTAACGGTGTGCTCTCTCAAGAGATGTTAGATCTCTATGCAAAAATCGCAGAGATACAGTCACAGGTTGAAACTACGGTTGAAGTACGTGAGGGTACCGATTCAGCTGCTAAAATTAATGATGCTGTGCAGCGTTTAGATCAATTAAAAGCAGCATTATCAAAAGAAATTGCGAATGGTGATGCACAAGTTGAACGCGATGGTGAGCGTGTTGTTGTGCGTATGTTAGTGCAAGGTAGTTTTTATTCAGGTAGTGCAGTGTTATCGCCGGATTACTTTCCCTTGTTAATAAAAATCGGTAATACGATTGCCAAAGGCGGTGGTCGGATTACGATTGAAGGTCACACGGATAGCATTCCTGTTTCAGGCAATGATCGCTATCGATCGAATTGGGATTTGTCGGGTGCGCGTGCTGCCTCAGTAGCAGACTTTCTGATTGAACGCGGTGGTGTGCCACGTGAACGTATGGTGGTGCGTGGTATGGCAGACATTAAGCCATTAGCACCGAATGATACGCGTGAGGGTAGGGCAAAAAATCGTCGTATCGAAGTGCTGATTGATGCTTATGGCCCTTAACTTTAGGCATGTGATCTAGCTTATCTATCAGCTTATCTTTCAGCATATCTTATAGATTAAGCGCATCAATCAAAAAAAGACATTTCCATCACTGCTAATAGCACTGCAAGTTTAGCAGTGCCATGAACCTCTTCAACTATTGTTGTTTAGTTTCGCTAGGCTTAGAGTAAGTAGGAATATTTTCCTGTGATTCAGTTTTTGTATTTGCTTGTTCACGTGAATATTTTACAAAGTTCGTGCTCTTAGGTTTTTCTTTAGCTACTGGTGCAGCTTCAACAGGTGTGGCAGCAGCGCTTGCTTGTGCTGCTTCACGTTCACGTTGAATATCTCGTTCACGCATAGCTTCACGCTCACGTAAGAGTTCGCGTTCACGTAATGTATCGCGTGCTTTTAATATTTCACGCTCTTTCTGTTCGCGTTCTTTTAATTCACGCTCTTTCAATTCGCGATCACGCCGTGCATCAGCAGCAGCAACAGCGGCCAGTGCGGCTTCTTGATTGCGTTGCTTTTGTAGATTGGAGAGATTTTCTATATCTTTTTTCAAGCTATCAACATTACCCACTGCCGATTTGACACTATTGAGTTGTTGTGAAAGCTCAAGTACTGCTTTGGATTGTTGCGTCAGTAGTGCATCTAATCCAGAGAGTTGTTGATTGAGTTGATCATTAGCAGCCGGTTTTGTTTTATCAGCTGTCTTTTTATCTGATTCAGATTTAGTGCTAGTTTTTACTTCTGTTTTTGTGGGCGCTTTGTTTTCCGGCTTAGCGTCTGCTTTTGTTTCTGGCTTAGTCTCTGCTTTAGGCTCTACTTTTGCACCGTTAGCGCCATCCGTTTTTTTCGTAGCTGGTTGAGCTGGAGTAGGGGTGGCAGGTGCTGCTTTATTATTTTTTGATGGTTCCAATGAACGTGTTTGATCTGCAACTCTAGCCAGTTTATCTTCAATCGACATTTGCACCGATTGCGTATTGTCTTGTTTTAGACTTAATTCAGCTAAGGTCGCGTTGATATCATCCATAGCTTCAAGACGTGCTTTGAGATCAACTGCACGTTTACCTACAGCGAGTAACATCGCATCCACTTGTTCTACTTTTTCATTGAGTTGCATAGTCATGAAGCTAAAGGCAACAGCAGCACCAACTAATACTGCGCCTGTCAGGGCAAGTACTAATTTAGCTTGAACATTTGCACTACGATTATTTTTTGCCAGAGTATCTGCAGCTTTAAACAACTGATTACCTGTGGCGGCAACAGTGGAGGCAGAACGATTCGCTACTTCAGCCGCATCTAACACGATCGCCATCAGCGATTCTAGCTGTTGCGATGCTGAGCGATTATTTTCAACTAAGACTTGTACTGCTTGTAATGCTTTAATAGCAGTATCTTGTGGTACAGCGATGTTAGGGCCTTCACCGAGTGCGTGCGGTGTTGCTGCAGCTGCAGCAGGTGAAACGTCGACCGCATTCGCACCGTCCACTTGCGGTGGCGGTGGCGCAGCTGTAAAGCCTGCAGGCTGAGATTCTTTTTTTACCTCATCATTCATATCTTGATCCGTTTTCCAAGATTAAGTGCATCAACTTCCAGTCTATCGATCTGGTTATGGAGTTCAGAAGTTTTGCTACCTACATCTTTTAAGCGTGCTTCTAATCTCAATGACAAAGCCCACGGTGTGGCATCTGCCATCGTAAACAAAGGCTCTTTTTTTACTTGCGCAGCAGCCTGTTGTGGGTCTGCCATACTGGGATCAATACGTTTACCCAGTTCGACAGTTCTACGTTCTCCTGTCTTACTGTCGATGGTGACGTAATGATCTTGTAACGATCGTTGATCCGATGGACCATCTCCATCTTGCATACTACGTTTGTTCGATGGTCCTTCTGCATCCTGCATATTGCGCGGATTAACTGAACCTTGAACTCCTGCCCAAGCGAGTAAATCTTCAACACTATCTGTTCCATACTCAGCATGACTATCAATGGGGCCATCTGCATCTTGCATGTGACGTCCATCGATGACACCTTGTGCATCATGCATATTGCGTCCATCACTAGGACCCTCAGCATCGTGCATATTGCGTCCAACACTGGGACCTTCAGCATCGTGCATATTGCGTCCAACGCTAGGACCATCCGCATCATGCATGTGTCGACCATCAATCACACCTTCTGCATCATGCATTTCACGCCGGTCACTAGGACCATCTTGCTCATCATGTAAATGACGCGTATCAGTTGGTCCTTCTTGCTTCGTTTTTTTCTTCTTGTTATGGCCTTCCGCTGCGGCTGCTTCTTCATGCGAGCCGGAACGGAATACCTGTGATTCTTCTTGTGACATAGCAGTACCTCAGTTCAATGTCGTCATTATGGGCGCAAATCTTGAAGCGCCTGACGCAGGGAAGCTAAGGGTCTTAGCCAATTATCTTTGGGTACACCAGGACTATTAGCGAATTGCTCTGCTTGCTTGCGATCCGCAAACGGACCTGATAACACGACAAACTTGATACCTTGTTTCTGCGTATTCACTGCTGCAATCACACTGCCTGATAATGCTGCATGCTGCGCTCTCCATTCTTGGGCTTCAGCCATAGAGAGTAGCGATACATGCTGCACAAAAAAACTACCTGCTTTAGCACTTTGTACTAACTGCGTCACACCCCGTTCGGAGTTCGCGGTTAGAACTGCTTCAGCCGTCTGTCTATCCGATTCTTGTTTACCAGATTTAGCTGGTGTATCTGGTTTGGGTGTTTTTGCACTCAAAACAGATTCAATTTTTGCAACTGGCGCCATTGGTTTAACGGTCTCAGCAGAAGATGCGCTCTTTAGAGGCTTATTCACTTCTTTGGACTCAGGTTTTACCGGCTCTTTTTTGCTCGCCACATCTTTCTTAACTGATGAATCGGAAGAAGTTGCCGGAACTGTAGCCTCAGACTTTTTTTCTTCATTGACGTTGGCCGGCACAATAGCTGGAACAGGCTCTGGAATTGGTGGGGCAGCAGGTATAGCGAGTGGAGCTGGTGGCGATTCTGTTGCTTCTGGGGCTGCTGGCGGCAGGCTAGATTTTGGTAGATAGTCAATTAACAACGTCATCATCCAAGGTGGTAGATTTTCTTTCAGGATGGGAGAGTCGGCTAATCTTGGTAATAGCTTTTGAGGAAACAGCAGAGCGATCACGCCTACCGAGACCATCATCAAAAGAAAAATGGCGGCTATCCAACGCACAGTCATATTCAGTGTGCGTCTTAAGAAAGAGGGGCCTTGCGCTACTTGTAGGCTACCTTCATTGGCGACTGGCTGGGCAGGAGCACTTGTTTTGCTGGCAGATTTGGTGCTTGTGAGCTTGATGTCATTAAGCACAGGCTCAGTTCTGCCTGAACTATCTTTTCCACTTGCTTTTCGCTTATTTGAACTCGGCTTGGTGAACAGCGGTGCTTCTTCATTTTTTTCAATAGCTGGAGCAACCAGTTCATCCAAGGTTTTTTCTTGTTTTAAAAAACCAGTCGCCGCTAACAATTTTTTGACTTCAACTTCAAGACCACGCATGCGTGCTTGTGCGAGTAATACATCGCCTTCTTCGCGCGTGGGTTTTTCTAAGGGCCAGCGCAAGAGTCGCTGACCAAAATTTTCTAGTGAGCGCTCGTGTTGTCTGCTGCCACTTTGATCAAGTAAGAGTACGAGCGAAGTGTTCGCGCCGGGGAAATCTTGTATCAGTCTTGCAAGCAGCTGTAATTCGCGAGAATTAATAGCTTTTGCATCATGCGCTATTAATACACGCCGTGGAGCAGGAGAGGATTCTGCATCACGTGCGTCAGTCAGTGATAAACCAGAGAGGATTTGATTAAAACGCTCGAGTAGTGCTTCTGTATTTGCAGGTAAAAATACTTCGATTTGTAAATCAGGCAGTTGTCTTAACTGGTTGATGACTATACGGCCGTAGTGATCCAACACATCATCACTATCGCTTGAGATAGCGACTGATTGTGAATTTTCTTGTATGGCACGCATGACATAGTCAAAACGCGTGCGATCCGCCATGCGTAGGAAAATTCCCTCGCTAGCGATGAGTTGATCAGAAAGATTCTGTTCCATTTTCATTAGACGACAGCCTCTTGGGTTTGCAATCTGCCCATGGAGTCAAACTGCATGGCCTCTGGTACTTTAGGATCGGGCTTCTGTACTGGCGGCGCTCCTGGGGTAATGCTTGCCAGATTGAATACATAAGCGATGACTTGAGCAACCGCATAATATAAGTCTTCTGGCACGGGATGTTCAATTTCTGTTGTGAAGTAGAGCGCACGAGCCAGTGGAGCAGCTTGGAAAATTTCAATGCCATGCTTTTGTGCTTCTTCACGTATGCGCGCCGCGACTTCATCCGTCCCTTTAGCCAATAGTATAGGTGCACTATCACCATTAGGATCGTATGATAAAGCAACCGCAAAGTGTTCTGGGTTAGTGATGACGACATCGGCGTTTTTCACACTGTCTATCATGCGCGCATTTGACATCTCACGTTGCTTGCGTCGTATCTGACCTTTAATTTCCGGATTACCCTCTGATTGGCGCATTTCATCTTTGACTTGTTGTTTAGTCATGCGCATTTGCTTCATGAATTGCCAGCGCTGGTAGGGCACATCAATCATTGCAATAATCAACAGCGAGAGTGTGATGAGTAAGGCGGATTTAGTTAGCAATTCGCCTGATGCTTGTAATGCAGGTTCTATAGGCATGCGGCCAATGAGATTAAGCGTATGAATGTTGTTGTTTAAGATTGCAATAACGACGCCAGTCACGAGTACAAATTTCAAGATCGCTTTGCCTAATTCTACCCAAGCTTTAGGGCCAAAGATGCGTTGTAAGCCGCTTAAAGGATTTAACTTTGATGCCTTAGGCATGACAGCTTGCATGGAAAAATTATAGCCACCTGTTAGTCCTGTGCTGACAATCGCAACGACGACGGTGAGAATAAAAATTGGAATGATTAATACAAATGATTGAAGCAGTTCATCCGCAAATAATGCTGGTAAAAGATTGGATGAAAAAACGATCTTGCGATCGAAATGAAATCCTGCAGCAAAGCGTTCTGCCAATTTATTCACGAGATAACCACCCATGAAAAAAATCAATCCCACTGCTGAGATGGTGACTGCCGCAGCTGGCAATTCCATAGAGCGAGCAATTTGTCCTTCCTTGCGGGCGTCTAAAAGACGCCGCGAGGTGGGTTCTTCTGTGCGATCTTCTGACGAACTCTCTGACATCTTAGTTCACCACTCCCAGCAAATCACGCACATGCGAAAAGGCCTGCATCCAGACCCATTGCATACGACTGACTATGCTTTCAAGAGAAAAAATTAGAATCAAAAATCCTGCTGCAATGGTCGCTGGAAAACCGACTGAAAAAATATTCAAACTCGGCGCAGCACGTGTGACCACACCCAAGCCTATGTTGATAAAGAGTAGCGACACCATCACGGGTAGAGCGATCAGTAAGCCACCCAGAAATAACATTGAGCTCCATGCAATGACTTTACCAAAAGGGACTTGTCCTAATAAAGACTGACCTATGGGTAAGGCACGAAAGCTATCTAAGATTATGGAAATTAAAATCACATGACCACCAAAGCCAAGAAAGACCATGGTGGATAAAATCATTAAAAACTGTGCAATGGTAGCAACGTTACCCACATTTGGATCCATCATGCTTGCCATCGAGAGACCCATAGAACCTGCGATCGATTGACCTGCAACGACAATAGCACCGACAGCGACTTGTAACATCAGGCCCATTAAAGCACCGATGAATAATTGATTCACAATTTCTAATAAGCCTTCGGCCGAGACAGGATCAATGATAGGCCAAGTAATGAGGGGATAGATAAAGAAGGTGAGAACCATCGCGATCGCCACGCGTATACGGACGGTGACAGCATCTAAGGAAAACAGCGGAGCTGCCATTAACATGGCGCCTATGCGCATCATAGGCCATAGAAAAGTATAGAAGCGCTCGACGATGTCCGCTGCCAGTAAATTCATGGGGGTCGTCTCATCGCTTCTGGTGTCAGGAGAACAGCACAGGGATGCGCTTGAAGATATCTTTGGTGTAATCAACCATCACGGTTAATTGCCAAGCACCGAATAAAGATAACGCCAAACCCATAGCGACGAGTTTGGGAATAAAAGATAGTGTAGCTTCATTGATGGATGTTGCTGCTTGAATCACACCAATGAATAAGCCGACTGCAAGTGCAACCACTAGCATGGGTGCGGACACTAACATCACAGTCCAGAGTGCATTGCGGCCCAGATCAATAACGGTTGCGGGTTCCATAATTTTCTTTCTCAGTTAGGGCATCGCAAAGCTAGATGCGAGTGAACCCATTAACATGCTCCATCCATCGACGAGGACGAACAGCATTAATTTAAAAGGCATAGAAATCATCATCGGTGAGAGCATCATCATACCCATGGACATGAGTACGCTAGATACGATCAGATCGATAACAACAAACGGGATATAAATTAAAAAGCCTATTGTGAAAGCACTTTTCAGTTCTGAGGTCATGAACGCAGGTACCAGAGTTGTGAATGGTACGGATTCAGGTCCTTGTAATTCTGTTTTGCTACGTGCGATCTCCATAAACATAGAGATATCTTCTTCACGTGTTTGCGCCATCATAAAGCCACGTATCGGCTCTTCCGCTGCGGCTAAGGCCTGCTCGAAAGGCATGTTTTGATTCATGAAGGGTAGGATGGCATTGTTATACACATCACTAAACACTGGCTGCATGATAAACAGTGTGAGGAATAACGATAGTCCTACTAATACTTGATTCGGTGGTGTCTGACCCGTGCCTAATGCCTGACGCAAAATAGACATCACGATGATGATGCGTACAAACGAAGTCATCATTAACAACATTGACGGCAACAGCGTCAATACCGTCATCAAACCCAATAACTGCAGCGTTAAGCTATACGATTGCGTACCGCCTTTGGCAGTCACGACATTCATGATAGGTAAGCCTTGGGCATACGCAAACAATGGTGCCATCAGCAGTAGGACGATGAACAGGCGGCGTAACATGTTTAGCTCCCGCTCTTATCTTGTCCGCCATGCTTGGCAGATTTCAACATATCAGCAAAGCGTTTCGCTAAGGGTGGAATAGCGGAGACTTCTTCATTCGATGTTAACGGTAAGTTCATCTGTTCTTCAGGAACAGTGAAGCTTGCCAGTGTCGTCATTTGTTGTGCTGTTAGACCAATTAAAATTTCTTGATCACGCACACGTACTAAAATTAATTTTTGACGAGGACCAGTAGAAAATGTTTCCAACAGGCGTATGCGACGTTGCGCAATGCCGAGCAGGTTACCACTTTGCATTTTCTTCATCAGAAACAGCACTGCGCCTAGTAGAGCAAGGACGATGGCAAAACTAAACGCAAAGGATAACCAGTTGGTCATGATGGTCTCAGTTAAACAGTTCTCATACGTTCGCTGGCAGGAACAACGCGGGTTAGTCTGATGCCGTAGCGATCATTGACTAATACCACTTCGCCTTGTGCGACAACGGTATTGTTGACTAACAGATCGAGTGGCTCACCAGCGATGCGATCAAGTTCGACTACGCTACCCTGTGTTAAACGGAGTAGGTCACGAATTTTCATTTGTGTGCGGCCGACTTCTACCGTAATTGATACGGAGATGTTTTGCAGCACATCGGGATTAATGTGACTAGATAATTTAGCATTGCCATCATCATCTAGTTCGTTATCTTGTTCTGTGGTCATGTCAGTCATGATGCATCCTGAGTCTGTTTAAATAGTTTCGGGGTTAATCGAACGATCAATACGAAGCGCTACTTGTGGTCCAGCCATACCGACTTGTCCTTGGAAAGAGGGTAAGCCACCGACAAGAACTGAAGCCAATTCTGGTTTGTTGAAGAATAGCAGGTCGCCTTCCTTCAGTGATTTTACTTTGGAATAGTCTGCAGTAATTTGACCGAGTAGTACTTGAATCTCCAACTCAGCATCACCAACTGCAGCGCTTAATTCTTTGCGCCATTTTTGATCGGATTCTTCGCTGCCATCGGCTTGTACACGGTTACGCAGTAAGTCACGTAAAGGTTTTAAAGCAGAGTAGGGATAGACCAGATCAACAAAACCTTTTACGCCGCCATTACCTTCGGTATCAAAGCGCGACATGATGACTAAATCATTTTCATCTGCGATTTGCGCAAATTGCGGATTGATTTCCGAACCCGCGTGCTCTAAATCAATTTGTAGCAATGGTGCCCATGCTTCTTTTAAAGAGCGGAAGAAGACATCGATAATGATTTTAATCACACGTGATTCGGTTGGCGTAAACATGCGGCCTGGTGGTAACCAGTTAGCAGGTAAGGGCTCACCATTTTTTGTATCACTTGCACGGCGACGTGGTGCACCAGGCATACCTGCACCAGTACCACCAAAAAAATTATCAAGAGCAGAAAACACAACAGTAGGTTCAATCACTGCCAATGAAAAACCACGCAAAGGATTAATCCGAATGGTGTTAACAGAAAGTGGTGGACGTAGATCACGTAGATAATCACCAAAGCGCACGATTTGTGCACGAGAAGGTGTGATACGTGGGCTAGTACGTAATATTTCCATCAAGCCTAAGCGGAACAAACGCACAAAGCGTTCGTTAATCATTTCAAGTGCAGAAGTGTTAACGCCTAATGTGCTGTCTTCACTTGCCAGGTCGTGTTTTTTTACACGAGTAGTGAGATTAAAACCTGTGTCAACGGCGATAGAACCGTCGTCTATGCCTTCAGCAAGCGCCGCCAGTTCTTCCGGTGATAGCAGGTTACTTTGTTCAGCCATGGCCGCGCTCGATTAAATGTTAGTTAGGTTAAATGCTTATTGCACGACGAATTCAGTAAAGCTAACTTCTTCAACACCGCCAAAGCCTTCATATTTTTCCAGCAGCGAGTTGATAGTCAAGCGCAGATTTTCAGCCAGCGCTTTACGGAAATCAGCCTGATTGATATCTGCTTCTGTATTTAAACGCATCACGTCTAGCATAGCAGCGCGGATAGGTAATTCATGCGTCTTAATGTTCTTAATCACGCGATCATCATAATGGGTCATGATCGTGACTTGTACCTGCATCACTTTACGTGAGCCAGTTAAATTCGAGAGCAGTGGTTTTTCCAATGTGTAGTAATTGAATTTCCAACGCTGGTTATCTGCGTCATTAGAAACTAATTCTTTGGTTGGTGGTTCAGCACCAGGTTTGCCATGACTATCAGCCGGTGCACCATGGGCGTCTGCCTTAGGCGCGTCATGACCGTCAGCTGGTGCGCCGTGGCCTTCAGCAGCGTCGAGTTTATCGAGTTGCGCATCAATCGCTTCCTCGGCCTTGTTCTTTTTCGAAAAGAAGCCGGTTGCAAAGAGGGTACCGGCGACTGATCCGCCTATCAAAATAAGAACCACTAAGACCATCACGATGATCTTAACTAGTGGACCCTTCTTTTTCTCTTCGCCTTCACCTTCAACGGGTGCTTCTGGAGCAGCTGCAGCAGCCATGTTATTCCCCTACTAAAAATTAACTCTAGCGTTTAATCAGACCAGAACATCTAATCCGTCTGTACTACCGGTTTTGCTGGCAGCCACAGTTGGGGTTGATGTTGTCACTGTTTTTGCAATCTCACCACTTGCAGATCCTCGATTTGACTGATGTTGCTGCTGATCAGGTGTCGAATTTCCGCCGTTTTGGCGTTCTTGCTTATTGTTAACATCCATGTGAGCAATATCCATGCCTAGGTCGCCCAATGTCTGTCTTAATTTAGGTAGGCCATCCACAATTAAGTCGCGGGTGGCTGAATTGCTGGCCGTAAAAGAGGCTTGCAGTTCGCCTTTATGCATTTTCAATTCAATACCGATATTGCCCAGATTATGCGGCTTTAACGTTAAATCGACTTTCCAATCACCGCGGGCAATCTGCGCTGACAAGCGCTGACCTAAAGCTTCGGCTACACGTTGCGATATTTTTTCGTATTGCTGTACGCGTTCATCAGCATCAGTTTGACTGACATTGTCTGTGCTTGGGGCGCTGACATCATTATTCTCGCTCGCCTTTTCTTGTTGATAGCTGAGTACAGACTGTAATTCTTGACCGCTTAATTCCGTATCGATCACCAAGGTGTCAAGAATGGGATCGGGCAAGATAATGGCACTAGCCTCAATATTTATGGGGGTACTGACGACAGAAGCGGGCTTGGCGTTGGAGAACATATTCTCTGGCGCTTTGAGTAAAGCTATTTTTGCCTCTAAGCGTTTAGCAAATTGCGCAGCTTCGGGCGCTGCAAACAATAAACTTGCGGCCAGACTTTGTTTTTCAGGGTAGGCAGTGGGGAGAACAACAACGGCAGGGGTGGTGGGTTTGATGATGCCATCACGCACGCCATTAAGGCCAAAAAGCACTGGTTTTAACACTTCATTCGCCACTGGAGTAGGTGAAGTAAGCAGGGTTTTGGTCTGCTCTGGGTTTTCAACGCTCCAGCTGATGCTGGAATCTGCGTCTAACTGCAGTGTATTCGGTTGAGCTGCAGGTTTTATCTCTGGACTTGCATTGGTTAGGGACGCTTTAAGTAAAGCAGCATCACTATTCATGAGTTTAGTGGTGGTATCTGAATCCAGTGTTGTTGGTAAAGTCGCAACCTTGAGTGTGGCTGCATCTAAAGTAGTTGGTAAAGTCACAACCTTGAGTGTGGCTGCATCTAATGTGCTTGGATCTGCATTTCCATTCAGACTGTTTAGCGCTGATGCA
>Ga0209768_10001627_pt1 | contig 14312 bp, 7 predicted proteins | sample LauGreSBDMM110SD_3_FD_187564 | JGI IMG/M metagenome (GOLD analysis project Ga0209768, IMG submission 187564) | Freshwater lake microbial communities from Lake Michigan, USA - Sp13.BD.MM110.SD (SPAdes) (version 2) | ecosystem: Environmental > Aquatic > Freshwater > Lake | place: Lake Michigan... | reverse complement strand
TGGAAATCCTCCTTTTGGACATTCTGGAGAAAAAGCGATTGGCGAATATTTTTCTAATGGAAACGGACAAAAATACCAAACCGTTTTGTCTAAAAAAGAGTGGCAAGACCTAATCGATTTTGAAGGAAATGCCAATGGATTTTCTGTTTTAACGAGTTCAAGACCAGGAAATGAAGGTGGATTACGGATTTCTTATGCAACACTTGGGGCCTATATGAAATATCCGAAAGAGAGTTTACCCAAAAAACCAACTTCAAATATTGCCGATAAAAAATATGGTTTCTTTCAATCGGATGTAAAATTTTTTAAAGAGGTAGCATCAGAATTGGGAATGATTTCTAACAAATCCGGAAATGATATTGGTTTTGAAAGACATCCTTTGGCGTATTTGGTGGAAGCAGCGGATGATATTTGTTATACCATTATTGATTTTGAAGATGGAATGAATCTTGGATTGGTTTCGGAAGATTATGCTTTGGAATATTTAATAAAATTAGTAAAAGACAGTATTGACACTAATAAATACAATACTTTAACTACAAAGGAAGATCGAATTAGTTATTTGCGTGCTTTGGCAATTGGTAGCTTAATTAATGATGCGGTGAAAGTTTTTATTGAAAATGAAGAGTCAATTTTAGAAGGGAAATTTCCATACGCATTGACCGATAAAAGTAAATACAAGGCACAAATGGATGATATTATCAAATTGAGTGTGAAAAATATTTATCAAAGTCGGGAGGTTATCGAAAAGGAATTGACGGGTTATCGGATAATAAATACCTTATTAGATAAATTTACAACTGCTTTTAATAATGATTTTGATGGCAATGCTTCTAATTTTGATAAATTAGTATTGCAATTGCTTCCTGAAAAATTCAAAATTGAAAAAGAAAATTTATACGATAGATTGCTTCATATTTGTCACTTTATTTCCTTGTTAACAGACGGTAATGCTTTTATATTATATAACACAATTACTGCGTCTAAAAGTTAAATAGTTAATGATTTATGTTGTTTTTTTTGAAACTGCTATTTGTATATGTTATATTTACAATATAAAAATTCTCTGAATATAAAAATGAAAGAAAACTTACTCGTTTTAATTTGCACATTTGTGTTTGTTACTTCTGGATTTTCTCAAGAAAAGGTAGAACAAAGTTCTAAACTTACCGCCAAAAAAGAAGATAACAAAGTTATTTCTAAGAAAACGAAAACTTTAAAACCAGATAAAAAGACTAAGGAATTAAGAAAGAAACTAGCTTATTTTCAAGAGCACAGTCCTTTTAAAAAGTCACTTCTACTATCAAAGTTAGAAAGGAAAGAAAATGGAATCCCCCCTAATAAATATTTTGAAAGCGAATGGGAATTAACCATGAGTCCTACATTGGGAAGACCAACTCCCGAAAATTTGGCTGTTATTAGAAAAGGTATAATAGACGAAAGACAAAGAATACTTACAACTGGAAGAGTTCCTGGTGATGCGGTTGATAATAGTTGGGTTGAAAGAGGCCCAACAAATGTTGGTGGAAGAACCCGAGCAATTATGTTTGACCCTAATGATGCAACTCGTGAAACCGTTTTTGCTGGTGGCGTAAGCGGTGGTTTGTGGAAAAATACCGCTATCTCAAATGCTAATTCAACTTGGACTAGAGTTAATATTCCAGAAAATTTGAATGTTTCTTGCATTACTTCAGACCCAAATAACACATCTATTTTCTACGTTGGCACGGGGGAAGCTTATACTGGAGGAGATGCTGGAGGAGATGGGGTTTGGAAATCGTCTAATCGGGGATTAACTTGGGCAAAGGTATTCGGAGGAATTACTGGAGCATCAAACTTCGTATCTGCAACTAATGTAACAATTAATAGCCCTTCGGGATTGGCTGGAAATTACCCATGTTTTCCAAATTTATCTTTTGGCCCCGTAATTACAACTCCAATAACTTCTAATGTAGTTTTGGTAGCAGATGGAACATCAACTCCAACACTTGGATGTAACGGATTAACAAATACAGCAGCGCTTAACGGAAAAATAGCTCTGATTAGAAGGGGGTCTTGTACTTTTGCTACAAAGATATTGAATGCTCAAACTGCAGGTGCAATAGCCGTAATAATTATGAATAATGTCCCTGGTCCTGCAGCTGCAATTGGAGGTACAGATACAACTATTACAATTCCATCGGTGATGATTTCTCAAGCAGATGGAAATATTATAGAAGCTGGATTAACATCTGGAATAGTAAATGTTACATTAAATCCAAGTAATCCTGGAGGACTTACAGGAAATATTGTTCCAGGAGTGCAACATATAAACAAAATAACAATTAGAAATAATGCTGGTATGTCCGAGGTTTTAGTTGCCGTTGCAGATTCATATTACAGCCCCGCAAATGCTACAACTTATATAGGTTCTGATTCCTATGGGCTATATAAATCTAATAATGGTGGTGCATCTTGGACACAATTGACACTTCCACTTACATCAAATCAAAATAAACATTGTCCAAATGATATCGAAATTGGAGCTGATAACAAAATATGGGTTTCAACAAAAAATAGCTTCGGACATTCGGATGGAGGTGGAAAAGTTTTTTGTTCAACAGATGGAGGAACAACATTTATTGATAAATATACTGTAACTGGAAATGGTGGCGGTGAAAGAGTTGAAATTGAAGCTTCATTAACAAACCCAGACAAAATTTATGTTTTAGCACAACTAAATCAAGCAACTACAACTGATGGAATTGAGGTTCAAATAATTAAAACAACTGACGGATTCGCTACATCCACAATTACTTCATTGCCAACTGGAAATGAAACTAGAGAAACAACCTATGGATTTACCGGAGGTCAAGCATGGTATAATTTAATGATTGAATCGGATCCTGGTGACGACCAAACTATTTATGTGGGTGGAATCGATTTATATAGATCATCAGATGGGGGAAGTTCTTGGACTACCATTTCAAATTGGACTACCAACGTTCATTCTGATCATCACGCGATGACATTCAAACCAGGAAATTCTAATATAGCTATTTTTGGAAATGACGGAGGAGTATATTATAGTGGAAGTTTATCAACCGCTACAAGTAGCTTTGGTATTGATTCTAGAAATAATGGATTTAATGTTACTCAATTTTATACAGTTGGAGTAGGTCCAACTAGTATCGGCGCAGGAGACTATTTTGTTGCAGGCGCTCAAGATAATGGTTCGCAATATTTTGGAGGCGTTTCATCTGGTGTAAATAAAAGTAAAGAGGTTCAAGGTGGTGACGGTGCTTTTTCGATGTTTGATCAGGGAACAGATAATTATTATATTACTAACTATGTCTATAACCAAAGGATTAACTATAGAACTACCGCAGGTGCAATTAAAGAAATTAATAACGAAACTGCCTCTAACGGCGCTTTTATTTGTCCAATGGCTTTAGACTCAAACAAAGATATTTTATTTTCAGATTATACCGTTCCAGCTTCAGGAACAACCGCTACGGTTTATGGAATTCGAAGATATACAAATTTGAAAACAGGAACTGTTGGAAAAACAACGATTACAAATACTTTAATCACAAGTTCACCAACTGCTTTAACGGTTTCAAAATATTCAACTGCCGCAACAACTTTATTGGCTGGTTTTAGAAATGGAAAGGTTTTAAGATCTTTGAATGCAAATGCTTCTCTCGTTACGTGGACAGACATAACAGGACCAAGTTTTTTAGGAAGTGTTTCTGATGTTGAATTTGGGCAATCGGAAAATGATATTTTTGTGACTTTGCATAATTATAATGTAGTAAATGTTTGGTATAGTGCCGATGCAGGTGTTACCTGGCAAAATAAAGAAGGGAATTTACCAGATATGCCAGTAAAATGTATTCTACAAAATCCATTAAAATTAAATGAAGTAATCATAGGGACAGAGTTGGGAGTTTGGTTTACCAATTCATTTAATACTACATCTCCTGTCTGGAACCAATCGTTCAACGGAATGAGTAATGTGAAAGTTACGGATTTAGATTTAAGAAATGACAACGCTGTTTATGCCGCAACTTATGGCAGAGGAGTGTTTTCAGGTGTTTTTGATACACGGGCTTTAGCTTTGGACGACTTTACAAATAATAAAGGCGTTTCAATTTTTCCAAATCCCTCAAACGGACAATTTAATATAAACATCAATCAGTATAGCGGAAAAGTAAATATTCAAGTTGCTGATTTGAATGGAAGAGAAGTTTATGCTGCTAAAAACGAACTATTTAATTCCGAAAAAGCAATAGATTTACAAATGTTAGAATCAGGAATATACGTGCTTAGAATTTCAGGAGAAGGTTTAAATTACTCTCAAAAAATTATCAAAAACTAATTGTTTTTGGAAATATTAAGCAAAATAAAGATTTTAAACGTTTACATTAACTAAATTAACCAAAGTAAATATTGAATTTGGCTTAATTGCCATTGCTCACAACTTTTCTAAATGAATAGCAAAAGTCCGTTTGCGCAATTATACACCTACTTTTAGCTTCAAAAACGAATTGAACAACTTCTTAGGGCATTTTTTAATGATAATTTTCAATAAACCATTAATAAATCAACGTTGAATTAAAAAAAAGTACACTGCCCCCAAAAAGTTAGACACTATTTTGGGGGCAGTGTATGATAGAAACCTTTTACTAGTTTATTTTATAAAATTAATTAATTACAATATCATCAATTTGAACAGTGGTTGTAATTGTAGCTGATCCGGTATATTCGAAAACAAAATATCCAGTTCCTGTTAATGTTGTTGGTATTGCATAAACACCAGCTGAGGTTATAGTATTTTCTGATGCTCCTAATGCTGGGTAACTAATATTAAAACTTGATGTAATGTTGGTAAATTTCTTAATGTCAACTACACTTCCAGGCGCATAGTCTGCGCTAGTAACATAATATACTTTCAGCGCATTTCCAGCTTTAAAACGCATAGCTTCTTTAAAAGTGAAATTGTTTGCAGCAGAAAAATCTACCGGTACAAAGAAATATGTTTTTAAATTCAAACCTGGGTTTCCACTACCATTAAATGCACTTTGCTCAATATAACTGTTTGACCCGAATGATTTTAGTTGCCAATATCTACTGCCAACAAAAGCGTCATTGATGTATTTTTCGAACTATAGGTTTGATTTCTTAGAAGTGCATTTTCTCGAATGTCTTCCCAAAATAAATTGACATCACCAACATGATAATTTCGCATGATAAATGTTAAATAACGATATGGAAAATGAGGAGCGGAAATCCAAATAACGCCATCATCTTTATGCGTTTCAAAGCTTTTTTTATACATTTTGCCATTCGAATATAAAAAGCCTTTGTGGAGTTCTCTTTTTGCAATTATGCTAGTGTCCCAAGTAACAGGATTTATAACGGCTTTTCCTTTATACCATTTATAATTTTCTTTATCGAACTTTCTTTTGAAGGTATTCCAAGCTACAAATCCTCCTATTTGATCCGGATGATCCATAAGTGGAATACTGCCAAATTGATTTTTATCGAAACCAATTCCGGGAATATAAGCGGCAACTAATTGATTCTGAAGTGGTTTGTTATCAAAAAATTCTTGTAATAACATTCCAATATGCGTACTTCCTTGGCTATGCCCTGCAAGAATAATTCCTTTGCCCCGATTATAATGTTTCAAATAGTATTCAAAAGCCTTTTTTACGTCCGAATAAGCCAATAATAATGCCGTTTTTCCTCCGTTTTCTAAATTCGAATAAGAGCGAACATGGGCTTGTCTATAATATGGAATGTATAGATTTCCAGCATTTGCCCATGCCGAAGCTTGATAACGAACGGCAGAATTCAGGATATTATTTCTTTGAGTACTATCCTCAATTGGAACATTCCATCTAGCATCTTTATCGGAAACAATTAATGTAGGATATACATAAAAAACATCAATAGAATCCTGAGGTTTCAGCACTTTAAATTCTTTCATATTATCGGGATATTTCCCCGGTAAAACAGCCCAGTTTTCTGTATCCGAATAATCGATTTCTGATATAGTTAAACTAGAACTTTTTTGATTTTGTAATGGTTTTATACCCTGATTGTTCTGTATTTGATTTTTATTTATTTTACATCCAATAATAAGAAATCCAATAATAAGTAGCAACAGGGTTTTAAGTTTCATATTATGAGTTATTTAGTCGTGCAAAACTACAAAAAAGGATTATATTAAAGATTAAATATTTTACAAGTTTGATACGTCGATTTGACAATATTCTCGGTTCGTTCCGAATGCGTATCCGAAATTAAAAGTTGTCCAAAAGTATCGCTGTTCAACATTTCAACTATTTTGGCAACCCGACTTGCTAAATATTTTGGTGGGAAAGTTAAAAGTTATTTCACAAAAAAAAGTCCTAATTTTCATTAGGACTTTTAAAAAATAGCTAGCTATTAATTATTGAATAATTAATTTTCTAGTGTCTGTTTTTCCGTCTTCACTGATTTTTATAATGTAAACTCCACTTTTTATGTTAGCAACATTAAGCGTGTTATTAGAAGTTTTAGAGTTTAAAACTTGTTTTCCTAATATATCATATACGGAAACTGTTTTTGCATTGCTGCTATCAGAAGTAATTTTTAAAATACCATCTATAACTGGGTTAGGATATACATTTAATCCTGAGATTGAGTTTTGTTTTACGCTAAGAGTATTAGAGGTAACATCTGCCCAACTAACACCAACTCTCAATTCATCTATTTCTGCTTTTGGAGTAGCTGATGAATTTCTTAAGCAAATTGACGCAAAAGCAGTAAATGTGCTTGTTCCGGAGTTGTTTGTAACTGTCGTAGCAGGTTCTGTTCCACCTAAACTAGTTGGGTTAACCCACAATGAAGCAACTGTTGGACTTGCAGTTCGGTCATATTTCACTACTACTAAATACGTTGTTCCAAAATTTAAATCTACAGCATTTTCTGTATATGTAAGAGTTCCTGTTGAAATATTTGTAATATTTAATCTGAAATTAGCACCTGTATTACTAGAAACAATTCCTAATCGAGCTCCTAAACTTGTAACCGAAGCGCCAGAAGTTGCTCCAAAACTTGCAAAATATCCATTTGCAGAAGCTGTTGCTCCTAATTGAGTATTATCAATCACGTTTATAAGAAATGAATAATAAACAGTTGTAGCAATAGTAGTAGTGGTAAAAGCTCTATTAATGTCTCTTGGTGTTGTTGTATTTGCTCCAGGCAACATCACTTTGTTACCCGTAGAAGTTGGTAAACCTGGGTAAGATAAGCTACCATTTATAACATCAATAGTTCCAGTTCCAGATGTTGCCGTATTGCTATGAGTCGCCCAATTGTTAGCTCCAGTAGCATCTGATGCAGTTGTTGTACTACCACCTATGTTTCCTGGAACTGTATAATTAAAACTTTCATACAAAAGAGTTTGTCCAAACGACAAAGATGCCAATAAAATAAAAGATAAAGTGTAAAGTTTTTTCATTCCTATGATTTTTTTTAGTTATTAATTACAAAAGTAAGAGAACTTTTTGATAAAATTAGCATATTAAATTAACAAAATGTGAATTTAGTGTAAATATTTTAATGTCTGGTTTTAGCTTAATCCTAATTTTAATTAAAAAACCATAATATTTTAATTCAGGATCTAATGCATTCAATTTCCATGTTTTATCTAATTTTATTTCTTTACGGAGGAGACTTTTTTGTTCCTGCCCCGAATATTAAGGGCTTTCAATGCGCTACCTTACTATAAATAAAAACAATGCTATTTTTATTCAATTATTATTTTTTTAACTACTGTCTTTTCCTCTGATTTAATTTTGGCAAAATAAATACCTGAAGGAAAATCGATATTCAATGTAGTTTCGCCAGTGAATGTTGTGTTAAGTAGTTTTGCTCCAATGCTATTATAAATTTCGACTGTTGCTATTTCGTTTAATCCTGAAATGGTTATCGATTTTTTGGTTGGATTTGGATAAAGAATTACTTTTAAGTTAACAAAATCATTTGTTGCTAAATTAAAATGCCAAACCTGACCGGCTTTTGCACCCCAAATATAATTGGCTAATTCTGGATAATCTATAAACGGATTTCTGTTTACTTGCCAAGTGTAGATATAATTATTTCTGTTCATTTCGAAATCATCCGAAGGGTCTAAAGCATTCCAAGTTAACAGAGAAGCCAAATCACCTAGTTGTCCTAAGGTATCCACAATATCTCCATTGACCACGCTCAAAGCATTGTAACGAACGGCCATATAAAAAACGGAACGAGCTACATCGCCTTTCCACGAACTCTTTGTTCCACTTGGACCATTGTACCCCGTTAATCCGTAATCTTTATTGCTTCGTGAAGTGTTTTCGGCTGCGTCTTCGGCACGAAGATGATGAGCATCGGCGTGACCGGCAAGAATATCGTCAGCATTTGTAGTTAACCAAACATTTTTTCCGTCAGGAATACTCAAAGTTCCATCCGCATAACCACCACGCGATTGCGGATAGATGTGTTCGCGATTCCATTTTCCGGTACTGATTCCGGTATCTTGAAATTCTAGTTTCGAGCGGGATTGTTCGACATACATTAGCCAAACTTCGTTACTGTTTTTTGGGTTTTGATCGGCATTTTTTAGAATTTCAATCATATCGCCATAATTATGTGCATGAACAACAGTTGGATTTGCAATAATATCTTGAATGGCTTGTTTTAAAGCAGGTCCTGATTTTCCTTCTAGCGAATCATAATATCCTACAGGAGCTGTGCTGGAAACAATGCCATAAGTAGGATTTAATGGAGTGCCAAATGGAGCAACGGTAAAATCGTTGTCAATAACTTGGATTTCAATATTGTCATTGAGTCGTTTGTATTGGGAAGGAATAGCGCCAAATTTAATTTTTAAAACTTCATCCCCTTCGTTGAAAACATCATCCTTAAGCGCTATGGCTGTTGTGAATGTATTGGAACCTGAGGGAATAAAAACAGTAGTATTCCCAGTGTAATCAGCAGTTGTGAAAGAATAATTATTCAATGAAAAAGTAAATGTCAAATCACTACTTACGTTGTTTTGAGTCGTGAATGTTATTGGGAAACTATCTCCTTCATTTTTGTTGGCAGAGTTGGTCGTTATTGTAATTCCATTGAAAATTATTCCGCTTCCATCATTATTGGTGCCAGGAGTAGAATTTTTGGTTTCATAAGTTCCGTCCGTTTTTCTTTGAACGGATTGTGTGTCTTTAAGATTGTTTTGTCCTTCGTCGTATTGCACCGTAATTCCCAATAAATCCATTAAAGCAGTTTCGTCGGCATCATTGGTATCGTACATCAACGCATTGATGAGATTTGTTTTGGTTGCCAATGTGTTGTCTGGAAAATCAGATGGATTTCCTAGATAAAGTCCAACGCCGTCCGCGCCATTTTGAATAATATTATCAGCAAATACTTTGTCCGGAGCGGGAGAAACTAGTGAATTTCCAATGAGAATTATTCCGTTAGCATCCGTTGTCAGTCCATTTAAACCTATGGTAAAATAACTTTGATTTGCGCTGCTGGAAGTAGGATTGCCATTAAAAAAAACCAAAACATAACCGTCCAAGGAAAAATTTGGAACCGTAGATTTTAGTTCGATAAACTCTTTATCGTCAGTACTTGGAGTATCACAATCAAGTTCGTTGATAACAACTTGGCCGTAGGTAGCAAAAGTAAAAAGGGAAACAAATATGTAAAATAAAGTTTTCATTATTTTTAATAAATTAAGCGTTCAAAGTTAAGCATTAAATGATTTAATTTTTAATGTTTTTGGGATTCAATTATTAACAACAAAAAAGGCTGCCTTTTCGGACAGCCTCTTCTAATATAAAAAATAAATTAAACTAGTTTCCAAAAACTTTAAAGTCATCTACTTGAAAAGCACCGTCTAAAGTTAAATTGGTTCCTGAACCAGTAAATTTAAATGCAACATTTATATTTCCAGTATAAGTTGATAAATCAACACCTCCTGAGCTTACAAATTGATACCAAGGCGTAGCTTGTGTTGGTAATGCAACGGTGATTTGTGTCCAAGTAGCAGTAGTTACATTTCCTGTAAAATTAGTAGAAACATAAACTTTAAGTGAATTTAATGGCGAATCTACATCTAAATGGTGTTGCGCAACTTTAAATATTAAAACTTCCCCTGTGTGAGAATTCATATCGATAGAAGGAGAAACTAACCAAGATTCATTAACTGCATTTGTTGAACCAAATGAACTTAGTTCAGCATAACCGTTTCCAGAAAATGTTTTCTCTTGCCATAGTTTTGTACCTACTGTAGCAACATTTGTCCAGTTTGGAATATTTAAAGTTGTACTATTTACAGCACTTTGAAAATCTTCAGAGAAGAATGGGGTTGATCTTGCTCCAGTTAACATTACATCCGCTTCTGATCTTGCCATAAATTGATAATCTGTACCGTATTTTGTTAATACACCTCTCACTTTTCCACTTCCTGTTGGAACCAAGTTTCCAGAATAAGTTGCAAAACTACTTGTTCTAAAAATTACTTGATTCCCGGCAACATCTGTAAGATCCCAGTTAGTAGCACCTCCAAGGTCTTTTGCTGATTCGTAATAATGTCTTCCTACCGCAGCATCCGTAAATTGAACACCAGAAACTTCACAAAGTGTATTTAGGTTCGCATCATTTAATAATTGTGAAACGGTAACTTGTTTAACCAAAACATCTTCAGTTACATTTGCACATGAAGCAATAAGTTTGTTTTTGTATTCTGTTTGTGGCAATCTTCCAACCGAAGCAACTGAAGAAGAATTCACATAAATACCCCCAATTCTCATAGATCCGTATACAATATCAGTATATAAATCTTTCATTTTAATAAATACTTTCACTCCTGGTCGGTAATCAACATAGGTATTTGATGCATCAATAGGTACACTAAATCCAACTGCTGGTTTTGTAGCAGTTGCCAATGTTTGTAAAGATATTGATTTGTAGAAATTTCCAGCTTCGTCACTTGAAACTACATACGCTTCTATAACATCATCATAAGTATATTGAGCGACTAAAGGAGCTGAAACTGCAATTACTTGTGGGATAGTTCTATTTGCAGTTAAATTTGGTTCCGTACAACCTAGTACTGGAACGTCATATTGGTCATCGTTTACACAGCTAGTTAATGTTCCTATTGCTAATGCTACGAAAAAAACTGATTTTAAAATATTTGTTTTCATAATGCGTGTTTTCTAATTAAAAATTAAGATATAAATTTACGAAATATGTTCTTCCGTAGCCATAAAAATATTTTGGCGCAAAAGCAGGGAAATTTGCAGGGACTGCTGCAGAAGTGCTTGTTGCTGGTATTGCGGGTGTTGCGCTAGAAACATCCTGATTTAGCTGTCTGAAATTTGCATTTCTTGCCTGTTCAAATCCTCCTGTTTTATAGGTAACATCTAAAACGTTATTGATGCTAGCAAAGAATCCTAGTGTTTTGTTATCTATTCTCCATGATTTGCCTCCTATGATATTCAATAAAGAAATTGGGTCAAACTTTTCTTGTTTTAATAATTCTCTTCCTCTTTCAATTGTAGCCTCAGGGAAATTGAATCCTGTTGCAGGGTTGATAAAGAAATTACTTGTTCTCATTATTGGAGAAATATCCAAATAATTGTCCGCAAGATAATTAATATTTACACCAATATTCCAGAATTTAGGATCTCTGTATTCTACTCCAAAGGAATACGCTTGTTGAGGCATACCTGCTTGTCTGTAGTTTTTCATTGTTGCTGTTCCAAAATTAGTAACAGGGTTTGTATTGTCAATAGTTGCTCTAGCGTCATTTGTAATCAATACCGTTGGATTGTTATCATACGTATATTGTCCGAAAGCAGCAGCTGTTGTCAATTTTATTGTTGAAGTAATTTGGTATTCAAAACCTAATTCTGCACCAATATTTTTCTTGCCAATATCGGTTACCGTTTCACTAACAAAGGCATTACTATCATTTGTATCTGTTGCGTCATCATTTCCAAAAATCCCATCCGCATAATAAAATGATGTTTCTGTAGCATTTTTAATTTTTGAATAATAAACCGTTGCTTTTGCTTTAATTTTTGGCCCTCTAAAAACATAACTTGCATCTGCACTTGAAATATTTTCACTTTCAATACCGTTTACAATATTATTGTTCAAACGTGCATTTGGATATGTATTTCTTAAAGAAGGTGCTTTAGTCATGTGTACTGCATTAAAATTCAAGTAATGTTTCCCTGTGATTTTATAGGTTAAACCCCCTTTAAAACCAAAGTTTTCAAAAGTTGTTTTATCGCTTTTACCATAAGAATTTGTTGGATAATAACCGTTTTTATACAATCCTTCTCTTTGATAGGTAGAACTTGTAAAAGATTGAGACAAATAGAAATCTATTTTTTTATATGTAAATTTGAATTGAGTAAAAGCATCGATTACATCTGCAAACATATTATAATTATAACCGTATTTCTCATTTTTATAAATTTGTCGATTTGGATTATTCAAATCAGATTGCTGCTGATCAGATGTAGCTCCAAAAGCATCAAAGTCATTGAAATTTGTTCCGCCTAGCAAGTCTAAAAGCAATTGAAAATTTGCTGATTGCAATTTTCTATACGTTGCGCCCGCATTCAATACAATATAATCATTGATTTGAGAGTTTAATATAGTATTGGCTGTAAATGTTTTATCATCTGTTCTGTCTTCGTATAAAACATACTTGCTTACAGATGGAGTTCGGCTAATTTCATTCCCATTAGCATCTAAAATCGCTGTTGAATTGGCTCTATACATAGCATTCCAATCCACTTGTGGATTTGCAATAAAATTGGATCTAGCAATTGCGCCGTTAGCATAGTCTGGGGTAAATGCTCCGGGATTTTCGCCTGCATCAGCTGCATAAATGGAAGTCCAATAACTCGGCAAATTTCTGTAATACGTTGGATCAGGATTATTGGCTCCTTGAAAATCAATTCTACTATTCCCAATTTCACCAAATTGATACGTAACATTCGTATTCAATTTGTTTTTGTCGTTTATCTTCCAATAATGACTTAACATGAAAATTGGCTCTTCAATATTTCTTACTCTAGAATTTCTTTTTTCTCCGTCTTGCCATCCCCAATATGAATTATATTTAGTACCCTCTAAACTTGCAACTTCGTCTGAAGTTGGAGAATTTTTCGCTCTACTGTTTTGAGCATATATAGACGTAAAATTCAAACTGTGGTGGTCGTTAATTTTTTTCTCAACACTTGCAAACAAAGAATTAGCCGCATAGTTAGTTCCATCAAAATAACCTTCGGTGGCCCAGCGTCTTCCAGCAGAAATTACATAAGCCCAACCATATTTATCCATTCCAGAAACAATGGTTCCCATCAATCTTCCAGTATAATTTGTGTTTGTGCCTGAAGCTGAAATTCTTGAACCGGGTCTGAAAATTGAAGCTCGTGTGTTAATTTCTTGTGTCCCTAGAATTCCCCCAAAAGTATAATCTGAAGGACCAGAACCTACCGTAAATTCTTGGTTTCTTGTAGCATCATTCAAACCACCCCAATTGCTCCATTGTGGCCTTCCATCGCTTGCTTTATTCATTGAAACGCCATTAATCATAGTGTTAGAATACTCACTATCTAAACCGCGTATTCTAAACCGAGCTTGTCCCCAGTTAAATGCAGCAGATTGTTGAAATACATCTCTAGAAGCTTGAAGCAAACTTGACGTATTCTCTGAACCACTGTTGTCATCGGATAAATCACTTTCTGTGATTGTTACCAAACTAGATTGTAGCTCAAAACTTTGATCTTCTTGAAGCGAAACTACTCCTAGATCAATCATTTTTCCAGAAATTATTTCTACTGGAAGCAATTGGTCTTTGAAACCAGTACTTCTAATTTGCAATAATTGATTTCCCACAGTTACTTTTTCAAATGAAAACTTACCATCAGCATCTGTGAACTGTGTAAGATTTGTGTTTTGAATAGAAGCAACTACATTTTGTAATGGTTTTTGAGTTTTAGCATCTACAATCTTCCCGGAAATTCCAGTAGGACTTTGTGCAAAAACAAAAAAGACCTGCATTACAAATAATGTACTAATAACAAGTTTTTTCATAAATAGAATTAAGGTTAGTCCCCTTAATAATTATTTATTATAAGTAGTAAGGGGGAAACAAATTTACGAGAAATAATTAAATATTATATCATTACTTAAAAACTTATGTTAAAATTGACCTTAAATTAACATCAATGCTTTTATATTGTTGACTTCCAAAGAATTTTAAT
>Ga0209768_10001624_pt1 | contig 14351 bp, 11 predicted proteins | sample LauGreSBDMM110SD_3_FD_187564 | JGI IMG/M metagenome (GOLD analysis project Ga0209768, IMG submission 187564) | Freshwater lake microbial communities from Lake Michigan, USA - Sp13.BD.MM110.SD (SPAdes) (version 2) | ecosystem: Environmental > Aquatic > Freshwater > Lake | place: Lake Michigan... | reverse complement strand
GTATATGAAATATAAAATTTGTTAATTTGAAACCATTAAAAATAAAAAAATAAAAATGAGCAAAGGACCTATTAGTCAGTTTATTGAGAAGTATTACCTGCATTTCAATTCTGCAACTGTTGTTGACGCAGCAAAAGCCTACGAGCAACAATTAGAAAAAGGTGCCAAAATGATGGTGACTTTGGCAGGCGCAATGAGTACTGCTGAAATAGGAAAGATTTTTGCGGAGATGATTCGAAAAGATAAAGTTCAAATTATTTCTTGCACAGGAGCCAATCTTGAAGAAGATATAATGAATTTGGTTGCTCATTCACATTATGAAAGAGTTCCTAATTACAGAGATTTGACGCCACAACAAGAATGGGATTTGATGGAGCGTGGTTTAAACCGTGTAACTGACACCTGTATTCCAGAACACGAAGCATTTAGACGTTTGCAAAAACATATCTACAAAATTTGGAAAGATGCAGATGACAAAGGAGAACGTTATTTTCCTCACGAATTCATGTACAAAATGCTACTTTCTGGTGTTCTTGAAGAATACTATGAAATTGATTTGAAAGACAGTTGGATGTATGCCGCAGCCGAAAAAAACCTTCCAATTATTGTTCCAGGTTGGGAAGACAGTACGATGGGAAATATTTTCGCTTCTTACGTAATTAAAGGTGATTTGAAAGCTTCAACGATGAAATCAGGAATTGAATACATGATTTATCTTGCAGATTGGTATCCAAAAAATAGTGAAAATGGAATTGGTTTCTTCCAAATTGGTGGAGGAATTGCTGGAGATTTCCCAATATGTGTGGTACCGATGTTGTACCAAGATATGGAAATGCATGAAGTACCATTTTGGAGTTACTTCTGTCAGATTTCTGATTCAACAACTAGTTACGGTTCGTATTCTGGAGCAGTTCCAAACGAGAAAATTACTTGGGGAAAATTAGATATTCATACACCAAAATTTATAATAGAATCGGATGCTACAATTGTAGTGCCCTTAATATTTGCTTATTTATTAGATTTATAATAGAATTTTTATGAAAAGAGTTATTGTTGATTATGCCAAACTAACCAATGAAATCTTAAACTTATTAGTTGAGAAATTTCCTGATGGGTATGATGATTCGAATATTATTCGATTTAAAAACCACAAAGATGAAACTATTGAAGCTGTTGAAGTGAGAACCGAAGACACTATTTACTTAGTGAAAATTAGCACAAAACTATCAGACAGACTAATTAATTTTGAAGATGAAGATGATATCGTTGTCCCTTTAGACGCTATAAAAGGAATTGACCTTGGTGATGAAGATACAACAGAAGATGATGAGGAAGAAGTAGATTTAACGAAAGATTCAGAAGATTCAGTTGACAATGGCGATGATGAAGATGACATTGAAGAAGACGATATCGCAGATGAGGAATCGGATGAAGATGAAGATTAAATACATTATATATAAAAGGAACTCAATTGAGTTCCTTTTATATTTTAATACAATTACAAATACCTTTCGGCAAATATTTTTTGGTGGTGTTTTTGATGTCCAATAATAATAAAACCAATAGCGCGAACAGAAACTTCATTATTTGAAGCTATTCCAATTCTCGTGAGTTGTTCTTGAGAAAAACTATTAAAAAGCGACAAAGTGGCTTGGCGAACAACCGCCAATTCCGTTAATAATCCTTGCAAATTTCTAGTATTACCATTTGAATTAGCTGCATAATCATTTTCATCAAAACCCGGTAAAGGTGTTTTATCTTTTCTTGAAATTCTTAGTGCTCGATAACTAAAAACACGCTCAGAATCAATCAGATGCTGGATAATTTCCTTGATTGTCCACTTCCCTGCTTTATACCGATAATCGAATTTATCCATCGGAATATTTTGAACAAATTTGATGAAATCGTGTAAACAGATTTCTAATTCTTCAATTAAATCAACGTCTTCAAGAACTCGAATGTACGATTTGTAAAAATCTGAATATTCATTTACAGGCAATTGATTTGATTTCATATTTGATTTTTAAGCCGAATTTCTACTAGCATTTGTATTTCCAAAAAGGGAGCGCATTACAATTTTTTCATATACTTTAATGAGTTTTTCATTGGGATTTATACTCTTATTTTGCTCGTGAATTTTTGAAAGCGCATATTGTTGAATCGTCAAAAGTGGTTTTACAATAGCTTCCCTTGTTTCAATTGAGGCCTTTCCATCAGGATAATTTTCCATTAAATCTTTGTGTCCTGCAATTTTCAATAGTAGACGTTTAGTTTCGAGGAATTCGTCATAAATAATTTGCCAAAAGGCTCCAAATTCAGGATCTTCTTTCATATAAGCAGTTAAAGGGAAAAATGATTTTGCCAAAGCCATCATACTGTTTTCAAGAAGTGTTCTGAAAAATAAAGAACTGTGGTACAAATTCTGAATAGCATCCCACTTATTATTATCTTCAAAATGTTTTAAAGCAGAACCAACACCAAAGAAACCGGGCACATTTTGTTTCAATTGGCTCCAAGAACCCACAAATGGAATTGCCCGCAAATCAGCAAAATCTAGCTTTTCCGACTTTCCTCTTTTTGAAGGACGACTTCCGATATTGGTTTTTGCATAATAATTCAACGTACTCATTTGCTCCAAATAAGGAATGAATTTTGGGTGATTTTTAAAATTTATATATTTATTAAAACCGACTTCTGCTAATTCATCTAACATACTTTTCTCAAAAGAAGTCAATAAATTAGACCCATCATCAAAAATTTTATTGGTTACACCAGCACTCAAAAGGTTTTCTAAATTATACCGACAAGAATCTAATGTTCCAAAATTAGAACTAATGGTTTGGCCTTGAACTGTAATTTGAATTTGCTCATTTTCAATATTTGAACCTAATGAAGCATAGAACTTATGTGTTTTTCCACCTCCACGAGCTGGCGGACCGCCTCTACCGTCAAAGAAAACCACTTTAATTCCATATTTTCTTGAAACAGTTGTAATATTTTCCTTCGCCTTATAAATACTCCAATTTGCCATTAAATAACCACCATCTTTAGTTCCATCAGAAAAACCTAACATTACTGTTTGCTTATTTCCTCTGTTTTTAATGTGATTTAAATACGTTTCATTGGTATATAATTGCTCCATGACAAGATGTGCATTTTGCAAATCATCAATCACTTCAAATAGCGGAATAATATCAACCGTAGGGTTTTCCCAATCACACAAACGGAACAAAGCAAATGTTTCCATCACCTGAATTGCACTCTCACAATTACTAATAATGTAGCGGTTGCTTCCAAATTCACCGTTTTTTTCTTGTATGGATTTCATAGCATAAATTGAATCCAATGTCGATTTAGTCATTTCATCTTGATAATCGTCAGGATTTAAATCATTTGTCAATTGAGAAACCATTGCTAATTTCTCAGTTTCACTAGAGGAATAATATCCTTTTTCATTTGGTAGATTTTCTTTTTTGGGAGCATTTTCCAAAATAGTTTTAATAACTCCATTATGAATTTTACTATTTTGACGAATATCTAATGAGGCAAAATGAAAACCAAAATGGTTTACTTTATTCAAAAGTGAATTTAAATCATCTAAATATAATGATTGATGTTGCTCGATTACAATAGCTTTAATTCGATGTAATTTAGCTTTAAATTCCTCTAAAGTGATGTAAATTTCTCCTTGAGAATAAAATACAGAACGATAAATTTTTGATTCAAGTTCAGCTATCAAAGTATCTACATTTGAGAATGTTAGCTTTCTTTTTAATTTTCTAATATCTACATAATAGCGCTTCAATATGGAAGTTCGAAGTCGCTCAGCTACATTAAGTGAAATTGTAGTAGTGACAAATGGATTTCCATCCCTATCGCCTCCAGGCCAAAAACCTAAATTGAAAATTGGATTGTTTATTTCATCGTCTTGAAAAATATTCTTTTGCAAGTACAACATCATTTCTCCAATTGTTTCATAGAAGACATTTTCTAAATACCAAATCAAACTTACCGCTTCGTCAAATGGCGTTGGTTTTTCCGATTTTATAAATGGTGTTTTTCCTAATTGCGATAATAATTCTTTAATTTTAAGTAAATTGTCTTCTCGTATTGCATCTGTTAAATCGGTAATAATTCCGAGAACCGTTCCTGGATAAAATTGCGTTGGGTGTGCCGTTAAAACTGGTCTTACATTAAAATCGTTTAAAAATCCTCTCAGTTCATCTGTCTTCTCTTTTTCTTCTGCAATTTCTTTAATATCTCGTAAGGAACCTCTGCCTTCTAAGTTATTTACAACTGGAAATGCAGCATCTTCAACAGCATCAAAAAGCACAATTTGCCTTTCAATATATTGAATAAATCGAAAAAACAAATCGATTCGCTCAGATTCAGAAGCGTTATCCATATATTTAGTCACAAAGAAATCTACAATTTGAATTGGCGTTTCTTGTTTTTTAAACCCTTTTTCGCACACTTCTGCAAATAATGGCAATAATACCCCAGTATTGTCAATGTCATCAAAAGGAAGCGTTAGAAAGAGACTATTATAAACTTGGTATTTAGAAAGGACGTTTTGGTTGAATCTTTCAATTTTTGGAAGCGTGTACATTTTAGCAATTAGATTATTGGTGAAAAATTGGCATTAAAAAGCCCCAAGAAAAACTTGAGGCTTTATAAAATAAAACTTTATAAAAACTACAAGTTTTTGAAAATCGTGTGCATTAAACGTTTTTTATCGTTCAAACTTTCGTCAAGCGATATCATGGTTTCAGTTCTATAAACTCCTTCTATATCATCAACCATGAAAATAACATCTTTCGCATGTTTAGTGTCTTTTGCTCTAATTTTACAGAAAATATTAAATTTTCCTGTGGTAATGTGTGCAACAGTCACGAAGGGAATTTCATTAATCCGCTCCAAAACAAATTTAGTTTGTGAAGTATTATTAAGAAAAACACCAACATAAGCGATAAAAGAATATCCTAATTTTTCATAATCCAACGTCAATGATGACCCCATAATTATCCCTGCATCTTCCATTTTTTTCACTCGCACGTGAACTGTACCAGCCGAAATCAATAATTTCTTTGCAATATCAGTAAATGGAACTCTTGTATTGTCAATCAACATGTCTAAAATTTGATGATCGACTTCATCTAAACGAAACTTGCTCATAAGTAGGTTTTTTATTTAATGTATTTTAATTTATTTCTATTCTTGTTTTAATTAATTCTTATCAGAAGACTTAAAAGTCTATATTTTAATCAATCCATTACTGATTTTTATGATTTTATCTAAATAAAAATCTGCTTTTTGGCATATTTTAGGAATGTTTCCTTCTAAATTTTCATACAAAGCACCCTTTGCATCGTACTCAAAATATCCATGAAAGCCCTTTAAATCTCCAATATCAGTAATGTAGGCATTGAATAAAAGCTGATTGTCAATTAACTCTTCTTTATATTGAATTGCAAAATTCGTAATTAATTTATTATTATCATAATTAATTTTGATGTTTTTATAAATAAAATCATAAAAACAGATTTTATTATGAGGAATATTCAGATAATCTTCGATTTTATTGATAACTATATCGTTTTCGTAAATATATTTCAAACCAGATACAAGCGCTATAAAAATATATTTTCGAGTTATTTCCCTATTATAATCATCTTGATAATGCCCCGCTTCAATTAAAATCGTCGGAACATTTAAAGATTGAAAAGTATCTCCAATGCAATCAATATTAAATGAATCATCGAAACGGCCCACTTGATTCGGAATAAACTCTTGCAAAACAGTATTCATTGCAACAATTACTTCAATTGCTTTAGCTCGTACTTCGTTAATTTCTCTTGTTTCATTATAAGAGGGCGCTAAAAATGAAACTGTGGCTGGTTTTGGAATTGCATCGCCAACACCAAAAATAGTACGTTGATCATGTAAATTGTAGCAATAGTCTGGTTTAAATTTTTCAAATGTTTGTCTCAACAAAATACTTTCAGGCTGAGTGAGTGCTTGAGAATCTCTATTTAAATCTACTTTATTTGCATTTTCTCTTTTGTATAATAAAGCTCCGTCAGGGTTGAGTATTGGCAAAAAACAAAAAGTAAATTCTTTTAGCATTTTATCAGCAAATTCAGAATCGCTATTTAAAAAATTTAGAAAATCAAAAAGTGCTTTTGTAGTCGTGCTTTCATTTCCATGCATTTGTGACCAAAGCAATACTTTTTTGGAACCTAATCCCAATTGATATTGATAAATAGGCTTTCCAAGGACTGAATAACCGATTATTTGAACTTGATTATTGGTATTAAATTTCATCAATAATGGCTCAATATCATCCAAAGTGATGTAACGACCAAATAAATTAGATTCTTTAAATTGACTGAATAATTTCTCGAAATTCATAACTTAAAATTTGAATTACAAAAGTAAACATATTTGTAATTACAATTGTAACTAAATAAAAGAACCTTCTTAATGATTTATTTAACTTCAAAACTAAATTCTGGGACTTTTCCTTTTGTATCTATAAAATGACGCGTTAGGGCTTTCAAATCATCTTCTAAAGATCCCGTTGGAAGAAATGGATGTCCAAAACGCACTTCTTTTTTACCAAAATCAAAAGCCACGGGGATTATTGGAACATTCGCTTTTATTGCAATATAATAAAAACCCGTTTTTAACTCCGTAACTTTTTTTCGAGTTCCTTCGGGCGCAATTGCCAATCGGAATATTTGCTTATTTTTAAATACTTCGGCAATTGCGTCTACTTTATTCAAACTGCCTTTCCTATCTAACGGAGCGCCACCCATGTATCTAAAATACCAGGCAAATGGAAAGATAAACAATTCTTTTTTTCCCAACCAGTTCATTTCGACTCCTGTAATTCCACGTGTGAAAATCCCTAAATAGAAATCGTGCCAGCTCGTATGTGGGACAACCATCAAAACGCATTTGGTTATTTTTTCATCAATTTCGCCAACGATTTTCCATCCCATCAAACGAAAAAAAATCCACTTATAAATCTGATTCTTCATTTTCAATAATTTTGTGTAAAAGTAACATTAATCTGTTATTTTTGATAAAAAAGTTATAACGTAAGAAATCTTAATATTGAGATAATAGACGAAGATAAGAAAGACATAGTGTAGTCTTTTTGTTTGCGCTTTACATAGCGACTTTCTTTAGGGTTTCTATAAGGATACTTTTTGTAAATCGCTATTTTAGGATAAGACACCCGATAAAAAATGGGATAAAATATTCACACACTTTTGCGTTGCAAAACTATACGGAAAAAGATCCCGCTAAAAAGCGGGATAAGCGATTCACAAGTTTTTTTGCGTTGCAAAAAGTGGTTCTCTGCTTACATATTTCTTCGATATTGACCACCAACTTCAAATAATGCACTTGTGATTTGTCCCAAGGAACATACTTTTGTAGCTTCCATTAAATGCTCAAACAAGTTTTCATTTTTGATGGCTGCTTCTTGTAAAGCATTCAAATGTTGGCTAACTTTATCTTGATTTGATTGGTGTAAATTGGTCAACATATCAATCTGGTATTGCTTTTCTTCTTCAGTTGCACGAATAACTTCTGCCGGAATAACCGTTGGTGATCCCTTAGAACTCAAGAAGGTATTTACCCCAATAATTGGGAATTCTCCGGTGTGTTTCAACGTTTCGTAATACAAACTTTCTTCTTGAATTTTTGAACGTTGGTACATCGTTTCCATTGCACCAAGTACTCCACCACGTTCGGTAATTCTATCGAATTCTTCTAAAACGGCAGCTTCCACTAAATCGGTTAATTCCTCAATTATAAAAGCACCTTGGATAGGATTTTCGTTTTTTGTCAAGCCCAATTCTTTATTGATAATCAACTGAATTGCCATTGCACGCCGCACCGATTCTTCCGTTGGCGTGGTGATTGCTTCATCGTAAGCATTGGTATGCAACGAGTTACAGTTGTCGTAAATTGCATATAAAGCTTGTAACGTAGTACGAATATCATTGAAATCTATTTCTTGAGCGTGCAAAGAACGTCCAGATGTTTGAATGTGGTATTTCAACATTTGCGCTCTTTCATTGGCACCGTATTTATATTTCATTGCTTTCGCCCAAATTTTACGAGCCACACGACCAATAACCGCATATTCAGGATCAATTCCGTTTGAGAAAAAGAAAGATAAATTTGGTGCAAAATCGTTAATATCCATTCCACGACTCAGATAATATTCCACATAAGTGAAGCCATTAGAAAGTGTAAATGCCAATTGCGAAATTGGATTTGCCCCTGCTTCTGCAATGTGATAACCCGAAATGGAAACCGAATAAAAGTTTCTTATATTGTTTTTTATAAAATATTCCTGAACATCACCCATCAAACGAAGGGCAAATTCTGTAGAAAAAATACAGGTGTTTTGTGCTTGATCTTCTTTTAAAATATCAGCTTGAACAGTTCCACGAACTTGCGAAAGGGTTCTGATTTTTATTTCATTGTAAACTGTTAAAGGTAAAACTAAATCGCCAGTTACCCCTAAAAGTAGTAAACCCAAACCATTATTTCCTTCAGGTAAATCCCCTTGGTACTTTGGTCTGGCAGTTCCTTTTTGTTTGTAAATTGCAGCAATTTTTGCTTCGACTTCTTTTTCTAATCCATTTTCTTTGATGTAATATTCACATTGCTGGTCGATTGCAGCATTCATAAAAAAGCCTAACAACATTGGAGCTGGTCCGTTTATAGTCATACTCACCGAAGTTAAAGCGTGAACTAAATCAAAACCCGAGTACAGTTTTTTAGCATCGTCCAAACAGCAAATTGAAACTCCCGCATTTCCGATTTTTCCGTAAATATCAGGTCGGATATGTGGGTCATTTCCATATAAAGTTACACTATCAAAAGCCGTAGAAAGTCTTTTCGCTGGTAATCCTGCGCTCACATAATGAAACCTTTTATTGGTTCGTTCTGGTCCGCCTTCCCCTGCAAACATTCGGGATGGATCTTCGCCTTCTCTTTTAAAAGGATACAAACCAGCGGTAAATGGAAATTCTCCAGGTACATTTTCTTGTAAGTTCCAACGCAAAATATCGCCCCAAGCTTCGTATTTTGGCAAAGCAATTTTGGGAATTTGCGTTTGCGACAAACTTTCGGAATGTGTGGCAATTTTGACTTCTTTATCTCTTACTTTAAACGTGTAAAATGGATTTTTATATTTAGCCGCTTTTTCATTCCAAGTCAAAATCACTTCCCAATTGTAGGGATCTAAATCCATTTTTATTTTCTCAAATTGGTTTAATAGAAGAGCGCTAAAAACCTTATCTTCAGATTTTTCACTGGCAGAATTTAAAATTTCAATGCCCGATTTATTCAGGATTGGTTCATTTCCAGAAACAGTTTCTATCGTTTTGAAAATACCATATAATTTTTGCGCTACTTTTTGTTGTGTCACTGAAATAGCATCATATTTTCGATTGTTTTCTGCAATTTCAGATAAATAACGAGTTCTGTGTGGTGGAATTACAAATATTTTCTCGCTCATTTCACGAGTGATTTTGAATGTTGATTTCAAATCACTTTCCGTTTTTTCAACGATTTTATCCATTATCGCTTTGTAAAGCGTATTCATTCCTGGATCGTTAAATTGAGAAGCAATTGTTCCAAATACAGGCATTTCGTCAGGATTTACATCCCAAAGATTATGATTGCGTTGGTATTGTTTTTTCACATCGCGAACGGCATCAAGTGCGCCCCGTTTATCAAATTTATTTAGTGCTACCAAATCGGCAAAATCGAGCATATCGATTTTTTCCAATTGAGTGGCAGCACCAAATTCTGGTGTCATTACATATAAAGAAACGTCGGAATGATCCATAATTTCGGTATCCGATTGCCCAATTCCAGAAGTTTCCAAAATGATGATGTCGTAATTTGCAGCTTTTAATACTTGAATGGCATCGGCAACATATTTTGAAAGTGCTAAATTAGATTGGCGTGTTGCCAATGAACGCATATAAACTCGTGGATTATTGATGGCATTCATTCGGATTCTATCGCCTAATAATGCACCGCCTGTTTTTCTTTTTGATGGATCAACAGATATTAATCCAATGGTTTTCTCAGGGAAATCGATTAAGAATCGGCGAACCAATTCGTCAACTAAAGATGATTTTCCAGAACCGCCAGTTCCTGTAATTCCGAGGACTGGTGTTTTAGACGCTATATTTTTTTGTTGGATTTTCTCTAATATTGGTTTTGCTATTTCCGGAAAATTCTCTGCCGATGAAATTATTCTTGCAATAGCTTTTGGATTTTTTTCTTCCAAATGATTGATTTCATCATTTAATATATCTCCGATTGCATAATCCGATTTTTGAACTAAATCATTAATCATTCCTTGTAATCCCATGGCGCGACCGTCGTCTGGTGTATAAATGCGTGTGATTCCGTAGGCTTGTAATTCAGCAATTTCAGAAGGCAAAATTACTCCTCCCCCACCACCAAAAATTTTGATGTGTCCTGCTCCTTTTTGCTTAAGCAAATCAAACATGTATTTAAAATATTCGTTGTGGCCGCCTTGGTAGGAAGTAATTGCAATGGCATTTGTGTCTTCCTGAATGGCAGTGTTTACAACCTCTTCCACACTTCGATCGTGTCCAAGATGAATTACTTCTACCCCAGTAGATTGAATAATTCTACGCATAATATTAATAGCGGCATCGTGACCATCAAAAAGGGCGGCAGCAGTTACAATCCGGACTTTACGAACTGGTATGTAGGGTTTTTGAACTTCCATTTATGAATGTGATAATTTTAAAGGTGCAATTTACGAGTTTTTTAAAAATAATTTATCAAAAATAGTAAAAAACATACTTTATGATAATGTGAATTTTGTTGTTCAAAATTTTCTTACTTTTGAAGAAAATGATTTTAAAAACGGATGCCCTAGCCCTGATAGTAGCGGTATCCCACGCTTTTTAGCGTGGATATAGCGGATAGCAGGAAATAGCTTCAAAAAGAAAAAAAAATAAAAATGCAAAAAATTACGATTTTAATTCATTGTAAAGATCAAAAGTCGATTATTGCTTCGGTAACCAATTATATTGCTTCGATTGGGGGAAATATTATTTATTTAGACCAACATGTGGATGCGGATGAAAATGTGTTTTTCATGCGTTTGGAATGTGAATTAAGTGCTGAAAATTGGGATATTGATGCTATAAAAAACGATTTTAAAACAAATTTAGCTGAGCCATTTGAAATGACTTGGAAAATATATCCTCAAGACCAAAAGCCCAAAATGGCACTTTTTGTATCGAAATACGACCACTGCTTATTTGATGTTTTAGGTAGGTATTTAGCAGGCGAATTACCACTCGAAACATCAGTAATCATAAGTAATCACGAAGATTTAAGAGCTGTTGCAGATCGATTTAGTATCCCCTTCCACTGTGTTCCTTTTACCAAAGAAACGAAAATTGAGGGAGAGAAAAAACAAATAGAATTATTGAAAAAATATGAAATTGATTTTATTGTTTTAGCGCGATATATGCAAATTATTACCCCGAAATTAATTAAAATCTACAAACATAAAATAATTAATATTCATCATTCATTTTTACCTGCCTTTCCTGGGGCAAAACCGTATCATTCGGCTTTCAAAAGGGGTGTTAAAATTATTGGAGCAACGAGTCATTATGTAACGGAAGAATTGGATGAAGGTCCAATTATTGAGCAGGATATTTCGCGAGTTTTACACAGCCATTCCATTGAAGATTTCATAATGAAAGGTCGAGATATTGAGCGAACGGTCTTGGCAAGAGCAATAAAATTACATGCCGAAAGAAAAACAATTGTTTATAATAACAAAACCGTGGTATTTTCATGATAAAAAGTTGATAGAAAAATTGATACTATTTTGTAAATTAAAACAAAATTATTAGAAAAAATTTACAACAATTTTCATTTAAAAAACCATCTAAAATTTATGTGATATACGGTTTCTATTTCCCTTTTAAATTGTGCATAAACCGAACCTTAAATTTCCATCATTGCGACTTCGACGCCCAAACCATCTGCGATTCCTGACCCTAAACGCCCGTCCACTCGATACCAATGGCTTAATTGCAGGTTGATGATGTTGTGTTTTCGTGGCCCTGTAATTCCTGACATTGCGCCAACTATGTTGCTGATAGTGTGTTGTTGCTGTTCGGGCGTCATCAGCCTGAATAAATTTCCAGGTTGTGTGAAATGGTCGTTTTCACCTTCTGAATTTCTATCGTACCAATCGGCAATTTTGCTTTGTAATTCTAACGGTGGTTCTTTGTAATCGTCATCGATTTCGAATTTATCAAAACTATTTGGGTAATAATTTGGTGAACTTCCTCCGTTTCCATCGACGCGCATTTGACCGTCACGCTGGTAATTATTGGTCGAAAATGGGCAGCGATTTACGGGGATTTCTTCATAATTTACCCCCAAACGGTAACGCTGCGCATCGGGATAGGACAGCAATCGACCTTGTAGCATTTTGTCTGGAGAATAGCCAATTCCGTCCACAATGTGTGCGGGGGCAAATGCCAATTGTTCGATATCTTGGAAATAATTTTCGGGATTTCTGTTTAATTCTAATTCTCCAACATCGATTAATGGATAATTGGCGTGAGGCCAAACTTTGGTTAAATCAAATGGATTAAAATAATAATTTTCAGAGTTAGCTTCTTCTTCAGTCATCACTTGGATTTTCAATTTCCATCTTGGAAATTTCTTGTTTTCGATGTGTTCAAACAAATCGCGTTGCGCAAAATCCATATCGGTAGCTTTCATTTTGGAGGCTTCGGAATCGGTAAAAGTCTTGATTCCTTGTGCAGTAATAAAATGAAATTTTACATAAGAACGTTCGTTTGCTTCATTAAGCATTGAATACGTATGGCTTCCGAATCCGTGCATGTGCCGGTATCCGTAGGGTGTTCCTCGATCGGACATCAAAATCAAAACTTGATGGATACTTTCTGGATTTAGCGACCAATAATCCCACATCATTGTTGGCGATTTCATATTGGTATGGGGATCGCGTTTTTGAGTGTGAATAAAATCTCCGAATTTCTTAGGGTCTTTCACGAAAAAAACGGGCGTGTTATTTCCCACTAAATCCCAATTTCCATCTTCAGTATAGAATTTTATGGCGAAACCACGAGGGTCTCTTTCGGTATCGGCAGAACCTTTTTCACCACCAACAGTTGAAAATCGCATAATAATTTTAGTTTCTCTTCCAATTTTAGAAAACAACTTGGCTTTTGTATATTTTGTTATATCGTGCGTAACCGTAAAAGTTCCAAATGCACCCGAACCTTTTGCGTGCACTACTCTTTCGGGAATTCGTTCTCTGTTGAAATGCGCCATATTTTCGTGGAGAATGTAATCTTGCAATAAAATAGGACCACGTGAACCTACCGTTTGGGAGTTTTCATTTTCAAAATAGGGTCTTCCCGATGCCGTTGTTAGCTTATCTTGTGCTTTCATAATAGTTTGATTTTAATTATTTTTATAATAACGTACAGTAAACTATCGCAAAATGGTATGGAGTTTGTATATCTTTGGGGAAATATAAAGTTATGAAAAAAATAATTATACTCTTTCTATTTGTGCCGTTAATTGCATCAGCTCAACTCGGTCAATTGAAAAATATTTCAAAAATTAAAGTTCCTAAAATCCCAAAATTAACAACAGTTCCAGATATTAGTGCGGGTTTAAAAGAAGCTTTGAACAATGGAATTACAAAACAAGTGTCGAAATTAACTGCCGAAGATGGTTTTTATAAAAATGACCTTGTAAAAATTTTACTACCTGCAGAATTGCAAAAAGTAGATAGAACCTTGAGAAGTTTGGGAATGTCAAGTTTGGCAGATGAAGGCTTGAAATTGCTTAATAGAGCTGCAGAAGACGCTGTAAAAGAAGCCACTCCAATATTTGTGGATGCAGTAAAAAACATGACTTTTACGGATGCCAAAACGATATTAATGGGGAACGAAAATTCGGCGACAACCTATTTGGAAACGGCAACTTCTACTGCTTTGTATGATAAATTTAGTCCTGTAATTGCTACTTCATTGGACAAAGTAAACGCAGATAAAATTTGGGGGCAGATGATAAATAAATACAATTCAATCCCACTAGTAAAGAAAGTTTCACCCGATTTAAAGGATTATGTGACCAAGGAAACGATGAAAGGCGTTTTTAAAATGGTTGCTGTTGAAGAAAAAGAAATTAGGGTGAATTTAAAAGCGCGAACTTCGCCATTATTGCAGAGTATTTTTGCGATGCAGGATAAAAAATAAGTGGTTATCAGT